>Ga0209212_1001191_pt1 | contig 43932 bp, 39 predicted proteins | sample RifGroC2_FD_183996 | JGI IMG/M metagenome (GOLD analysis project Ga0209212, IMG submission 183996) | Groundwater microbial communities from Rifle, Colorado, USA - Groundwater C2 (SPAdes) (version 2) | ecosystem: Environmental > Aquatic > Deep subsurface > Groundwater | place: Rifle, Colorado... | reverse complement strand
TTCCACGAATTCTCGCTGGCTTATACCCAGCGCATCGTGGACGGCCTGATCAAGGAAAAGGACGGCGTGCGCATCCCGAACATCGTGTTCACCAAGGGCGGCGGCCTGTGGATCGACAGCATCGCCAACAGCGGCTGCGATGCGATCGGCCTGGACTGGACCATGGACATCGGCATCGCGCGGCAGAAGGTCGGCCATAAAGTCGCGCTGCAGGGCAATCTCGATCCGGCGGTATTGTTCGCCTCGCCCGAGGCGATCCGTGCCGAAGTCGAAAAAGTGCTCAGCAGTTACGGCTACGGCAGCGGCCATGTGTTCAACCTGGGCCACGGCATCTCGCAACACACCAACCCGGAACACGTGGCGGCACTGGTTGCGGCGGTGCATGAGCTGAGCCGCAAATACCACTAGAAGCAGTTTGAAAATTACTGCGCTTGCCATTTTGGGCTTGCGCGGTACTCGGAATCCTCATGTACTCGGTGTACATTCCGGCTCCTGCGTTCCGGGCGCACCCAAACTGGCTGCGCTCGCTACATTTTCAAATCAGCTTCTAAGTCAGTTGCGTTGTTTGAACTAAAGCCGCAGGTATCTCCTGCGGCTTTTGCATTTCTGCGACAATTGCGACATAGGTTGTACAATTGCCAAAAATGCAGTCAGGTTACAAACAGGGCCACAAATTATGGAAATGAATATATTAGTTGAGACGGCGACATCATCAGTTTTGCCCAACCGGCAAGTCGGCTTAAGGCTAGTTGAGCCAAGTAGTTGCTCAGCGCATATTGAACAAAATGATGCTTTGGCATTCCTGCGTTCTTTACCTGATGAATCTGTTGATGTCATCACTACGGACCCTGCTTATTCCGGTATGAATCAGTATCTAAAGCTGGGTAGTGGACGCATCGTTGGAGATTATTCAGCTAAAGGTTTAGATGAATCAAAATGGTTTGAAGAATTTCATGATACAGAGGAAAATTATTTACAATTTTTAGGTGAATGCCAGCGTGTACTAAAACAAAATAGGCATATCTACATCATGTTTGATTCGTATTCGATGCTTACTCTTGCACCTCTGATTCGACGTTTTTTCGATGTTAAAAATATCATCTGCTGGGATAAAGTAAACATTGGGATGGGTCATTACTACAGACGCAGACACGAATTTATTGTCTTCGCCAGCAAAGGCAAGCGCCCTGTATCAGCGAAGAATATACCTGATGTTTGGCGGTTCAAACGCATAGTAAATCCGACATACCCGACACAAAAACCTGTTGAAGTATTTGAAGCGATGCTTCTTGCATCGGCGCAACCTGGGTTTGCTGTATGCGATCCTTTTGTAGGCAGTGGTTCGGCTGCCATTGCTGCAATCAAACGTTCATGCAATTTTATTGGCTGCGATAGATCAAATCGCGCTGTTGCACTTGCCACAGATCGTGTGCAGACTTACCAAACAACACAATTAGACATAATGCAAAAAAAATCATCCTTGGTGTCAGATGAAGATGTGCGGTGGTTCAAATAATTATGGCCAGCCTAACAAAATCCAAGACTCTTTTTGCTTTTACCTCACCACGAACGATTGAAAAAACCATTCCTGAGATTGACCTTCTTGGGCGAAAATTTTTGGGGAAAAGATGGAGAGGTAATTCACAACTTCAATCTGATTATTTCGATGTGTTGTTTAAGTCAGATTTTTATGAAGGTGAAGCTTATCCCAAAGACCCTGCTTTAGCAGCGAGAGATAGAATAACACGAGCACCAAAGGCACTAGGATTCGTTGATTTGGAGGATAAGGTCGCAATTACTAAAGCGGGCGTAGCATTACTTAGTGGTAAACGCGTGGATGAAGTTATTACGCGGCAATTATTGAAATTCCAATTACCCTCTCCAAACCATACACAATCAACCCATGTTGAGTTTTGCATCAAGCCATATTTGGAATTATTGCGCTTAACCAGCGAATTGGATGGTATATCTATAACCGAAATAGCTCTTTTCTTTGTTCAACTTACCCATTTTGAAGATTATGTAAAGATTAAAAAAAGTGTTTTGCGTTTTCGGGAACAATCCAAACAAAATAAAAAGAATAGAAAAGCGTTCGTAGAAGGGCAGTTCCAAATTCAGCTAAAGAAAATTTATGCTGCTGAAATTAACTCTGAGATGACCACCACACGTCAAAGCAACGACAAATCACTAGAAAAATTCCTAGCCACAAAACGTAGTAACTTGCGAGATTATGCTGACGCGTTTGTTCGATACCTTCGCGCCACGCAACTTGTCACTTTTAACGTTCAATCAAATAGGTTGAAGATTTTCAAGTTTCGTCAGTCCGATGTTGATTATATTTTGCAAACTATTGAACGAGAGCCAGAGGATTTTTCTGATAAGTCCGCTTTCAGAGCATATTTGTTTGATGACCAATTGCCAGTTTTGTTATCCGATGATCGCAAGGTGCTAGCAAGCAAGCTCAAAAGTTTTGGTGTAAGCCTCCCTCAAATAAAACTTGAATCAGTTGAACAGTTAAAAGACCGCATTGAAGCGATAGAGCGCAGCGTGGCCACAGAGCAAATAGAAGAAGCTGAAGAATCACTGAAGGATTTTAAGAGTGTCGCTGAATTAGAGGCGGTATTTGAACAAATAGGGAATAAGGAAATTCCTGATGCGCCGCTTTATTTGGAATGGAATGTCTGGCGTGCAATGGTGATGCTGAATGACGCTGTTAGTGTTCAAGGGCATTTCAAACGAGACCTAGATGGGATGCCATTGAGTAGCGCACCTGGCAATCACCCTGACATTGAATGTAACTATGCTGATTTTAAGTTGATTGTCGAGGTGACACTTTCTTCGGGGCGCAAACAATTCGAGATGGAGGGAGAGCCCGTTGCGCATCACTTTGGGCAAGTTAGAAAGGCATCATCGAAACCCACATATTGTCTTTTTGTGGCAAATAAATTGAACCCCGGTGCAGTAGCTCATTTCTTTAATCTGAATCGGTTTAACACGGCTGCGTATGGTGGGCAAACAAGTATTGTTCCGGTCGAACTCTCAGTTTTTAGGGGAATGTTGCTTAAGGCGAGAGATGAAAATCTACAGGATTCTCGCCGCCTCAAAGCGTTTTTGCAGACAATGGTTGAGCATGGTCGTGATGCTGAAGATGAAAATCAGTGGCTAGATGCCATTCAAAAAAGTGCAAAAAATTGGTGTGCAGCTTAAACAGGTTAAGGGGACAGCAACGGAAGCTTCACCCCAAATTGGCAGATTGGTAGGCGCTGTTTCCCATGTCAATCTTAATATAATCCGCGTCGCCCTCGATGTTCCGCTTGCCACCTTATTTGATTACACGGTGGCTGAAGGCGTTGCGGTGGCAATCGGCCAGCGCGTGATCGTGCCGTTCGGGCGCAGGCAGATGGTCGGGGTGGTGATGGAATGCGTCGCCACTACGGAGATGGCTCCGGAGCGCATCAAGGCGGTGAAGCAGGTGCTGTACGATAGCGCGCCGCTGTCGGCGGAACTGCTCGGCTTGTTGCGCTTTTGCAGCGATTACTACCGTTATCCGATCGGGCCGACGGTACTGTCGGCGTTGCCGACGCGCTTGCGTCTCGACAAGCCGATCATCAGTAAAGTAATTTTGTCGTATCGCCTGAGTGCCAGCGGGGCGGCGCTCGATCTCGATACTTTCCCGAAGCGCAAGGTGGTGCAGCGGCGCATTCTGGCGAAGCTGGCGGAGCAGCCGTGCAATCTGGTGCAGCTCAAGAGTCTGTCGGCGACGGCGGGGGCGCAGTTGAAGGTGCTGGTGGCAGAGGGGTGGGTTGAGAGCGATGCTCTTGCAACGTCCCTCTCCCCTGCCTGCGGGGGGGGTGAGCAGCACACTTTCGATAATGCGCATACGCTGACCGATGAACAGCAGCAGGCGGTAGATGCGGTCACCGCAGCGCAGGGCTATGCCTGCTTCCTGCTGCACGGCATCACCGGCAGCGGCAAGACTGAGGTGTATGTCCACTTGATGCATAGCGTGCTGCAACGCGGCGGGCAGGTGTTGCTGCTGGTGCCGGAGATCAATCTCACGCCGCAACTGGAGCACTATTTCCACAACCGCTTTCCGGAGGTGAATCTGATCAGCCTGCATAGCGGCCTGAGCGAAGGTGAGCGGCTGCACAACTGGCAGCAGGCGCAAGCCGGTGTCGCGCAGATCGTGCTCGGCACGCGGCTGGCGGTATTCGCAGAATTGCCGAGGCTGGCGCTGATCATCGTGGACGAGGAACACGACAGCTCGTTCAAGCAGCAGGATTTTTTGCGCTATTCGGCGCGCGACGTGGCGATCTTCCGCGCCAATCGGCGCGGCGTGCCGATCATGCTGGGTTCGGCGACGCCGTCGCTGGAGAGTTATCATAACGCGCAGAGCGGGCGTTACCGGATGCTCAGGCTGACCGGGCGCGCGCTTGCCGGGGCGCGCCTGCCCGCGGTGCGCTGCATCAACATCAACCAGACCGTGATGCACCACGGCATCAGCGAAAACCTGCTGCGCGAGATCGGGCAGCGCCTCGCGCGCCGCGAGCAGAGCCTGCTGTTCATCAACCGGCGCGGCTACGCGCCGGTGCTGATGTGTACCGGCTGCGGCTGGCTGTCCGGCTGCAAGCATTGCGCGGGCAAGATGGTGCTGCATCTCAACGACCAGCGCTTGCGCTGCCACCACTGCGGCTACCAGTTGCGCATGCCGCACGCTTGCCCGAGTTGCGGCAATGCCGATTTGCTTCCGCTCGGCAGCGGCACACAGCGGGTGGAAAGCGTGTTGCAGGAACGTTTCACGGAGGCGCGCATTCTGCGGGTGGACCGCGACAGTACGCGCAGCAAACGCGCCTGGCAGATGATGCGCGAACAGATTCACGCCAACGAAGTGGACATTTTGGTGGGTACGCAGATGCTCGCCAAGGGGCACGATTTCCCCGCACTGACGCTGGTCGGCGTGCTCAACCCGGACGGCGCGCTGTACAGCAGCGATTTCCGTGCGGCGGAAAAACTGTTCGCGCAACTGGTGCAGGTGGCGGGTCGCGCCGGGCGCGCCGACAAGCCGGGCGAGGTGATCATTCAGACCGCCTTCCCCGATCACCCGTTGTTTCTCGCGTTGCAGAACCATGATTTCGAGGGGTGGGCGGCATCGCAGCTCGCCGAGCGGCAGATGGCGGGCTTTCCGCCGTTTATGTATCAGGCGATGCTGCGCGCCGAAGGCAAGCAGGAAACCGGGGTTTACGCGTTCCTCAATCAGGCGCGCGCCGCTGCGGTCGCATTGCGGCTCACTGTGGAAATCCTCGGCGTGGTGCCCGCCGCATTGCCGCGCCGCGCCAATCACATTCGCGCGCAGCTATTGATACAGGGCGCGAAGCGCAAGGACTTGCAGCAATTTCTGTGTGCCTGGCAGCCTCTGCTGGACGCATTGCCCGCGCAGAAGCTGCGCTGGTCGCTGGATATCGACCCGCTGGAGTTTTAGAAAATTCAGTCACAAAATCAATTGGCCGAAAGAACTAGTTCTTTTTTCTTCGCAACTTGTTCTTTGGAGGTATAGGAGCGCCACGCATACCAGCTTAGTCTGGCGATGCGTCCAGTTTGGGATGAGGCGTCCGGTATGACAATAAAAAACTTGACCTATATCAAAAAGCACCAGACTTCCATCTAATATAGTGAAACCGTATTTCGCCAAAACCAGGTTGGTTAAAACTGGGACGGCCAGGTCAAAAAAGGGAATCTCCAAAAATTAGTCACACTGGGCATCGACAGGCTTATGAAATACGTTAAAAAAAGTAAAACGCTAACGTTTAAATCAGACGAGGAAGTTTTAAAGTTTCACGATCAACTGACTGACGCCTTGCGCGAGATGATGAGCGGGATCGGCAATAGTGAAACCAGTGAAGAAGAAGGCTTGAGACTCTCCAAGGAGTTCTTTGAGCGCTATTCAACTCTGGCTGAAGCACTGAGCCGTTTGCGCACCTATCTTCCGCAGAATCCGATGGCCTGATTCAAATATCATTGAGTTTTTGGCGAACCGTTCTTGGGGATGACTGTAGGCAGGCATGCAAGAAATGGCAAGAAATGCCGGCCTGAGTGCCTTTATCAAAATGCTTTTGAGTTACTTAAACTAAAACTGGGAAAGATAAAAGGGGGGGGTATGACTAACGAAGACAATTCCAGACGGGGATTTTTAAAAAAAGCGGCAGCGGCGGTAGGTGTTGTTGCAGCGGCAGGTGTTACTGCGAAAACTTTGATATCCGCGCCTTCTGATTCGGTTAGCAGCGAGAGCGCAAAGTATGTAAACGATGGCCATTTGCAGCAGAAGGTCATGTCACAGAAGCAATATGTGCTTATGACAGATAATGAGAAAGAGCAGATGCTCAATGAAATACTGAGCAATCATTACAAAGAGCTCGCATAATTTTTGCTGCTTACTACCTGTAACCGGAGGCATTGATGTCAGAAGAAAGAAAAGAAATAGCAAAAGTAACGGAGGGCGTGCAGGAAACCCGCCGTGATTTATTGAAGTACGTGGGTCTTGCAGGCGCAACGGCGCTGATGGCAGGCCCTGCCGGTGCAGAAGCGGCTGCCAGCGCTGTCAGCGCAACGGCGGCGATAAACCCTGCGGATGCCGACTCAACCATTACGGAATGGCTTCAGGGACATTATGTGCTTATGTCCGATGAGGAAAAAAAGAAGTGCATCGATCGACTGGAAAAGAGGTATAGCGCCCAGTACGGAAAGAAAACGACAGTTTCCGATGCGCCTCCTCTGGAAGGCGTTCTTTTCGGTTATGCCCTCGATATCGCAAAGTGCATAGGCTGCAGGTCTTGCGTTCATGCCTGCGTAAAAGAGAACAACCAGTCGCGCCATGACCCTGAAATCCAGTGGATACAGGTGATGAAGATCGAGAAAGGGAATTTCTCGTTCTCTGCCGACAAGCTGGACGAGGGTTATCCCCAGCCCAGCAAGTTTGGCGACCACGGTGTGCAGGTGGGCGGAAATGCCTACAGCCCGGTCGGGGGGCTCTCTACGCACGGGACGCAGAGCTATTACGACGCTGAAACAGTGCCGGAAAAAGACTTCTTCTACATGCCGGTTCAGTGCCAGCAGTGTGAGAAACCGCCCTGCGTCAAGGTTTGTCCTGTCAGGGCAACATTCAGGGATCCCAACGGCATCGTTCTGATTGATTACAACTGGTGCATCGGCTGCCGCATGTGCCAGCTTGCGTGCCCTTACGGTGCCAGACGCTTTAACTGGGGCAAGCCAAACCTCCCTTCGGAGGAGATGAATCCAAAGACTCACTACTTCGGCAACAGGCCGCGTATGAGGGGTGTTATGGAGAAATGCACATTCTGTATACAGAGGACAAGGGAAAATAGAAACCCTGCATGTCTCGAGGCCTGCCCGGTAGGGGCAAGAAAGTTTGGCAATCTTCTCGATCCGGAAAGCGACGTGAGAAAGATTTTGGCCACAAAGAAGGTCTTCAGGCTGAAGGAAGAGTTTAATACCTTTCCCAAATTCTTTTACTACGTAGGCTGAGGATACGATAATGGAAAAAATGCTATCTTTTGCGCTGGATTTCGGTTCATTTGCCATAAAAGGCGGAGCCAAGTATTACGCTTGGCTTCTTTTCCTGCTGTTTTTTGTGCTGGTCGGTTCTTACACAGCATATATACAGCTTACCGAAGGTCTTATTGTAACGGGTGCCACGGATCAGATATCGTGGGAACTGTTCATAGCGAACTTTATCTTTACGGCACACGTTGCGGCCGCCGCCGTGCTGGTGGTTGCGCCAGGCTACATGTATAAACGTAAAGATTTCAAGGAAATTGCCGTACTCGGCGAGATCATCGCCATGTGCTTCGTTGCCACGGGCATCCTGTTCATCCTGTTCCACATGGGCAGACCGGACAGATTGTGGCATCTTCTCCCCGGTATCGGTGTCTTCAACATACCCAATTCGATGCTTGTCTTCGATGTGATTGTGTTGAATGTCTATCTATTCCTTAATGTGGTCGCCGTTTTTTACTTGCTTTACAAGAAATATATCGGCTCGGAAACCCTGGGGAAGTGGTACACCCCTTGGATCTATCTGGCAATTGCGTGGGGGCCGCTCATCCATATCTGCACGTCCTTTGTGCTGAGCAGCAATGCGCGGATGTTCTCGTGGGCCACTGCGGTTCTGCCCTTCGCGTTCCTGTCCATGGCTGGCGCTTCGGGACCCGCGCTGATTATCTTGATATTTCTCCTCGTCAGGAAATACACCAAGCTGCAGATCGGTGATTCCGTCATCGACCTGCTGACGCAGATGATCGTGTGGAGCCTGGGTATTCTGATGCTGGTGCTCGGTGCCGAATTCTTCACGGCGCTTTACTCAAGTGCCGAGCATGCCGCCTCTTTGAAGTTCAACATGTTTGGCCACAACGGGCTCGATATGTATGTGTCTTCATTCTGGATAATCATGGCGTTGATTGTGGGCAGCTTCTTTGTGCTGCTTATCCCGGCGGTCAGGAAAAGTTACAACTTCCTGCTCCCCTTGGTCTGTCTTGAGATTTTCCTGGTGATATTGGTGGAAAAGCCGCTAATTCTTGTGTTCCCGGCTTTTAGTCCGTCTCCTTTCGGAGAATACACAGAGTATTACCCCACGCTTGTCGAGTACTTTAATGTGATGTTGGTCTGGGCGATTGGGTTTATTGCGTTGACGCTTGTAACCAAAGGCGCAATCGGCATACTGACCGGTGAAGTGAAGTACGCCAAGGCGTCGGCTTCCAGATAGCTATAGCAGGCACGAGGTTCTTTGGGGTGGCGCTTCTGGCGGAAAACACGCCAAAGAACTTTTAGATAAATGAGTTAAGGGGATGTTTGAAATGAATTCTCAGAGCAAATCTTCAAAAATAGTCACGTTGGCTCTGTGCGGCTTGCTTGTTGGCGGCCTGGGCGTATATAAAATCGCATACTCGGCAGACGAGGGGCAAGCCCAGGCAAAAGGCGCGCAGCCACCGGTGACGGACTGCCATGAAAGCAGGGTAAGTGCCTCATCCACCACCAGGGTCGAAAACGCCGTTCCCCAGTATGGGCATCCGAATGTCAAATGCTCGCAAATATCGAGCAGGGTTCTGTGGTATGGAGACCCTTATGACGGCACCATTCCCATGGGTGAGATGCCTGCGTTGAATGATACTGATGCCACGCGCGGCAATTTTGCCAATGCGGTCGTCAAGCCAAGGGAGCCTCACCTGATGTATTTCAATATGGGTCCTGAAGGTTGTGCGTTCTGCCATAACGGCAAGATGGTGCCTTTTCCGAAGGACAAGAAGCCGAGATTGCTTGCGATGCATCAGGACACAGTTGAGAATTCCCTTCAGTTGCAACATGGGAGGGGAGCGGTGTGGTGTCTCGACTGCCACAGCTCGACAAACCGCAACAAGCTGATCGATCGTCAGGGAAGTGAGATCAGTTTTAACCAGCCACAAAAACTATGCGGCAGTTGTCACGGCGAGGCTTATATTGACTGGCGGGCGGGCATACACGGAAAAAGAACAGGCTCGTGGGTTAACGGTAACAAGAAGAGGTGGTGGGTATGCACCGAATGCCATAACCCGCATACTGTCCAGACCAATAGATTTGATCCAATCAAACCTGAACCGGCACCTCCCCTGCCAAGGGGCATGAAAAACGCCGATCATGAAAAAGCCGGGCATGGCGGTGCTCATTAAGGGCGGGAAGTTAACCGCAGTTCGATATTCGCAGGGTTATTGATGTTTCAAAAATAACACGGGTATGATGACCCTGTTCGAATAGACCGATGTGGCAGATTCAGCCGGATAGAACCCGGTAACACGGTTCGTGAAAAGGCTACAGTGGAACACTGTAGCCTTTTCATTTTTTCAGAGGTGAGTTAGGGTTTCGGCGATGAGCACAAATCTTCTCAAGGGAATTTCCGGAATCGTCGGCACGGAAAACGTGTTGAGCGGCGATTCTGCCGCACCGTATTGCGCCGACAAGCGTGGCCGTTATTTCGGCAACGCGCTGGCGGTGGTGTTCTCGTCTGGCACGCCGCAGGTCGCGGAAATTGTAAAGCTGTGCGCCGCAAACCAGGTTGCCATCGTGCCGCAGGGCGGCAATACCAGCCTGTGCGGGGCGTCGGTACCTCTAGCCGAAGGCCGGCAGATCGTGCTGAACCTGTCGCGCATGAAGCGCATCCGCGCGATCGACCCGGTGAACTACACCATGACCGTCGAGGCGGGCTGCATCCTGGCCGATGTGCGCGCGGCGGCAGAACAAAATAACCGTCTGTTCCCGCTCGAACTGACCGCGACCCTGAACCATTGCGAGATCGGCGGCAACCTGTCCACCAACGCCGGCGGCAACGGCGTGCTGCGCTACGGCAACGCGCGCGACCTGGTGCTCGGGCTGGAAGTGGTGCTGCCGGACGGGCGCATCTGGAACGGCCTGCGCAGCCTGCGCAAGGACAACTCCGGCTACGACCTCAAGCATCTGTTCATCGGCGCGGAAGGCACACTCGGCATCATCACCGCCGCCGTGCTGAAGCTGTACCCGCGCCCGCAGTCCAGCGCCACCGCCATCGTGGCCATCCCCGACCCCGCCATCGCCGTGCGCCTGCTGGCGCATATCCGTGCCACCTGCGGCGACACCCTGAGCGCCTTCGAACTCGTTTCGCGCAGCAGCCTGGATGTCGTATTCAAGCACATTCCCGGAACTGCCGAGCCGTTCGCCAGCCGCTACGCATATTATCTGCTGATCCAGTCGGACGACGTGCTGCCGCGCCCGCTGGACGATGCATTGCGCAACGCGATCCAGAGTTTCGGCGCGGACATCCCGGAGTTTGCCGTCACCGCCGATACCGCTGCGGCGGAAGACTGGTGGAAGCTGCGCCAGAACATCAGCGACGCGCAGAAGCGCGAGGGCATCAGCATCAAGCACGACATCTCCGTGCCAGTCAGCCGCGTGGCGGAATTCATCGCGCGCGCCGATGCCGCAATGCATGCCGCATTCCCCGGCATCCGCATCGTCGCGTTCGGCCACCTGGGCGACGGCAACATCCACTACAACGTTTCGCTGGCGGATGCCGAGCGGAACAATGCCTTCATCGAGCAGCATGAGGCCACGGTAAACAGGATGGTTTATCAGGTGGTGCACGAGTTTGGCGGCAGCATCAGCGCCGAGCACGGCGTGGGGCAACTCAAGCGCGAAACCATCCGCGCATACAAGGACCCGCTGGAACTGGAATTGATGCGCGGCATCAAGCAGGTGATCGACCCGCACGGCTTGATGAATCCCGGCAAAGTATTGTAGTTCTGTAGCCCGGATGGCGCGCAGCAGAATCCGGGAAATGATGCGCGTAACAAAAGTTTCCCCGGATTCCATTGCATTCCATCCGGGCTACACTCGCTGTAGGAGCGGTGCAGTACGTTTCATCATCGGCGTCCGTTAGGCAAAACAGAGCAAATAGGAGACCCGCATGGCAGCGCAACCCGAGATTACCAACATGGCATTATTCTGCGATTTCGAGAACGTGGCGCTGGGCGTACGCGATGCCAAGTACGCGCAGTTCGACATCAGGAAAGTGCTGGAACGCCTGCTGCTCAAGGGCAGCATCGTGGTCAAGAAAGCCTATTGCGACTGGGATCGCTACAAGGAGTTCAAGGCGACGATGCACGAAGCCGCCTTTGAACTGATCGAAATTCCGCATGTGCGCCAGTCGGGCAAGAATTCGGCCGACATCCGTATGGTCGTGGACGCGCTCGATCTCTGCTACACCAAAGCCCATGTGGACACCTTTGTCATCATCAGCGGCGACTCGGACTTTTCGCCGCTGGTTTCCAAGCTGCGCGAAAACAACAAGTACGTGATCGGCATCGGCGTGAAAGATTCGACCTCGGATCTGCTGAGCGCCAACTGCGACGAATTTATTTTTTACGATGATCTGGTGCGCGCGCAGGAAGCGAAGCAAAAGCGCGCTGAGAAAAAAGTCCCGGTGAAAACCGTTGCGGGCAAAACCAAACCGCTGGCAGCGAAGACCGAAGACGACAAGCGCCAGGAAGCGCTCGACTTCATCGTCGAGACCGTCGAGGCATTGATCGCCGAACGCGGCTCGGACGAAAAGATCTGGGGCTCGATGGTCAAGACCACCATGCAGCGCCGCAAACCGGGTTTTACCGAATCGTCTTACGGCTACCGCTCGTTCAAGGAACTGGTGGAGGACGCGCAAAAACACAAGCTGCTCATGGCGGTGCGCGACGAGAAGTCGGGGCAGTACACCATTCGTTTGCCTGCGGTCGACTAACGGGCATGGCGAGCAGCCACCCCCTGATAATGAAACTCGCCATGCCCGTTTCCCCCATCCCAACCTTCCCCCGCAAGCGAGGGAAGGGGCAAACGAATCGCTGCGCGAGTTTCACGTTAACGGATCAAGTCGCGCAATGCGTCCGCAAGATTTGGAAAAGCAAAGCGCTGGCGCATTGCCTCCATTTTTCCGGGCAACCCCCTTTGCCCTTCCAGTAACAGGCTGGCGCGCTCGCCCATGGCCAGCCTCAACAGCGGCGCCGGCGCAACGAAGAACGCCGGGCGATGCAGCGCTGCCGCCAGCGCTGCGGTAAATTCCGCATTGGTGACCGGATTCGGTGCGGCCATGTTGTACGGCCCGCTGGTCTGCCCGTCGTGCAGCAGTCTGAGCACCATCGCCGCATAGTCCTCGATATGCACCCAGCTCATCCACTGTTTCCCGTCGCCCAGCCTTGCGCCCAGCCCCAGCCTGAATGCAGGCAGCATTTTCCCGAGCAGGCCGCCGTCGTTGCTCAACACCGGGGCGGTGCGCAACAGGCATACCCGCACGCCGGCGCTTTCCGCAACGCGAGCCGCGTCTTCCCATGCCTTGCATAACCTCGCGGCGAAGCCTTCGCCGGTATCTGCCGTTTCGTCCAGCATGAGGTCGCCGCGGTTGCCGTAATAGCCCACCGCCGAGCCGCTCAACAACACCGACGGTCTATGCTCGGCAGCGGCGATGCGCCGCACCAGTTCCTCGGTGAGGGTGACGCGGCTATCCCACAAGACTTGCTTGCGCTGCGCCGACCAGCGCTTATCGACGATCGGTTCGCCCGCCAGGTTGATGACCGCATCGAAACTGAGCGCCGGATGCCATTCGGCAAGCGACGCCAGCGCATGGACACCCGTGCCGCATTTAACCGGAACGGAAGCTGGATTGCGGCTGAGCACCGTCAGTTCATGCCCTTCCGCCAGCAACGCCTTGCAAAGCCGCCGGCCAATCAGGCCGGTACCGCCAGTGATGAAAATACGCATATTTCCTCCCATGTCTGAAGTTCATTCGGGTTGGATGGCAGGCCATCCAAACATTACTCTGCTGGCAAGCCGCAAAACCCGTTATGATTTCGCGTATGCAAAATCATACTCCAAGCAACGCAGCATTACTCGCGCGCAGCCTGTCCGCCGTCTGGCATCCGTGCTCGCAGATGAAGCATTACGAGAATTTTCCATTGGTGCCAATCGCGCGCGGTAAGGGTGTGTGGCTGTACGACTACGACGGAAAACGCTACCTGGATGCGGTCAGTTCGTGGTGGGTGAACCTGTTCGGGCATTGCAACCCGCACATCAACGCCGCGCTGCGCGATCAGCTCGAGACGCTGGAGCATGTGATGCTGGCGGGTTTCACCCATGAGCCGGTGGTGCGGCTTTCCGAGCGCCTGCGCGAACTGGCCCCGGCCGGGCTGGGGCATTGCTTCTACGGTTCGGACGGAGCATCGGCGACGGAGATCGCGCTGAAAATGAGCGCGCATTACTGGCGTAATACCGGCCAGCCGGGCAAGACGCAATTCATCAGCCTGGAGAACAGCTACCACGGCGAGACGCTGGGGGCGCTGTCGGTGACGGATGTCGCGCTGTTCCGCGACGCCTACGGCGCGCTGATCCGGCAGCAGGCCACCGTACCGAGCCCGGATAGCCGCAAGGCTGCTGCCGGTGAAAGCGCCGAGAATTACGCGCTGCGCTGCGCCGCCGCGCTCGAACAGCACCTGCAGCAACACCATGAACAGCTTGCCGCCCTCATCGTCGAGCCGCTGGTGCAGGGTGCGGCAGGCATGGCGATGTACCACCCGGTTTATTTAAGCAAGGCGCGCGAGTTGTGCGATCAATATGACGTACACCTGATCGCCGACGAGATCGCCGTCGGCATGGGGCGCACCGGTACGCTGTTCGCCTGCGAACAAGCGCCACCCCACCCCCATCCCAACCTTTCCGTGGGAACCCATCCCCTCCCCACCCCTCCCCTTGAAAGGGAGGGGGCAATTGTCCCTTCCCCTTCAGGGGGAAGGTTAGGATGGGGGTGGGGCGAAGGGGAAGGCACGATCGCCCCTCCCCCTTCAAGGGGGAGGTTGGGAGGGGGATGGGGTATCACCCCGGACTTTTTGCTGCTCTCCAAAGGCATCACCGGCGGCTACCTGCCGCTGTCCGTGGTGATGACGCGCGACGAAATTTATCAGGCGTTTTATGCCGACGAGACGACGCGCGGTTTCCTGCACTCGCATTCCTACACCGGCAATCCGCTGGCTTGCCGCGCCGCGCTCGCCACGCTGGACATTTTCGCGCAGGACGATGTGCTTGCCGCGAACCGCAACAAGGCGGCGTATTTGAACGGTATTGCGCAGCCCTTGTCCGAACATCATGCGGTGCGCGACTGGCGCAACACCGGCATGATCTGGGCGTTTGAAGTGGCCAGCCCGCATCGCGATTTTGCGCAGCGCTGCTTCGCGCTCGCGCTGCAAAACGAGCTGCTGCTGCGCCCGGTCGGTAACACGATTTATTTCATGCCGCCGTACGTGATCGGCGCAGAGGAGATGCAATTGCTGGTAACGCGGACCTCGGACATCGTGGAGGCGCTGGCATGAAATATTTGATGGGTATGATTGCGGCGTTGTTTTTCGCTTTCAATGCTGACGCCGCCACGTTGCCGGGTACGGTCAAGCAGTCGCTGAAGCAGGCCGGTATTCCGCTGTCCGGCGTCGCTATCGAGGTGCGCGAGGCGGGCGGGCGCAAGGCGCTCATCAGCCTGAATGCCCGCCAGACGATGAACCCGGCTTCCACGATGAAGCTGCTCACCACCTACGCCGCGCTGGACATGCTCGGCCCAGCCTACCAGTGGAAGACCGAGGCCTGGCTGGACGGCGAGCTGAAGGACGGCGTGCTGCACGGCGACCTGGTGTTGAAAGGCTACGGCGACCCGAAATTCACCCTCGAACAATTCTGGCTGTGGCTGCGCGAACTGCGCGCGCGCGGCCTGCACGAGATACGCGGCGATCTGGTGCTGGATCGCAGCTTCTTCGAACTGCCGCCGCACGATCCCGCCGCCTTCGATAACGACCCGGTGCGCGCCTACAACGTCGGGCCGGACGCACTGCTGCTGAACTTCAACACGCTCCACCTGCGCTACCTGCCCGACGGCAACGGCATGAAGATCATCAGCGAGCCGCCGCTCGACGGCATGAGGCTGGACAACCGGCTTGCGCCGCAATCCGCCCCCGGCGCATCGAAAAATAATTGCAACAACTGGGACGACGGCATCCTCGTGCAGCCGGGCGGCGACAGCGTCGTGCTGCAAGGCGGCTATCCCGGCGAATGCGGCGAGCGCGAGCATCACCTCAGCGTGATGCCGCACACGCGTTACATGGAGGCGGTATTCCGTGCGCTATGGCAGGAACTTGGCGGCTCGTTGCAGGGGAGGCAGCGCGAAGGCGTCGCAGGGGATAAGGCGCAACTTTTTTCGACGCACTATTCTGAACCGCTAAGCGCGATCATCCGCGACATCAACAAGTACAGCAATAACGTCATGGCGCGGCAACTGTTCCTGACGCTGGGTGCTGATATTTCTCTCCCCTCTCACTTGATGGGAGAGGGGGCGGGGGAGAGGGTGGCATCCACCAATATCGAGCGTAGCGGCAATGCCGTTCGGGAATGGCTGCGAAAGCAGCGGCTCGATTTTCCCGAGCTGGTGCTGGAAAACGGCGCGGGGCTATCAAGAACTGAACGCATCAGCGCGGCACACCTCGCGCAACTGTTGCAGCACGCCGCCGCCCATCCGCTCAGCGCCGAATTCGAGGCGTCGCTGCCGATCCTCGGCGTGGACGGTTCGGTCAAAAAGCGCCTCAGGGAAAGCGCCGCCGCCAGCCATGCCCACCTCAAGACCGGCACCCTGGAAGGCGTGAAGACCATCGCCGGTTATGTGCGCTCGCAAGGCGGCAAGGAATGGGTGGTGGTGTTCCTGATCAACCACCCGAATGCAAAATACGGGCAAGCCGCGCAGGATGCGCTGGTCGAGTGGGTGCGGGGGCGATAGCTTGGTGGTTATGCTGGTTGTCTGGAATGTGCCACAGGAGTCGATCAAGAAGATGCTATGAACGGTCGGTTCTCGGACATTGCTGCCGGTGGTATCCAGATGAACCAATGACCGGTATCGAATTGTCACCGGTCATAGACGCGGGAATCATCCCGAACAGCAGCTTTCTCGAAACGCGACTGCGTGCTCATAACCCCTATCAGCTAGATAACCTACGAAAATCATCACCAGAAAACAGCCATTCCAAGTGCCAATCGTCAATCTACCCAGCAATAAATTCAACTCACTCCAACTTTATTACTGCCAGCGGCAAGACAAGTGATTGGATCGCCTTTTATGAATTACGCAAAGCTTAATATGAGTTAACCGGTTTTGAGACATCAAGGACAAAAACATCAATCAGTTTTTGTTCTTGGGGTGTCAATGTTTCAATTAGCCTTGCTTCCAACTCGGCGGCGGTTTTTGGTTTTTTACCGGTGGTCGGCGCTGGCTTCTCACCAAACCAAATCACCAGAAAGATGCCGCGCCCTTGGGTTTTTGGGTCTAGGGTATAGAGTGGGATCAGTTGCTCATGTATGGCGCGCCATAAATCCGGGCTGTGATCGAGCTTGACTTCAATGCGCAAGTGGAATGCATTCCCATTCGAGTGGCATGACAAACCCATATCTGCCCGTTTATCGTTGGCCTCATGCGTTTCCGGTTCCACTTCAACATCAAGAGGCGATAGCAGCGCCCGAAGCTTCTCGGCCAAGTAATCGCGACAACTATTTTCAGACTTTGGGCTAACTGGCCTGCCGTAACCATCCTCGTTCCAAAATCGCTTGTAACTATCAGTATTGCTGGTGCGTATTTCGCCTGACAGCTTGTTTAAGTGATCCACAGTAAGTGCAGCCAAATCGGCGGCATTGGCGGGTTTGAGGTTGTGCAAGGTTAGCGCCACATCAGTCGCGCTCGGATGCCGGAACAGAGCTTCCCTACGGCTGATTTGCTGGGTTTGCCGGGCGGTGCGCAGCGTTTCATGCCATACGCTTAACTGCGGCAGCAAGAGTAGATGCTCGATGACCTGCGCGCTTTCGGCATCGGGGTTCTCACTCAGCCGTTTAAGCAGTGAGTTGACATAATCCCCTTCGTTCATGGCTTGTGTGACTCTTGAGTCTTTGCGCTCGGGCCAGTATGGCGTACAGCGCGGCGCCAGCAATTCAACAATCAAACCAAGTGTGGCGGGTGGCAGGGGAAGGCTGGGCTGTGAAGAATGAAAGCCGCTGTATAGGAATCTTGAGAGGTGGTTAATGCGCGTGACATTTCCGCTCACATATTTTCTGACCGTGGCTTCATACTGCGCGGGCGCCACGACCAATCCGGTGGCAAGCCAATACACACGCTGGACAATATCCAAACTCTTGAGTGATAGTTTTTCAGCAATCAGCGCGAGCAAATTGTCTTTGTCGTCATGTCTAATCGCCGCTTTAAGCAGGTGCTCCAGAGTCGAAGCCTGCTGTAAATTCGCCCGAACCGGATAAATTTCCAGCAAAGGGATTGCGGTAAGTTTGGCGATTTCATGATAATCGCGGTCATGTGCTAATTGATAGACCCCATGAATATGCTGCTCTTTCGCAGCCAGCATTGCGCTCACGTATTCGATGAAGACCTTAGCGGCCAGTGCAGGACGTGCGCCGCTCAGCGGTTTCACCCAGGCAGGGTCGCTGCCCGCGCCATAGGTGTACCAAAAGGCCAAGGCTTTAGCCGCCAAGTCGTCACCTAGCGTGTCGAGCATGGCGGGATTTTCCCGGTAAAGCTCGCCCATACAGGTGAGGAAAGGCAGGCGGATATAATGCCACTTCCGTTTTGCAGCCAATGCAAAAATTTCTGAAGTTTGCGGCAAATCGGAGCGGCCGAGTATTTTGTGCAGGCCGTTTATTACAGCGCTAATCAGGGTTTCATCGTGATCAAGAAAGTCCGCCAGCCGCTCCACCCCGGTTTTTCCATTAACACTATCGTGGTGGTCAAAATATTCTTCTGCTAAAGCATCCAATGTTTGTGGATGGGCACTCCCGCCTTGTATGGCTGGCAGGTGTTCGCGCACATATGCAAGACGGGCTGCTTTTTCCTCTTCTAGTTCAAGCGCCCATTTCTTTTCTGATTGCGCATGGTCTCGTCGCCATTCTTCGAGTTCGCACACAATTGATGCCTGATATACATCTTTAAATTCTGGATGTTGCTTGACCCAATTCTCAAAGAATTCCAGCGATAGCCCCTTATTCCCCTGCCCATTTACCAGCGTCAACCATGCTTGGCTGAAGCAATCATTCTTCTGCTGAGCATCCACAATTAACGCTCTCTCAAGCCACCAAAGGCCAAAATCATCAGGAGGCGTGGCACTGTAAAGTCGCGCAAATACCCTATAAATTTCACGGTTCAATTTTTTTGAATCCGTTATTCGGTTTATATCTACACTGATTAATGCGAGATAGCGCTCTGGATGGCTCACAAGCCATGCTCGAATTTGCTGGGAATGCTCAGTTTTTAAATGAGGGTGTTGGTATTCGTCCAGGCCGAGTGAAAGCCAGTTGTACAAGCGATTATCAGAAATTGTTTCGCCAAAAATTGACAACCCTCGCACCAGCAGTTGACCTACCAGCCTGAACCAGCCCGAAGCTTGTGATTGAGGGAAGATTTCAATGTCACGCTTAACTATCTCATCCAGAAGAATGGGTAAGTCTTTATCCTGGATCAGTGTAATTAACGAGTAGTCCCAAAAATTGCTAAAAGCTCTAGTGCTGTAACGGTCGTGCTTAATTGGCTTTAAATAGTTCAATATTTCGCCTGCACCAATTGCTCTTGGGAACAACTCTTTAAGCAGGAGGCTTAATAATCGGTCTTTAATATCCTCAATTTTGTTCATGCGAAAATCTTCAGCGAGTACAAGCAAGCTATCGACATCGTCAGGATATTGATGCATAAACGCTTGTAATGCCCCTACCCGCACACCTTCCCAATAAGTCTTGTCGCGAACAATGGAGATCAACGCATCTTTTAATTCTGGGATACGTTCGGAAGAACGATACAAGCCATCCAGTATGCAATTCAATATTTGCTGATCGTGCTTCTCGCGGGAAGGGCTATTTAACAAATCCAATAACTGGCTTGCCATGTCTTTTGTGGTAAGCGCCGCAAATGGGTAGCTTGACCAATAATCGTAGCGTAGATAACCATTACTCTCGGCTTCATGCCGCAACGCGGACAAGAGTTGTTGTTTGGTTTGAGTCGAGAATAGCTGTACGTCGCCGTAGAGCACCATACCCAAAGGATCTATCCCGATTAAATGGTTTCGCGCCTCGGAAGAATGCGCGCCTAGCCAGCTCATCAGGCCGCGTAATGCGGCTACCACGCCGCCATCGAAGCCGGTCATCAGCGCCAAAACGCGGCTAAGCGGCAAGCCTTCGTTAATCTTCTTGGCGAGGAATCGCGCGCCCAGAAATTCGGCGACGCTACGGTGTACAGGTGCGTACTGTTTTTCACGCACCCATTTAAACAGCCGCGATTTGAGTGCTTGTGTACAGGGTAAATCGTCAGGGATTTTGATTGCGTTCAGGCAAACCTGCCCCTCGCTCGCATCATCACCTTCATTAAACTCAGCCGCATTGGCTAACAACTGGGTGGCATACAGAAAACCGGCAGCATCGAGTAATTGCTCGGCTGGGATTAATGGTTTCTTGCGGCTCGCCTTGTGTTCATCGCTATGCTCTACCGCCATTTTCTGGCAGGCGAGCTGATAAGTTTCAAGCTTGGTGTTCGGCCATTTAACTTGCACTGCGGCAATCAGCATGTCCAGAGTTTGCGGGTTATACAGCAAGCCCTCCAGGCTGAACTGCTCGGCCTTCTGCTTGAAACTATCCGCATCAGGTACGCGCTCATCTTTTGCGAGGATTACCTTGATGTCATTGTCGGTCAACGCATTCAGGTGCAGGACGATGACCTTGCCGCCTGGGGCGCACGCATTGAGCGCGGTGTGATCGTTGCCCCCCCGCCAATCGGCCTCACGGCAAGAAAGGCGGAAACGGTGGCATCTGAGTTGATCGAGTTTGCCGCGAATCGCATCGAGCGGCGTGCGCGTATCTTCTATTCCCGCCCGTGTTTCATCCAGGCCATCAATGAACAGCGTCCTTTCCTGCCATTTCTCAACTCTATTAAAAGTGAGGAAGTCTCGGGCGCTGAGATAAAGCCCGCCGCTATCCGTGGCCTCTTTTTCAAACAGGGTTGTTTTTCCTGCACCTGGATCGCCGAGCAGCACATAGGCATCGTACTCACGAAAAAATGTAATCTCATGGCTTTCCGGGCTGGAGCCATCCGGTATGAAAGTGCAGGTGCGCGGAACTTGATGAAGCATGATGTTTAGCCCAGCCAATGCTCGGCTGGGTAAGACAAGAATTCCGCGAGTGGGATACCTCCCGCACCGACCAACATAGTTTTGGCGGAAGGGTTGCGTTGGACAAATACTTCCAGCCCTCTCGCGCGGCTTGGACTGGCAGAGCTTTTGACCTCGATTGCAGCGAGTTTCCGGCCTCTGACCAAAACGAAATCAACCTCATCCGAGCCATCGCGCCAATAGCAAAGCTGAGTGTCGCCATCACTGGTGTTGAGCAGATGCGCGCCGACGCTGCTTTCCACCAGCCTGCCCCAATAGCTGCGGTCGGCTTGGGCTTCGGCAAAGGTGTAATCCTGAATGGCCGACATCAGCGCGGTGTTGAATACGATGAGTTTGGGCACGGAGTTGCGCTTGCGTATTTCTTTCGCGGCATACTTATGCAGCCCGGCCAATAGTTTTGCCTGCGTCAACAATTGCAAGTAGTCGGCGAGCGTTCCTACATGCGCGTTTTCATCAAACACTTTTCTGATTTTTGTGAGCGACAATTCCTGTCCTGAATAATGGCAACCCAGTTCGAACAACTGTTTCAGCAAAGGCGGATTTTTGATATGCACCATTTGCACAATATCTTTTTCGATATTCGGGTGAATCAGGCTTTCTTTCACATAGCTGCGCCAGCGCGACTCGTCGTGTATCAGCGCAGCACTGCCCGGATAGCCGCCAAAATAAATGAACTCCTCAAGGCTGAAATCGAATGCTTGCTGCATTTCGCCAAAACCCCAATGGGTGACGGGCATTAGCTCATAACGCCCGGCCAGACTTTCGGTTAAACCTTTTTGTATCAACAGCGGAGCGGAGCCGAGCAACACCACATGCATGTTGAGGCCGTTGGCGCGATCTTCATCCCACAAGCCTTTAACAATCTCCGACCATTGCTTTATTTTCTGGATTTCATCGACGGCAAATATGTAGGGGTCACTTTGAGTAGTGGCACTATCCCGAAAACGAATCTCCGCCCATTTACTCGCCCGATTGCGTGCCTCGTGCCAATAGTATCGCAACCATTCCGTATCTCTTTTTTGCGGAGGAGAAACAGCATTGCTCGATTGGCTGAATGGGGATACCGCAGCCTCTTCATCGACTGAGATGTAAAAACCTTGAGGTGAATTTGGCGGAATCAGGTCTCTGACAATCGTGGTTTTCCCCACTTGCCGAGGCCCTGCCAGGATATTGATAAACCGCACCGGTTCAGCGAGTCTTTGTTTAAGTTTTGCCTCTTCAGGCCTAGTATATTTCATAGTCATAACGTTACTGAGTAAATTCACTCAGTAACGTTACAGGCTATTTTTGAATTTGTCTAGCTTCCTGCTGATATGTGGATCAGAGCCTACATCAGGTAGTAGGGCAAGAAGAGCTCTCGCCCCACAAAATACTTGCTTGGTCTAGAACATGTAATTGAGTTGCCAGCGAGCAAGTAATTAACCCATGACGGGAAATCCCTCGGCTATACCGGGGGTGGCAGTAAAAGTTTGACATATACGGGAGTCCATCAGCGAAACTCACACACGTGATCCGCCAAGCACACGTAGAAATAGAGAATCGAGATGGGCGACAGTGAAAGCCTAAGCCATAGCAAATGGGAGTACAAATACAACGTGGTATTCATTCCGAAGTGTAGAAGGTAGCGATCAAATGACCTGAAAGCAAATGATGTGACTTCGTATTAATTGATCACTTCGAGTTAAGAGCACGCAGTCGCGTTTCGAGAAAGCTGCTGTTCGGTATGATTACTGAGCCTATGACCGGTGACTATTCCATACCGGCCGTTGGCCCATCTGGATGGCACCGGCAGCAATGGCCGAGGAGGAGACGGTCGGGCACCCAGCCCGAACTTCCGCGTTCAAAAGCGGAAGTTGGCTCAAATACTGACAGTCGGATCAAATCGTGGCTGCTGCGGCTCAGGATAATTACAGCATCCGCGTCAGGTCGCCGCGCGTGAATCCGCATAGCGGTTCGGCCATTCCTTTGCCCAATGCCATCGCCTTGAACAGCTCGCCCATCTCCGCCGGGCTGGTGAGTTTCTGCAACTGCGCCGAGAGCGGCAGGTAGTCGCGCAGGTTTTCCGGCGGGGTGTCTTTTATCAAGTCGGTGATGCCGCAGTTCAGCAGGAAGAACGCCTGCGAGGTGTAGCCCAGCAGTTCCAGCCCGGCATCGATGCCACTTTCCGCGATGTCGGTGAAATTCACATGCGCGGTGATGTCCTGCAGGCCGGGCAGGAAGAACGGGTCGTCGTGCGCATGGTGGCGGTAGTGGCACATCAGCGTGCCTGCATTGCGTTGCGGATGATAGAACTCGCGCGCGCCGAAACCGTAGTCGATGAACAGCAGCGCACCTTGCTCCAGACAGCTTGCCAGACTGTTGATCAGGCCGCGCGCGCTGAGGCAGATTTCGCTGGCATAATCGTCCGGCACATTGAGCTGTTGCGCGGCATGCAACAAGGCGTTGTCGGCTATGGCGCGTTCCTGCCAGAAGAAATCGTTAGCGTCAAAACCGTTAGCGCCGATGGTCACGCCGCGCTCGGTCAGCGCGCTGTCCTGCCAATGCACCAGATGCACGGGCAAGGCGTCGAGCACTTCATTGGCGACGATTGCGCCGCTGAATTTTTCCGGCAGTGTGTCCAGCCAATGTATGCGTTTCAGCAGGTGCGGCAGGCGCATTTTCAACAAGGCCTGCTGGCGGGCGCGCAGGTCGGCGCTCACTTCGAGAATCGCGTAGCTGTCCGGCAGGCTGCCGAGCCGCTCCAGTTCGCCGAGCATGTCCGCCGCCAGTTTGCCGCTGCCCGCGCCCAGTTCCAGAATATGCGGCGCGCTGGCTGCCATGATTTCCGCCGCCTGGCGCGCCAGGGTGCGGCCGAACAGCGGCGACAGTTCCGGCGCGGTGACGAAGTCGCCCGCCGCGCCGAACTTGTGCGCGCCCGCCGTGTAATAGCCCAGCCCCGGCGCGTACAGCGCCAGTTCCATGTAGCGCGCAAAGGAAATCCAGTTGCCATGCTCCGCAATGTCGCGGCGGATGAATTCGCATAATTGCGCGCTGTGTTGCGCGGCTTCCTGGCTGGGTGCGGGCAGAGTTGTCGGCATGGTCGGGTATAATTCGCAGGTTCGGAGAAGGGAGCGTGAGTCTAATGGAACAGGGGATGCAAGGCAAAACGGTGTTGGTGACGGGAAGTGCGAAGCGGGTTGGCGCGGCGATCTCGCGCCGCCTGCATGCGGCGGGCGCGAACCTCGTGCTGCATTACCGCTCCTCGACGCGCGAAGCGCTGGAGTTGCGCGACGAACTGAATGCGCTGCGCCCGGACAGCGCGGTGGCGTTTCAGGCCGACTTGCTCGATCTGGCGGCATTGCGGCCGCTGGTGGATCAGGTCATCGAAAAATTCGGACGGCTGGACGCGCTGGTCAACAACGCGTCGAGTTTTTACGCCACGCCGCTGGCCGAAGTGGATGAGCGGCAGTGGCACGATTTGCTCGGTACCAATCTGCGCGCGCCGCTGTTTCTCGCGCAAGCGGCCGCAGCCGAATTGCGTCACCATCACGGTTGTATCGTGAACATCGCGGACATTCATGCCGAACGCCCGATGCACGGGCATCTGCTGTACAGCGTCGCCAAGGCCGGATTGGCCGCGCTGACCCGCGCGCTGGCACAGGAAATGGCACCACAGGTGCGCGTCAACGCCGTCGCACCGGGTGTCATCATCTGGCCGGAAAACGCGGCCTGGATCGACGAAGAACAGCGCCGCAAAATCGTCGCGCATACGCTGCTCAAGCGCGAAGGCGAGCCGGACGATATCGCCAGGACGGTGGCTTTCCTGATTCAGGACGCGCCTTATGTGACCGGGCAGATCATTGCCGTCGACGGCGGCAGAAGCATCAACATTTAACCTGATTTTTATTTTGGAAATTTCATGAACGACATTGCGCAACCCATCCAATTCGAGCACCACTCCACCAATTTCAACCGCCTCAAGGGGCGCTTGGAACACCAGGTCGGCAAGGCGATCGCCGACTTCAATATGATCGAGCACGGCGACAGCGTGATGGTGTGCCTGTCCGGCGGCAAGGACTCCTATACCCTGCTCGACGTCCTGCTCACCTTGCGCAAGCGCGCACCGATCGATTTCCGCATCGTCGCGATGAATCTCGACCAGAAACAGCCGGGTTTTCCCGAAGAAGTGCTGCCGAATTATCTGAAGTCCATCGGCGTGGAATACCACATCGAAGCGCAGGACACCTATTCCATCGTCAAGGAAAAAATCCCCGAGGGCAAGACCACCTGTTCGCTGTGTTCGCGGCTGCGGCGCGGCATCATCTACCGCGTCGCGCACGAGCTCGGCGCGAACAAGATCGCGCTGGGACATCACCGCGACGACATGATCGAAACGCTGTTCCTGAATATGTTTTTTGGCGGCAAGCTCAAGGCGATGCCCCCCAAGCTGGTCACCGACAAGGGCGACCATATCGTGATCCGCCCGCTGGCTTATTCCATGGAAAAAGACATCGCCCGCTATGCGCGCGGCATGGAATTTCCGCTCATTCCGTGCAACCTGTGCGGCTCGCAGGAAAACATGCAGCGCAAGCACATCAAAAAAATGCTCGCCGCATGGGAGCTTGAGTATCCGGGGCGCAACCAGACCATCTTTACCGCGATGCAGAACGTCAAGCCCTCGCATTTGCTGGACGGCAGCCTGTTCGATTTCAAAAAACTGCAAATAGGCGACAAGGTGGCGGAAGGCGATGTGGCGTTCGACGACGACATGGCTTGCTGATTGGCCAGTTTTGTAGGATGGGTTGAGCGCAGCGATACCCATCAAAAACGGGCGATGACGATTAACCGATGGGTATCGCTGCGCTCAACCCATCCTACTGCGCTACGTCATTCCACTGAAATCTTGAAGATCGCCTTGCGAATGTGGGCACCCCGAGACGGTGGGACGGAGTCCTCCGGTGCGGGAGGGGTGCCCTGGCAGTTGCTCCCGCAATCGGCTGGCTTCGCCAGTAACGTGTCGCAACTGCCATTGCTGACCAGCGGCGCATGCGCATCTTCCGGGAAGAAGATGCAGAACGCACCGGGCGGCGTGGCGATCCACGTTGCAGGCGTATCGTGGAAAAACCGGATGTCTTTCTCCGCGCTGTAATCGCTTGCCGGCTGCGTGCAATCCGCCAGCGCCTTCCAGCCCATTTCGTCAGTGCCTTCCAGCACCAGCTGGATGTCGATGTAACGGCGGTGGCATTCCAGCTTCGCCGCTTCGCGCGCACGCCCGGCGACACTCTCCACGATGACGAACAACTGCTCGCCGACGATGGGATAGCGCCCCGGCGCGAGTGACAGCAGGTCGGTGTTGCGGATGTATTCGAATGCGCGCGGAAACAGCGGATGCAGCGCGGCGTAGCGGTCTGACTGGGTGAGTGTGGAAAGAATCATGTTATCCCAAAAGTTATGAGTGCCCGACACAGCGGTCTCTTCCGCTCTCCTTGGCCTGGTACATGCGCCGGTCGGCGATTTCAACCAATTCCCGGCTATCCTTGGCGCCATCCGCCAATCTTTCCGCAAGACCGTAGCTCGCCGTCACCGGATTGCCGTCCGGACGTTGCCCCAGTTGGTTGGCGCGCAGCCGTTCCAGCATCGCGATGGCGGACGCGCAGTCGGTGTTGGGCAGCACCATGAGAAACTCCTCACCACCCCAGCGCACCAGCGCATCGCCGCCGCGCAATGTGCCGCGTATCGCATCGACGGCGGCTATCAATATCCGGTCACCGGCTTCATGCCCATAGTCATCGTTGAGCGATTTGAAATGGTCGAGATCGGCGAACACCACCGTCAACGGAGTACCGTTACGCTCGGCAATGCTGAACTGGAGATTGAATAACTCTTCCCCGCTGGCGCGGTTAAAGCAGCGCGTCAGGGGATCGTGATTGGCTTGGCGCACCAGTGCCGCCATTAATGCCAATTGGCTCATGCTGGCCAGCGTGGCGGTGGCGGCAATCAGCAGCAGCAGCCAGAAAGCACCGAGGTGCGTGTTCCAGTTCATTTGATTGATCTGCATGATCGCCACCAGGGACGATGACAATAATACCGGCATGGAAAATACGATACCTTCCAGCGCGGTCAGCGGAAATATGCTTAAACCTGCCACCAGGATAAACGGCAGGAAAGCATAACCGGCGGCAATCATGGCCGCCCCTCCTTCGTTCTCAAAACCGGAAAGCAGCAGGTGGGAATAGATGAAGAACGCCGTCGGGATGAAAAACATGAGGGCGAGCGAGCGGTAGGCATCCTTCATGTGCGGCGAACCGCGGTAAGCCAGCGCCAGAACGATGAAGGCGAGCGTGGTAACAATCCTGCCGCCGGACAGCGTCACGGACAGCAGAAAATCAAACGCCAGGAAGTCCACCACAATCCACAGCGGCGTCAGCACCGCAAACATCATTGAAATCAGCCGCACCCGGGAGATGATCATTTCCGCGCGGCGTCTGGCCAGCAAGGGAGAGTGCGTGGACGGGCGGACAAGGCATGAAAACCCATCACCGGAAGTGTCCAAAAACAGTTGTGCCGTGATCGAATTCAAAAAATGTTTGAACAGATGCATATCATTTCCACGCCATTTGTTATTGCGGTCAACTTGCAAAAATCGCGCCGCTCTACCCCGTTTTTCAGATGGCCGCCAAGAGATTAGTCCCGTTTTGGAAGTATTCGGGTCAGTGTGTTATCACGCTTGATGTAGTGATGGTACAAGGCTGCCGCCACATGCAGGCCGATGAGATAATACCCCACGGTGCCAATAGTTTCATGCACCTCCTTGATTTGTTTGGCGAGGTCTTTGTTTTCGCCGATCAGCGCCGGAAGTTCCAGGCCGAAGAACGGGATCGGCTTTCCGAATGCGCTGAGCTCCAGCCAACCGCTCAACGGCATGACGATCATCAGCGCATACAGCGCCAGATGCCCAAGTTTTGCGGCCAACTGCATCCAGCCCGCCGGTTCCGGTCGGATAACCGGTGTGGAGCCGGAAAAACGTGCCGCCAGGCGCGGCCAGACCAGCACAAAAACCAGCATGCCTGCCATAAAGTGCCACGCTTTCAGCGCCTCGCGCGGATCGCTCCCCTTGGGGTAGAGTTCGCGCAGCTCGATGAAGGCATAGACCGCAACGAAGAGCAGCAACATCAGCCAGTGGATTCCGATAGAAAGCGATCCGTAGCGGTTTGTCGTGTTTTTCCAGCCCATCGTTCATCTCCTTTGGTTTAATTGCGTGAGCAACGGCAATTTGGCGTACACCCGGATTGCCTGATGCCGGAGATAATCATGGCAGCTATTCCTTAAGCCTCGCTTAATTCGAACTCCGTTACTGACCCGCCACTGTAACAGCCAATGCGGAGCTTTTTTTCGCTTACATGAATCGTGCCAACATGCCTTTGGATAATTCGCCCTGCAACGGTATCCGCACGCGATGCCCGCTGCCCGGCGCGGTGGTGATGGGCTCGCCTTTGAGGTTGCGCATCCCGGTGAGATCGACGATGCGGTTGCCGGAAGGGTGGATGATCTCCAATTTGTCGCCGACCTGAAATTTATTTTTCACATCGATCTCGGCGATGCCGTCGGCGCAACTCACGATATCGCCGACATATTGCTGGCGCGTGCTTTCGGAGTGGCCTTGCATATAGTTCTGGTGCTCGTGAGTATGGTGGCGTTCGAGGAAACCGTCGGTGTAGCCACGGCTCGCCAGCGCATCCAGCGCGCCGAGCAGACTCCAGTTGAACGGACGGCCCGCGACCGCATCGTCGATCGCCTGCCGGTACACCTGCGCGGTGCGCGCGACGTAGTAGATAGACTTGGTACGGCCTTCCACCTTCAGCGAATCCACGCCGATCTTCACCAGCCGCTCGACATGCTCCACCGCGCGTAAATCTTTCGAGTTCATGATGTAGGTGCCGTGCTCGTCTTCCAGCACCGGCATCAGTTCGTCCGGATGGTCGGCGCGCGAGATCAGGTACGCGCGGTCGGCGAGCGGGTGGCGCGGCTGGCTGCCGCAGGATGACAGCGCGCTTTCGCTCAGCGCCTTGTCGAAGTCGAAATCTATTTTTTGAATATCGCCGCTGCCGTCTTCAATCGCGCCGTCCACCTTGTAATCCCAGCGGCAGGAGTTGGTGCAGGTGCCCTGGTTGGCGTCGCGGTGATTGAAGTAGCCGGACAGCAGGCAGCGCCCGGAGTAGGCCATGCACAGCGCGCCATGGATGAACACTTCGAGCTCGATGTCCGGGCACTGCTGGCGGATCTCCTCGATTTCGTCCAGCGACAGTTCGCGCGACAGGATGACACGCGTCAGACCCAGCGATTGCCAGAATTTAACCGCCGCGTAGTTGACGGTGTTGGCCTGCACCGAGAGATGCACCTGCATCTCCGGCCAGCGCTCGCGCACCAGCGCGATCAGGCCGGGGTCGGCCATGATCAGCGCATCCGGTTGCATCGCGATGACCGGCGCCATGTCCGCCATGTAGGTCTTGACCTTGGCGTTGTGCGGCATCAGGTTGCTGGCGACGAACAGTTTCTTGCCGAGCGCATGCGCTTCCCGGATGCCGGTTTGCAGCTCTTCCAGTTCAAATTCGTTGTTGCGCGCGCGCAGCGAGTAGCGCGGCTGTCCGGCGTACACCGCGTCCGCGCCGAAGGCGTAGGCGGTGCGCATTTTTTCCAGGGTGCCGGCGGGGAGTAAGAGTTCGGGTGATTTCATCGTGTATTTTGTGTGGCGCTCATTAAGCGTGCGCAGGTTCGTAACGGCGGATGAGCGTTAGGGTATCGCCATCGCCTTGCGAGCCAGTTCGGTATGGTCTTCGCGCCGACGTTACACGCCATCCGTCAAATAGGGTTTGGGTGTCTTCGCAGTCGAATGAGACAATTGTGATTTTGATGCTAGCGAGACACGCTGGCAAAGTCAATTAATTCAAGATGGCCGTACTTTTGCAACGCTTGGTTTTAGCGGTTTTGCATGCCATGGTTCTAACTTCGACGATACTTCCTGGATGGGTTTGGTGGTAATGCTCACGGGTGGCGCGGATGTTGGTGAGATGTTTTGGCTGGCGAGCAGAACGTCGAAATCATCGGGGAAGCTATGTTTGGGGGATTGCATTGAAGAAATGGTTGAACACACCAAGTCGCCAGTGGTTTTGTAGTGTGCAATAGGCCTGTCCTGAGCTTGTCGGGGCGCGGCGTATTGCAGCATTTTGCGGCTGAACATACGGCGCAATGCCCTTCAGTTATTGCGCCCGTGTGTTCCGCCTTAAACTCAACGGAGGTTTCAGATGATCACGTTACGTAAGGCAGACGCACGCGGCCACGCAAATCACGGCTGGCTGGAAAGCTGGCACAGCTTCTCCTTCGCCGACTACCACGACCCCGCGCATGTACGCTTCGGCGCGCTGCGCGTCATCAACGAAGACACCGTCCAGCCCGGAACCGGCTTCGATACGCACGGCCACCGCGACATGGAAATCGTCACCTGCATCCTGTCCGGTCGACTGCGCCACCGCGACAGCATGGGCAACGGCGAAGACATCCATGCCGGCGAGATACAGCTGATGCGCGCGGGCAGCGGCGTCCAGCACAGCGAATTCAACCCGTCGGACAGCGAAGCGGTACACCTGCTGCAAATCTGGATCATCCCGGACGAACAAGGGCTGGCGCCGGGCTACTGGCAGAAAATATTTCCGGAAGAAGCGAAGCGCGGGCGCTGGTGTCTGCTGGCTTCGCCCGATGCGGCGGACGACTCGCTACGTATCCATCAGGATGCGCGACTGTCTGCGGCGCTGCTGGACGGCGCTGAGACGCTGGATTATCCCATCGCCGCCGGGCGCAGGATTTATCTGCATATCGCGCGTGGCAGCGTGCAGGCCAACGGGCATGAGCTGAGCGCGGGGGATGCGTTGATGTATGTCGGTGAGGAGCAGGTTAGTCTTGCGGCGGGGAATAAGGCGGAGGTGTTGCTGTTTGATTTGGCGTAGGGCGGGTTAGCCGCAGGCGTAACCCGCCGTTGCTATCAGAAAGACGTGCGCGCAGCGCACACAAAACCGCATTTCATTTTCCCCTGTGCGCCGCCGAGTAGCGCAGGCCGGTCAGGAGAAGTCGGCGAGGACTGATGAAACAACTAGCCATTCGACTTAGCTGGCAAACAACGCCAGCTAAGTCGCTGGTTATGTTTGAGCGCGAAGCGCGAGTTCCGCAGCCGCCTGAGCGTCCGAGTAACGCAGGGACCCGCGCAGCGGCGGCAAACCGGGGTCGCCTTCTTTTGGCGAAGCAAAAGAAGGTAACTTGCTGCCGGGCAACCCCCCCCCGGCGGTTTTGTTGTTGGTTTGATTGATGGGTATCGCTGCGCTCAACCCATCCTACGCTTGCTGGGGCTCCAGCGTTGTGGCTGGTTCGCTCTCAGGCGGCTTCCGTCAGGCACAATTCGTGCAGCCGCTGGGGCGATAACTCCAGCCCGTTCGGCCAACACAATGCGCCCGCGTCTATAAAGAAGCGTTTGAAAAATGCCTCGTCCTTGAGGGCGGTTAGCAAGCTGCCCGAACGATCTTTCAAGTAGGCTGCAGCATTAAAATGCCCTTCGCTGCCATCCGAAAATCGCAGCGTGATGAAGAAGTTTCCGTCATAGCGTACATCAAGAATTTTAATCACGGTCGGCTCCTTGTATTCTTTCGAGCGGTTCGAATCGTTGCGCTCGAAGCCAGTTGTTTTGTAACTCCTGCTGATGCACCAGACACCATTCCTGCACGATTGCCGCTACCTTGCGAGGCAACTCACCGGAACTCACTGTGCCGCCTGCAATATCGACCAGCGCTTCAAACCCCTGATATTCGACGTGAATATGCGGCGGCGGATGATCGTCGTGCCACATGCGTATGATGATACCGAAGAAAGTCGAAAGCGTAGGCATGTGGGCAGTTTATACCAGTCGGCTCGGAGATTGTTATTCCTTCAGCCACCTTGCCGCATCCAGCGCAAAGTACGTCAATATCCCGTCCGCGCCCGCGCGCTTGAACGCCAGCAACGATTCCAGCACGCAGGCCTGTTCGTTCAGCCAGCCGTTCTGCGCGGCGGCTTTGAGCATCGCGTATTCGCCGCTGACCTGGTAGACGAAGGTCGGTGCCTTGAATTCGTCTTTTACGCGCCGCACGATGTCGAGGTAGGGCATGCCGGGCTTGACCATCACCATGTCCGCGCCTTCCTGCAAATCCAACCCGACTTCCCAAAGCGCCTCGTCGGAGTTGGCCGGGTCCATCTGGTAGGTGTATTTGTTGCCGGAGCCGAGGTTGCCGCTGGAGCCGACCGCGTCGCGGAACGGGCCGTAGAAGCTGGAGGCGTATTTGGCGGAATAGGCCATGATGCGGGTGTGGATGTGCCGGTCAGCATCGAGTGCGGCGCGGATCGCGCCGATGCGCCCGTCCATCATGTCGGAGGGGGCGACGATGTCGGCCCCGGCGGCGGCATGGGTCTGCGCCTGTTTCTGCAACACCGCGACGGTCTCGTCGTTGAGGACGTAGCCGCTGTCGTCGATCAGGCCGTCCTGGCCGTGGCTGGTGTAGGGGTCGAGGGCGACGTCGGTCATCACGCCGAGCTCGGGGAAATTTTTCTTCAGTGCGGCGACCACGCGCGGCACCAGGCCGTCCGGGTTGTAGGCTTCGCGCGCGTCCAGGCTCTTCAGCGGCGTATCGATCACCGGGAAGATCGCCATCACCGGAATGCCCAGCTTGACGCATTGCTCGGCATCCTTGAGCAGCAAGTCCAGCGTCTTGCGCTGCACCCCCGGCATGGACTTCACATCCTCGACCTTATTGCTGCCTTCGAGCACGAAGACCGGGTAGATGAAATCTGCCGATGTGAGCATATACTCACGCATCAAGTCCCGTGAAAACTTGTCATGGCGCATCCGGCGCATTCTAGATTGGGGGTATTGTCCAAGTGTTTGCATGATTTTTTCCTGAATTATTGCTTTTCCCGGAACTATTTAAGGAATCGCTTATCTGAGGTTATGAGCGGCGTAAGTCGCTCCCCGTTTCTCCTCCCTGAGCGGGTGTCTTAACCCCTTGTTAAGACTTTTTAGCCCCCGGTTTTTCCGGGGGCTTTTTTTGGTTATTTGTTTTTCAGCCAACCGGCAATCACTACCTCAGCCTCTTCCGTGCCGATCTTTTTCAGGCTGGAAAATAACTGCACGGTACACTGCGGCAAATGCTCGGCCAGATAGGATTTTACGCGATTCAGGGTCAACGTGGCCTGCTGCCTGCTGAGTTTGTCCGACTTGGTCAGCAGGATATGCACCGGCTTGCCGGTCGGCGCGAACCAGTCCAGCATATTTTCATCCATCTCGGTCAGCGGGCGACGGGCATCCATGATAATCACCAGCCCCGCCAGTTCCTCGCGGGTTTTCAGATACTCGCTCAGCAGCTGTTCCCAATGCCGCTGTATATCCGGCGGCACCTTGGCATAGCCGTAGCCGGGCAAGTCCACCAGAAAATTATTGTCACCTAGAGAAAAATAGTTGAGATGCTGGGTGCGCCCCGGCGTCTTGCTGGTGTAGGCCAGCCGCACATGGTTGGCCAGCGCGTTGATCGCGCTCGACTTGCCCGCGTTGGAGCGCCCGACGAACGCCACCTCCCGGCCGCCGTGCTGCGGCAAATCCTTGATGTGATTGACGGTGGTGTAAAACGCCGCCTGCGAAAACAGTCCCATTACCAGTTGCTGAAAATTTTGTCTGCGGCGGCGACCGTCGCGGCGATGTCCGCGTCGCTGTGTGCAGCGGAGACGAAACCCGCCTCGAACGCCGACGGCGCGAGATACACGCCCGCGTCCAGCATCGCGTGGAAGAAGCGGTTGAATGCTTCCTTGTCGCAGCTCATCACCTCGGCGTAGCTGGTCGGCAGCGCCTTGCTGAAATACAGGCCGAACATGCCGCCGACCGACTGCGCGCAGAACGGGATGTTGTGCTTCTTTGCCGCAGCAGTCAGCCCCTCGGTGAGCTGCTTGGCCAATTGTGATAGCCGCTCGTAGAAGCCGGGCTGCTGCACCAGCTTGAGCGTGGCCAGCCCGGCCGCCACCGCGACCGGATTGCCGGACAAGGTGCCGGCCTGATACACCGCGCCGAGCGGAGCCAGACATTGCATGATGTCGCGCCGCCCGCCGAACGCCGCCGCAGGCAGGCCGCCACCCATCACCTTGCCCAAAGTTACCAGATCGGGCTTGATGCCGTAATGGCCTTGCGCGCCTTGCAGGCCGACGCGGAAGCCGGTCATCACCTCGTCGAGAATCAGCACCGCACCGTGCTTGGTACACAGAGTGCGCATCGCTTCGAGGAACTCGCGCTTGGGCGTAACCAGATTCATGTTGCCCGCCACGACTTCAACGATCACCGCCGCGATCTCGTTGCCCATTACGGCGAAGGCTTTCTCCAGCCCGGCGGCATCGTTGTAGTCCAGCACCGTGGTCAGCGCCGCGATCTCGGCAGGCACGCCGGAAGAACTCGGCTGGCCGAAAGTCAGCGCGCCGGAACCGGCCTTGACCAGCAGGCCGTCTGAATGGCCGTGATAACAACCCTCGAACTTGACGATGCGCGAACGCCCGGTAAAGCCGCGCGCCAGGCGGATCGCGCTCATTGTCGCCTCGGTGCCGGAACTGACTAGGCGCACCATCTCCAGGCTGGGCAGCAACTTGCACAGCAGGTTAGCCAGCTCCAGTTCGCTCGCGGTCGGCGCGCCGAAACCCAGTCCCTGCGCCGCCGCATCCTGCACCGCCTTGACCACCTCGGGATGGCAATGCCCGACGATCATCGGCCCCCATGAACCGACGTAATCGGTGTATTTCTTGCCGTCCGCATCCCACACGTAAGCGCCCTGGCCGCGCTGGAAGAACAGCGGCGTGCCGCCCACCGAGCGGAACGCGCGCACCGGCGAATTCACGCCGCCGGGGATAACTTTCCGGGATTCATCGAATAGGGATTCATTATTGGAAACCTTAGGGTTATGCGAAGTCATGCTGATTTACCTTGTTCAAATAAGTTGGAAAATTCTCTTGCCGCGCCTTCAACATCGGGTGCGGCGAACACCGCCGAAATTACCGCCAGCGCATTCGCGCCCGCCCCGATCAATTGCGTGCCGTTGTGCGGCGTGATGCCGCCGATCGCGACGATGGGCACATGCAACTCGCGGCGCGCCTGTCGCAACAGGTCGGGCGTGGCGGCAACCGCATCGGGCTTAACCGTGGAAGAAAAAAAACTGCCGAATGCCACGTAATTCACACCTTGCCTTGCAGCATCGTACGCAAGCTCGACGCGATTATAACAAGACACGCCGATCAGCCTGCCGTTGCCCAGCACAACGCGCGCTTCCGCCACGCTGCCGTCTGTGCCGCCGAGGTGCACACCATCCGCATCTATTTGCTGCGCCAACGTCACGTCGTCGTTGACGATCAGCGGTACGGCAAACTCACGCGTCAGTTCGCGCAATGTCTGCGCCTGCTTCAGGCGCAACGCCGCATTGGCGGTCTTATTGCGATACTGCACCACCCGCGCCCCACCCAGCAATACCAGGCGCACCTTGCGCAGCAATTCCGCCGTGTCGGGTTCGTCAGGCGTGATCGCGTACAAACCGACAATCGCCTGACGAGAAACGCGGCAAGCCTGATTCATTTCCACCGTTCACCCTCTCCTTAATCCTCTCTCTTCAGAGGGAGAGGAGGCAATCGTCCGCCCGTGATGGGGCGGAACTTTTTTGATCCTGCCTTAATTCGGGCGTTCGGGTTGCTCTTCATCCTCTTCGCCGCGCGCCCAGAATAAACGATCCGGGATGTGTTGCCCCATGCCGGGGCGGAAGCCGGCATTCAGAGTTTGCCAGGTGTATTCCTGCGCCTCCTTGACCGCCTCCGGCACGTCCACGCCCTGCGCCAGCAGCGCGGCAATCGCGGCGGACAGGGTGCAGCCGGAGCCGTGATAAATTCCCGGCAGGCGCGCCCAGCTATCGCTGCTGATTACGCCGCGCTCGCCGTACAGGGTATTGATGACCTTGGGCGTCTGCTCGTGCGTGCCGGTAATCAGCACATACTCGCAACCCATGCCCAGCAGGCGCTTGGCGCATTCTTCCAGGGTCGGGTCGTCCTCTTCATTGTCTTCGTCCAGCGCGAGGCGGCGCGCCTCGATGCTGTTCGGCGTGATGATGGTGGTCTGCGGAATCAGCAGTTCGCGCATCGCATCCAGCATGTCCTCATCCGCCAGCTCGTCGCCGCGCCCCGAAGCCAGCACCGGATCGAGCACCAGCGGAATATCCGGGTAATCCGCCAGCACTTCGGCGATCGCCGCGATGTTCTCCACGCTGCCGAGCATGCCGATCTTGAACGCCGCGACCGGCACGTCCTCCAGCATCGCGCGCGCCTGATCCACCACCCATTCCGGGTCGATCGGCAGCACATCGTCCACCCCGCTGGTGTCCTGCACGGTGATGGCCGTGACCACCGACAACGGATGGCAACCCATGCTGGAAATAGTCAACAGGTCGGCCTGCAAACCGGCTCCGCCGCTCGGATCGGTGGCGGCAAAGCTCATTACTAGCGGGAAAGGTTCGGACATGATGGGGCAATGGTAAAATGCGCTTTTGGGCAGACATTTTACCCTAACTGCCCAATCCAAAGACATTGAAATGGTGAAACTCTGATGCGTATCCTGCATACCATGCTGCGCGTAGCCGATCTGGAAAAATCGCTCGCCTTCTATACCGGCGTGCTCGGCATGAAATTGCTGCGCCGCACCGACTACCCGGAAGGGAAGTTCACCCTGGCCTTCGTCGGCTACGGCGACGAAGCGCGCGGCGCGGTGATCGAGCTTACCCATAACTGGGGCGTGGAAAAATACGAACTCGGCAATGCCTTTGGCCACATCGCGATTGAAGTGGCAGACGCCTACGCCGCCTGCGAGAACATCAGGCAGCGCGGCGGCAAAGTGGTGCGCGAAGCCGGGCCGATGAAGCACGGCAGCACCGTGATTGCGTTTGCCGAAGACCCGGACGGGTACAAGATCGAACTGATCCAGAAAAAGTGACCGCAGCGTTTGCTGTGCCAACCCCCCATGAATAAAACGAACCCGGTATTGAGCGCGCGCAACCTGCGTAAATGCTACGGCGGGCAGCCGGTGGTGGACGGGCTGAACCTGATCATCCGGCGCGGCGAATGTTTCGGCCTGCTCGGGCCGAACGGCGCGGGCAAGACCACCACGCTGCGCCTGTTGCTCGGCCTGATCGCGCCGGATGCGGGCGAGTTGCAGTTGCTGGATCACGCCGTGCCTGGAGAGGCGCGCGCCGCGCGGTTGCGCGTCGGCGTGGTGCCGCAGATGGACAACCTCGACCCGGACTTCACGGTGGCAGAAAACCTGCTGGTGTACGGCCGCTACTTCGGTATGAGCGACGCGACCATCGAGGCGCGCCTGCCTGAGCTGCTGGAATTCGCCAATCTCACCGGCAAGCGCGACGCCAGGGTGCCGACGCTGTCCGGCGGCATGAAGCGGCGCCTGACGCTGGCGCGTGCGCTGGTGAACGACCCGGAAGTCATTTTCCTCGACGAGCCGACCACCGGCCTCGACCCGCAGGCGCGCCACCTGATCTGGCAACGCCTGCGCGAGTTGACCGCGCGCGGCAAGACGCTGCTGCTTACCACGCATTTCATGGACGAAGCCGAGCGGCTGTGCCACCGCCTTGCGGTGATGGACAACGGGCGCCTCATCAGCGAAGGCTCGCCGCGCGAACTGATCGAACAAAACATCGAGCCGCAGGTGGTCGAGGTGTTCGGCGAGCATGCGGCGGCATGGGCACAGAACCACGCGGCGCGCCATGCGCAGCGCTTCGAGGTGAGCGGCGAATCGGTGTTCTGTTACGTGCTGGATGCGCAACCGCTGTTGGCAGAATTGCAACAGCACCCCCAATTGCGCTACCTGCATCGCCCGGCGAACCTGGAAGACGTGTTCCTCAAATTGACCGGACGGGAGATGCGCGAATGATTCCTATCATCACCTGTAGGGGCGCGATTCATCGCGCCTTTGGTCATATCAATACATTTGGGCGCGATGAATCGCGCCCCTACGTGCGAATGGTAATGTCGAGATGAAAACCAATCATTTCGCCCTGCCGCGCCCCAGCCTGCGCTTCATCCCGATCTGGCGGCGCAATTTCATGGTATGGAAGAAGATGGCCGGTTCGTCGATCCTCGGCCATCTCGCCGATCCGGTGATCTACATGCTGGGCTTGGGTTACGGGCTGGGCGGGATGCTGCCGGAAATAAACGGCATGACCTATATCACCTTTCTCGCCGCCGGGACGGTGTGCTACAGCGCCATGAACAGCGCCAGCTTCGAGGCCTTGTATTCAGGCTTCGCGCGCATGCATGAGCAGCGCACCTGGGAGGCGATCCTCAATACGCCGATCACGCTCGACGATATCGTGTTCTCGGAAATCGTCTGGGCGGCCAGCAAGAGCCTGCTGGCCGGCCTAGCGGTGCTGGCGGTGATCTGGGTTCTGGGCCTGTCGCATTCGCCGCTGACGCTGTGGCTGATCCCGCTCGCGCTGCTGGTCGGTCTGTGCTTCGCATCGCTCGGCCTGATCGTGACTGCCATCGCGCCCGGCTACGACTTTTTCATGTACTACTTCACGCTGGTGATCACGCCGATGGTGCTATTATGCGGCGTATTTTTTCCGGTCGACCAGTTGCCGCCGGCACTGCAAACCGTGTCGTCAATTCTGCCGCTGACGCACGCGATCAATCTGGCGCGGCCGCTGTTGAATGACGTGATTCCGGTGCATTTTCTGTGGCATGCCGCCGTGTTGTTGGGTTACGCGCTGGCCGGGTTTTATGTGTCGCTGGTGTTGTTCAGGCGGCGTTTATCTCAATGAGGTTTTTGTATGCTTTGGGTTAAGTCGTTTCACATCATTTTCGTGGTGAGCTGGTTCGCCGGCTTGTTCTATTTACCGCGCATCTTCGTCAACCACGCGATGGCGACCGAGCCTGCCGAAATCGCGCGGCTGAAGCTGATGGAGGGGAAGCTGTACCGCTTTGTCACGCCGATCGGTGCGCTGGCGATTATCTTCGGTTTCTGGTTGTCGCTTGGCTACGGTTTTTCCGGTGGCTGGCTGCACGTCAAGACCGCGCTGGCAATGCTGCTGGTGGCTTATCACTTATATTGCGGCCATCTGGTCAAACAATTCGCCGCCGACCGCAACACGCGCAGCCATGTGTTCTACCGCTGGTTCAATGAAGCCCCCGTATTGCTGCTGGCGGCCATTGTCATCCTCGTTACCGTAAAACCTTTCTGATGCCTGATTTTTTCGCCCCCTGCCCGCGCGGCCTCGAAGCCGTCTTATGCGGCGACCTTGAAGTGCTCGGCGCGCAGCATGTGCGCGGCGTCGAGGGCGGCGTACATTTCTCCGGCGACTGGCCGCTGTGCTACCGCGCCAACCTGGAGAGCCGCATAGCCAGCCGCATTCTGTGGCGCGTCGCGGAAACGCAATACCGCGGCGAGCAGGATATTTACAAGGCGGCGTTCGATCTGCAATGGCAGCGCTGGTTCGACGTGACCCACACCATCCGCGTGAACACCACGGCGATCCGCTGCCCGTTGAAGAGCCTGGAATTCATCACGCTGCTGGTCAAGGATGCCGTGTGCGACCGCTTCCGCGCGCACTGCAACGAACGCCCGAGCGTGGATACGCTCACGCCGGATGTGCGCATCCATGTGTTCATCGAAGACGACAGGCTGATGCTGTATCTGGATACCTCCGGCGACGCGCTGTTCAAGCGCGGCGTGCGGTCACACACCAACATCGCGCCGATCCGGGAGAATCTGGCGGCGGGCATCTTGCGCCTGAGCGGCTGGCAGCCCGGCACGCCGCTGCTCGACCCGATGTGCGGCAGCGGCACGTTCCTGATCGAGGCGGCGCAGATGTCGCTGAATATCCAGCCCGGCATCGCGCGCGGTTTTGCCTTTGAGAAACTGAAAAATTTCGATGCGGCCAAATGGAATGAAATGCGCGCGCAGGCGATCGCCGCGCAACTGCCGCCCAGGCCGCTGGGAATTTACGGCAGCGACTTGTACGGCGATGCGCTGAAGACCTCATGGCGCAACCTGGAAGAAGCGGGGCTGGCGGAATGTGTGCAGCTCAAGCAGGCCAACATTCTGGAAATCTCCGCTCCGGCGGAACACGGTGTGCTGGTGGCGAACCTGCCCTACGGCGAGCGCATGGGAGAGCTGGACGAACTGGCGGAGTTGTACCCGAAACTGGGCGATGCGCTGAAGAAAAAATTCGGCGGCTGGACGGCTTATCTGTTCACTGCCGACAAGGCCATCTTGAAACTGATGCGATTGTCACCCTCCAAACGCACCCCGCTGTTCAATGGCGCGATCGAGTGCCGCTTGCTGGAATACAAAATCGTGGCGGGGAGCAACCGCAAATAATCCGGCATAACAAAAAAGCCCCGCGAGAAAATCTCAAAAGGTCTGGATTTATTTTTCATCTGCCAACAAAACAATTCGAAACGAACCCCTTTTGCTTCATTGAAAACAAACCGCAGTTCGTCTTCAATCGACTGGAAATCTTGGCGGCATGAAAATAAACTGTGGCCTGACCTTGCCCGTGCAGCCGCCTGATCATGCAGGTGCATGACGAACTGGCGCTCGAAGTGCCGCAGGCGGAACTGCATCTGATCAAGGACATGCTGCCCAAGCTGATGTGCGGCGTCGCCGAGTTGCAAGTGCCGCTGCTGGTGGAGTTGGGGGAGGGTAAGAATTGGGACCAGGCGCATTGATTGGGTTTTGTAAGAGCAATATCGCTCTCCTGAGCTTGTCGAACGGCAACGGGCGTTGCGCCGTATGTATCGCCAACATCTGCGAGTCAATGTTTTATATGCCTATGAACAATTTTCAGTTGCTGCAGAATCCCCTCACCTTCAAGGGGAGGGCTAGGGTGGGGATGGGGTCGGAATGTCGATAAATCCGCTTTCTCACGCACCCCATCCCCCTCCCAATTGCCCCCGCGCTTCGCTTGCCCCCTTGAAGGGGGAGGAGCACCCACGCAACCTTGCCTGAGAATGGTTCAGAGGCATAATGTTTTTGTGGCATAGCCAGGCAAGAGTGCGCTCGCGCACCGATCAATCCGCTAAACCAAGGCATCATTCACCTCGACATTGTTAAGCAAGAGTGCGTTTCCTGCACCAGGAATTCTGGTGCATGAAACACACCCGTGTTGATGTGTGCTATCGCCGAATTTAACATGCCGTTGCTGGCGGAGCTGGGCGAGGGGAGGGAATTGAGATGAGGCGCATTAATACGAATTTGGGCGGGAAACGAGCATAGCAAAGCTTTGAACTTTCGGCTAAAACGTAACGACTGATGGAACGACTAGCCATCTGACTAATCCAGCAAAAAACGCTGGGCAAGTCATTGGTTATTCCGCCGTATGGGCACGACAACGTGGTACGCTGCTTTGTAGGCAACCGGCGGATAACGCTTCGCTCATTCGCCCTACAAGGTTTCTGTCTTATGCGGGTTTATTCACGATCGAAGTTGCCGCCAATTTTCGGTGGCACACTTGTTTCAAAAAGGAGGTTGCATCGTGGACTATGACAAATATCTTCACAGTTTCACCCAGGGCATACGCCACGCCTTCTCCCATGTAGTGATTACCCTGCTGGCGGTGGGCATCGCTTTTTCCCTGCCGATGATAGCGAAATCCATACTGCTTTATTGGCCTGAGATTGAAGGCAATTCGCAATTGCAGATTTTCATGGAAATCAGCTTTGCCATAGTGCTGGTGCTGCTGTTCAATTTCTCGAAGATTGCCTGGGACGGATGGCGCAGCATGCGCATGAACAAGATCGCATCGCTTGTGTATGCACGGGAGGGGCGTGACTGGATGTCGCGTTGGAAGGAGCGGGATATGCGCAAGAAGATTGCCAGCGTGCGTGACGTATACATCATGTCGATCACCGGCTACGACACATTCAGCTCGGAAGGCTGCGAGTTGCAACAGCAGGCGCTGGATTTGGCTTATGAAATTCGCGTGATGCTGGCAAACCCCTATGGCAAAGGTGTCGCCAGCCGGGTACAGTCGTTGAGTGACCAGGAGGCCATGCTCCAGACCTATCGCCATGAAACTGAGGTGAGCATCGCCTATTTGTGCAAACTTACTGCCGCAGGAAAAAAGGTTAAGCTCAAATTCTATGAAGAGCCGCCGTTCTGGAAGCTGGTAGTGGCTGGCGAATATGTCTGGGTCCAGTACTGCCGTGACGGCCACGAGGTCAAGACCCAGCCGGAGTATGTATTCGGGCTTCAGCATGGCAACCCCCAGCGGGGTTTTTTTGAACCCTTTTACAAGCACTTTTTCGACCAGTGGAATGATCCGCGCCACCCCGAGTTCAATTTCGAGGCCAGCGAGCTGGTCTATCGCAATGGGGATGGCAATGAAATTCAGCGAGGGGCTTTTCCGCTCCATGTGGAAGAGTGCGGGCTGCGAAGTTAAGGGCAGTGTTCGCTAACTCTGTCGTTTCATCGTCATAGGGGGTACAGCATGATTCAGAGAGCCGCTGTCTGCATCTTGTTTTTAACCGCCAGCCTTGCCGCCAGCGCCCGCGATCTGCCGCTGGACAGGATCAAGCTGCCGCCCGGTTTCACGATCAGCCTCTATGCCGACAACGTGCCGGGCGCGCGTTCGATGGCGTTGAGTCCGGACGGTACGCTGTTCGTCGGCACGCGCGGCTCCAAGGTTTATGCGCTGCCCAACCGCAGCCTCGGCAAGCGGGCGGAACAGGTCATCGTGCTCGCCGACGACCTCGACACGCCGAACGGTGTGGCGCTCCGCGATGGCGCGCTGTACGTGGCGGAGGTGAACCGCATCCTGCGTTTCGACGCCATCGAGTCGCGCCTGCGCAATCCGCCGAGGCCGGTGGTGGTGAATGACCGCTTCCCCACTGATGCGCACCACGGCTGGAAATTCATTCGCTTCGGCCCGGACGGCCTGCTGTATGTGCCGGTAGGCGCGCCGTGCAACATCTGTGAACCTGACCCGGCGCGCTATGCCGCGATCTTCCGCATGAAGCCGGACGGTTCCGCGCTCGAACAATATGCGCGCGGCGTGCGCAACACCGTGGGCTTCGACTGGAACCCGGATACCAATGAGTTGTGGTTCACCGACAACGGGCGCGACTGGCTGGGCAACAACGCGCCGCCGGACGAGCTGAATCACGCGCCGCGCCCCGGCATGCATTTCGGCTATCCCTATTGCCACGGGAAGGCGATTGCCGACGACGAATTCGGTGGCAAACGCGCCTGCGGCGAATTCACCCCGGCCGCGCTGGAGCTCGGCCCGCATGTGGCGTCGCTGGGGATGCGCTTCTACACCGGCGGGATGTTCCCGGAGAGTTACCGCAAGCAGATATTCATCGCCGAACACGGCTCGTGGAACCGTATCCCGCCGATCGGCTACCGCATCACGCTGGTGCGGCTGGAGAACGGGCAGGCGGTGAGCTATGAGGTGTTTGCAGAAGGCTGGCTGGGCACACTGACCGCGTGGGGCCGCCCGGTGGATGTGCAGGTGATGCCGGACGGCGCGCTGCTGGTGTCGGACGACAAGGCGGGGGTGATCTACCGCATCGGCTACGGCGAATAGCCGATCAGGAAGCTCCGTAGTATGTATCGCTCACATCCGGCGCAATGTGCTTCGCTTATTAACGTCCTACGCCTTACACGGATTACGCCTTACGCATGTTGAAACCTTTAACCCCTATGTAAACCATAACGTCTCTTGTTATTCATACGTAGATCAGACAAAATTCAGAGCGATGCCGTTCTGAATTACGCCGATCAAATTAATGTGATTCTCCGCACTTTCGCTAAATCCAACGAGAACTTGCTCTTTGGTTTCTACACCACTATTAAGTTGGTTCATCCAGTATGCGTGAGTGTGATCAGCTAACTTGATGGCCTGATATTCACATTCGGTGATGGTTCTTGCGGCAATGAATTTCAAGCAAAACGGCGTCAGTTTATTTCTGACGCCGTTTGCCATTCAGTGGCGCCGATGATCAGAACGGCGGATCATGCGCATTACCGGCGGGGTTGGTTTGAAGGATATTGTGACGGGAACGA
>Ga0209212_1001187_pt1 | contig 44008 bp, 47 predicted proteins | sample RifGroC2_FD_183996 | JGI IMG/M metagenome (GOLD analysis project Ga0209212, IMG submission 183996) | Groundwater microbial communities from Rifle, Colorado, USA - Groundwater C2 (SPAdes) (version 2) | ecosystem: Environmental > Aquatic > Deep subsurface > Groundwater | place: Rifle, Colorado... | reverse complement strand
AGCAGGTCGTGGCGACGAGCGATCGGGGCATGCTGCATGAGGCAGCATGCAAAGTTTGGGCGTATCAGAAGCTCAAAAGATATGGTGAGGCGTAGCGAGAGCTACGATTGAATTATGCAACACAGCAAATATTTATGCAATATGGATCTGTTGGATCTGTTTTACCTTGTCTTTATTGTACGGGCTAGAGATACTTTTCTTGAAAAGGTCTCCTGCACGAGGGAACTTCCTTTTCACTGCTACCTGGAGGATGCCATTGACGGGCTTTGCGGATGGATAGCGTTTCTTGAAGACTGCCACATGTTTTGGCAATGAGAGGGGAGGGCCTTTATGGATAAATGATGCGGGAATCGGATCAGCCTCCAGGATAAACCACATCATGAAGGCGCTTCCTTGAAATTGGTGCTGGGACTCTAGCAGGACAAACCCCCCTCTTTCCAGCTCTGCCTTGAGGAAGGTGAAGACTTTTAGCGCTTTTGATCCCACGATATCATCCTTTCCGTCAAGAAGATTCGCCTTGACGATGAAGACAGGCTTATTTTTTGCAATCCTGATGATTGACTCCTTTGTCATGTCTTTTTGTCTGAAGAATGACGCGCTTGGCTTCTTTTGCAGCTTTTTTGCCTGGTCTTTGAATGCATGAAAGCAATCAGCACTGAGCGCTGCTGCTGCATTCCTTGATTCCTGGACAGGATCGACGATAATCAATGGCGCTTGTATCTTTGATGCATTCATCGCCATGAAAACGTTCTTTCTCTTGTAATATTTTGCCGGATCGATGACTGTCTTTTCTTTCCAGGCTGATGCGCTTCTCAGTGTCTTTTCGAATGATCCATAATGGATGATGAGGATCTCGCACACATACCCTGAGAATCCCTTGATATGAGACTCCGCACCGTAGATATGATTTGCCTTGCAAAATGCCTTAAGAAGGCGGATATCATCCTTTTGCTTCTCTGAGGCATGTTTTAATACCCATGCTGAGTGCAAGGGGGAGATATCAGTGATGTTTTCTGCCTCACTTGGCCTCCGGATCTTGATTATTGGAACAAATTCAAAGAGCACATCATTCTTTACCTGGAAATAATCCCGAGAGCCATGGATCCGCTGATAGATGGGAAAGAGGGACTTGATGGTCTTTTCAAGCTCGTCAGAGATGTTGTGATTATGGGAAAATTCTTTCTCGTAGAGAACGAAAATGTCTGCGTCTTTTTGGTTTTTGAGAAACGTGCCCTTGGCTCCAGAGCCGCCGATGATCGCTTTTGCCCTTTTGAGAGAGCCGTTGAGCTTTTTTAGCGTTGCCGTGATAGATTTTTGCAATTGGCCTTTTTCCTTCTTTGACGGCTTGATGGCTTCGAGGACCTCTTTCCTGACATTTTTCATATTTTTGATTGAGGAAGAATTATTTATAAACCTTCGTATGCGAAAAGATTATAAAGAAATAAATCATTATCTCCTTATGGCAAAAGAAGTCAACGAGATCTGCAAGAACTGCGTTCGCTGGCAGCAATTCAACGACGCTTGTTGGGTGCACTGGGAAGGAAAGAAAGAATGCTCACACCGTGCAGAGACCAAAGATGAAGTGGACATGGCAAAACAGTTTTTGAACCCGGTATTCTAGACTAGATCATCATCAATTTAAACTCGGAACATGTGACTTAGTGTGCAGGAGCTAAAGAGAGATAGATTAAAGCATTTTTTTCAGTGGAAGCTTATGTCAATAAAAAGTCAATAAAAATACAAACAGTCAATGAGAAAGGCATGGTCAAAACTGCACATCTTTTACAGGAGATGGGGATACACTCGAGGTGCTACTCCTATAATCAAAGGAAAAAAAACTGCTCTAGGGTCCATATTTTATTTATCAACCGCAGAGAGGATAAAGAGACATTCTCCAAAAAGGTCGGGTTTTTTCATGAGAAAAAGACCAAACTCTTAGAAGAATCGTTAGGTTTATAAAATATATGAGAGTAAAAATGTTTATGCCGACGTGGCACAACCTGGTACTGCGCAAACCATATCGGGCGTAAGACTGGAACCACCATACCAGGTGAGAAATCTTGTTTCCGCAAGGATATCCCGGTTCAAATCCGGGCGTCGGCGTTTTATTTTTCTTTAGCCCGTATTTGAACATGCTCGGACACGATGAAACAGGGTTTCACGTGCAAAGAGAAACTAGGTCTTTCTTTTGAATCAAAGATTTCCTGCACCTATCTTATCTCAATAGGAATGCATCAGATTATTTAGAGGATGTTTAGAGGATGTCTCCCAAGCTTAGCCTATCTGCGGTGACCAACCTTCGAAGCCGTTTTAATCCATCAGTCTGAATCTGCTCAATTCTCTGTCTTGAGAGATTAAATCTTCTACCAATATCCTCTAGTGTCCACTCTATTCCATCATCGAGACCAAAGCGAAGCTTGATGACCTCCTGCTGACGTTCTTCGAGTAAACCGACATATGATCTGATGATGTCTTGCCGCCCAGTGCATGCAACCTGATCAGGGATTGGAACAAGAGAACACGCGATCGATCCATAAAGAGATTCGTAATCCTCATCGATTGGCACATCCAGGGATTCTGGATACAAAAACCCATAATAGGTTTGAAATCTCTCCAGCTGATCAGGGGTAAGATTTAGATCAAGTGATACACTTCTTTGAGGATCTGCATCTCCCCGGAGCGTTGACATTTCCAGGGCTTCTTGGTATCGTGAAAACGCAGTGATCTCCCTCTCAGGAATGTAGACAAGAGGTGATCGTTCTCTTTTTACAAAACGCCGCAGGGGATTGAGGATATATGGCGTTGCAATAGTAGAAAAACGTGTTCCAAACCTCCAATTATAGATTCCAGCAGCTTGTATTAATCCAATATTTCCTTCCTGGACAGCATCAGGGAGGAGGCCATTATACACACGCTTGCTAGCGAGAGAAACTACAAGGCGAAGGTTTGATTGGATCAAAGTTGTCCTGGCAGATTCATCCCTTTCTTCAATTCTTTTTCCAAGATCAGTCTCTTGTTCTCTAGTGAGAAGAGGATATGACCCAACAACACGAAGATAAGCAGATATATCTGTTGCATCTGGAATACAATCATGATCCATATCATCGAGAGTGGAATTTCACTTTTAAACTTTTCCCCCACAAGATTTAAAAACAACGTGGGTTCTCTTTATCCATCGCCTCGTTAGTGTAGTCCGGCCAATCATGCGGCCCTCTCGATACAGAAAAAAAATTCTCTTAAGGGAAAGGCCGCGACTCGGGTTCGAATCCCGAACGAGGCATTTGCCTTTCTTAGGGATTTGAACGTTGCTCCCAAGAGCGAAGCGAGAGGGTCCCAAAAATCTTGATTTTTGTGGACGAATCCCGAACGAGGCATTCTTTTATGCATATTGTCTAGCACACTTATCTTTATAAAAACTTCTTCTGATGAACCACTACTCAATGCTTTTCTAATCAGGCGTTGGGTTCCATGGATAAAAGAGGGGGAGGTTTGAGAGATGGCACAGAGAGTTGAGCGGGTGGATGAGATAATACCAATCAGATTTGCAGTGATGAGCTGTACTGATAAAACTGGGCTGGGGGAATTTGCGACGCGTCTTGTTGAACTTGCAGATGATATCACTATCCTATCCACGGGAGGAACGTATACTGAATTGCATAGAGCACTGGCTGCTGTGGGTCGAGAAGGCCATGTAGAACAGATTAGTGAGTACACAGGACAGCCAGAGATTGCGGGCGGACTTGTCAAATCACTCCACCATAAACTGTTTCTAGGCTATCTTACTGAAACTGACAATCCAAATCACCAGGAAGCGCTGGAAAGAGAGGGGGCACATCCCATTGACCTTGTCGTCTGCAACCTGTATAATTTTGGAAGTATAACACAAGACCCGGCAAAAGACATGGAGGATGCACGAGGACAGATTGATATTGGTGGACCTTCAATGATACGGGCGGCTGCAAAGAATTGGTTGAGAGTTGCAACCATTATTGATCCCTCAGATTTTGAACCAGTCCTGACAGAGATACAAATGAACGGAGGGGCCAGGTATGATACCAGGCGAACACTTGCAGCACGTGCATTTGACCATACCGCAAAGTATGACCTGATGATTGCTAAACATTTGCTCGCCCAAACACCTCAGCAGGGCAGGGCTCCTTACCGGTTCGAGCCAGCATAAGAATATAACTACTTTTAAGTAATTAATAACGAAATTTATTTAAATTGAGAGATATATCATCAGCGCATGATCAAGAGAAGCAGAGGATTTGGCCAGTGGAGCGCTATTACCAGCGTTGCGCTCGCAGTCATTACAGCCGGCATCAGCGGATATTTCTCCCATGCCCATGAGGCAAGGAGGGGACTGCAATATCAGCTTACCTTTTCTGAGCGAACACAAATCCAGCGTGACCTTCGCCGAAGCGAGATGCAAGGAGACAATCCCGAAGCCAACCCTATCCCTGCTGAAGACCTAAAAGGAGGCATCCTTCCAATCCTTCCTGCGTGGACTGATTACCTCTCCGCCGTTAATGACGCATCATTCAAGATCTATGAGTCATGGAACCATTCAGTCTATGGGAATGATGGCCGAATCGATTATCAAGGTTTTGCAGAACAGCTCAGGGGCAGGATGGATCCTGAGCATAAGACCCATACAAACAACCTCGCTGACCTTCTGGAGATTATCCCCAGAGCAGGGATCGCTGCCAGAACAGGCATTGCTGATGAAATCAACGTTGGAGCGAGCATGTCCAGAGCATCGCCATTATTCTCATCATCATGGAATTATCATCATTCGGACAACACTCATCCTGAAACAAGACATAGATCAATACCAGTTTCACATATAACTATTAATGCAGATGGAGAGAGCGAGATGACCATCACCTATGAGGATGAAGAGTATACAGAGGATGTTTATGACTCAACAGACAACAGATTTGTCTATTTTACGGGGCCAGCAGAGCAAGCGGCAAGTGAGCTGCGTAGAAGCCTCCAGGCAGTGCCCACCCTCCAGTTTGATTTTGACAGGGAGCTCCTCTTTGCTTCGAGAACGAATGCCCCAAATGATGAAGCAATCAGGCAAAGCAGGAGAAACCCTAACAGGAAAGATGACACAGAGCTCACAGAAGAACAAGTGAGAAATTATCGAGACTCCTGGAATATCGGATCGACGATAAGGCAGCGGTTGCCAACAGCTATTTCAGGATATATGGGAATGCCCATGCTCTCCCAACAGTGGGATACTGCCATGATCACCATGAGTGAAGAAGCAGCGCATGCAGGATTATTCAGATCATACCAAGGATTTCATGTTTCCTGTCCTCTGCTTGGTGGGGGGACGGTGCAGTTCTCCCGCGTTTCTTATGGAGGGATAGGATCGACCATCAGAGGCCCGGATGAATATGAACTCTCCCGGCGGGCAGAGACAAGTATACATTCCATCGCTTCTTCTGTCAAGGATATAGAACAAGGATTACATACAGGGATTGCATCAGCAACTGAACTTAAACGAGCAATACCCTCATTCATAGCGCTTGTAGATAATGATGAGGCGAGCGAGCGCGCACTCCGGCATGCAAGTGAGCAGATTCTTGATACCACAAAAAGAATGTATCAATCAAACATTTCCGGAGGGATTGATGTTGCAGGATACAGGAAAAAATTCCCCTGGACTTTTGGTTTTGGCGGACTCTTGCTTGGGGGGCTGGTAGGGTATGGGATTGGCTCCCTGATAGATAAAAAAAGAGAATATTAATCGATAAAAGAAATTTGATCGATAAAAGAGATGAATATCCCCAGATGGGAGGAGAAGCGAGGGTCATTAATTAACAGAATCTGGGTAAATACTATACTCAGGATATACTCAGGAGAAACCTTAGCGCTTAGGGTTTTACCTCTTCTACTAGCGGTTGGATTGGAGGCTTTGCCTCCGGGAATGATTAAAATGCGTCAGGACCAATTGCTTCTGGCAGAATCTCACCTGTTACCTGCTTGAGTATTTCAGTTAGCTTTAGTGCATCTGCTGCATGATAAAGAGTTGCTCCTTGATCTACTAATCCTTGAAAGGAAGCATCTGTATTGAAAGCGATAATGTAGATGTTTGTTGGGGCATCACCAGTCGAGGCATTGATCTCATTAATCTTTCCTAGCAGGCTTCCTGGATTAATACGATCAGTATTTTTACCATCAGTGAGCGCCACAACATATCTTCCCCCATGGCTCCGGTTCAGGATACTTTCTGCATGTGCCAGCGAGGTACCAAGAGGAGTATTGCCAGAGGGTTTTAGCCCATCAAGGGAGCCGGCCAATGCTGCATGATCAAAATCCCCAAACGGGACCGTTTCTACCACCTGTCCTCCAGAATAAGAAAGCAATCCTGCCTGGATATTCCTGAACCGGTCGTTATGCTCATCATACATGTCTAAGATCACTCTCAAAGATGCTCTCGCAGAGTCTATTTTTCTCGTACCATCCACCTTTTCATTCATACTCCTGGATGTATCAATGATAAACTCCACTGATCTCATGTTAGGGTTTATCTTAATAACAGGCGATGGAGGGGTGATATCCGTAAAGTCGAGGAGTCCTACCTCCTCAGTGGGGTTTACACAACCAGAGAGGGCATAAAGCGCTGCGCCGAATGCGACGTATCTGAATTTCATAAGGGGTAAGAATGATTCACTCAATAAAAAGCTTGCTTTTTCAAAAAGTAGATTGATTGATGGGAAGCAGTTTTGTGGGATGCTGTTAAGAGGGGATCATCCTAAAAGAGTATGGAGAACATCATAAACGGCTTCTGTTGACTGCTTGCTGACTGTTGTATCAATGAGCTGCTTTACCGCTTCTACGTCAAGAATTTCCTCTTCAACAAGGTCCGTTGCTACCTGCGCGACAAAAGGCGCATCATCCACACACCCTTTTAATACTGCATAACCAAACAGGTGGCAAAAATTGCGTTCTGCATTAGAATCGGTTTTACAAGAATAATGCGCATCATAATCAAATACTGGCTGGAGCGCATCAAAAAGGACAGCTGCACACTCAAGGTTTAATTCTATAAAATTCAACACGCCCTCGGCAGTATCACCTGCCAGGATCAGCCAGTCTGCTATGCCCCCAGCGTTCTCATACAGAAATCTCTTTGGTTTAGAGAATTTTTCCGGATTGGCTTCTTCTGCTCTCCTAAAAGAAGATTCACGCCTTCTGTCCAACGCATCGAGATGTTCTTCCCATGTCCTCCCCAACCTGAATCCCTCTGTCAAGATCACGCGCAGGTACCTCGCTTTCACTTGGTCTGGAATGTCCTGGAACCTATCAAAGAATGTCCTGTCAGTATGATTTATCTGATTTACCCACTCATGAAGAGTATACTTGTCTTGCGGCGAGAGAGTTGGCCGCATTGTTTCAAGGATAGCCACTGATCTTTCCATCCCAGCCTGATCCTCCTCGGAAACAACAGTATGTTCTATATTAGCCTTCAACTCTGCAATATGCTTCTCATGTGGTGCCAGAACAGCTAATTGCGTTAAGGCAATAATCTTCCCCTCCAATGCAGTCCTAGCAGAGGACAATTGTGCTTCATATCTAGCTTTTAGCTGAGGACCTGCAATTGACTGGGCAACCCTCGATGCAGCAATAAAATATGTTTGATAAGGTTCCTCTAGAGAAGCTAAAGCCTCATGTGCTGCTTCTTCCCCAGAAAAGGTTCTCCAAAAATGGGCTAACTCACTCCCAGCATATGCAAATGTGTTGTTAGCATCCATGAACCTGTTACATGCTAATATACGGCCATCTGAGGGAGTATCACACTGAGCAACAGGAGCAAAACACGACTGTGAGAGTGTGAGTTTTTTCTCTTCGCCGGTGAGGACATGTTCACCATAAAGAGGCACCTTACCCCTCCCAAGGTTGCGTGAACTGAGTAGATACATCTGAAGGGAAAATAGTCAATAATTTATAAACGTTACTATCCTAGAGTTACTTTTTCAGCCCAAGTTCCTATCAATCTCTGCTGCGACTTCCTTTAGGTCATCACATGTCCTTTTGAGATCTTTTTCCAACTCCTCAATCAGAAGGGTTAGGCTTCCTACCCGAAGAAAATACCTGTTTGACCTATTGATGACAAGGCCAGCGTCGATCAACCGCGATAAGTGATGGACAACAGTGCCTCTTGTTAACGTGAGGCGTTCTGCCAGATCATCAGAAGAGAGCGCGATGCCCTTTTTTGAAGCCTTCAAGAGCTCAATAAACAACCGAAAGCAGCTGTGGTCTTTATCTCTCAATCCCACAAGACCAAGAGACCTGGCAACCCACTGGAGCTCCTCATTGATATTCTTGCTAGTCGGCCTGGCAATCCTGCTGATGGTGATGCTTCGTTCGATGTAATACATGATGTGTTGACTTAAGATTGACAAATATTTAAATGTTGTTATGGATAAGTCAAGCAAGAATAGGTCAAGTAAGATTAAACGGGAAAGAGGCAACACCATTGGCGCAGATTGCGCAGTCTCTGCGCGAAGGTTTGTGAGCGAAGGGAGAAAACCGGTCGTTGGCGAATAGCCAACCTTGAAAATCTTTGATTTTCGTTGTGCCTGCCGATAGTGGTGTTGCCATAATACAGAATAATTTATTTTATCTTATGGACAATGCCCCTACGAAAACCCTGAAGGACCAATTGTTGTGAGGATATGCAGGGTCTCATCAATCGCCTTTTGCTGATGCTTTTTATCAGACATTCTGACAAACCGGAGGAGAAGGTCAGTCATGTCTGCCTCTGAGAGAAACTTTAAGTTATATCCGTCCGCTAAAAAATAAAACCTGAATGAATCATATCTCAACTCTTTTATAACAATACTGCCCACCTGCCCCAGCACCTTTCCTTTTTTTGGGTTCTCCTGGACAGATTCCATCAATGCAAAGATCTTTACTGATTCCTTCTTGAATACCTTTTCAATCTCTTCATACAAACTCAGGACGATCTCTACTCTGGCCATCGTTCTGCATGCCGCCTTTTTGCTTCTTCGAGAGTTATTGTATCCTTTGAAGACATGAGAAATTCGCGCAATTGCTCTTTTATGGCATATTGATACATCCGCTTAATAATCTCCTCATAGGTCTCCCCTTTTGCGCCAAGAGACGAAATCTGGTCTTTTGTCTCTTTTGATAATTGAATAGTTGAGTTCATTGTATAGTTGCTATAGGCATTATAGTATATCAATCTTTCCCTTGATAATCTTTCCCTTGATCCCATATCTGGACTCTGAGGCAAATGAAAGTGTCCTAGCTTCAGCAAAAACCTTAAAAAAACACAACATTTAAATAGAAAATGTTTATCTTAAGTGTTTATTGTTGATTTAATATCAACAATCATCAACAAAACGCCTCTAGGAACTGGAACCTGTTTCCAGTTCCTTTTTTTGATCATGACAGAGAAAAAAGAACTCGGAAAGGAGAAGAAGGATGAGAAAAAGCTGGAGCAAAAAAGCCAGAAAGAAGACCATCACGCAGTCTGCTCGTGCAAAAACGAGAAAAAGGAGATAGAACACCTCAGGGATGAACTGACCAAAAAAAACCAGGCAGTCCTCGACCTGACCCGCACAGCACAATATGTGCAGGCAGAGTTTGAAAATTATAAAAAAAGGGTTGATCGGGAAAAGGAGGGATTCACCCAGTTTGCAGCAGCATCGCTCCTCAAAGATATCCTTCCTCTCATCGATAATCTTGAACTGGCAATCAAGCATAAGGAAAACAAAGAAGATTTTTGCAAGGGAATCGAGCTTACCTATGCAGCATTCATCAGCTTGCTCGAGAGCAAGGGGATCACACTCATCGACACATCAGGATTATTTAATCCTGAACAGCATGAAGTGCTCCTGACAGAAAAGTCAGACAAGCCGGATGGAACCATCCTAGAAGAGCTGCAAAAGGGCTATCTTCTCCACGGCAAGGTGCTCCGGCCAGCGAAAGTAAAAGCTGCAAAATCATGATCAAAGGAGGTATTCATTATGACACACGCAAAAGCAATAGGCATTGATCTTGGAACAACATTCTCGGCAGTTGCCGTCCTGGAAGGGGGAAAAGCGACTATCATCCCCAGCTCAGAGGGGGAACGAACAACCCCCTCAGTTGTGACCATCAAAGACAGCGAGCGCGTCGTTGGAAGGGTCGCAAAGAACCAGGCAGTGCTCCATCCAGAGAATACGGTCAGGTCAATCAAGAGGCATATGGGAGATAAAGAATTCAAATTAACGATTGATGGCAAGGAATATGCTCCGCCAGAAATTTCCGCCATGATATTGCGCAAGCTCAAAGCGGATGCTGAAGCATACCTTGGCTATCCTGTTAAGGATGCAGTAATCACTGTTCCCGCTTATTTTGAAGATGCGCAAAGACAGGCAACAAAAGATGCTGGCGCCATTGCAGGATTGAATGTCCTCAGGATTGTCAATGAGCCAACAGCAGCAGCCCTTGCGTATGGCCTGGACAAGAGCGAAGCCCACACTATCCTTGTCTTTGATTTTGGCGGGGGCACATTTGATGTTTCTATCCTTGAACTTGGCGATGGGGTCTTTGAAGTCAAAGCAACATCTGGCAATAACCATCTTGGAGGAGATGACATTGACCAATCGCTCGTCGACTTAATGGCATCAGATTTCAAGAGGGAGCAGGGAATAGACCTTCGGCAGGACAAAACAGCGCTCCAACGATTGCTTGAGGCATCAGAAAAAGCAAAGATCCAGCTTTCTACCAGCATGAAAGCCGCAATCAACCTTCCATTCATCACCCAAGGAAAAAATGGGCCGCTGCACCTGACAATGGAGATTACCCGAACAAAGTTTGAGAGCATCATCGAGGATATCCTCACCAAGCTCGAAGGGCCAACAAAGCAGGCAATAAAAGATGCAGGCATTAGTGCATCTGCGATCAACAAGGTCATCCTTGTCGGAGGCTCGACTAGAATCCCAAAAGTCCAGGAACTGGTCAAGAAGATCACCGGAAAAGAAGGAGATAAGTCAGTTAATCCTGATGAGGCAGTCGCACTTGGCGCTGCCATCCAGGCAGCAGTTCTCGGCGGGGAAATAAAAGATGTGCTCTTGCTTGATGTGACCCCGCTCTCTTTGGGCATTGAGACCCTTGGCGGCGTCATGACACCAATCATTACCAGGAACATGACCATCCCGACAAAGAAAAGCCAGGTCTTTAGCACGGCATCTGACAACCAGCCAGCGGTGACAATCAATGTCCTGCAAGGAGAGCGGCCAATGGCGCAGGACAACAAGACCCTTGGCAGGTTTGACCTTGTGGGAATACCACCAGCACCTCGGGGCATCCCCCAGATAGAGGTGAGCTTTGACATTGATGCAAACGGCATAGTCCATGTCAATGCAAAGGACCTTGGGACAGGAAAAGAGCAAAAGATCACTGTCACTGGATCATCTAACCTCAATAAAGCAGACATTGCCCGGATGCAAAAGGAAGCAGAAGAACATGCAGCAGAAGACGCAAAAAGGAAAGAGGAAGCAGAGACTCTCATCACGGCAGAAAATATTGTCTACTCAACAGAAAAGCTCTTTAAGGAGCTCGGAGATAAGGTGCCAAAAGACAAGGTCGAACCGGTACAAAAGGAAATCGACGAACTCAAAACCCTCATCGAGAAAAAAGATACCGACACGATCAAGAAAAAGCTCGAAGAGATCAACGAGCAGGTGCAAAAGATCTCGACTGAACTGTATGCGCACGCAGCAGAGCAGAGGGGGGCTGATGGGAGAGATGAAGCTGGAAAAGATGAAGCAGAAAACGGCGAAAAAGTCGTCGATGCTGAATATGAAGTAAAAGATGAGAACTCTGAGGATGCATCTGAAAGCAAACCGGATAAAAAGAAAACAAAGAAAAAGTAGTAGAGCTTGGAGACAAGGATGAACACAAATAATCTATCACTTTGGATTGGGGCAGCATTGATCTGGTTCTACATCATCTGGAGGATGCAGGCCAACAGGCAACCAGGGATAGACCATGAGCTCGACCAGGTCCTTGATGCTGAAGAGTTCAAGGTAAAGGGGCAATTCGATGAACGATGAACATCGCGACGAGCTTTACTCCCTACCAGCAAAAGACACATTTTGACCGGGTCAAGGCTGTTGCCTTTGCGAAAAGTGATGGGTTTAGTGCATTTGAATTCTCGCTTCTTGTCACGCCAGCAGATACGTACTTTAAAATTTCCCGTGACATTGTCAAGATCAAGGACATGGTCTTCTCTGTCCATGCGAACCATATCGACACAAACATCGCATCGATCAATGAGGATATCAGGCGAACATCTGTCGAACAGGTAAAGACTGCCATCCAGTTCGCAAAAAGGATCGACTCGAAGATTGTCGTTGTCCATCCAGGCATATATAACAGGAAGATCTACGAGCAGGATGCGTATTTTAACCTCTACCGATCACTCGATGAGCTCCTCCCCTTTGCAAAGAAGTGGGGGGTGAACATCTGCATCGAGAACATGGAAGATAGTGAACGGAGGCTCCTTACAACACTCCAGCAAGTCTCCAGGATACTCGATCGCTATGACGGGCTCAAATTTGCCTTCGATGTCACCCATGCAGCAAAAAATGACCCAAACACTTACAGGGAATACTATAAGAGATTCGAGCCCAAAATCATGCATATCCAGATATCTGGACTAAAGAAGAGCCGGCAGCCTGGTGATGTGCCCCTTGGCCTCTCAGAACTTGATTTCACAGAGTTTATAAAAGACATCAAGGATTACCCAGGGATACTGCGGCTTGAGAGCAATGATTATGAAACAAATATGAACTCGTTTCGATTCCTGAAAAACATCCTCTCAAAGATCGCTATGGAAGAACCAAAAAAAGAGGCATGATGGAAGCGGTCATCTTTGACTTTGACGGCGTGATCGCCGACTCATTTGAATTAACATATGAGACATTCCACGAGATATTGCGCAGATACCATCTCCAGGGCATGCTCACGCGCGATAGGCTCAGGCGCTTTCTCAAACGGGACCATACATCCCTCCTCTACCATCTCAAACTCAAAAAAGAAGCGATTGGCACCTTTGAAAAAAGGTTCCAGGATCATTTCATGGCACACATCACCAAAGTCCCGATGTTTCCAGGGATGAAAAAGGTCATACAGGAATGCAGAAAAACAAAAAAGCTGGGGATCGTATCGACAAATAAGGAAATAATAATCGAAAAGTTCCTGAAACATCACAAAGTGAGGTCTTCATTCCACTCCATCGCAGACCAAAGCAAAGGTATAAAACCAAAGCCCGAACCCTTGCTCTATTGCTTATCGCAACTGCACATTCAACCAAACCACGCAGTGTTTATCGGCGATCGGCCAGTGGACCGGGAAACTGCCTGCCTAGCAGGGACAAGATTCATCGGCGTTCAGTGGGGATACCCGGGCAATATGTGGGAGAGCGAAGTGATGGTGCAATCACCAGAAGATATCCTTGAGGCAGTGAAATGACAAAAGACTACTATGAGATCCTTGGTGTCTCCAAGGAAGCAACAAAAGAAGAGATCAAGAAAGCATACAAGCAGCTCGCGAAAAAGTACCATCCAGACCTCAACAAGGAAGACCCTGAAGCAGGGGAAAAATTCAAAAAGGTCAACGAGGCAGCATCTGTACTTTCTGATGATAAGAAGCGGGAGGAATACGACCGCACGGGCAGCGTTGGGGAGAACCCATTTGGGCAAGGCGCTGATTTTTCCGATTTTGGATTTTCCTCGTTTGCAGACTTTGGGGACATTTTTGATACGTTCTTTGGGGGCGGAGGGACGAGACGGCCGCGAAAACGGCGAGGAGAAGATCTGCGCTATGATATAGAGATATCCCTTGAAGAAGCATATACAGGAGTTGAAAAAGATATTATCATCACAAAGCAATCCCTCTGCGAAACATGCGGCGGGAGGGGGGCGCTTCATGAAAAAGACATCGTCACGTGCGCTGCATGCAGGGGATCTGGTGTTGTTCGGAGCGAACGAAGGACACCTTTTGGATACTTTACAACCCAATCAACCTGCCATTCGTGCAGTGGCACTGGCACGACCATCAAGCTGCCATGCACCGAATGCCATGGGTCTGGCAAGCAGCGGGTGAAGAAAAAAATAAGCCTGACGATTCCAGCAGGGGTAGACAATGGCAATAGGATGCACCTTCCAGGCCAGGGCCAGGCAGGGGAGCGAGGATCAGTGCCAGGCGATCTCTATGTCTTTATCCATGTGAAAGAACACAAGATCTATGAAAGACGGGAGCATAACCTCTATATGCAGCTGCCAATCACGTTCGTGCAGGCGGCTCTTGGGGCAGAAGTGGAGGTTCCCACCCTTGATGGCAAAGCGACGATGAAAATTGCCCCCGGAACGCAGCCTTCGACCATTTATCGCCTCCGCGGAAGGGGCATGCCTGATGTGAACGCTTATGGAAAAGGAGACCTGATGGTGCAAGTCAATGTGAAGGTGCCAGAAAAACTCACCAAACAGCAAAAAGATATCCTCAAAGAATTCGATGAGACAGACATAGAAGGGAGAGGGTTTCTCAAGAACCTATTTTCAAAAAGATGATGATTAGCGATTGGACTGTTGTTGGTGAAAGGCAGGTGTATAAGGGGCATAAGACGATTGTCAAAAAAGATTTTCGCATGCCAAATGGCATCGTCAAAGATTTTGATGTCATCGTCGCAAAACAAGTTGCAACAGTCTTTGCTTTGACATCGGATAATAAAGTGCTCATCGCCCGGCAGTTTCGCCCAGGACCACACAAGGTTGTCGATGAACTGCCCGGCGGGTACTTTGAAGATGGCGAAGAGCCGCTCCAGGCAGCAGCCAGGGAATTATTGGAAGAGACAGGGTATAGTGGAGAATTGACCTTTGTTGGCAAAATGATTGGGAGCGCGTACACGACAATGGTGCGCTCTGTGTTTGTTGCACGCAACTGCAAGAAGGTAGCTGAGCTGAACCTTGATGATACTGAGTTCATTGAGGTGGTGGAAAAGAGCCTGCCAGAATTTCTCGAGCAGCTTCGTGCAGGAGAACTATCCGATATCAATGTTGCATATCGGTGCCTTGACTTTCTTGGGATACTCGTCATTGATGAGAACAAGCTTTGATGAACGGGATGATCTCTTGCGGGACAAGGTGATCCCAAGGAAGGCTGTTCTTGATATTGTTTCTTATCGCTGTTGAGGAGATACCCTGATAGCGTTCAAGGATGATGACTTTTTTGTCCTTGAAGAGGGAAGCAGTGTGAAGATTTCCTGTCAGGACAACATCATAGGCAGCACCAGAATCGAGGTTTTTTCTCCAGACAATGTCATCTGGAACATCCCCCAGCAAACGGAGAGCAGCAGTGAGATTATTTGAAGAGAAGACAGTTTGAAGCATGAGCATTCGTTCTTCTGCTGTAAAAGGGTTTTCTTTCGTGTTTTGGATATTGGATGAACCGATGATGATGACAAGGTCATAGCGCTTTGCATAGGTCTTGATGACATGGAGATGGCCAAGATGGAATGGCTGGAACCTGCCGATGAAGATTGCTTTCATGCAAGAAAAAAAGAAAAGAAGTATTTAAGGATGCTTAAAACCTAAGGATGCTTAAAACCGGTTTCTGACAGCAAATTCTGGGCCAGAAAGTCTTTGAAGGATCACACCTGCTGATACCTGGAAGTTTGCACCATCTGGGCCCTCAATTGATTCAAAGAGCGCCTGAGCAAGATCATCTGCTGAGGTGAGCCCATGGACAGTAGCTTCCAAGGGAAGACCACGAAAAGAGGGAAGAGGGATTATATTTTCCCCGCTATAGGTGGTGATAGTATGAGCTATCCCATGGCTTAGGGGAAAGGCAACTAATTCCCTGCAGGGAAATTCTCCATCACCTTGAGACCTCTTGAGAATATGCAAAGCGCCATATGAATCAATCGAATCTGGCCCATCAACAACCATCCCACTAATTCTTGGGGTATAGTTGGGTGCATCAGGTTCAAATGTTGTTACATCAATGCCATCAATCATTCTTTCTCCATCGAACACGGAGGCGAGTATGTCCCCTGCAGACTTAGCACCATCTAGGGTTATACTCATAGAGACAAGACCCCCTGTATTTTTATCAACAGTTTGGAGAGCATCGTCAATAATACCTGTTTGTTTTCCATTAGAACCAAAAAGTATTCCACGGTACTCTGCGAGTGCATCATAGACCAATAGTCTTGGATCTCCTTTTGATAATATCACAGGGTCGGTCACTTCAATGATTATCCGCTTCAATTCCTCATCAATTTTGAGCCTTCGAGCCTGGCTGGAAGACGATCTTCCGGTTAGGGTGTAGCCAATGAATAGGTGTCCTTGCTCTGTCATACCAATAGTTACTCCTCTTCCTGAATATTCCATCTCGTGTAGTTTTTGAAAGTATACCATCGTTATAACCTCCTGCCACTCATTTTTAAGGGAATGATTAAAAAGATTGTTAGAATTGATAGAGACTATTGAAATAGAGAGATTAAAAGAGAAACGAGAGATTAAAAGAGAAAAAACGCCGCCACTGAGATTTGAACCCAGATACGGTCGAGCAGAGCTCTCCCTACCTGAGTCCAAAGACTAAGGATCGAATCGGAAGAGAAATAAAAAACGCCGCCACTGAGATTTGAACTCAGAAGTCCTTGCGGACACCCGGTCTCAAGCCGAGCGCAATACCGGATTATGCGATGGCGGCAAGATGAGCATCGCGAATTGTTTTATTTTTATTTTATCATTCAGGCAATAACAATAATGGCAATTGTTATTGCCAAATTCATCACTGTTTCATCACTGCTGGCAACAATACTGGCGCAAACCGCTGAGCCTCTCAGCGGAGTCTTTCGAACGAAGTGAAAAAGACGTTTTGCCTGCCAGTAGTATTGTTGCCAATGCACCTTTTATTATCTTTAGCTTTACCTATACTTGAATCTTTACCAATAAATCAATTCAGAAATTGTTTATAAACCTATCTTTCCTTACCAGTATCTTTCTTTGGCATCATCATTGCTATCCCATTCTTGATCGGATAGATAGCCTTGCACTTGGTGCAGGAGAGCGATTCTTTTCCTTCTTTGAGATCACCCCTGCAGGTAGGGCAGGCCATCACTGCCAAAATATTCTTTGGTATTGAAGCCATACTAATTCACTGACAACCTTCATTATTTATATCTTTCGCAACGCTCATAACAATTGCGAATCAAAAGTAGTTAATGGATAACCAGGCCAATTTTATCGACATTAACAACAAAAATACCGAAAAGTTTATATATGGTTGAAGAACTATGTATATAAAATTATTGTAAATTAATCATATATGTTGGGGGGACGTGTGGGCACAAACCCACCTCGAGGTATTCAAGATGCCAGATTATATCAAGAAATGCCCTGAATGCGGCAGCATCAACTTATTCTGGAACAAGGCAAAAGGAGAGATCATCTGCAAGGACTGCGGCCTTGTTATCGAGGATAAAATGGTCGATTTTGGCCAGGACTGGCGCGACTTTGAAGATGGTGATAAGAGTTCTAGCAGAGCAGGAGCGCCTAGCACGTACACACAGTATGATCAGGGCCTTGGGACAGAAGTTGGCCAAAAAGCTGATTTATTCAATCTTGGCGATAAAGACAGGAACAAATTTTTCAGGCTTCGAAAATGGCAATATCGCATCTCTACTGCAATCGAGCGAAACTTAAAGCTGGCTCTAGCAGAGCTCAAAAGGGTATCATCCTATCTGAAGCTGCCAGCATCTGTTGAAGAAGAAGCAGCAAGGATTTACACATTAGCAGTCCAACGAGGGCTTGTTCGGGGAAGGTCGATGGAATCCGTCGTCTCTGGAGCATTATATGCGGCCTGCAGAAGGCATGAGATCCCGCGGACGCTCGATGAGCTCTCTGAAGCCTCCGGCATCGACAAAAAGGAGATTGGAAGAACATACCGATTCGTCACGAGGGAGCTTGGCATCACTATCCTTCCATCAAACCCAGCGGATTATATCGCACGATTCGCATCATCGCTCGCTCTCTCAGCAGAGACCCAAAGCAAGGCCGTCGAAATCCTTGAAAGAGCGCAAAAGTCAGAGCTCACCTCAGGGAGAGGCCCAACGGGCATTGCAGCAGCAGCACTCTATGTGGCTGCCTTGATGCATGGGGAAAAGAAGACCCAGCGGGAAGTTGCTGATGTTGCTGGCGTGACGGAAGTGACGATCAGAAACAGGTATAAAGAACTCCTTGACAAACTCAAGCTTGAGAAGGAAATCAAGAAAGTCAAGAAGAAAAAGTAAGGATTCTATGCAGATGTTAAAAAGAGGGCATGGCGCAGCCATGTCCGGAGGAACGATATCGGTGGTTTTGGTAGTCATCATCCTCATCCTTGGCTTCTATATCGTCAGCACTGAACTAAAAAAGCAGTGCAGGGGGGATGCAGACTGCACAACGGAGGAATACTGCGCGTATGACTTTACCTGCCACAAGAAAGAGGTCATCATCAAGACAGAAGTCCACCAGGACCTCATCATCCCGGCAGTCATCCTCGCAATCGCCCTCATCATCGCAGCGGCATATTACAAAGGAGACATTACCTTGTCCAAAAAGAAACCTGAAAAGAAAGCAGAGTCCAAAAGAGCTGAGGACAAAGAGGAAATCTCCCAACAAGGGACATTGAAAAAAGAGCGCCTTGAGATCATCCCCTGGGATGAAGAGGAGAGGGGGAAAAAGAAGTAATCATCTGATCCTTACTGATCTTCCCTGCTTTTATTATAATACCTTCACTCCTGAGAATCTCCATCTTCTTTTTTATCCCCCCTGCAAACCCACCAATCGAACCATCAGCATTGACGACGCGATGGCAGGGAACATTCGGCGCAAAAGGGTTCTTATGGAGTGCCTGGCCAACAGCCTGGTATGCTTTTATTCCAAGCGCCCCAGCTATTGCTTTATATGTTGTCACCTTCCCTTCCGGGACACGCCTGCATATTCCATATACTTGTTCTTCAAATGGTGTCATGGTCTTCTAAACAAATGAGATACGCGTTCATCATGATCCGGAGGGGTTGAGGAAGAAGGCATCCTGAGGGATGGTATTGGCTTATCGAGATGAACTGGACCTTGCGGTGCTTTCTTTGCCTTGCCAATCATGAATGCCTTATCCTTGACTGATGAAAGAATGCTGTCCATCTCGTTTGGTGCAAGGTCGAGCTTTTCCCAGGAAAAATCCAGCCCGTCATTCTCCCATCTTGGCAGGACATGGATGCAGAAATGGGGAAAAGATCGGGAGGAGTGCTTGCCTGAATTGACGATAATATTTGTGCCTTGGCATTTGAGGCCATCAAAAAGGACTGATGCTACATAGCTTGCAACATAAAAATAATGAGTGATCAAAGAATCATCAACTGCCTGCATGGTGTCCTGGTGCTCCTTTGGCGCTACTATCACATGCCCCTGGATCATCGGCTTTTCTGGAGAGAAAGCGATCACTTTCTCATCCTCGTAGAGGGCCTGCAATTTTTTTGCCTGAAGGTGGTCGCAAAGGTCGCACATCATTTCAATGCACCTCTGAACTTATCTAATGGAATCTTCCTTGAAGACCCAAGAGAGACGCCAAAATGCTCCCCTACTGCTTTCATGTCAACCTTTGCAAAGAGACGTTTTAGCTGGGGATGGGCTCCTATCTGATCCATAAACGTATCCGGCGAGGATATCAGGATCTGCCCGAGTTGAGGATGGCTCTCTATCAGCTTGATCGCTTCACTAGTGCCCAGCGCTTTTGTTTCAGGGGGGCGGTGCCATTGTTCCTGGTGCTGCTGGAAATGGCGGTCCATCATCTGAGGCAGGTACTGGCGCATCAGCTTTATTGCTTCCTGATGTTTTTCATGATCGATGAGCTTTTTTCCTGAGAGATAAAACTTGCCCAGCCTATCATTCTTCTCCCGCGGCAAGAGATGGAGCATGAAATGCTGGGACTGCTGGCCGGCAATCCACCCATTAGCGATGAATAACGTGGTGCCAAAGGAGATCATCCCCTCTTCCAATGCTACAGCGAGCTCTTTTGCCCTGAGGAAGAGATGGGTAAAATCCTCATAGGGGATAAGAGGCATGATTGGATAGTGCTCTTTTGGCATGACTAAGAGGTGGCCTTTGGCGGCAGGATTGATGTCCAGCACAGCGATGATCTTGTCATCCTCATATGCCTTTCTCGCAAACATCTCCCCAGAAATTATCTTGCAAAACGGGCATTGCTCCTTTTGCTTTTGCAAGGCTTCCTTCATTTCAGGAGTCATTTCAGGCATACCACAACGCAGGTGCTCAGTCTATTTAAAGGTTTCAGAACGTCTTTTATAATTTCTTTTATATAAACAAATCATTTAATCTTTTTACTGAGTTTAGTATGAATAAAGGAAAAGGATATTATCATCTGGTGAGGACAACATAGATAGGGGTGATACCTATGGATAAAGAAAAAATCTGGCAATTCGAATGGGGAAACATCGAAGAGATGCAGCGTCTCTATGGCCTTACCGAAGAGGAGGCTACCATCATGAAATCGTTCATGGGGATATGAACAGGTTTTTTATTTTTTTGTATTCCCCCTCTGCATGGCGTGACTTGTAGGCGGCAGCCATCTTCTTGATGGAGGGAATATCAATCGATATGTCTTTCTCCCCGAGCAATGGTACCAGGGCAAAGCTGGTAATGCATTGAAGGAACTGCGTGACATTCTTTGGGTCCGGCGTCTTTTTGCACCGCTCAAAGTCAATGAGTGTAACCTTGCTATCCCCAATAATAATATGCTTGTAGGGATGATGCATCTCCTCCTTATTCAGGTTTAGATTATCTAGCAACCTCATCTGATCCAACACCTCCCTAATGACCCAGAGCACCTTCTCTTTTGAGGCTCCCTGGAGATAATCCATCAGGAATTTTCCCTCAACAAACTCATAGACAAAAAAATCCCTCCCTTCTGATAGCAGATGCGGGCCAATGCCCTTCTTGTTGAGCACCTTTAGCATCTCTGCCTCACGGTGCACGGTACCCATTGCAGGGCTGTCCTCCCGCTGGAGCTTGATTGCAACAGTCTTTTTTTTCTGAACTCCTTTGAAGATAAGCCCGCGATGGCCTTTTGCGAGCAGATGGATGTCCTTTATCTTGTTTGACCTTGCGATGCGGATGATTGGACCAAGAGAGATCTCATAGACATACAACGTCTCGAACTCTATATTCCTCCGATCGATCTCCCTAAAATGATAGCCGTTGGAGCGGATAAACTCTTCGACCTTTGGCTTTTTGCTCTGAGAAGAAAAAAGAAGCAGTATCTTCCCATCATTCTTGAGGTGATCCTTTGCTGAGCAAAGGAACCGTTCTATAACCTCATATCCATGCTTGCCTCCATCAAGAGCAATATCTGCTGCCCGTGGATCATCAGGCAGATAAGGGGGATTGAAGAAGATCACATCAAATGATCCTTTGATATGGGAAAAAAGGTTTGAGAGCTTTGCTGAAAGGTTCCGGGTATTGGCATGCTGGATTTTTTCTATGGCTTTTGGGTTGATGTCAACGGCTACTACTTCCCGGGCAAACTTTGCAGCCTCCTTTGCGATGATCCCAGAACCCGCACCCATATCGAGCACCTTTCCTTTCGCATAGGCAGGGACATGTTTTAGGAGAAGAAAGCTGTCCTCTGCCGGCTCGTAAATGTTCATGATCTGAATAAATTTAAGCGTACATAAGAAAGTTATGGTATGCAGAAGTAGGGTGCATAGAAGAACTCAGGGACCCATCTCAGGCCGAAACCTTCCATTCTCCCTTGTCGGCAAAGGCTCGAATGCGTCATCATAGCCATCAATGAATTTCTTTTCGATCTCTTCCAACTGCCTGGTTCGTTCCCGTTCTGCAACACTTTTTTTTGGCTTCTTTGCCAGTTTTTGCTCTTTTACTTCTTTTACTGATACCTGATCCTCAAGGTGCTCTTTTCTGACGATATCACCCATGGGTTCTGGCTGCGTTGGTTTTGAGACAGGAGCGATGAAGATTGTTGCCAAGACCATGCCAAGGACAATATTGAAGACCGAGAGGTTCTCAAACTCCATCCCTGAGATGATGGGAAAGCTCCCGGAGTTTCCGAGAATAAAGAATATCCCGCCAAACACAAAAGGGAGAAACCAGAGAAGGTTCTTTATCCCCTCATTTACCTTATTGATCATGACACCAATAATGATCAATGTCGCAAACGCTGGAAAAAGCCCGATCATGACCAGCCCGATGCTCTCATCAATCAAAAATGAGAGATAAAAAGAACCCAGCAGGAAAACAATGATCGACCCCACAAAGACAAAATTATGATAATCGACTGTTTCCTTGTCAGGGATGGTGATGGCTTTCATCGCCTCTTCAATGATCTCTTTATGGTGGCCATGGCTGATGAGGACAGAGCGAACCTCCTCCACATCATACCCATGCTCCATCTGGTACTGGATGTACCTGACGAGGGAAGAGATGATCTTGCCGTATAACTCCTGGGCCAATGCTTTCGATTTTACTTTCTCCCGCATTGCCGCATTCACATCAAAATTCTTTCTCTTGAGCGTTTCTATTGCCTCTTGGACGAGGTCTTGGTGGTGGCCGCCTTCCAGCAAAGAACGCCTGATGCCATACAACGGATGCCCCTTGTCCATCTCTTCCTTGATATACCTGATCACCTCTTTCTTCAGATAATGGGCATACGTGTCTTCCATTACAGTTTTTTAGGAAAATGGGTATATAAAGGTTATGCAAATTCGCACTCATTTACCTGCATCTGCGAAGAGCCTGCAGGGCACGAGGCATCCGCCATACATGCTGTCGTGAATTGATAATTGCAGATCTCAGAATAATACATCCTTGCGAAAATCCAATGACCCCTCAAATCGGATTGGCAGGAGATGTAAGTGTCTGGAAAACACAATTTTGGATTGCATGGCTGCATACAAGTGATGGAATAGCTTCTCGACCTTCCAATCATAATGGCATCACAACTGTCAAACATCAAGCCTTGATTCGTGCAATAAGAAGCATCACATGCGGGATACTCCCCATCAAGAGTTAAGGGAGTTAAGGCTGTTGGCCTGTGAAATTCTTTTGTCTTGTTCTGTTGACAGACAACAGATGTTGATGGCGGCGTTTGCCGGCAAGCGCCCTTATTGCAGCCATATTGGCAGGAGACAGTCTGTATCCTGCCCCCCTGCCCGCCCCCACAGTCAGTCTCCATAAGAGTATTATTATCTTTGCAATAATCCCACCCGTATCCGATTCTGTTCACATACCCTTTTACATTTGGATTGACACCACCATCGGAATCATTGCACAATTCAACAGGTCTTGCAACCCAGGCGCCACCTCTACAATACGCCTGCTGAGGGGTTCCTTGAAAAATAACTGCTCCCGGCCCAACACACCCATCTGAACTGGCACAATCGCCAGACCCGCAGCACAAAGAACCATTTTGTGGGTAATCACCCTTCGTTTTGCAAGTCCTATTCGAATCACAGGGAAGAGCAGATGAACAGGGCATGCCAGGCTTTGCACTTGTAGAGGTATTTGAGGTGTTGTTTCCTGATGATTGATTAGCGTTATTCTGTTGATTTGTGTTGTTCTGTCCAGAAGAATGATTAGTATTATTCTGTTGATTTGTGTTGTTCTGTCCAGAAGAATGATTAGTGTTATTCTGTCCTGAAGTATTATTGCCAGGCAAGCATCTCACACAATACCCATATGCGCTTGAATGAGAATCACAGCCTGGGGTGTCCTCATGCACATCAGCACCAAATGGGCATTGTTGTTGATATTCTCCAACCCTCGCACACCAAAAGCCTTTGCCATAACGCTGCTGGCAGTTTGTGTAGGGAAGACAGGTATTATTTGCGCATGTTTGGCCTTGAGGACAAGCGCTCCATTGCCAATCAAAACAGCCAAGAGAATTTCTCACACATGTTCGCCGACCGTTATCATTGCATTCAGAAGTGTTTGGAGTGCATGTGTCCTGACACGCAGGCTGCGCGGACCATTCTCCTCCCCTGCAGTATTTCTGGGCCGTAGCAATAGAACTTGCATTTAGGACCGATCCTGCCTGGACGCACCCATCAGACGTTGCGCATTCTGTTGGCAGGCAGCAAAGGTCATAGTTGCCCGCATCCCCTGGCCTTTTGCAGGTTGTAGAATTGCCACAATCATCCTTGCTCTTGCACCCATTGCCATGCGTTGAGTATATCAGACCTCCTTCAAGAAGGAGAGGAGTCCTGATAGCATAAGAAATTTGGTTGGAAGCTTCGTTGGAAGCAGGTGATAGAGTAATTTTACCAAAAGCGCCTGAACTGCTTTTTGCAGAAAATGATGTGATCACTGATGATTGTTCCTCAGAGAAAACAAGAGGAGCCATCAACAAGATGACCAAAACAATTGCAGTTATGGGTTTTGTTTGTTTCATTTTTTTACGGGCTCGCGGGAAGTGTGAAAGTTAGCTGATCGTTTGCGCAAGGAGGGGCTCCTGATGCTGGCAGGATATGATCACCAGTAGCATCGTGATACTGGAATCGGATATTATTTGCTGCAGGATCGCTGCAATGAACACCGACAGGCAGTGGGAGCGTGATTTTGGTGTTTGCAGGTATTGTCCCCTCAATGCTGACTGTATCGCTCACCTGATTTTGGTCTGTTGCTGGTTGCAGGGTAAATGTTGGAGGGTTTGTCAATGTCCCACCAGCGCCTAAGGTAATGGTCGCCTGCGTCTCCCCTGTGCCGATCTGTACAGGAACACCCGCCTGAGTGACTTGTGTTTGGAATGTTTCTGCCACTCCAATATCAAATCCTTTTCCTTCCATGCTCAGCTCAAAATTTCCGTTTACTGCCTTTTCGCAAAGGTATCCTGGGCCATTCACCCGGATATCACCCAAACTTGTCTGCAGGATGACATCCTTTTTCTGGTTGACAAAAAAGAGGTTGTCTTTCGTCCCGGCTTTGAGAGAACTGGCAATCAGAGGAAAATTGTTTGAAAGGCCAGTAGAGGGGGGAATTACCGACGTATCCGCGATGCAGACAATCACATTGTTGGGGATTGAAAACTGCGCCGTTTTCTTCTGCCCGTTTGCTGTCGAGTCTACAAATGCCTTGATCTCCTCTGACACCTTCAGTATTGTCGTCCGTTCACTAGTCTTTATCATGGCAGTTGCTGCCTTTGCTGCAAAGATGCCAATGAGGATAACAGAAACTGCAGCGATGATAACAGTAAAGAGCACTGAAACACTCGACCCTCTTTTTTGCATGAAAGAGTATTGAGGATTAAGGTATAAAAATGTTTCTAAAAAAAGCTCAAGTGATAGGAGCACCTACTTATACCCAAACAGTTTATTATAATCCTTATGATCCACTATGTTTAGAACAAACAAAAATATTTCGATGTTACTCCCCTCAATGGTATAAAGCATTCTCCAATAATTCGACAATTCAACCCTATACAAATTTTGAATCCCCCTGCCTCTTAATGTTTTTGGGATTAGGTTTTTAGCAATAGGATCTCCATACTGAGGATTATCTTTAAGGACAACCTTGATCCTTTCTATTGAGTTCAGAATGCTTTGAGACTCTTTATCAGTCCTCTTTTTTAATTCGAGGTAGCCCTCCTTTGCCTGGTCTTTCAATAAAATCCTGACTTCTTTACCCAGATACATATCAGATTTCCAACGTGTTTTCCATCATCTTTCTCAAATGCTCTGGTTCTGCATATATCCACTGCACCCCTTTTGGGCCATAAATGATTTTTCCGCTCCTGAAGAGGTATTCAAGTGTGATCTTCAATGTTTGGTGCATCACTTGTTTTGGCAATCTCTGTTTGAGTTCAGCAATTTTTATAGGCATATCCCTATTCTTTTTAAGAAAATCTTCTACCATCAAGACAGTGATTAGGTTAGGATACCTCTTTATTTTATGGTCTTTTTTTTCAATCATTTCATTATTAGTAAATTTAAGTTCAGTCATTTTTATCACCAAATTAGATCAATTGATACTTATTAAGTATCAAAAAATATATAAATGTTTCTTTTTTGTCAATACCCAGCACCGGTTTCTAAAAAAAGCTCTCCAGCTTGCTCTGGCTCTTGCTCTCCGCCAATGTTGCCGGGTCAACACCAAAGACAGCAAGCAAACGGTCAACAGAAGGGACAATCTGGTTATTGATGTAGTACTCCGCATCATACTCATTTTCGATCACTTCATCTGGAAACTTCGCCCGCTCGCCGATGGATCCTGCCCCCTGGCAGATAATATACTGGATGATTGATCCTCCAGAGACGGGAATACCCCGCTCCTTCATGCGCATTGCCACCTTCACATGAGGCCCTTTGCTCTCATATCCCTCAATATCCTTTGTGAGCTGGGTGAAGATGATCACCTGGTCCTTTGGAATCATATGCTTTCGAAGCTTTTCAATGATCTCCTGGGCATATGCTGTTGCTTCCTTTGCATTCTTTGTCCTCAGCAGGATTGAGATCACTTCCCTTTGCACCTCTTTTGCGATGATGCTCCAATTCCTCCTGACAGTCTCAAACCCTTTGATAATGATCCTGTCTTTCTCATCGAGCAGGGCATACTTCTTCTTTGCCCCCCCCTCATTTCCCCGTGTTGGGACAAACAAGGCAGCCTTGAAATTGCCTTCATACTCAAGCTCCATGACTCCTGGAAGCGTCTCATTGATCTGCCTGACAAAGCGAAGAGCATCCTCTCTCTTCTTTTCCTCAAGCCCGATAAAGATGGAATCAGTATCAGAATAGATGACCTTAAAGCCTGCCGCTTGAGCCTTCTCGATGACCATCGTGATATAATGCCGGCCATAAGCAGTAACACTCCTCCCAACATCAAAATTGTAGAATCTTGCCTGGATAAAGCCAAGATAGCCATAAAATGAATTCGCAAGCAGCTTTAAGGAGTTTTGCCTTGCATCAAGAAAGGGGTTTGGCGATTCCTTCATCATCTCTTTCACCCTGATCCTTCTCGAGATGAGATCATCGATCTGCTTTGCAAGAAAGCTTCTTCTTTCCTGCACAAAAAATATCTTTGCGTCATCAAGCGGGACAGGGAGCGCATCCACAGTCGGCGGCAATGAGGAGAGGGTATCAGGACCGATATTGTGCGAAGAGATGATCGTCGGATAAAGGCTCCTGAAATCAAACATGAGGATGTTTTCATACAGCCCGGGAGTTGGCTGGAACACATAGCCCCCAACAAAAGATCTTCTCATGCGATCCCTTGTCTCGCGATAGCTGGGCTTATTTGGCATCAGCTGATTCTCTGCCAGCGCCTGCTTGAACAAGAACCATTCAATCAACTGGGAAAAACCCATCCGGTTCACATCAAACAATGGCTGGCCGACAATCCTGGAGAACTCTATCAGATTTGGAAGGAGCTTCTCTGCCAGCTTCAAGGTCAGCATGGCATCATGCAGGTTATAGGCGCAGTATTGTTCGAGGCCTTGTTCTTCATCCCATGCTTTGTAGAGGACACTCACATCACTCTCGTGCTTGCCTTCACCGAGCAATTCCTTTGCAACAGCATCCAGCTTATAAGACTGGGTCTGAAGGTTTCCCCTCACGATGCGCTTTACAAACCGATAGACATCGATATGGGGCATACCAACAATCTCCACCTGCCCTGCCTTATTCTTTATGATCTCTGAATGGTCCAGTCCTATATCCAGAGGGATCTTGTGCTTTTTTGCCCGAGTGATGATATAAGGGAAATCGAAACCATCACCATTATAGGTTGCGATGATGTCGGGCCTTTGCGATTCTATCAGACGAAAGAAATGCTCTAGCAGGGCAGCCTCGCTTTCCACAAATTCTATATCCTTCCTTTCGGTCTTGAACCGCTTCCAGGTGATAACCTTGCTCACAGACTTGCCAGAGACTGCGAGCATGATGATTGGATGCTCTTCTGGGACCATCACCCGCCCATGAGGTGAATACGTCTCGATATCAAAGGCGAGAATGTTGAGGCTTTCCCTGTTTCCTTCTCCAGGAGAAATCGAAGAGAGCATGAAACAGGGAACCCTTGAGGGATAAGAAAAAGGGACCGCCTCAACGGTATATGCATGCAGCATGGTGATGCCCTTATCAATCAAGTAGCGCTTTGCAAAGGGGATATCATACTCGAAGATATCCTCCACTTCGTCCATCTTCCTGACCTCTTCCCTTAATTTTGGGACGGATCCGGGTAGGTTGGTATGCGCCTTCAACAGGTCTATCTTCTTTCCAAGGTAGATCTTTGTTATCGGCTCAATATGGGTAAAAAATGCGCCCCCTTTCTCATCTTCCAGCTTGAAATCAAGCAGCCTCTTCATAAGAACTGTGCTTTCTCTCTGAACTTTTAACTTGATATAAAAGTAAGGGGGAAAAGTATTATCTGCAACAATGACATGACCCCCCTCCCCGCTGCGCCCGATGAGGAAGATTACTGCCTTGCCATCTATTATCCGATACGTCGCTTCGATAGGGTAAAAGGTAAATCCAGTCATACAGACGATAAACAGCTAAAGTTTATAAATCTGAAGGTCACATTTATATACTCTTATGCTCCAGCTTTTGTATGGGCAGTTTTAAGAGCACCCTCTCCACTCTCCGAAAAGGAAGGGTTGGAGTTGTTTTGGACCAGATTTTCTATAAGACAATTAAGAGGCATGTGCTGATCCCACCTCCAGCAAAATACCTGATCGAGTCTGCAAGCATCTGCAACCTGCGCTGCCCAACGTGCGTTACTGGCTCTGGAAAATTGAAAAGAAAAAAGCAGCTCCTTTCCATAGAGGACTATAGGGTAATACTGAAAAAGATATCACCTTATGCAACGAGCATGACGCTCCATAACTGGGGCGAGCCGCTCCTCAACAAAGACCTTCCTGAAATGATCACGCTCGCATCAAGTAAACATATCACCACAGAAATCTCAACAAATGGGCAATTGCTCGATATGGAATGGGCAAGGCAGCTTGTTCGCAGCAAACTCTCCTACCTTATCATCGCCCTTGATGGCAGTACCCAAGAGGTATACGAACGCTACCGCAAGGCCGGAAATGTCAATCGGACCATTGCAGGACTGCATAATATTACCAGGGCAAAGAAGGAGTCAGGGGCTAGATACCCACTTGTTGAAGTGCAGTTTGTCGCCATGAAGCACAACCTCCATGAGCAAAAGGAAGTTGAATGGATTGCAAAGCGAGGGGGCGCTGACTTTTTCAAGGTGAAGCTCTTTGGGATGAATCTTCATCATGAAGGGGTGCAGAAGCTAGCAGAAACTTTTGTCCCGCTCGAAAATATCTCGAGAGGGTATGAAAAGGACAATGAGGGGGTATTCATCCAGAAAGGATTGATTCCAAATTACTGCACCATTGTCAATACAGCCATGACCATCAATTCTGATGGCACCGTCGCCTCCTGCTGCTATGATGAACAGCATGACTTTCCTCTTGGGAATCTTGTGCAGCAAGGACTAAAAGAAATTTGGTATGGGAAGCCTTACCAAAACCTTCGAGCCGCAATACGCGCCAACAGGGCAGCTATTCCCATGTGCAACAACTGCCCGGAGCTTCGGCATACCATCAAATAATAGGGGCTAAGAATAACTATAGAAACTAAGACTATAGAGACTAAGAATAGCGGCTAGTGAATATGCATGAATATGCATAATCTTTTTATATCAATGAGATACCTTCTTGAATATGGCAATTACTGCTGTCATCCTCACCCACAACCATGAGCTCTGCGTTGCAAAAGCAATCTGCCAGATCAAGGAAAGCCTGCCAGATGCAGACATCCTCGTTGCTGATACCTTTTCTGAAGACAATACAATCAAAGTGGCAGAAGCATTTGGCGCGAGGACTCTTATCATCCAACATTTTTCTGAGGCGCTGCAAAAAGCAAAAGAGACGAACGCTGGCACATACCTGCTCCTTGACCCATCAGCGGGCATTAGCAAGAACGACCTTGCCCTGATGATTGATGCAATCTCCAATAATGTTGACATGGTCATTGGGGTGACTAGCGCAAAGCAGAATCTTGCGACAAGGATATTCAATAAGAAATTTTCTTCCAGCACCACTGACCCTGGATCGCCGATCAGGGCGTTCAATGATAAAGTCCTTGAGAGTGCTCTTGGCTCCCCGCAAACCAGCCTCACTGAGATGACAGCTAGCGCCCTGGCACAAAAATTACGCGTGCAGGAGTGCAGCATTCGCACGAGTGAGCAATAGATTTATTCAGGATTCATTCAGAGGTGGATTCAACTATTCTTTTAGTACCCTTGTTCTTTTAGTACCTTTGAAAAAGAGGTGATGCTTAAAACTTCTCTTGAATTCCCCCTCTCTAAATTCCCTCATTTTTTCACCTTCCCCTCTTTTTCTATCTTCCCCAGCATGTTCTTGACAAATGTCTGTGACTCTTTCTCTTGGTTTATCTGCAAGACTATTCTTTTTTCTTGTTTTTTCTCTTTCTTTTGAGGACCCAGAGGCTGGGCACTGGCTTTTGGGGAGGTCTCATAGAACGCCCCAACAGCGCTTGGACGAAGGCCGATCCTTGGCTTGATGAAGACAGAAGAATGGAAGAGCGACCTGCCAAAGTTGACCTCAATCAATCGCATCTCCCTGAGCCGGGGGAGCCAGATTAAAGCGATGAGCATTCTTGCAATCCCTGAGAGAAGAAATAATGTCCGAATGACAACCACTCTCAGGAGCAGGCCGCCGGTGAGTGACCCAACAAAGATTGAGAGGCCGTGGAGCAGGTTAAAGTAGGCAACGCATCTTGTCCTCTTTTCAGGTGATGTTGCATCAAAAATGAAATTTCCTGCAGCGAGATTAAAACCCCCCCAGACCATGCCTGAGAATGCCTGCAAGACCATCAGATAAGGAAGGGAGCTGCCAAAAAGCCAGAGCAACGGGACAAAAGGGATCAGGTAGCCAGTGATAAATAACACCTTCTTGCTGCCCTGGCTATCATTAAACTTTCCCCAGAGGCTAAGGGGGATGAGCCCTGCCAGGATCTCGATTGCGGTGAGCATGGTAAACTGCAGATAAGTCACATGGAGCACCTGGAACATGTAGACGACAAAAAAAGGGGAAGCGATGGTTGTTGCAAACCGAAAAAGACACATGAAGAGGACAAACCTTCCATAGTTTGTCTCGCGAAGATGCCTGATAAAATCCACCAGTGAGAATGCAGCAGCAGGATTTGGGATTGATGGTTTCTCATACATCCTTGAGAGATAATATGCGGAGAGGAGCCGTGAGAGAAAAGCGAGAGAAAAAAGGATTGCAAAGCCAACAAGAAGGTTCTTTTCCCCAAAGAACTGGAGAATTGACCCTGCCGCCAAGGTGGATATGAAGGAGATAGAGCCTGCAATCCTGCTGCGCCTCCCAAAAAAGCTGCCGCGCTCATGGTCTGGCACAAGGTTACCAATGAGGGTTCGCCATAATGGGTTGATGAAGGTTCCCAACATGACAAACAGGCACATGAAGATAAGAAGCACAAAACCAGCATTTTTTTGGGGCGCAATGAGCGGTATGAAAAGGATGGGAATCCAAAGCACTGCCTGCAGGGTCGCTGCAATAACAATCACCATCTTCTTTGACCTGAAAATATCCTGCACTTTGATTGCTGCAAGCTGGAAGAACGCACCGCAGAGCTCAGGGATCGATGCTAGAAGGGAGATGACCATATGAGAAGCATTCAGGAATAAGGCATAGGGAGCAATGAAGTTTGTCGTGCACCCTTCCATTAGTGAGAAAAATGATCCGTCAAGGATCGATGCCCGAAGGCTTCTCTTTGTCTCTTCCTTTTCATCTCCTGCACCAAGGCTCTGATCCATCGCCGGCTTCTTTCATCCACCTGTTAATAAACACTATGAGAAAAGTTTATATCTTAAGACTTCTTTTTACCTGGATTGTTGTTTAGGCGGACATTCATGGGAAAAAACGTTGCTTTCCTTTTTCATATGTACCAGCCCCCCTGGCAGGATGAGTATGTTCTCGAAAGAATTGTTGATGAATGCTATTCCTGGTTTACTGCATGGCTTGCTGATCAGAGTGATTTCCACGCGACCGTCAACATCAATTATTCCCTCACGGAGCTTCTTGTCAAACATGGGCATACAAAAGTCATAGAAAATCTTGGAAGAGGAGTAGAAAGGGGATTGATTGAACTGACCAGCAGCGCTGCGTATCATGCATTGCTCCCCCTGATTCCTGAAAGGGAAATCTGGCGGCAGATAGAACTAAATGAGAAAGGCAATGGGAGTGTCTTCTCTGGAATCTGGAAGCCAGAAGGATTTTTCCCGCCTGAACTTGCATTTTCACCAGCACTAGCAAGAATCCTATCAGAGCTTGGGTACTCATGGACAATCAACGATGCTGTTGCCTATCAATGCCACAACGGTGATACCATCCCCCACCATGACATCGGCATCCTCGAGGGCATCCCCTTGTTCTTCCGTGCAGACTGGAGCAACAAGTTTGCGATGGAATATCCAAAGAAGGGATGGGGCACAGATCGGTTCGTGACAGACATGAATGGAGGGATCTCTGGATGGTTCCAAGGACGGGAGGGTTATCTTATTTTGGCTTTTGACATGGAAACTATTGGACATCACCTGAATGGGTTTTATGATTTATGGCAGATGGAACAATTAGCAGACCATCTGAGAAGAAACCAGATAGCTCCTGTCACTATTTCTGCACTCTTGGGATTATTCCCGGAGAGAAGAGGATTGCCAGCACACAATGAACATGCCTATTGCAGCTCATGGTCCACACCTTTTGAAGACGTCAAACAGGCACCGTATCCCTTATGGTATCACCCCCAGAATCCAACCCACAGCCGGCAATGGGACCTGCTCAATTATGCTGTTGGCCTTGTCAATTCATTAGAAGATGAAGGGATAATCAGTCCAGATCATCCTGTGAGGGGAATGCTCGATCGTGCCCTGAACAGCTGCCCTTTCTGGTGGGCAAACATCGGACGATGGAGCCCGGATATCATCATGGAAGGGGCAAAAAATGTGTATGGAGTGATAGAGGCCGCTGCGGATACATTGGAAAATGGCTATCGGCCGGTTGTTCACGCAGAAGCAAACAGATTGTATCAAGCAGTGCAGCTGTTTGTTGAGGGAAAACCAAGACCCAGGCCCCAAGGCATCGTCGAGGCACGAATGCGGGCGCGCCAAGGCTTTGCTCCAGCATTCGCTGGCGGAGACTGACGATATCTTTTTATAACTCGGGCATCCTTCATGAGCATATGGGGGGAGTAAATAAACGAGCAATTCCTGTTGCTGCCATCGTAGCGTTCACGTTCTTTCTTGTCTTCTCACCCCATATCGGCTATCGGTTTCCACTCCACATCGATGAATGGAGACACATCACGGAAGCAAAGCATATCGTTGAGGGAACATACCGGTTTGACCGAATGTCAGCCCTTGAATACCCTTTTGCAGCATTCCTCTCCCTTATCTTCAGAGCGGTGGATATCATACTCTTTTATCGGTTTTTGCCAGCACTCTTTGCCTGCGCATCAAGCCTTGCCCTCTTTTTTGTGATGCTGAGACTGACGGGAAAGTATCCTTCCGCACTCCTGGCCATGGTGTTTTTTGCCAGCCTTCGAAGCAATGTGAATGTGCTCGGGCTTTGGTTCTTGACGCCGCTTACCATGGCAATTCCCCTAATCTACCTGTTCTTCATATTCTTTCAAGAGGGAATTGATGGAGATCGGAAAAAAATGTGGTGGAGCATCGGACTATTGGCAATTACGTTCTTTATCCATCCATTATCAGCGTTGTTCACCATACCAATCATTGGTGTTTGCGGCATCATCAAGTGGAAAAAGATAAAGGATATGATGATTCCCTTGATAAGCGGAGGGGTGATAACCCTTTTCAGCGGGATACTGCTCTTTCGTGCATATCTCTGGAAAGGAAGCATGGGAAAAACGCTCTGGATGATTGGAGAGATGCTCATCTTCAAGCATGGATGGGGAGTATTGGAGCTGGATATTGGGCTCTCATCGATCATATCCTGGCTGCTGATTATCCTTGCACTTGTCGGGGCTGTGTTGTTGAGGAAAAGAATAGTATTCATTGCCTGGCCAGCAGTGCTCATCATCCTAAAGATACTCTATGAATTGTTCCATATCGGCCTCTTCGTGCCATACCAACGATTGGTGTATTATCTTGCACTGGGGATAATTCCCCTCAGCGCAGCTGGAGGATACTACCTGTTCAGAGAGATATTCCACATATCACCAAAAAGATGGAATGTGCCTCTCAGCTTCCTTTGCATCATGATCCTTATCATCGTGCCATTCATCGGGTATGGCAAAACTGATGAACAAGTTGCAGTGTATCACATCATTGATGAGTATGATTACACGTCGTTGCTCGCACTCAAAGAGTTCCCAAAAGGAAGAGTTATGGCCCGGGTAGATTATTCTGCTGCAGTGCTTGCCATGACGCCGCATGAGATCTTTGCCACGTATTATTTTTATGGCGACCGAAAGGTTGTTGAGAAATTCTACCAGCTCGAATATTGCGATGAGATGGAGGAATTCTACAAGACCAATAAGGTCGATTATGTTATCTTTTGGGCAGAGCCAAAATGCCCCTGGAACCTTGCATATAAGGACAAGGTATTCATCTATGATGTCGGTGATATCAGGTGAACGCAAACATCTCTGTATTCATTATCACCTATAATGAGGAAAGAACCATCACAGATTGCATAAGATCCGTCTCCTGGAGCAATGATATCGTCGTCCTGGATTCCAACAGCACAGACACGACAAAAAAGACTGTGTTGTCATTTCCTCAAACAAGGTTTGTCCAGAGAGCGTTTGATGATTTTTCAAGCCAACGAAACTATGGCCTCCATAAGATCACTTTTAAGAATCCATGGGTATTCATCATCGATGCGGATGAACGATGCCCAGAAGAGCTAGCGCAAGAGATGGCCCATGCGGCCAATGATAAAACAAAGGGAAAAAAATCCCCTGCATACCTCATCCGGAAAAAGGAATTTTTCCAGGGGAGAATGATGAAGCATAATACCTGCTATCCCGTGTGGTATGAGCGGCTTGTCAAACCAAAGGAAGTGAGGTTTGAAAGAGAGGTTCATGAGCACTTGGTCTTCAAAGGAAAACCAGGAAGACTCAAAGGGCACATCCACCATTACCCTTTTACAAAAGGATTATCACAGTGGATCTCAAAACATAACAACTATTCTGATAGAGAAGCCTTGCTTGAATACTCAAGCACACCAAGATTCAGGATAAGAGAATTAATGAGCAAGAATGCCCCCAAGCGAAGAAATGCGATGAAAGCATTCTCCAGAAAGCTCCCATGCAGATGGGTGTTTTATTTCTTCTACAACCTCTTTTTTCGGTTGGCATTTCTTGACGGCATTCCAGGGATCCATTTCCTCTTCCTCAAAACATGGTATGAGTTCATCATCAGCCAGAAGGTGGCGGAGCTTCGAGGATGAGACTTTCAACATTTGCGCCGCTCTTCCTGAATAATCGCCTGACAGAAATCACTCTTTACACCACGGGAAAATGCAATTTCTCCTGCGCCCACTGCTTTGTCGCCCGGAGGCTCAACAAGAAATATGATGAATTAACACTTGATGAACTAAAGAAGATAGGATCATTTGTTCCGGCACTGCAACGCATCTCTCTTTCCGGCGGAGAACCATTTCTCAGGAAGGACATCAAAGAGATGGCAGTGCTCTTCTCTAACAGCTGGCGTGCTGAGCATGTTGTCATCCCCACAAACGGCCACTTCACCAAAAATATCACTGAGACAATAGAGCACTTTGGGAAGAATGGAAAGGGCAGGCTTCGCATCCTTTTTTCGCTCACCGGCATCGGAAAAGAGATGGAAGCATTTGTCAGAGTCCCTGGCTCGTTTGAACGCTGGAAACAATCACTTGCGAGCGCAAAGGATGCAGCAAAAGACTGCCCGAATGTGGAACTGGGCGTGCTCTCCTCTTATCATGAACAAAACCAGGACCGCTTCTTTGAGCTGATGGATTTTGTTATGAATGAATGCGGGATAGAGGATTTCAGCTTTGCGCTTGTTCGTCCGCACAAGCGCTATAGGCCAAAACTCAACCTTGATCGCTTTGAGCAGGTGCTCTTGGAGTATTACAAAAAAAGAAACAAACAACCCGCATTTACCAGGGCATATCGTGAACTCTACCGGGAGATGCTGCTCTCTTATTACCGCAACCCAAGGATGATTGTTCCCTGCCAATCCGGCAAGATGAGGATTGTCATCTCGCCTGAAGGTGATGTATACCCCTGCGAGACGCTTGGCTTTCCAGCAGACCATCCAGAACCCTGGCACATCGGCAATCTCCGGGAAAGCGGATATAATTTATCCAACCTGATGAGATCCTCAAGGGCGCAGACTCTTCATCGCAAGATCGTCCGGGACAAATGCCACTGCCATGACGGATGCGACCTCTCCCTCAGCCTCCTTGCCTCTACCCCATTTAAATTGAAAATATTTTTTCGGGGGATGAAGTATCTCATGATGCCCTCGCCGGGCAGGGGAGCATCTGGATAATTTGATCTGCCCCTGTCTACACCTACCTACACCTACTTCCCCTATCTACACCTACCACCTACACCCCTATCTCACCTATCATTCTCATGAACATAACCATTCGCATATGTTTTCCTGAAGAGCAATATCTATTAAAGCTGATATGTGAGCTTATTGGCTATGGAGCCACTTGTCCATCTTATCGTTCCCGTCCTGATAGTCCTGGCATTCAAGCCAAGATTGGATAAGAGACTTGTCCTTGGGCTCTCTGTGCTCACCGTGCTTCCTGACCTTGATGTGATCGTCGGGCATAGAAGCCTGTTCCACAACATCTTTTTTGTCATCATAGCAAGCCTCTTTGTCTTGCTCTTGTTCTTCCTCGCAAAATCCAGCAAGAGGATGACTGCGAATGCAGGATATCTGTCTCTCTTCTACCTCTCATCACACCTTCTCTTTGATATTGGCAGGCCAGGCATTCCCTTCTTTTACCCAATTTCTGATAGGTTGTATGGAGTGAGCATCCGCGTGCTTGCATCATCTGCGGGGGGAATAGCAAATGGGCTCTCCCTTCATTTAGACCCCGCCTTTGTCATCAATGACCTGAGTCTTGGGACAACGATGGTCAACAGTCCAGCCATCAATACCTTTGGCGTGATGCTCCTCTTAGTGGTCATCATCCTCGGGCTCTCTTCCTGGAGGAGGAAAGAATGGTAGAGATCAGCGTGTGCATTGCGACGTATCAAAGGCCGCATGGCCTATCACGGCTGCTCTCCAGCCTCGAGCGCCAGAAAGATATGGAGTTTGAATTAGTGATTGTTGAGAATGACATACAGGAACACATGAGAACACTTGTCGAAGAATTCTCCCAAAGGACAAGCATCCCCTGCACATATGCCCTCGAACAAAGAAGAGGGATATCATATGCCCGGAACAAGGCTCTTAGCATGGCAAAAGGAAGATATATCGCATTTATCGATGATGATGAGATCGCGACGGATACCTGGCTTTATCACCTCCATTCCACAATAAGGAGATACCCTTGCGATGGGGTGCTTGGCAGGATAGTCCATATCTACCCAAAAGGATCCTCAGGCCACCTAAACTATAATAATTTCCCGGATGATCTCCCGACCGGCTCAACACTTGATGGGATGGCAACAAGTAATACGCTTGTCAAGAAAGACGCCCTTCTGAAGTATAAGGGACCGTTCTCTGCAAGCTACAAGAATTATAGCGGGGAAGATGCAGCACTCTTCAAAAAGATGGTTACTGAAGGACATGTTTTTGTTGTGTGCCAGGAAGCGGTCACGTATGAATACATCCCAGCAGTCAGAACAACAATAAAGTGGGGATTGGAGAGAAAATTTAGCTATGGAAACGCAATCACTAATGTCAGGATAAGACATAAGCAGAGAGTTTCCTTTTTCAAACCACTCATCGGCCTGGTTTATCATACAGGAGTATTCTTCCTTTGCCTTCCCTTTGGCAAGAAACATTCTGTCCCCCACATGGGCGAAGCCGCATATCGCCTTGGCATGCTCTTTGCGGTTATTGGGCATCGCATGGAATACTACAAGACATCCAGGTCGCAGGATATCCCCCCTCAGAAAATGAAAAACTATATAAATCCGATCAAGTGAGAAAACCAGGGGTTGTGGAAAAAATAGGAGATCATGAATGGATAAAAAAAAGGTATTATCAAGTGTTCACCTCATCGACATTCTTATTGTTGCAGCACTGGTCATGCTTTTCCTTGTCGCCCTTCGCCTCGTCATTGTGGGAAGAGAAGAACAATATATACCAATAGGCATCCATCTGACAAATCAACAGAGCTATCTCATCGAGAAAATTGCTCTCGGAGATGCCTTTGTCGATCAGGCTGGCAATACCATAGGCACCCTGCAGGAGCTCAGGGTCGTCCCAACACCAGCAGTAAATGTCTATGACGCTGATCTCTCCATCAATGTCACGCTCAAAAAAAGCTATATCGGCGGCAAGCCATCATTCAACAAAAAGCAGCTCTTCATTGGCACCCCTCTTACCCTGGAATCAGGCATGTACAGGGCAGATGGCATTGTCACGTGGATCAACGAGAGCAATATCCTCAACCAATCATGGAAAAATGTCAGCTTACTTGTCCATGAGGTGCGGCCCTTTGTTGCTGAAACGCTCAAACCCGGACTCATTGCCCACCGAGGACAAGAGCCAATCGCGCGCATTCTTGCAGCGCATGCTGCTAGCTCACCAACTAAAGCACTCGTTGTCAAGGACAATTCGCTCTACCAGGATGATGATCCATATTATGATGTTGAAGTGAATGCTACAATCCTTGTTGACGAAACATATTATCTCATTACTTTCAACAATATACCAGTGAAGATAGGCAGGACACTCTTTATCGATTTTGGGAATGTAGAAGTCTATGGTTTTGTCACAAGGATAGAATGAAAAGATAGAATGACTAAGGCCCATGCATCATATACCAGAAGAGCGATTGATTCTCTCCTCACACCACAGCCCCTGCAATCAAAGATCATCCAATTCCTTCAATGGGGGGTCTATGCTTTTCAAGACACAAAAACCTGCTCAGTTTTCCGCTCGGCAAGAAAAAAAATCCTGCCCTACAAAGAATGGCAGCTTTGGCTCTCATTTTTTGCCACATTCATCTTTTTCCTAGCATCACCATACCTGCCAGGATACACCCTGGTGAAGATTGTTGGCATCATCATCTTTTGGGAATCTGTCTTCTTTGTTGTCTCAAAAGATAGCTTGCATGTCATCACGCATTATCTCCTCTCAATATATATTCTCCTCACAGCCATGGAATATAAAAGGAGAATATTCATGTATGAAGTGATCCCGCCCTCTTACCCATTTTATTTCCAGCTGGCAGATGTCTGCCTCTTTATGCTCCTTCTGATTATCCTCAGAAAAGACACCCTGAAAACATCAGCTTTTCTCCCTTTGCTCCTCCTCTTTTTTGGCATCATCAGCATTTCTGCATTCGCCAGCATGAACCTCTTCTCAAGCTTTTCGTTCTTGCTCATCATCTCAAGAGGGATCATCACGTATATTGTGCTCCAGAACACCCTTGACAACGATCAGGCGATAAGGGTATTCTTCAAAGCGCTTTTTTTTGTCAGCATCCTTATTTGTCTTTTTGGCATCACACAGTATCTATCTAAAAACTTGCTTAGCGTTTTTTACAACGTCCAGCACTTCGATGTGACCACCCCTTACTTCAGGATTACCAGCGCGTTTGGTCACCCAAACCAGCTTGCAGCATTCTTGGTTTTAGCAGCAATCCCTGCCAGCGCCTTTGCATTTGCCACATTTAGTCCGGCAATCGGGGTCATTGCAGCCAGCCTTTTTACTTTTACTCTCATCCTCACGTTTGGAAGGGTGGGGATAGCATCATACTTCTTTGGCATCCTTCTTTTCCTCTACCTGAAAGGAAAGATCCTCCTGTCAAAGGATACGATAAAGATAGTCTATGCGATCATCCCGATTATTTTGCTGTGCATGATCCTTCTCCTGCCAGCACTCAGCGAACGGATGAGAGACTCGAGCCTTTCAGAAACATGGGACACAAGAAAGAACCTTATCATCGAGGGATCGCTTATTATGGAAGATTTCCCCTTCTTTGGCGTTGGCATAAACGCGTTTGGTGATTTCCTTCGCATGCAGCCGTATAACCTTGTTGGGGAGACCATCCCTTTTATCCATAATGAACTATTGCATATCGGGGCAGAGGCTGGCATCTTTGCCATGATCATCCTCCTCTTCATCGTTGCGCTCCCCGTGCTCCTCGCCTATTCACTCCTTGGCGCTGGAGAGAACAAGAGAGATCTCATGAGTGCTGCACTCTTTTGCTCCGTTGCCGCATTCAACATCTTTTTGTTCTTTGAGGGGGTGCTCTTTTGGGATCCCTTTTTCCATCTATTCATAGCGTTTATGGCAATCCTTGTCACCTTTAAGCAGAACGATTCTCATAGTAATCCTCATAGCGATTCTCGCGACCCAAAACTTTCTGTTTCGCAATGATCTGCTCATATGCCTTGATTCTTAGTTTCATAGTTGCTGAACATTTCCATTTCCAAGCCAACTTTTTTCCATTCAAACCTACCGATCGCTGGAGGGACTCATCCTGATGGAGTTTTTCTACCTGCAAGGCGAGTTCTGGATATGTCGAACAGACAATACCATTTTCTCCTGAGGTAATCTCCTTTGCCACCCCTTCTGTGTCCATGGTAACCACTGGCGATCCTCCAGCCATTGCCTCAGCATTGACAAGACCAAATGTCTCATGCTGCGAGGGATGGATGAGCATCTCACACTGGGCATACCTCTCCTTCAAGTCTTCATCCCCAAGACTACCATGGAAAATTACCTGCTCAGCAATGCCCTGCTGATCAACGAAAGACCGGATATCCCGGAGATGCGTCCTGCTGGTCTTGGGGCCAATAATATGCAGGCGCAACCCTTCATCCCGGCGGAGCACCCCTGCAATATTCCTGAAGAATTCAAGAGGAAGCTTTTGCTGAATTACCCTTGAGACGCATAATAACTGCCCCGGCACTCTCTTTCTCCTTCCAGTAAAAAAGATGTCGCTAACGGGCGGCGGGATCTCAAAGACCTGGCCTGGCATGCTCACACGCATCATGCTTGTCACATATGCTGAGGGAGTGATGAGGGCAGGAAATGCCGCCAATGCTTTCCTAAAATGGTTCTTATGGGGGTAATAGAGTATCCGAAACGGCAATGATCCATAATCTATTTCCTTATCAAATATCCCATGGACAGAGAAGACTTTCGGATAAGGTTGGCAAAGGGCGATGCCAGCATAAAAAGGGCGATGGCAATCAATGATATCCGGGGAAAATGTCCTTATCTCTTCTCCCAGCCGTTTTTTATCGGCCGCAAACAAGGGGAAAGCAATTGGAACAAACTTTTTCAGGAAAGGGATATTGCAAAGAAATCTCTTTCGCGGGGGCAATAATGCTTCTTGGACTCTTGAAGCATCTGCGGTGATCACCTTTGCGCTCCCATCAGGCAAGACAGAGATCACTTTTACTTCATGATCCTTCCTTAATGCATCAGCAATCAGGGTCACTGTCCTGGATATTCCACCGGAAGCTACTGCCCCATAGTCCCCCAACAGAAGAATCCTCATGGTGCAAAAAAGGGAATAGGAGTTTTTAAGCATTGTGCAACCGTATTGACAGATAGTAGAAAAAAAACAGTATTGTAAGATGAGAAGTATCATGAAGAATCATGAAGACAAAAATTATGAAAGCACTACAATAATTATGAAAGCAATATCATGAAAGAATTCCAGTACTTTTCTGTTCAGCAATAATCTTTTTGTAAGCCAGGATCGTCTCTTTGACGACGAATGTTTCCCTCCATCGCTCTGCAAATGCCCGGGCTGATTTCCCAAGGGACTCTTGCAATGACTTATTGCCATGCAACAGGGAAATTGCTTTCCCAACCTCTCCTGCTGTGTTGCAGCTAAGGCCTTGTTTTCGATGAGTGATCAGGTTTGAAACGCCGCCGCATCTCCTCACGATGACAGGAACGCCAGCTGCCATCGCTTCTGCAATGACAAGGCCGAAAGTCTCATGGACTGAAGGGTGCACTAGCATCTCACACCTCTCAAGATGGGCTGCTACCTCCTGATCATCCAAGTTCTCGTGAAAAGTTATCCTCCCCGTGAGATCATGAGACGCAAGGAAGCTTTTGACAGTCTTATAATATGCTTTATCTTCGATCACTCCAAGGATATGAAGATGGAGCTTTTTGTTCTGTCTTGCCGCCTTTGAGAACTCTTCAAAGAATTCAAGCGGAAACTTTTGCTCGACTAGCCTGCCGATGGAGAGTATCCTTCCAGGCTCGCTTTTTCTTGTTGGTAGATAGAACTCCTCCTTTACAGGAGAGTATATCTGGAAGAGCATCTTTGGATGAAAAGTCTTCACATACGCTGTCACGGAGTCAGATATTGTTATGAATGCCGGAAATGTCCTGAGGGTCTTGAAAAAATGCATCCGGTGGATCCTTTGGGCCAGGTGATATTTGAGGGGGCCAGTGCTGTTTTCCTGATCAAATAGCGCATGGACTGAAAATACCTTCGGATATGGCAATGAGGATATAAGCTGGGCATAGAAAGGGCGATGCGCATGGATGATATCAGGATTGAACCGCTTGATCTCATCGATGATCTTTTTGTGATTCGTCAAATGAGATGTTATGATTGAAGGGATAAGAGACCTTAAGGGAGCGAGCTTTTTGTGGAGTGGTGACTTGAAAGGTAGCGCGCTCGCTTTCCCACTATGCATGACCTGCGTCTCTTCCCCTTTCCTGAGGCTGATGATCATTACGTCATGGTCCTTTGCCATGGCATCGACGAGGAGCACGATAGATCTCCCAATGCCACCAGTGATTGGCTTTTCATACTCACCTAGATGAAGAATTCTCATGGAGGGTTGGATGGAGGAAACGTATTTAAGCATTTCGAGAAATTGGACAAATCACCACCTCCCCTGATTTTACGAGAATGTTTACGATGATTGTATGCCATACAGGTGTTTGGTTACAACAGACGGTTCTCATCTTTTTGATTTGAGATCGAATATTTTGGCCAGGGTCTTCATGACTTCTGTGAATGCTACCTCTTCAGCAAGAAGGGGGAGCATGTCCTGATCCCATCGCTTGTGCAAACGCTTCGCCTTATTGAACATCTTAACAACATCAAACTCGTAACCGGATTGTCTGCATTTCTTTTCAGCGAGAGCAAGATCAATAGTGTATCCATTCTTGATGAGCATGTAGACATCAAAGTGGTCCCGTGGCTTGTTCCTGCCAATCGCTGCAGCGAGCTTTTCAGCGAACAACTCTTTTTGCGCAAGAGTATTCACTGAGAATTCTGGGATGAACCCCTCATAAAAATGTGGTACCTCATGTGTTTCTGGCTTTTCTATCAATGTTGCTCTTTCGTTCAGATCAATAAAGACCACATCTTTTTCTTCTGAGAATCCCCTATGGTGTACAAGTAATCTCTTGAAACCATCCACCTCCTTGTCCACAGTGACTTGTTCGAATATCCCGGAATCCTCAACTATCTTGATTATCTGCGAGGAAATCTTTTTTATATCCTCTGTTACTGTGTAATCAATATCTTCACTAAGCCTTGCATAATGAAGGAATATCTTTTGCAACGCCGTATCTCCCTTAAAATATATCCCGTCAACATCTTTTAGAGCGAGGGTAGCCAAGAACCCTGCGGGTTGAAGCGTAGCTGAAACCCGCAGTGAATTGGTGTCGATACCCGAGCAAGCAAGATTTCTTATAATTCCTTTACAAAAAGAAAAAATGAGCAT
>Ga0209212_1001185_pt1 | contig 44102 bp, 51 predicted proteins | sample RifGroC2_FD_183996 | JGI IMG/M metagenome (GOLD analysis project Ga0209212, IMG submission 183996) | Groundwater microbial communities from Rifle, Colorado, USA - Groundwater C2 (SPAdes) (version 2) | ecosystem: Environmental > Aquatic > Deep subsurface > Groundwater | place: Rifle, Colorado... | reverse complement strand
CGGAGGAGGTGGCAATCAAGGAAAAGGGGCGAAAGGATAATATAGCAAGGAAAGTAGCTCTTTATTTTATACACAGATACTCGGGGCTTAGCAATACAGAAATAGGCAAGATATTTGGAGGTATACACTTTAGTACCATAAGCAAGGCGTCATTCAGGTTAAAAGAGGAGATGGCTGAAGACAAGGGGTTGGCGAGGCTTGTCAGGGAACTTGATTCAAGTTTCAAGGCCTGACACCCTTGAGATTTGACACCCTTGAGATTGACACCCTTGAGATTGACACCCTTGAGATTTGCAAGGCCTGACACCTTTGAGAGGACTTATTGAAATAATATTTGCTAAAAAAGTTTATAAGGGATGACCTATATAAGCGGCTTATAAAATTTCTTTCTTCTGTCCACAAAAATATTGTTTAAAGATGTTATGTTTTTATCCCTTGCTACTTTAGGGTCTATTTCGATAATGCCGATTTCCTCTCTATTGCCGGATGCACGATAGAGTATCTTGCCGTTGGGCGCTACAATCTCGCTTTGGCCAATAAATCGCAACCTCTGCTTCTTTATCCTCTCTTCAATACCGATTCTATTAGCTGTTATAGCAAAGACCCTATTTTCAAGACACCTTGTTATCATTGCCTGCGGGCAATGAGGAAGCACGAGATTTGATGGATGGCATATGATGTCTGCGCCTTTTATTGCAAGGATTCGAGCAGCCTCAGGAAAAAGCCAGTCAAAGCATATCATCATGCCAATCTTGGCAGGCCCGATGTTATAAACCTCAAAGGGGGTGTTGCCTGGGCTGAAAAATCTTTTTTCATTCCAGAAAAGGTGCGCCTTTCTGTATATGCCGATAAAACCTTTAGGACCGACAAGGATAGATGAATTGTAAAATTTGCCTCTGTATTTTTCAGCGATGCCTGCAACGAGGAAGATTTTTTTCATTTTTGCCGCTTCTATAAGTCTTCTGGATGTGTATCCTTTCGGTATATCTTCTGCTAAGCGCGAAACCTCTTTTTCTGACTTAAACTGGTAGCCTGTGTTGAAGAGTTCAGGCAGGACAAGCAGGTGTGCATCTATAGAATAAATTTTTGCAATAACATTTTCTACATTAGTTTTTATGTTTCCAAAGATTGGGGTGGTCTGAAAAAACGCAACCCGTATTCCATGAGAAGCCTTCTCTCTTGATGATAAGCCTCTGTTGGCGATAAATGGTTTTTTTGCCATCTTACTTCTCTTTATGGTTATTGTTTCTCTGTCTCGTAAAGCGACTGCATTTCTTGAACATAAATTTTTTCATCTTCTGGATGAAGCTCGACCCTTCGTCTTGGGCTCCCAATAAGTCCTTGTGGTCTGAAGACCATCATTGCAACGAGGGCTGCGCCAAAGATAAGCATCCTATAGCTTGCAAATCCTCTCAAGGCCTCTGGTAGTATAATCAAAATTATGGCGCCAATTGCTGCGCCAGGAATACTCCCCATACCGCCAAGCACAACCATTGCCAAAACAAAAACTGACTCAAAAAATGTAAAACTCTCTGGCGATACAAATGCGAATTTTCCTGCAAAGAATACACCCGCAAGGCCAGCCCAGAATGCGCCAAGGGAAAAGGCCAAACACTTCATCCGTGTCGTATCAATGCCCATTGCCTCTGCTGCTATTTCATCCTCTCGCATGGCTATCCATGCCCTGCCTATCCTTGAGTTGTTGAGGCGGGTTATAACTATCATAGTTATAGTGGCAATTGTTAGTATAAGATAATAAAAATGGATTGGCTGGTTAAACTTGAATGACATAAGGGATGGACGTGCAATACCAAGGATTCCATTTGGTCCGCCTGTCAAGCTGTCCCAGTTATTCAATATAAGGTGCACAATATGGATAAACCCGAGTGTAACTATCGCAAGATAATCCCCCCTAAGCCTTAACGTAATTATCCCAAGTATAAAACCAACACAAGCTGCAAATAGACCGCCTATTGGCAGGGCAAGCCAGAAGGAAATGCCCACCTTTGTTGATAAAAGCGCATATGTGTATGCGCCGATTGCATAGAAGGCGATATAGCCTAAATCAAGAAGCCCAGCCAGACCTACAGAGATATTTAATCCAAGCGCGAGTACTGCATAGAGCCCTGCAAGCGTTAGCACATCTATATAGTAATTGTTGAGAAAGAAAGGCAGTATGATGAGAGAGGCAAGTATGGTGAGGTTTATAAATAGGTGATTGCGGCCTATTAACGCATCAGTTTTTTTAAGGGATGCTGAAACAGATTCAACCAGTTTTTTAAGGCAGCCTACAGCCTTTAATCTTGCCAACTTTAGAAATATGATTTTACCACATAGTATGACAAGGGCTAAGGATATCGCACCTTTAATTCCCATAAAGGGTAGCACTAAGAAGCCGAACCAAAGTGGGATAAAGATGAATTTTAGAAGAGCCTTATACATAGCGTATGGCACTCATTCTACTAAATCCTTATATGATGTCAATCCTTGACAAATTATTCCCTGCAAAGACCAGAGACTCAAAGCTTATAAGCCTCCTCTTTCAGAATGCACGGCTGTTTATAGTATTACAGACTTAACCGATTCTTTCATTCTTGGTGGGATATATTGTTTGTTGTGGTTAGCGGTATCATTGTATGGAGAGATTAAGGCATAAAATCAGAGGTAGATGGAAAAATCCCCCTATCCGTATTTTTCTCGAATAGGGGGATTTTTAAAGGGTAGTTATTGCTTGATTGATATAAGTTCTACCTCAAATAAGAGTGTCGCATTTGGCCCTATTTGTGGTCCAGCGCCTCTTTCGCCATATGCAAGATTCGAGGGAATAAATAGTTGCCATTTTGAACCGACTGGCATGAGTTGAAGCGCCTCTGTCCAGCCAGGAATCACTTCGTTAACAGGAAAGCTCGTTGGTTCTCCTCGTTTGTATGAACTATCAAATTCTGTTCCATCAATAGTGGTTCCACGGTAATGCACTGTTACCGTATCAGTTGACTTGGGCTTTTTTCCAGAGCCTTCTTTTATTATCTTGTATTGTAAGCCGTTGGCAGCAGTTTTTATGCCCTCTTTTTTCTTATTTTCTGTAAGGAATGTTTCTCCTTCTTTTTTATTCTTTTCAGCCATGGCCTTTGCGCGTTCAGCCTGTTTTGTTCTCATATCATTCTGAAATGCTGTTAAGGTTTCCTGAACTTCCTTTTCGCTCAGTAAGGTCTTATTGCCAGAGATGGCATCCTTTATGCCTTTGACAAGAGCATCAACATCGACATCTATTGACTGATTTTTAAAATTAGTGCCAATATTAATCCCAATGCTGTAACTAATCTTATCCTTTTCATTTTTTAATACTGTTTTGTCATCTGCACTGGTCTGACATGCCACAAGCGCAATGCCTACAAGTGCTATTAATAGCGCCTTCATTTTTTCTCCTTTTTTGGTATATTTTTGATTCAGCTGTTTAGTCTAACAGGGTAGAGCGGGTTTGTCAAAAGAAATTATTACACGAATTGCCTCATAAAAAATGTTACCCAAACATTTTTTAAAATGCATCGTTGACTCATAAAAGATGTTACCGGAATATCTTCCTTAAAGGAGGGGTGTCCGGTTATGAGTCCTGTATCCAAAAGAGAATATCTGGAGGCTGTATTCTTACGATATAAAAGAGCCTCCCGCCAGTTGAAAACAATTATTCTGAATGAGTTCTGCACTACATGTAAGTATCACAGAAAACACGCTATAAGGCTGCTTCGTAAGTTTAAACGCTTTATTAAGCCTAAGGTAAAGAAAAGAGGGAGAAAGCCTGTTTATGACAAAGAGGCTATACTTAAGCCGTTAAAACGCATCTGGCTGGCTGCCAATCTCCCTTGTTCAAAAAGGCTCAAGGTTATTCTGCCTCTATGGTTGCCCGGTTATCTCCAGATTTACGGCGAGCTTCCCAAAGAGGTAGTAAATGCCCTGATAGCAATATCTCCTGCAACTATTGACCGTCTTCTTAAACCGGTCAGGGTTCGGTATAAAGGCCGCGGCAGGGCTACAACTAAGCCCGGGACTCTATTAAGAAAACAGATACCGATTAAAACAAACCAATGGGATGAAGCCCGTCCAGGCTTTCTTGAAGCCGATACTGTAGCCCACTGCGGAGAATCCCTCATGGGTATGTTCGCCTACACCGTAGACTGTGTTGACATAGCCACAGGGTGGACTGAACAAAGGGCTGTATGGGGCAAGGGCGAACATGGTGTGATGGCACAGATACATGACATTGAAAAGAAGCTCCCTTTTCCCTTGCTCGGCTTTGATTCGGATAACGGCTCTGAGTTCTTAAATTATCACCTCCTGAGGCATTTTACTGAAAGAAAAAAGCCTGTTCAGTTTACCCGAAGCAGGGCTTACCATAAGGATGATAATGCTCATATAGAGCAGAAAAACTGGACACATGTCCGACAGTGGCTCGGTTATCATCGCCTTGATAATCCTGATGTCGTGCCTCTTCTGAATAAACTTTATACTCAGGAATGGAGGCTTTTTCATAATTTCTTCTGTCCCTCGGTTAAGCTCGTTGCAAAGCAAAGAATTGCTTCAAAGACGATAAAACGCTATGATAGCCCAAAAACACCTTTTCAGAGAATTATGGAATCTTCGCATATTGCCGATAGTGTTAAACAGAATCTCAAGGAACAATCCCTTTCTCTGAATCCTTTTCTTTTGAGAAAGGCTATGGAATTAAAACTTAAAAAGGTGTTTGAGCTTTGTTATAAACCTAAATTATGATAACTCTGCATCTCATGATCTCTCGGTAACATTTTCTAATGAGTCAACGGGTACCAAAGAATTATTACAAAAGAAAGTATTTAAGATTGTTGAGAAACTTTTGAAAGTATAGTAGTATTATTCAAGTATATGGATACCTCAAAAATTTCAACAGTATTGCAAATGGCGAGATTAGACGGTAGCGCTCTTAAGGCCCTTACTGTAGTGGATTATGCCTTTATGCTGCTAAGGGGCATGGTTATAACAGGTGGTTTTTTCTGGCTTATTCTCCATCCATATCCCCCTACCTTAAAGTTTTGGCTTGTAAGCCTTTTCTTGGTTTTTATTATCTATAGCCTAATTATACACGGTCTCATATTAACCTGGCCGGATAAGGTGGAAAATATTTACCTCGGATGTTTAGCTCTCGATTTGATTTTTACAGGAATATTCATAAATCTATCTGGTGGTTTCAATAGTATTGTATTTTTGGTTTTCTATCTTCTTGTTGCGCTCCACTCATTTTATTATGGACTTTTTAGAGGGATTGTCCTTTCTGTTATTGTTTCTGTTGTTTATTTGCTTGCAATGTATGGCCAGTGGGGAGTATTGCAATGGACAGATATTTTTTTAAGGATATCAATAATCTTTCTTCTTGCCGGCTTCCTGGGATTCATTGCCGAGAAGGAAAGACATGATAAAGAAGAACTTGTTAAGACCCAAGCAATGCTTGAATCTGTTCAGGGGGATTTGGAAAAGGCTTACAGAAATCTCCAGGATATAAAGGTTCAGGTGGAGCAGTCAGAGAAACTTGCATCTATAGGGAGATTGTCTGCAGAGCTTGCGCACAAAATAAATAATCCCTTAGATGGCATAAAGAATTGCCTTACAGTAATCAAAAACAAATCAGAGGACCCCGCCCTTAAGGCCAGATATCTTGAGTTAATAGATGAGGCTATTGTTGATATTGAAAATGCAGTTAGAAACCTCCTTGACTACGCGAAGAGGCATGAGCCAAAATTAGAGGAGGTAGATGTGGTCAATATCCTACAGAGGACGATTGCTATGGCTGATTATAAACTTCATAAGATGGGGATAAAGATTGAAACTCATTTTGACCCAGACCTGCCCCATATTGTCGGAGATCCTCATCAATTGCAGGAGGTCTTCTTTAATCTTATACTTAATGCAATAGATGCTATGCCGAATGGCGGTATGCTTACGATTGAGGTGGCAGTAATAGGTAATTATATAGATATAAAAATTATTGATACCGGTGTTGGTATACCGCAAGAGGAATTAAATAATATTTTTCAGCCATTTTTTACAACCAAACCATTGGGGGAGGGGACAGGCTTGGGATTGCCGATAAGTCTTGAGATTGTGAGGAAGCATCATGGAGCGGTAACTGTCCATAGTGAGGTAGGTGTAGGCACTGTATTTAGCGTAACATTGCCTTTGGCTATTAAGATTCAAAAAGGAAGAAATATAAAAGAGCTGAACGTAGGAGGGGTGACATATAATATATGAAAGTACTTATTGTTGAGGATGAAAAGATTAAAAGGATAACATTGGCTGATGCGCTTTTGAAGCAAGGTCATGAGGTCCTTGCGCTTGAAAATCCTGTTGAAGCCTTAAATGTTTTTAAGGATAGGGAGTTCGATGTGGTTGTTACTGACATAAGGCTTCCCCAGATGAATGGCCTGGACTTTTTAGAGAAATTAAAATCCATTAGAGCAAATGCTACAGTTATTGTGATGACAGCTTATGCCACAGTAGATACTGCCATAAAGGCGATGAAACTTGGGGCATACGACTATATAACAAAACCCTTTTCTTCTGAAGAGTTGATACTGATCCTCGAGCGGTTGAAGGATTTTAAGAATCTTATTGAAGAGAATATAAAGCTTAAAAGCAAAATAAGCGAGAGGTACAGTTTTGGCAGTATCGTTGGGAAGAGCAAACTGATGCGGGATGTCTATGAATTGATTGAGACTGTTGCGCCGAGAGATGCGACTGTGCTCATTGTTGGAGAAAGCGGGACTGGTAAGGAGCTTATTGCTAATGCAATCCATTATAACAGCCCGAGGAAAGACAAGTCTCTTATAAAATGCAGCTGCGCTGCCCTTGCAGAGACCCTGTTGGAGAGTGAGCTTTTTGGACACGAGAGAGGCGCATTTACGGGCGCTATAAAGGAGAGGAAAGGTAGATTTGAACTTGCAGACGGCGGCAGTATATTTCTTGATGATATAGATGATGTTCCTCTTTCAGTACAGACAAGGCTTCTGAGGGTTCTTCAGGAAAAGGAGATAGAGCGGGTAGGCGGGACGAAGACTATAAAGGTAGATATTCGTATTATATGCGCTACCAAGATTGACTTGCTAAAGCTTGTGAAACAGGGCAAGTTCAGAGAAGATCTGTATTATCGGCTTAATATAGTCCCCATAAATCTTCCTCCCTTGAGAGAGAGGAAAGAGGATATTCCGCTTATTGTTGATAATTTACTCAACAAATATTGCTCAAAGGGAGAGAAGAAGATTTTTTGTCCAGAAGCCATGAAACTTTTGATAAATTACGATTGGCCGGGAAATGTAAGAGAGCTGGAAAATGTTGTAGAGAGGGTTGTTACGCTCACCAGGAATCAGGAGATCAGGCCAGAAGAACTTCCTGATTTTCTTGTTGCATCGCCTGAAAAGATATGTGACAGGCATCTGATTGATATTATGGGAGAAGCAGGTTCATTTGATGAGATTATAAAGGATATGGAGAAAAGGCTAATCGTATTAGCGCTCGAAAAGGCAGGAGGAAATAAAAGCGAGGCTGCAAGGTTTCTTAAAATGAAACGAGAGACATTAAGGGATAAGATTGAGAAGTATGGTCTTGTATCAGAATCGCCGCAGTTTGCGGATGCCAAACTATAAACATTGGACGAATAGAATTTGCAAAAAGTGGTGGTTTACAATTTTTATCAATGTCTAAGACAAAACAACTCATTATTCCGATTTTTATACCTCAGCAAGGCTGTCCGCACCAGTGTGTATTCTGCAATCAGTTAAAGATTACGGGTAAGGAAAGAATTCCAGATGCGCGAGATGTGGCAGAAACTATTGAGCTGTATCTCAGTACATGGAAGGGCAGCGGCAAAAGAGAGGTGGCGTTTTATGGCGGCAGTTTTACAGGGTTAGACAGGAGCGCACAGGATGTCTACTTGAATACAGCCTACAAATTTATTGACGCTGGTTTAATAGATTCTATCAGGGTTTCTACACGGCCAAATTATATTACAGATGAAATTCTGGCGCTCTTAAAACAATATAATGTTGAAGCAGTAGAGCTCGGCGCTCAGTCAATGGATGATGAAGTGCTAAGGCTTTCAGGCAGGGGGCATACAGCAGAGGATACAGCCAATGCAGTGGGGCTGCTAAAGAAATACAGTTTTAAGATCGGTCTTCAATTCATGCCTGGGTTGCCTGGGGATACAGAAGACACCATCCTCTCTACAGCTCATAAAATTATTGAACTTCAGCCTGATTTTGTAAGAATTTATCCAACTCTTGTGGTGCGGGACACCCCTCTTGAAGATATGTATTTAAGGGGTTTGTATACCCCATGGTCTCTTGCAGATATGTTGCGTTTATGTAAGAGGCTTGTCTCTTTATTCAATAGTAAAGGAATCCCAATCATAAGGCTCGGCCTTCAAGCAGCTGATTGTTTTGAGAAGTCTGTTGTTGCTGGCCCATATCATCAGTCATTTAGAGATTTGGTAGAAAAATCCCTTTCCCAAAAATAGACATTGATTTTTTACCCCGTTAGAGAAAGCCGCCGACTCCTCCGCCTTAGGCGGACGGCGGTTGAGAAAAATTTCTTAACAGATGGCGGTATAAACCCCGTTAGAAGTGTCTCGCCGAAAGGATATAATCTTCATTCTAAAGTAATAACTGTATCACTGGAAACTTCTAACGGGGTTTACAGTCTTTAATTCGCTTAGGGAATCTGAACAGAGGTCTGCCTCCACAAAAAATTTGGTTTGGGGGTTTTATGGCCTTATCAGTTGCCTAACTCGATTTTCCCTTATATAATTATGTTATCAAGTTTATTCATGGGGGGTTGGGTATGCACAAGTTCCTATTTATCGGGTTGCTGAGTATAACTCAACTCGCATTAATTAGCCCGGTCTTATCAGAGACAGGGCCATATGTGGAGGTTGCTGTCATTGCTACAGGTATGGAAAACCTTACTCCAATGGGGGTCGCTGAAAAATTTTCTGCTCAGGCAGGAAGACTTTATTGTTACTCCAAGATAATCGGGGCAGAGGGCAGCTCTATAAAGCATATCTGGTATTATGGAGATAAAAAGGTTTCAGAGATAGTGCTCGAGATAAAATATCCAAACTTTCGTACCTATAGCTATAAGACAATCCCGCCTGATTGGATAGGAAAGTGGAGAGTGGAAATAGTGGCTAATGATGGTGCAGTTTTAAAAACAGTGGAATTTAATATTGAGTAACAAAGTCCAATTACGTGTCTTTGTAAAAGACGAGGGGAGACGCAATACATATGAAAGAGATAGTTGAGTGGCTTGTCGGAGTTGAGGACAGGGCGTTAAAGATTTATAAAAAGGCTGCAAAATATTTCTCAGATGATAAGGATATAGCTGCCTTATTAACCCATTTAGCAATGGATGAGGAGGTGCATTACAATTTCTTGTGTAAGGCCGTTGAATTGGCTCAAAATGCTCCTCCTTTTATTGTATATTTAACCAATGATATCAAGCAGAAGGTAGAGGATAATTTTGCGTTATGTGAGAAAAGATTAGAGAAGAATAGGCTTTCAAAAGAAGATTTAATAGATTGTATAGTTTCTAATGAATATTCAGAATGGAATAATCTTTCTTTGTATGTAATTAATACCTTGAAGCATCACCATAGAGAATTCATCCCTGTTGTAGCAAATTTGTACCAGCATAAACGTCATATAGAGAGGTTTTTAGAACAGCGTCCTGAATTTACAAAATTTCTTGAAAGGGTAAGGCTACTGCCTTCTGTATGGCGCGAGAAATTGCTCGTAGTGGATGATGATGTAATGATAGTTGATTTGCTTTTATCCATTCTTTCAGATGAGGGTGGTGTAGAAAGCGCTGGCAATGGCAAGGAAGGGCTTAGAAAGATGGGTGAAAAGTATTATGCGGCCATTATAACGGATGTGGATATGCCTGTTATGAATGGGATTGAATTTTACAAGAGGGCAGTTGAGATATTTCCTAACATTCATAAGCGTTTTCTATTCTTTACAGGCTCTGATGGGAAGGTTATCTCCTTTTTTAAGGAAAACAACCTTAGATATTTGACAAAACCTTCAACAATAGGCGATGTGAAAAAGGCTGTTATAGAGACCCTAAGCGGATAAAATTAAAATATCTTATTGATATTCTTAATAATTCCCTTGACAGTTCAAGTTCCTATGATAAAATATTTCAAATTTTTTTGTTATACGCTGCTACAAAAATAGACTGATAATTAATTTTTAGGCGCGTAGCTCAGGGGTTAGAGCGCTACCTTGACACGGTAGAGGTCGGCGGTTCGAGACCGCCCGTGCCTACCATAAAAATCAATGGGTTAGCCGTTTCGGAAAAATCCTCTCCCTCAAAATTGTATAGTTTTTGTATAGTAGACACCCCGCCGATTGACTTTTTGTTCAAGGTTTCGTCCAAAATCCCCATTGCTTTAACCTTATGGGAAGGCGCAAGGTGGGCATATCTCAGGGTCATTGTCAGGGTCTTATGGCCCAGGAGTTCCCTAACTGTGGTTATGTCCACTCCGGCCATGACAAGATGACTTGCAAAGGTATGTCTTAAATCGTGGAAATGAAAATCCCTTATCCCTGCCTTTTTTAATGCTGTGTGGAAGCTCCTCTTTAAGTCTTTGGTGTAAGGCTTATTCGTTGAGGGATTGAAAAACACATAAGGGACATCTAACCGTCTTGTAATGCCTTGCAGGGTTTCTTTCAAGGTCTGGTTAATCGGTATCTCCCTACGCTCTCCGTTCTTTGTTGTGTCCAGCAGGATAAAGCCGTGCCTCAAGTCTACATTATCCCACTTGAGATTGAAGATTTCGGACTTCCTCATGCCGGTATTAAGGGCTGTTATAACCAGGGGCTTAATGTGCAGGTCACATGCTGCTATAAGCCTCTCGCATTCTTCCCTTGAGAGATACCTCAGGCGTTTGCTGTCATCTGGCAATAGCTTAACTCTGCGGACCTGCTTTAAGGTTTCAGATTCTACGAACTCCCAGTCAACCGCCTTGCTGAACATGTGCTTGATAACAGAGAGCGCCTTATTGATAGTGGAGTTCCGTAAACCTCTATTCAAAAGGCCTGTCTGGAATTGCTCTACAAAGGCGGTGGAGAATTTCCGCAAGGGGATATTGCCCAGCGCATTAAGCATCCGCCCTATGATGTAGTGCTTAACTTCTTCTGATTTCTGCCTGCCGTGGATCCATGAGAGGTATTCTTCTGCAAGTTCCTTGAAGGTGTGATTTTCGATTCTTTTCTTTTCTGGCTGCCTGCCTTCCCGGATAGCCTGCTTTCTTTCCATCAGCAGGGCTTCTGCATCCTTAAACTTATCGCTCTTTGATGATTCATAAACAACCCTGCCGTCAAGCCCTGCATAGCGTATCCAATAATATTTGTCCCGCTTATAGATACCCTTTGCCATGCTTTGTTTTCACCCCCTTTCCTTTTTCGTTTTCTGTTTCTCCTGTCCTTCAAGTAAGTCGAGCAAAATCTTTAATGTCTTGCCCGGCGTTCTGGCCCCCCTTTCCAGAAGATAGATATAGTTTTGCACAACACCTAATGACTCCCCAAAGGCACGCTGTGAAAGTTCTCTTTTTTTCCTGTATGCTCTAATCTCTTTAGGTGTCCATTTCTTCATGGTATGTTTATACTCACTATGTTAGGGCTTGTCAAGCATAAAATTTATTATGCCGTTATGGGAGGACTGCGCCTTTACCGGACAGCCTTTAAAATCCTTTCAGTTTTGGGAACAGAAGGGACGCTGAATGTCTTTAGCCATTTATCAATCTTGCTTTTTTCAAACCGCAACTGTCCATCGATTTTAAGGTGTGGAATCTCTTTTAGGTGGGTTCTCTCGTAGAGCCATTGCTTTGAAACTTTCAGATACTCCCTTAAACCTTCCACATCAAGGATAACATCCTCTGCCTCATGCCTGCTGCTGCTTCCTGACAGCAGAGGCTTTATGAGTTCTGCAACCCTCATGGCTATTGCCTCTATGTCTGTATGTTCAAATTCTGCTTTCATTCTTATAATACCCTCAAGCGCTGATAAAAGATAAAAAGAAAAATAGTAGCAACGAAGGTCATAAAGGTCATAAGGTCATATCTGTTTAATATTATAATGGTTTCTTGCTCTGACCATTGTTTATTGAAGGTCATGAAAATGAGATTTAACAGTCATATCATCTAATCCCTCAAATGCCTTAAACTTAAATTCCCATAACCTGACTGTCTCCGTATGAATTTTCAGCATCCTTGCTATCTCCTTTCTTTCAATTTTGAGGGCAAGGAATACAGCAAGGAGATAAAGGGTTCTGAGGTCTATCTGCATCCCGTTAAGCACTGTGCCGGTCAATGCTGTAAAGATTTTCTTGCAATGCTTACAGAAGACCCGCTTTAACTCATAGAAGTTTACAATTCCCCTTTCGCTGGTTATGGCCTTGTCACACCGAGGACAGCGCGGGCCTTCCTTGTGAATCATTTTTAAAACCGCCATACGGCAAGCCTTCTCATCAAAGAAGTCAACGGAGAGATCATCCTTTGCTTTTTTGGTAAAGTCCAATGGTGTTTGCATACTCTTTGCCTCCCCTCACAAATCATTAAACCTGTTATCTCTTTCCGTTTTTCCAAGCCTAAAAAATATTGAATCATAATCGTTTGGTGCGGTCGTTCCGAGCCGCATATCATATGGCTCTGGAAGGACCCACGAATTCTGCCAGCCCTGTAATGCAAGGGATAGATAATTATCAATGCTCATGCGTTGTCCTGTACTCAGGAAGGGGAGAGGGGAAGGGGCGTCAAATCCTCTGTCCGTATTGAGTTTATAAATTGCCATTACTATTTCCAATGCTTCCATCCTTCCTCGATTTCATGCTTGATATTCTTTTGCCATGCCTCTTTAACTTTATCTATCACCTTGTTTATAATGCGTGAACCCCCAAACATTGAAGGGCTGCCTATGGTAGAGAGTTTCTTAATCGGCAGTCTTGCCTTGCCCTCCCGCTTGAAAATCGCCTCATGTCCTGTCTTCAACTTCACAAGAAACCCGCCCCTTACCAATTTCCTTTGCCCTCTCACAATCTGAACGGATACACCGGCGGCCCGCCTCCCTGCCTTTGCCTTACCCAGCCTTGAATACAATGCCTTGCTCTTTCCGTGTATCTTTTCAATAACCACCTTTGGAGAGAATTTGAATAGAGAAATGGGTCTGCCTTTTGCTGTAATCACTGCCTCAAGTTTTGAAGGGTGAATGTCTGTTTTAATTTCCCGCCTCAAATCACCCTCCTTGATATTATACCTATCACGGATAAGATTCAGGGCTTCCTGCCTTTGCAGCCCGGTCAAGGCTCCGGATAACTGCCTTTTGAAAATTCTTTGGGTCAAGTTTTTTAAGCACATTATCAACTCCCTTTAGTTGTATGCTGACTCTCATCACTGCCCCCTCCGTATGTGTTACTGCTGTGTTGTTTTAATGTCAAATACAATATTTCTATTAGAAGCTTTCTCCATTGCAGGCTTAATATTGTCTTCAATAATTTTGTCCCACATGACAGAAGATGGATCGAGCGTATAGACGTTTACCGCTATGTTTTGTGTCTGTTGTGTCTGCTCCTGAGACGAAAGCGGCTGAGGCATTGCAGTTTGAAACGCTGAAACACCGGATGCGCCGATTGTGCCTGCCGGTGTTGTTGCCATTGCGCCCCCGAACTGCATGTTTTTTATAGTTTGTATTTGCAATGCGGTCTGCATTATGGCAAGTGCACCAAGCGCAAGACCGAGTGGGAAAAACGGCGGGGTTGCAAACGCATTGGTGATTGCCTGCGCTCCGCTTACAACTGCGCCTGCGAGCGCAAGTTTTTTCCCAATTTCAAACTGGCTTTTTGAGCCCTGCATCATCATTGCGCCTGTTCGGGCAAGCGAACTTCCCATCATGGCAATGCCTGCCTGCCATTTCATCTCGTCCATCTTGAGGGAGTGGTTTACTTCTGTATCTTTATAGTTCATCATATTTTCAGCGTTTATTGCGGCAATTTCATTTTCAGACGCTCCCCGCGCCAGTGCGAGCTGTATTTTTGCGGTGTTATGCGCAAGAATAAGGTCCATTTCCTGCTGCTGGAACTGCTGTAGCGCCTCTATACTCTGCTGATATTTGAAGACCTCTGCTGCTGCCGGCGAAGATTCAGCGACTATACCTGTAGTAAATTCCTCATAGGGACTTTTCCTTTGCTGAAATTCTTCTTGTCTTGCTGCTGTGGCCACATAGGCAGCATACCGCTCTTGCATTATTTTCTGTTCTTCTTTGAATTGTTCTATGGCAGTCTGCATGATGAGCTTGCGCGTTTCATTTTCTCTTATCATCTGCATTTCAAATGCCTCAGACTGGCGGATGGCTTCCATGATTAAAGCTGTGCGGTCTGCCAATATTTGATTCTCCCCGCCTATTGTTAATCCTTCTGCGGCGAGTTCTTTCGCCTTTTTTCTCAACTCATCAAGATTTTTATATAGGTTTTCCGAATCACTTACTGCCTGTGCAAAGGCGCTCTCAAGCTGTGCTGGATAGAGAGCTCCATAAACCGCGGCTGTGGCCTCTAAGATAAGCTGTCCCGCAGAGATTTTTGCGTCTTTCATTTTTGCAGACAATCTCTCCATCTTATCTGCGGCAGTGTCTATGTTCGCCCCCATCTGCGCAAAGGTCATGTTTAATGCTTGGCTAACAGTCTCAAAATTTATTGCCTGTTTTTCTGCAAGACTCAGCTCGCGGCCGTATTTTTCATATTCAGCCTCAAGGTCAACAATAATCCCAAGCTGTCTCAATAGTCTCTGCTGGCCTGTAGCAACTGCCTGCGTGAGGGTTTCAAATGCCTGAGCTGTATCGCCTCCTACGGCGCCGGAGAGCCTTTCTGCCGCATTTGTAAAAAACTCAAGCTGTTGAGGATTCAACCCCATGAGCAGGCCCTTATTTGCAATGCTAATAGCATCAACCTGCGCTATCGTGCCAGAAGCAACTTTTTGAATGGCAGTTAACATGGCGCCGGCGCTTGTGCCATATTGCTGTGCGAGATTATTAAGGGCGATGGTTTGTTCTTCAAACCGAGCTGCTGGCGCTGCCAAGTCCCACGCTTGTTTTATCGCCATAGCCGCTGTTGCAACCACAGCCCCAGCTTTAAGCCATGCGGCATTCATGCCCATTATTGCGTTTTCGGTGGACTGAATATCGCCGCTCAATCTTTCCATGCCCTGCTTTGCAGACAGGAATGCTGCCTTTGTCTCATCAGCTGCGCTAATTACTACCTGCATGTTTTCTCGCATAGCTTTAACCCTCCCTTTTTACATATCCATTTTTCAAATGGTAGAGGTCTATTTCCGCTCTTATAAGCTCAAATATCAGCTGCATGATTACTTCATGCTTATACTGATTGACTCGCATAAATATCCCTGAAACCAATTCAAGAGGGACTCCTGCCGGCACTTGCAGTTCAATATAATCTTCACAGCGTTCGTAGACAATGTGTCTCACTTTTTCTATTATGTATCTCGCCGCATCTGCATTGTGATAGCCGTATTTGGTAAAACATCGGCGCATAATATCTTCAATTTCTTCCCATGTTTTCCCGGCCGTAAATTTAACAATATTCGGTTTGTCTTCCATTGTTTTAAGCCCCCCTCTCAAAGCGTGAACGCTTGGCTAATGCCCTTTACTTTTGAAATTGATAGGCTACCTTCCATTATCGGTTTTGTGCTTTTCTACAAAGGCCTTGAGTTCCTCAATCCTTGCCTCCTGTTCAGCCTCTTGCCTTTCCAAATTCTTCCTCATATTTCTTGTCGCCTGAAGACCACCGGTTAAAAGAAGCAATTGTTTTAAAACGTCCGCCCTACTCATAGTTTTATCCTCCTTCTTTTGAATCGCTGAGACTTTCCCCATCAAGCCCCTTCCTCACCAATTCTATCAAAGAAATAATTTTCGCAAGCATTCCCACATAGCATCTATCAGGGACCTTCCCATTCGAACAGGTCAGAATGCAATCTCGCTCCAAAATGATTAACTCACTCTCCATACGTTTCAATGAAAATAAATCTAACATACGATTACACCTCCTTAATTATATTCCTTGCCTAAAACGGAAGTTCAGAATCACCCTCCGGTGAAACTCCATCATCCGTTGCCGGAGCCGCATCAGCCTTTACGAATTCAATCAAGCGTCCCTTGCAGGTCTTCCCTTTAACTCTATAATTAATACCCATTTCGCTGAGCGGAACCCGAAGCCTTTCCAAATGCGCCCGGAAGGCTCGCGGAGAAGAAGGAAAACTTTTATCCCCAGTAGCCGGAGAGGCAATCTCCCGGAGTTTATCGAGGATTTCCTTAACAGTGCCTTCTAAATACCCACGAACTTCCATGCAACTCACAATAGCAGCACACAGAGAATTTCCTTCTATCATCTCCTCAATTTCTAAATTCGCATTTTCATTATACGCCTGTATGAATTCGTTGCCCCTACCTCCAAGAGCCTCACCAATGCTGAAACCGAACCTGCAAAAATCAGCAAGACGGGGTAGACTTTTCAATTTTACTGTAGGATATATCTCAAGAGCCTTTGACAATGTGTCAAAAATACCGCCCCTTATGGAAGGAAGGGCTTCATGAAATTGCCGCCAAAACACACTCTCTTCCCTCCTTCCCGTAGGTGTTATCCGTTCAAGGTTGACAGTAATTGTTCTATCCAGCAGGTCAGCACGATGAATAAAAGGGACAATCCCATTTAGCACAATTACCGGGTTGCAGCGGAGCAGTATAATATCTGTATCCGTGTGTAACTGCCGTTTTTCAAGAACAGCCCCTGTGATTACGGCGGATAGCCGGTCAGACAAAGAACCGGAAAGTTCACTCAAATTATCGAGGGCTAAAAGATGGTGGCGATAAAGCAAAAGGTCTGCATCCTCCTCCTTCCTCGGCATACTTAGGAGTGTGGAGGCGCTGGGGTCAACGATTGTTTTAAGTGCGCCGCAAAAAAAAGATTTGCCGGCTCCATGCGACCCGATTACACCCAAAACGGGATGGGTGATTTTCGGAATGAAACTGGCAATGATGGTAACCAATACGAGAAGCCTTTTTTCTTCAGGTATATTATTAAAGAACTCAAAAAACTGCCAAGAGTTGCCGCCTTTTAGCGGGTCGGGTTGTGGGCGCTGATGATTGAAAGTAAGGAAGAAAACAGGCGCGCTATCTATCAATTCCCACTTACCGGCGGAAATGGCTACGCATCTACCCCCCATGTGGTAGTAGATTATTCCGTCCTTTTCTCCTACCCTATTAAAAATTTCAATGAGAGTTCCCTCGCACAGAGCCTTACCTTCTAATACTTGAACGGCCTGCCCGATAGATTCTCGCCGGGGGGCCTTGCCCGTAAGCGTGTAATAAGTGTAACTTAAATACGCTAATAGTGACCGACTCCGACTGTCCAACCGTTCCAGTCTTGAATTGATTTGAATATATGCGGCGCCAGTGTCATCCCTATATAGAGGGCAGGAAGAAAGCATTCCAAGAATGCGTTCCGCCCCACGCCCCTCTTGGGACTGTTGAGCCTCTGTGCCATCTGCCGCTGATTCGGCAGTGGCTTGCAAACCTACAGGCGGGCAATACTCTGAAGCGGCCTCAACGAATTTTAAAAAAAGAGCTTTACAATCTTGCGAAGTTTCAGGCATGGCCGCCTCTCTTTACCCAGTCTATTATGTCTTCCTTTTCCTTCAATCCCGGCAGGCGTAAGACCTTCAGACTCTTTACTTTGCCACGCAGACCGGTTGCTATGGTGTTTAGGTAGCCTTCGCCTGGTAGGTCATTATCAGGGACAATAACAATTTCTTTGCCCTCAAAACATTGGTCATAGCGGGGATGCCATTTAGAATTTGACCCGCTGTCAAGGCAGGTTGCAACCAAGCCCCATGATGCAAGAATGTCCGCCTTTGCCTCACCTTCCAGGATAAAGATTTTATCAGCCTTAATAATTTCATGCAGGCGATAGGGGACAGGTTCACAACCTCTGCCTTTCTCTTTATCCCCGTGGAAAAAAAAGAACTCTTTTTTGCGGCCATTTCGTCCAGGTTCATACCTCACCTTGCGGTAAAGGCGCTTGCCTTCTGCATCTGTGTAATGGAAAACAGCAACGGCACGGGATTTGTTTGCGGTCTTTTCGCTGCCGGTGGTCTTGATGCCTGCACGTTCTGCAAGGCGGTGAAGGGTTGTTTTAAAATCAGTCCCCCAAACTTTTATACACAAGTCAATAGCGTTGCCCTTGGCGCCGCAGGCAAAACAATTAAAAACTCCAGATTTTAGATTGAGGGATAAAGAAGGGTGCGTATCATCATGGAAGGGGCAAAGCCCGATTGCTTGTTGCCCGGGTTTGGTCTCTTTGAACTTCGGAATAAGCTCTCTGTAGAGGGCTGGAATATCAGTGCGGGAGAGGATCTGCTTTTTGTCCATTGAGACGAAACTCCTCTTTATACTTTTTATTCATAAACATTGTTCGTCCTTGAAAACACAAGCGCCTTGAGCGTTTTCCAGCTCTCAAAAAGTTTTTGAGGCTCTATCTGTAACTCTCGGTTGTAAAAACTGGCAATCAATCCATCTGTTTTTTGAGAGACAGCGAAGACGAAAATTCCTCTGCCATTCCCGTTGACCTCACATCGCAAAAACGGAACGCCAAGGACTTTCAGAACTGTTGAGAGATATAGGTCGCGGGTTTTAAACTCCTGCATTGTTTCGGTAGGATTTGTTGCTGGTCTTCTTATAATGGTATTCATATTCACTTCTCCTGATAAAAAATGAAAAAGGCATACAGCTCAAATAACTGTATGCCTCCATTTAACACCTTCTTTATTACTTGCAAAAGTGGGGCGGTGCACCCTGGGTGCAACTCCCCACCCTACGGCTTATTTATAATGCCCCGGGAACATACCATTTTCTACATTTTTAAAAATGGTCTCACAATACTTACGCACTCTTTTAAATTCCCTTATCGTATTTTCCTTGAGATTGCCCTTTTTAGAATTATCCAATCTTCCATCAATCTTCTTGTAAATTTCTTCCCACTTAAATTTTTCCTCACGCAACTTGTAGATACTCAGATATTCTTTCAATGCTACTATCTCATTATGAGAAAGAATTTTGGTGGGTTTTTTATAAGCCCTCCTTATCTCAAAAGAATCCTTTTCAAAGTCGTAATCCCTCAAGGAAGTTTCCCTCCGTTTTCTTAAAAGTTCTTTAAGTTCTTTCTGTAAATTCTCCACTGTTTTGCCGTGTGGAGAAATGCAAATAAGTATGGTCCCTATACCTTTATAATTTTCGTTTGTAAAACCATTTGATAAGCGGCTCAGTAATTTTAAAAATTCTGTGTCTACTTCTTTTATTCCTGCACCGCTGTTTTCTCTTTCCAGATACCGCTTCCGATATTTCCACCATTTATCAAATGTTGTAGTTTTGGCTGCCTTCGGTAATTTGTCGTATGATATCTCAAGGCCATGCTTGGTTTTCTTTGTTATACAATTAGTAAAATACTGGTGTATATCGTATCTCTCCATTTTAAATTTACCTTTGAGAAGTTCTTTATAATTATCATTTGCAATTATATACTGCCACCACAAACGATAAGTTTCTTTTTCGGCATCAAATTCTTTCATACTGTTTATTCCCACCATGTCTTAAAGTTGCGTATGCGTAAATCTCAATACCCTGTCTGCGTGCTACGCACAGGCAGCACGGCGGCAGGAGAGTCGCCGCCAGGCTTAAGCGCTACTCAAACAAATCCGCATGGCTGCCGGTCCTTACAAATGTAATAATCCTATCCTTTAAACCTATCTTATAAATCAGCAGCCAGTCTGGTTCTATATGACATTCTCTGTGTTCTGTATAATTGCCTTTCAACTTATGGTCTCTGTGTCTTAAGTCAAGAGGCTTTTGATGTGCGAGCGTGTCCATAAGGGCTGTAAGTTTATTTATATCTTTGCCCTGTTTTTCAATCCGCTTATAATCCCTTTCAAACTGGTTTGTAGTTTCAATCTTTAGCACTATGCCCTCATCTTTTTTACAAAGTCATCAACGCTGGAATAGGCGCTAAGGTTCCTCCCTTCATCTGCGTCCTTCATTGCCTTCAGGGTTGTCTTGTTCGGTATCTTCACATCAAAGGGCAAGCCCTTCTGTAGCCTTACCTGTGAGAGAAAGAGATTGATAGCCTCTGTTACGGATATGCCCAGCCTCTTTAATACCTTTGCTGAATCCTTCTTGAGTTCAGGCTCTATCCTTGCTATTACCATTGCAGTCTTTGCCATAAAAACACCTCCGAAATAATTTAGCAGTAATGTATCACATTTAAAATACGAAGGCAAAGAGATAATTGCCATGCCTTTAAACTGCTATCTCCAAATCAATCTTATCATAGTCAGGCCTTACGCTACCTTTGCCTTCTTAGGCTCAATCCTTACCACAAGCCTTGAATTAAGCGCATCTGCTATCCTCTTTAGGGTCTCTACTGTGGCCTTGCTGATACCTCCCCTTTCAAGCTGTGAAAGCATGGGTTGTTTTACTCCCATTTTCCTTGCAAGCTCTGTCTGTGTAATGCCTGCCTTCTCTCTTGCCTTTAACATGCTCTCCAAGAGTTCAAACTCAGGGTCAAGGTCATGCCATGCCTTCTTGAATGCAGGGTCTTTCATTTGCCCTGCAATGTATTCCTTTAATGTGCCTCCTCTTACATATTTTTTAATCTTCATGTGTTCTCTCCTCTCTATTGATAAAATCTTTCATTCTTTTTTCTGCAAGTTCAATCTCTCTTACAGGTGTCTTCTCTGTTTTCTTTATAAAGCCGTGCAAGAGAATAAACCTCTTTCCTGTGCAGGTGAAGTATAAAACCCTTATAGCCCCGTGGCTGTCTTTAATTCTTAACTCTCTAATCTTGCCTCTTATCTGCCTTGTGTATGGCTCTTTAAGCAACACACCATAATCAGACAGCATATTTATCACCTTAACAACCTTTGCCCTTGCATCCGTTGAAAGAGAGTTTAAAAAAACCTTTACCGGCTCCCTCTCGTTGACCTCTTTATAAAATTCAACTATCCAATCCACAAAGCCTTTATAACATATGGCTTATAGCATTGCAAGAGAAATAAAAAAGCCCCGGAGGTTGTCAAAACCTCCGAGGCTCTTTGAGTTCTACCTATGCTCGTTAGTGAAGGTCACTGGCGCCGGCGCTGACGTTGTGGTCAGGATGCTCTCCTATCTCTTTTAACTCACCGCGAATCTTATATTCCGCAAAACATTCATCCAGCAGCTCAAACACGGCATTGCTTTTATCGTTGATTATTTCTCCGAGCCTTCCTATATTGTGGATGATATCGCCAAGTCTATCGCTTACTACATTTGGTTCCTGCATGTCGTTTATTACCTCTCCAAGGGCCATCATCTGGAAGAGCTCTTTATTTATCTTATCCAACGCCTTTAAATATTCCTTTGCCTTTTCCACTGTCATCCCGTCAATAAGCCTAATTCCATTCTTTCCTTTCTCTATCATGGCTTCATGTTTGCACTCTTTTGTTGTGGATGCTTTATTTTCCAATGTCCAGTCTCCATCTCCTAAACTGTTATAACAATTATCGCCGATGATTATATGGTCCAAGACATTGATGCTAAGAATGCCCCCGGCATCCTTAAGCCTTTTTGTTAACCCTTTATCTTCACGGCTTGGTGTGGGATCTCCTGAAGGGTGGTTATGCACCAGGATCACGCCTGCTGCGTTGACAAGGATTGCAGGCTTAAATACCTCCCTTGGATGGACAATAGAAGAGGTAAGGCTGCCCATAGATACCATATTGACGCCTATGACCTTGTTTTTACCATTAAGGCAAATAGTCCAGAAACATTCCCTGTCTTGTTTGCTTGCCTCTTCATACATCATGTCAAAAACATTCTGCGAATTTGTTATCTGCGGAGTCTTTTTTGCAGAAGACTCCCTGACAACTTCAATCTTAATTTTCTGATACGGCGTGCGTCTTGAATTTTTTCTCTTCATGTCCTCCTCCTCTTATACTGTTTTTTGTATTGCTTTGAGCTGTTGCTTTGCTGTTACTTTGCGCTTGACTTTCATTGTATAGTTTTTGTATAGTAGACACCCAAAACTATACAAAAAAGGCTATAAAAGCCCTTTATCCCATAATGCAAGAAACCATTGACAAACAAAGACTTATAACAATTTATAAAAATCAACTTATTTGCTTTTTGACTTTGACACGGTAGAGGTCGGCGGTTCGAGACCGCCCGTGCCTACCAAGCTAAGCTTGGTAAAGGCACGCTTAGCGTGCCTACCATTAAAAATAGAACGGAAGATGATTTAATTATCTAAATCAAAAGGTATCACCCCGCCTACGCTGAGGCATAGAGCATGGAGCATAGAGTTTTAACTCTTTGCCCTCTGCTCTTTGCCCTCTGCTATTAGATGTGGTTGATGCCTTTTGTTATTTTAATATATGAGTCATACAATAAAAATAACATTTCCTGACGGAAAGTCTAAGGAGTTTAAAGCCGGTATAACTGTCGAGGCGGTCCTGAAGGAATTTGATAGAGGGCTATTAAAGAAAGTAGTAGCTGCTCAGGTCAATGAAAGGTATGTTGACCTTGCATTCTCTTTAAAAGAGGATAGCATTATTAAGACGGTAACCATTGATTCAAAAGAGGGGCTTGAGATTTATCGCCATTCTGCATCCCATGTTATGGCGCAGGCTGTAAAGGAGTTGTTTGATGGGGTGAAGGTCACAATAGGGCCATCTATAGAGGATGGATTTTATTATGATTTTGACTCCCCTCGTCCATTTACCCCAGAGGACCTTGAAAAGATAGAAAAGCTCATGCGGGAGATTATAAAGAAGAATAAGTCTTTTGAGCGGACAGAGATGAGTAAAAAAGATGCGCTCAAATTGTTTGGGAACATGGGTGAGTCTTATAAGCAGGAGCTTATAAATGAGATTCCAGAAGCAAATGTTTCTGTGTATAAGCAAGATGGTTTTGTTGATTTATGCCGTGGTCCGCACCTGCCTTCTACAGGCTGGATAAGGGCTGTTAAATTAACAGGGATTGCAGGCGCATACTGGAGGGGCAATGAAAAGAACAAGATGCTTCAGAGGATTTACGGCACCGCCTTTCCGACAAAAGAAGAATTGGACGAGTATCTGTATAGGATAGAAGAGGCAAAAAGGAGAGACCATCGTAAGCTCGGCAAGGAATTAGACCTCTTCAGTATAAGCGATAATATCGGCGCTGGACTCGTGTGCTGGCATCCAAATGGCGCTGTTGTAAGGAATATAATAGAGGGTTTCTGGAAAAAGGAGCATTATAGGAACGACTATCAGATTATCTATACGCCGCATATAGCAAAGGTTGATTTGTGGAAGACAAGCGGTCATTGGGAGTTCTACAGGGAAAATCTCTATTCTCCTATGGATATAGAGGGCCAGGATTTTATTGTTAAGCCCATGAATTGCCCTTTTCATATCCAGATATATCAAAGTCAGCTTAGAAGCTACAGGGATTTGCCGATACGGTATGCTGAGCTTGGAACTGTTTACAGATTTGAGAGGTCCGGGGTGTTGCATGGTCTGCTCAGGGTCAGGGGCTTTACCCAGGATGATGCACACATATTCTGCAGGCCGAATCAGCTTGAGGAAGAGATTAAGGGCGTATTGAATTTTACCCTTTACATATTAAGGAGTTTCGGGTTTAATACCTACGATATATATCTTTCTACACGGCCAGAAAAATTTGTCGGGACAATTGAAAACTGGACAAAGGCTGAAAGTGCATTAAGACAGGCGCTTGAAAGCACAGGACTGAAATTTCAAGTAGATCCAGGTGAAGGGGTTTTTTACGGGCCAAAGATAGATATAAAGATAAAGGATGTGCTTGGAAGGGCATGGCAGTGTTCAACCATACAGGTTGATTTTAACCTGCCAGAGAGATTCAATGTTACATTCAGGGGAGAGGACGGCAAGGAGCATCAGCCTATCATGATACACAGGGCGCTGATGGGTTCTTTGGAAAGATTTTTTGGCGTCTTGATAGAGCACTATGCAGGGGCATTTCCATTATGGCTTGCGCCAGTGCAGGCAATAGTGCTTACTATTACTGAGAAGAACAATGAATATGCAAAAGAGGTCTTTCATGCGCTGCGCAAAGAGGATATAAGGACAGAGCTTGATATCAGGAATGAAAAACTCGGATTAAAGGTAAGAGAGGCCCAGCTCAAGAAGATTCCCTATATGCTTGTAGTTGGTGATAAGGAACAGGAAAAGGGTGTGGTTGCTCCAAGGGCAAGGAGCGGCAGCACATTAGAGCCGATGCCCATAGAAGATTTTATAAAGCTTATTCATAAGGAAAATAAACCCCACGCAGTATGACAAAACAGTTTGGAGTTTTGAGTTGGCAGTACTGAGTCATTTTTTATTTTTTAACTCCGGACTCCTGACTCTAAACTGATGACTTTATCTCAGGAGGTGATTTTATAAAAGAACACATAAGGGTAAATAGGTGGATTCGTGTGCCGCAGGTGCGTATAATTGACCAGGAAGGAAAACAGCTTGGTGTTATGGCTACGAGGGATGGAATCAAGCTTGCTGAGGGGGCAGGTTTAGATCTGGTGGAGATATCACCAAATGCTGTTCCTCCTGTTTGTAAGATAATGGATTACGGCAAATATAAGTATCAGATGAGTAAGAGGGCGCACGAGGCCAAGAAAAAGCAGACCGTAATCCATCTCAAAGAAGTTAAGATGAGGTCAGGGACAGAGGAACATGATTTTAATTTTAAGATGCGACATATTGAGAGATTTCTCACTCAAGGGGATAAGGCCAAGGTTACCATTGTGTTCAGGGGCAGAGAGCTTGCGCATATAGACCTTGGAAGAGAAGTGCTTAATAGGGTGGCAGAGGCAATTAAGGGAAAGGGCATAATAGAACAACAGCCGCGAATGGAAGGCAAAAGCCTAACCATGATCGTTGCGCCAGCGGCAAAGTAAAGACAGTAGGCAGTAGACAGTATGCAGTAAGCAGCAAAAACAGCAAGGAGTAGATAGTAATTTTGCTGCCTGTTTTCTGCCTACTTCCTACTGCGTACTGCTTACTACATTTACAGAAGGGAGGTTTTTATGCCAAAAATAAAGACAAATAAGGGCGCTGCAAAGCGTTTTCGCATTACAGCTACTGGCAAGGTAAAGATGGCAAAGGCTGGTCGGAGACACTTATTATTGTCAAACTCTGCGAAGAAATCTCGGGCCATGAGGCAGGCTGTTTATGCTGGAAAGGCTAACATTGAGAGCATTAAGAAATTGCTGCCGTATGGATGATGAAAACAGTAAGCAGTAGACAGTATGCAGTAGGCACTTACTGCTTACTCCTTACTGCATACTGCTTACTATCCACTACCTATTATTTTAAGAAAGGAGTAAAGTAATATGCCAAGGGTTAAAAGAGGCGTTCATGCCAAGAAAAAGAAGAGAAAGATACTTAAGGCTGCCAAAGGGATGCGCGGCGCAAGGGGCAGATTATACCGCATTGCTACAGAGGCTGTTGACAGGGCATTGGCCTATGCATACAGGGACAGAAAGGCAAAGAAAAGAGAATTCAGGAGTCTCTGGATAGCAAGATTGAGTGCAGCAGCAAGACTGAATGGCATGTCCTACAGTCAATTTATGAGCGGCCTAAAAAAGGCTAACGTAGCAATTGACAGGAAAAATCTTGCTCATATTGCAGTGAATGACCCGCGTGGTTTTTCTCAGATTGTCTCAATGGCAAAGGCAAGATTGGGCGGGGCAAAGGCAAGTTTGACTGCATGAAGGATAGGCTTCTCCAGTTAGAAAAGGCTGCCCTTTCAGAGATTTCCTCTATTAAAAGCAAAGAAGCTATTGTTGAGTTTAAGAACAAATACCTCGGAAGAAAAGGGGAGTTGGCTTCTCTCTTCAGAGAGTTAGGCGGCTTCCCCCCTGAAGAACGGCCGGTCATAGGTGAGCTTATAAATACTATAAGGGGTCGTATTGAGGCTCGGGTAAATAGCCTTATAACCGTATTTGCACAAGATGAAAGAATACAGAGGTTAAAGGCAGAAAAGGTTGATGTAACACTCCCAGGAAGGTATCTGCCATCAGGTAAGAGACATCCTATTACGCAGATAATGAATGACGTGAAGAGGATATTCCTGGGAATGGGGTTTACCGTTGCAGAAGGCCCTGAGGTAGAGACTGATTATTATAATTTTGAGGCCCTCAATATACCAAAAGACCATCCTGCAAGAGACATGCAGGATACCTTTTATATAAGCGACGATATCTTATTAAGGACCCATACCTCGCCAGTGCAGATACGGGTAATGCAATCCCAGAAACCTCCTTTACGGGTAATTGTCCCTGGCAAGGTGTATCGTAGGGATTCTGATATAACCCATACGCCGATGTTTCACCAGGTAGAGGGATTTATGGTTGACGAGCATATTACCTTCGGCAATCTCAAGGGTGTTCTCAGCGCCTTCCTTCATTCCCTTTTCGGAGAGGATATAGCAGTACGTTTCAGACCAAGCTTTTTCCCTTTCACAGAGCCGAGCGCAGAGGTGGATATTCAGTGTGTTATCTGCAATGGCAAGGGATGTCGCGTGTGCAAGAATAGCGGCTGGCTTGAGATACTTGGCTCAGGCATGATTCATCCAATGGTATTTAAGGCTGTAGGATATGATTCTGAAAGATTCACTGGCTTTGCCTTTGGCATGGGCATTGAGCGTATTGCCATGCTCAAATTCGGCATAGACGATATACGGCTATTCTTTGAAAATGATGTAAGGTTTTTAAGACAATTCTAAGGCTATAGAGGTTGAGAAGATGAGAAGTTTAGAAGTTGAGAAAAAAAGCCTCAACCTCTCATCCTCTTAACTTCTTAACTTCTGCTTTTTTATTATGAAGATTAGCTACAACTGGCTAAAAGAATATCTCAAAACACTCCCTCCATCTGAGAGGCTTGCCGAGAAATTGACTATGGCAGGGCTTGAGGTGGAAGGGATTGAGGCGCTCGGCAAAGGGATTAAAGGTGTTGTTGTAGCCCAGATTCTCTCCATTGAAAAACATCCAAATGCTGACAGGCTTGCCTACTGCAAGGTAAAAACTGATAAAGGCATCCATTCTATTGTCTGCGGCGCCAAGAATATGAAGGCTGGAGACAAGGTGGCCTTAGCCCTCCCTGGGGCAATCCTTCCCAACGGCATAAAGATAGAAAAGACAAAGATACGCGGTGTAGAATCTGAGGGAATGATGTGCTCTGAAGTAGAACTTGGGCTAACCCCCCTGGGGACAGATTTGAAATCTGTCCCCATAAAGGGGGGGCAAGGGGGGGTTGGTATAATGATTTTGCCGCAACACTTGCCCATTGGCAAAGATTTTACCCGAGCAATGGGATTAGATGATTATATATTGAATATAAATGTCACGCCGAATAGACCCGATTGCCTGAGTATTCTTGGAATTGCGAGAGAAGTAGGTGCAATAACAAAAGTCAGATTAAAAGAAGATAAAATCAAATTAATTGAAAATGGCAGATCTATAAAAACACTTGCCGCTGTTTCCATAGATGAACCTTCTCTGTGCAGGCGGTATACTGCGCGCGTCATTGAAAATATCAAAGTAGGGCCCTCGCCTGATTGGCTCAAGCAGAGACTTGAGTCCCTTGGTTTCAGGCCTATTAATAATATTGTTGATGTAACCAATTATGTGATGCTCGAATATGGCCATCCCCTTCATGCGTTTGATTATGACCTTGTCGTTGGTAAACAAATCATTGTAAGAAGGGCAAATGAAAATGAAAAGATGCATACCCTTGATGGGGTCGAGAGGGCACTTACTAAAGATATGCTTGTTATTGCTGATGCAGAAAAGTCAATTGCGTTGGCAGGCATCATGGGAGGCAGGGGATCAGAGATAACAGATGCTACTCAGCATATCCTCCTTGAAAGCGCATATTTTGAACCTTCCTCTGTCCGGAGGACAGCAAAGGCTTTAGGCCTTTCCACAGAATCGTCATACAGATTTGAACGAGGCGCTGACATAGAAGGTGTGGCAAGGGCGCTGGACAGGGCTGCCCAGATGATACATGATATATCAGGCGGAGAGGTTGCTAAGGGGATAATTGATAAATATCCACGGCCCTACAAGCCCACACCGATTAAGGTCAGGCTTCTTAGGATAAATAAAATCCTTGGAATCGGCTTAACAAGAAAAGAAGCGGAAGATTGCCTCACGAGACTCGGCATTTCCTTTAAAGCAACAAAGGTAGCAAACAAGCAAGATATCGTCTGGAATGTGATTCCTCCCTCATTCAGGGTAGACATCCAGAAAGAGATAGATATAATTGAAGAGATTGCAAGGATTCATGGGTATGAGAAGATACCTACAGCCCTTCCCACTGCACATTTATCCGCTACAAGAATAGCTGGCATAGATTTGATAAAGGAAAAGATACGGGACATCTTAACCAATAGCGGTTTTTTAGAGGCAATCAACTATAGCTTTATATCGCCAAAGTTTTTTGAGATAACAGCATCAGATATGAGGAGTGGACTAAAACTCCTAAATCCGTTAACAGAAGAACAATCAGTCATGAGACAGTCTCTTATTCCGAGCCTTTTGCAGACCCTTCAATATAATGTCAATCATAACAATAATGATATCAAGATTTTTGAGGTTGGCAGGGTATTTGTTTCGAGCGGAAAGGAAAATGAAGAAAGGGAACTGATAAGCGGCTTGATGAGCGGCTTTAGGTATGGTGAGGTATGGAATGCAAGTAGAGAAAGCATTGATTTTTATGATGTGAAAGGCGAAGTAGAAAAGGTGTTGACAGGTGTCGGTATTGAGGGCTATAGGTTTAACGCAAATACAGATATAACTTTCTTGCATCCTGGAAAGGCCTCTCTTATTGAGGCAGACGGCAAAAGGGTCGGAATAGCTGGAGAAATTCATCCAGATATTCTACAGAGACTTGACATAAAGCAATCTGCTTGTGTATTTGAAATGGATATATCGGCTATTATGTCAATGGGCAGCCAGAAAAGGTATAGTCCTATTGTCAGATATCCAATGATTGTGAGAGATGCAGCAATGATTGTGAATAAGGAAATACAGTTGCAGGAGCTCTACGACGCGATTAAGGGGCTATGCATTAAATTACTTGAGGAAGTTACTGTATTTGATGTATACTATGGCGCAAATATCCCAGAGGATAAGGTGAGTATAGCGTTTCATTTTATGTACAGGTCTCCAGAAAAGACCCTGACAGATGAAGAGGTTAATAAAGCCCATTCTATAATATTGGAGAACTTAAAAGGCAAATTTGGCATCGAGATCAGAGGCGAAGGAGGCACATCATGACCAAGGCAGACATTGTAGAGCATATCTTTGAAAAGGTTGGTTTTTCGAAAAAGGATGTAACAGAGGTTGTAGAGTTTCTTTTTGAGACAATAAAGCAAACTGCTGAAGGCGGAGAAAATGTTAAAATATCCGGATTTGGAAACTTCATGGTCAGACAAAAAAGGGCGCGTAGGGGAAGGAATCCTCAGACTGGTGAAGACCTGACCATAACAGCCAGAAAGGTTCTGACATTTAAGCCGAGCCAGATTTTGAAAGAGGCGGTCAATAAGAAATAAAGGTTGAGGTCAAGGCTGAGGTTGAGTTATAAATCAGTCCATAATAGTATTTACACGCTATCGCCTTTTGTTCGTCATGCCCGAAGTTCTTAATCGGGCATCCAGAGACTAAAAACTACTGGATTCCCGCTAAAAACATGCGGGAATGACACTCTGTGAAATGTATATTCTATTATGGACTCCCTTATAAATCCTTAGTTTCGATCTTAATCTCAACCTTGTCTTTTATGGCGAAGTTTAGTATCCCTGATAAGCTTTATTTTAAGATAGGCGAGGTCAGCAAGATAACCGCAGTGAAGCCCTATGTCCTCAGATACTGGGAATCTGAGTTCAAGATAGTAAATCCCCTAAAATCAAAATCAAATCAGAGGGTATATAAAAGAAGGGATGTAGAATTAGTCTTAGAGATACGAAGGCTTTTGTATGAAGAGGGATACACCCTTAACGGTGCAAAGATAAAGATAAGGGAATGGCTTAAGACAAGGAGCAATTTACAGCTTGATATTAAATTCCCTGACCCAAGACATACAAAGACCCTGAAAGCTATTAGAGATGATCTGTATTCTATAAAAAAGATTTTGAGTTAGCATAAAACCCTCCAACTAAAAATTCAAATCTTACTATTCGGGGCGTAGCGCAGCCTGGTAGCGCACTAGCATGGGGTGCTAGTGGTCGTGGGTTCGAATCCCGCCGCCCCGACCAAGCTTAGCTTGGTCAAGGTACGCTAAGCGTGCCGACCAATTAACCCAACACCAGCCTGCAAAAATCAATTTCCACACTTTTCTATTTTCCTCTTGACAACACAATATATTGTGGTATATTACATGCCTATCCACAATATATGCTATATTTTGCTTTAAAAACAGCTATTTACGTTTTCCTGCCTTCATCTTGGCTATACTAAAAATAACTGCATAAAGGAGATACTATGGGCGTAGAACAGAATATTTTTGGAGAGGGTTTTAAGACCCAAGTTTCAAAGAAGAAACTCTCCGGGACAACACAGAAACAAAAGAGATTAGCCCCGCAGCTTACACCAAATGCAGTAAAGGTGCTGGAAAAGCGGTATCTCAAAAAAGACCTGAATGGCAATCCCATAGAAACCCCGGAGGCCATGTTATGGCGGGTTGCGGATAATATCAGTCAGGCAGACAAGTTCTACGACCCAAAGGCAGATATTCAGAGAACAGCAGAGACATTTTATGAAATGATAGTATCCTTGGAATTTATGCCCAATTCTCCAACGCTCATGAATGCAGGCAGGGAACTTCAGCAGCTCTCTGCATGCTTTGTGCTTCCAGTAGAAGACTCTATGGAGAGCATATTCGAGGCTGTAAAGCATACAGCGCTCATCCATAAATCAGGCGGCGGCACAGGGTTTTCTTTTTCAAAGCTCAGGCCATCCGGCGATATTGTCGGTTCAACATCCGGCATATCATCAGGCCCTATTTCATTTATGACTGTGTTTGATTCAGCCACAGAGGCCATAAAGCAGGGCGGCACAAGGCGTGGGGCAAATATGGGAATCCTGCGCGTAGACCATCCTGATATCATGAGCTTTATAACCTGCAAGGAAGATAACAACAAACTTAATAATTTTAATATATCTGTTGCCATTACCGAGAATTTCATGGAGGCTGTAGAAAAGGGCGAAGAGTATGATCTCAATAGTCCGAGGACAGGAAAGCCTTGCGGAAAACTGAATGCCAAGGAGGTCTTTGACAAGATCGTAAACATGGCGTGGAGAAACGGAGACCCGGGTATAATCTTTATTGACAGGATAAACAGGGACAATCCAACCCCGCACATAGGCGAGATAGAATCAACAAACCCGTGCGGAGAACAGCCGCTTTTGCCGTATGAGTCATGCAACCTCGGCTCTATAAATCTTGCAAAGATGGTAAAGCGCAGAGGGCAGAGGGCAGAGGGCAGAGGGCAAACGGATTACTCTATGCTCCATGCTCCATGCTCTACGCCTTATGAAATTGATTGGGATAGACTTGAATATATTACAAAAGAGGCAGTGCATTTTCTGGATAATGTCATTGACATGAACCGTTATCCAATACAGCAGATAGAGAAGATGACCAAAGGCAACCGCAAAATCGGCCTCGGTGTCATGGGATTTGCAGACATGTTAGTTAGACTCGGAATTCCGTACAATTCAAAAGAGGCTATCGAAACCGCAGAAGAAGTAATGGGTTTTATCCATGAGAAGGGGCGAGAGGTATCTGTGGAGCTTGCTGAAAAGAGAGGTTCGTTCCCGAACTTCAAAGGCTCTCTATACGATGGCGGTAATCAGGTAAGAAATGCCACAGTAACCACCATTGCGCCTACAGGCACAATCTCCATGATTGCAGGATGCTCCTCAGGCATAGAGCCTATATTTGCGCTTGCGTTTACGCGCAACGTGCTTGACGGCGCAGAGCTTGTCGAGGCGAATCCGTTGTTCGAAGAGATTGCAAAAGAGCGTGGTTTTTACAGCCCTGAGCTTATGAAAAAGGTTGCAAAGACAGGCGGCTTGCATGATGTGGATGAAGTGCCGGATGATATAAAGAAATTATTTGTGACCTCTCACGATATTACCCCGGACTGGCATATAAATATGCAGGCTGCATTCCAGAAATATACGGACAACGCAGTTTCAAAGACCGTCAACTTTTCAAATGAGGCGACATCTGAGGATGTGGCAGATGTATATCGTCTTGCATATGAGCTTGACTGCAAAGGTGTTACGGTTTACAGAGACGGTTCGCGGGATGTGCAGGTGCTGAATAAGGGGCAAAAGAAAGACGGGGAGAAACGGAGAATCGGAGAATCGGAGTCACCGCTTCCCCCCGTCTCCGCTTCCCCGATTCATTTAACCCCCAAACCACGCGGCGAGGTTACCTTTGGCGCAACGAGGAAGATGAAGACGGGTTGCGGAAACCTTTATGTAACCATCAACGAAGATGAAGAGGGAAGGCCCTTTGAGATATTCACCCAGATAGGCAAGGCAGGTGGATGCGCAGCGTCTCAGTGCGAGGCAATAGGAAGGATGGCATCCCTTGCCTTAAGGAGCGGCATACAGGCAGAGGAGGTTGTAAAGCAGATGCGCGGGATATCCTGCCATGTGCCGGCGGGGTATGGCAAGGAAAAGATTTTATCCTGTTCTGATGCAGTTGCCAGGGCCATGGAGTGGTATATCAATTATAAAATGCAGACGCAAAACTCAAGGTTCAAAACTCAGGATTTAAAGCAGATGGTTTATAGCGATGGTCCGAAACAGACTCAGCATGCAACACTGAATGCTCAAAGTGCAGAGTTTGATGTTTTCCAGAGGGGTGCATGCCCTGACTGCGGCTCTCAGATGCAGTATGAGGAGGGGTGCGCCAAGTGTGTGTGCGGGTATTCTGATTGCGGGTGAGGGTAAGCAGTTTATATTGAAGCTATAGGAGGGTGATTTGGAGAGCAAGAATTAAGAAGACTTTAATAAATAAATCAGCCATATGTTTAAAATAAGACACCAAAGAAAACCGCTACCAAACAATCTGACTGATCTTGTCAAGATTGCAAATGAGATGAATATACCCTGTGCCGGACTACCTGTCAGCGAACTGCAACGGCTTATTGCAAGTGAGCAAAACCGACAAGGCGAGGCTAAACGGCAAAGAATTTATCTCCTTATAACAACTTTTTTGACCATCTTGGCGGTTTATTTAACATGGCTATGAATGAGAAAATAAATGGGTGGGTGTCCCCTTTTTCCATAGGGTAAAAATAATGGCTAAAATGTATCTGTATCAAATTATAACTTTTATTTTCTTGAGTCTTCTATTGCCGATATTTTCTCCTGCCCATATAGTTTTTGCCCAAAATACAAAACTCGCCGAAACTGAACAGGTAAAGAGATTAAGCCATGAATTAAATACCTTGAAGGAAAAATTTAAAGCAATAGAAAAAAATCAGTTGACTAATAACGTTGACCAAACAGAGCATATAAAGCAGACATTAAGTATTAGCAGTGATACCGTCAAATATGTTGGAACTATTACATCCATTATTTTACCTTTGATTATATTTTTAATTGGGTATCAAGTGATAAGGTCTTATCAATTTGAAAGAGAAATACGAGAAACAAGAAATTTAATGACAGGTGAGTATCAGAAAATGTTAGATATTAGGAACAACTCAGAAAAGCTTATAAGTGAAACAAAAACCAAGATGGGTAGTTTAGAAGAATTCATTGGTAATCTGGCTACGGACTTTTTACATAAAAGGACTTCTAAATTGATTAGTGAAGTTAAGGAACAAACAAATCAAGTAATTGGAGAAATAAGAACAAAAGATGAAGATATGAAAAAGAGTGTTGAGTTAATGAAGAAATTAGAGACATTAGATTTAACTCTAACACCGAGCGTGTATGTAGAAAGAGGCATTATCTACCTAGAACAGGGTAATATGGAGAAATCTATTGAGAATTTTAACAAAGCAATTGAATTGAAAAACAATAGTTTTGAAGCTTATTTCCAACGTGGAAGGGCATATCATCGTATGGAGAAATTTGATGAGGCAATAAATGATTATATGAAAGCAATAGAAATTGATCCAAAGGAACCCGCTTCGTATGCAAATATCGGTGTTTGTTATAGGGCAAAACAAGATTATGAAAAATCCATACAGAATTTAACTAAAGCCCTTGAATTAAATCCACAATATGAATTTGCCCATATTCATAGAAGTATAACATATGCCCAAAAGGAAAAATATGATTTAGCCATCAATGATTTAAAAGAAGTTGAGAAGCTAAATCCTAACTCGTCACCGACTTTACTTAAAATCGGGTTTTACTATGGGAAAATGGGCAATTTTGATTCAGCTATAGGATACTATTTAAAGGCAATAGAAAAAGAAAAAACTGTAGGGGCGATGCTAAACTTATCGGAAGCCTATACCTGTAAAAAAGATTTTATAAATGCAGAAAAGTGGGCTAATGAAAGCTATAAATTGTCTATTGATATTCGAAACAAACTCCTATCAAAATTTTTATTAATAACCACACTTATTCTTGCTGGCAAAGAATATGAACTTGAGTTGAAATCATTCATTGAGGTGCTTACAGAAACACCAAATTTCGAAATAGGAGATTGGTCTTTCGAGGAACTATTGAGATGTTTAACCGATTCATCTATACTTTCCGCGAAAACCGAATTGGTAAGAAAAATGATAACTTTACTAAAAAAGGAAATGAAACCAAAAGATTTTTCTCTTTGTTAAAATCGTATAGAGAGAAAATTATCATCTTCACTTGATTTTACAACCATGAAAAGCATTAGAGCTAAAATATATGCAGAAACATCCGACTCCTGTTGTATCGCAACTCCGAGCCAGTGCAGAAGTTGTAAGGAGAAAGATAGCTGTCTTATTTTGAGAGACCAGCTTTCTTTTTACAACCGTTTAGGCATATCTCAAATTGATGATGCTATAGATTCCAAGTTGTTAAATAACATAAAGCACCTATGGAAAGATTCGGTCAGAACAAAGAGATACGACCCAAGTTGGAATTATTCAGAAGGTAATACCCGCGCTTATACCCATGCCATCCACCCCTATCCTGCAATGATGATCCCGCAAGTAGCAGGAAGACTCATTGATACATACGCCAAACCAAAGGCTGTTGTGTTAGACCCAGTTTGATGCATAGTATTGTGAAGGAAGGAGACTTTCATGCTACAAGTTAGGGAATCACAAATTGAAGATGTGTTATGCCATCATTTGGATATTACAAGGCAACTAATAAAAACTTCTGGGGACCTAACATTAATCCGCCGCCAAAAAATATTGCCATCAGGCAATAGACTTGACATGCTTTTTATGGATAAGGAACAGTTAAATTTAATTGAGCTGAAAATAGAATCCTTTAAGAAGATTTTTTTGCCACAAGTGATTTCATATCGCGCTGAACTAAAAAAAATGCAAGATAACAAAGAGTTGATCAAGTCTCCCATTAGAGCTATTCTTCTCTGTTTAAACTTTAGCAAACATGAAATTGACGACTGTAAAAAGGAAAATATTGATCCAATTTCATATTCACCACGAGATGTTTTGGAAATGTTTTATCAGCGTTCAGGAATTGTTACTTATGGGGCGCAAATAAAACCTATAAATCATGGTCTTTGGAGACTTGGTCTATTACATCGGTTACTATATCAACTTGAGAAACAACCACTGAAAGCGGACAAGCTATCTGAGATTACAGGGCTATCAAGAAGCTCAATAAAAAGTTACTTGGCAATAGCTGAGGACCTGAACTTGGTATATATAGAAATGAACTCTTATAACTTAACAAAAATCGGGAAGACTTATGTGGAATATAAGGACAAATACATGGAAGATAATTTATCAAATGAACAGGCCAAGATTTTACAGCAAGTAGTTCTTAAAGACCCCTTTTCAAGTCCTACCGTGTTTGGGATTTATTCTTTGATGGAAGCTGTTTTTGTGTTGGCACGAAATAAATATCCGATTCATTTTTCTTATTTACCTGAGAGTTTTGCTTTGTTTTCTGGACGTGAAAAAGAATGGGCAAAAAAGGCAAAAACGGACGCGTGTAAAATGTTTTTAAGTTACGCTATACAAATTGGTTTTTTATCATCTTTTGCCAATGAAATACTGCTAACGCCTGATGGGGAAAAGGCGTTGCTCTATTTACAAATGCGCCGTTCGTCAGAGATGATTTTTTCCAAAAGTGCGTATAAGTCACATTGAAATTGTATCTTCTGGTTCCAGAAGCCAAGGATAGAGATCATATTCTTTTTTACCATGAAATTTAATAAGAACATTAATAAGGGCATCTCTGATAGTGCCGATTTGACGAATATCCCAATTGGATGTGGGTATAAATTCTTTAAGCAAATGAAAGCAGACATTATCAATATAGTCCTGTTGAGCAATTTGATAGTCAGGGAGCGTTCCTTCATTGGTGTGGGCTGCTTCTATGCTAAAATCCTTCTTACAAGAAACACAATAATGCTTTTCTGTCAACAACCTCTCACAGTAAGGGCAAATAAATTTTTCTGTCATTATTTCACCTCCATAAGATTTTTAATGTGTTATACAATATTGAACAATATTAATCAACATCACTTAACATTTCAGTATCAACATTTTAGTTATGCACTGCAAAACCACGAAATTTTATAAATGCCTTTAAGTCCGGCAAGGTTGGCATTGATTTGAGAATGCATCTTAAAGAAAGTGGCACGGTAAGAAACCGAGGGACAGCATTTAGAATTAAAGAGATAGACTTATGGGATTTATACTCTAACAGCAGAAATCTTGGAATTTAACTTAAGAACATTAAAAAGTATGCTGCGGTGCAATCCCTTGCCCTTCCTCGCATCTGGGACATTTTTGAGCGTGAATATATATTGCAGAATGTCAAACAAAAAAGATAAAATGAAACAGCAATAATGAAGGCAATTGAACGAGCATACAATGTTTAAGGCAGACGAATTATTTACTATAAAAGAAGCAAGAGAATGGGCGACACAGTATTTAGGCAAAACTGTGACAACCTCTAATATTTCGTATCTTATCCAATATGGACGAATCAAAAAGAATGGGAGCAATGGAACAGCTCAAGTTTCCAAGCAGGAATTAATCGCACACAAACGGGACAGATTTATTTACTATTCTTCTTATGCTTGTAATATCACCTTGGTGCATAGAGGGGCTTAAATGAATAACACCTCAAAAATCATCTACTCAATAAATATCGAAGATATTCAGAATGTCGCTGAAGAAGAACTTGGAAGGAAACTTTCTAAAAAGGAATTGAAAATCGTTGAAGATAAAATTGGCGATTATATTGATTGGTATGGCGCCATCGACATGGCCATGCAGCATCTAAATCTCAGCAAATAATTAAGGTTAGGGGGCGCTTACCATATTTAGCATTTACCAGAAGTCCCGCTGTATACTTTTAACTCGCTTGAGGCAACCCACAGGAACATGATACAGTGCATATATGGATATCCGTTCAGCGCTTAAAATGCGAGAGAAGAAATCATACCGACGAATGTCAATAGGGATGAGGCTTAGGTATGCTATTGAACTATCTGAGTTTATCCAAGCCTTAAGTCGAAGTGTGAAGCTGCATGGAAAGAGAATTCAAAGATATCGTCAAAGCCCTCAAAGAGGCAAAGCGTCTTAGGTTTATCCATGATTTTGCATTAACAGGTGCGCTTGCCCTATCAGCCCTTTCACAGCCGAGAGCTACGAGAGATATTGACATCCTCGTCTCGATGCAAAAAGAAAAGATAAAAGGTTTTGTAACATGGTTGAAATACTCAAGAGAATATAGACTTACCAAGCATCATATCGGAAGGCGCAAAGGCCGCATCAAAGACCTTATTGAAGTGCCTGCAGGCAACACCTGGGCAGACCTCATAGTTGCATCCAGCGACGTGGAGAACGAGGCAATCGCTACAGGTCTTCCCGTCAGTGTTTTTGCCCGCACGAAGCTTAAGGTTATCCGTCCCGAATACCTAATCATCTTAAAACTTATTGCAGGGTCTGAGCAGGATTACATAGATTGCGCCCACCTATGGAATGAATTAAAAGATAAGAGGCTTGTTAGAACAATGGCAAAAGAGCTTTATATGGAACGCAGGCTTAAAAAGGCGAAGAACATAGCGAAAAGAGTTTAAGATGCTGCAGTGTAAGATGTAGTAAGTTTTACACATGAAAACTTCCCCCTTTTGGGGGGAAGTTTTTGGTGGATATTTTTTGACTTGCAGGAGGGCAGGTTCTATTTCTTTCTCGGGTCATCTGCTGAGTTCACATATGTTATGCCCCATGGGCCAACACCATGAACCTGGATAACTGTTTCATCAGCTGTTGCCTCAGCCCAGCCAAACATGGTGTGAGTAGCAGGCATTACCATGATACTTCCAGCAGGAAATGCCTTTGCCTTCGCCATATCATATGTGTCCCCGGCTCCGAAGTAGAATGTCCCTGATACAACTGTTACATGCTCAATTGCCGGATGCCAGTGCGGAGCAATCTTGTAGTTGGCAGGCATTTTAAGCCGGAATGTAAACGGAACTGCCTTGCTTAAGTCTCCCTCAATAACAGCTATCTTTGCACCAGGGGGAAGTGAGGCAGGGCCATCAGTCCACTTTATCTCAGATGGCATAACCATTATATTAGCCTCTCCTGCATATGCAATATATCCACCAAGCAGACCTAATACTAATACAGTTATAAGCGCCATTTTTCCTTGTAACATATTTACCACCTCCTTATAAATTTCCTAATCTGCACAGAAGAATATACGTGTTGCCCTTGATTTCTGATATAATTATAGCACAGGAATGGCAGGTTGACTATGAAAATGAAAATTAATTTCAATAAAAAGAGTGTTGGGCCTCTGTCAAAATGTTTCTGGGTGGGGAACGATTCTATTGTTTGATAAGTAGTTTTTGTCGCGCCGGATTGAATCAGGGTTTAAAGAAGTTCCTGAGAACGATAGAGGGCGTAAAAAAATGAAGCACCACTTAAAAATTTTAATTCTATCTCTTTTATTTGGTTTCGTATCTTCATATGCGGAAGGTCAAGAAAAACCCTTTGTGGTTCCCATTGACAGTGATGGCGTCCAAAGGGTAGTAGCAGTAGCTGGTAGCTACTATTTTAAACCTGAGCATATTATTGTGAAGGTGAATATTCCGGTGGAAGTAATTATCAGTAAAGAGGCAGGGATAGCGCCGCATAATTTTGTAATCAAGGAGCCGGAGGCAGTTATTGAAGTGAATGAGCGACTTTCCACAAAACAGAAGGGCATCAAATTTACTCCTGAAAAGGTTGGGGAATACCAGTTTTATTGCGATAAGAGGCTTTTATTTTTTAAGAGTCATCGGGAAAAGGGAATGAACGGGATTCTCGAAGCGATAGAATAATATGATGTCTCTCATCTTAGCCCTATTATCAGCAGCTTCTCTATCAATAGACCCTGTCTCTACTGCCATAGAAAGCTATAACAATATTGAGACCTATCAGGTTACATTAAAATCAAGAAGCAGCGCCTCCTCTGAAATAATACGGTATTATTATAAAAAGCCAGGTTTTATAAGGATGGAATTTATCAAGCCTCATAAAGGGGCAGTGCTTGTGTATGACCCCTTTAAAAAAGAGGTGAAGCTTAGGCCTTTTCCTTTCTTAAAAATATTTGTATTGACCTTGAATCCTGACAATAAGCTTATTAAGAGCGCAAAGGGGCATATGGTTGATGCCTCTGATATTGGCGCGCTATTAAAAACAGTAAAAATGCTTCAGGAAAGAGGAGAGACAGAGATATTAGGCGATAGCAATGTGGAGGGATGGCCTGCCATGCTTGTAAGTGTTAAAGGAAAAGGAGACTTTACCGTTGATGACAACATTCATAATTATCTTCTGTGGTTTGATAAGACTACACTACTGCCGATTAAGGCATCAGCGTATGATATGAAGGGAGAATTGGTTGAAGAAGTCTTGATGAATGATTTGGAGATTAATGTGGAATTCGCAGAGGGTTTTTTTGAACTGTAGGTTTGCCATTTTGTCCTTTTGCTATTTTGTCAGGGGTTGACAACCGCACCTCGCAGTGATAGCATTCTTAAAAATCATAGAAGGAGAGTAAAGCGAAAGAGTGATACGAAAAGCGAGATTAAGTGATGTTAAAGACATCTACAAGTTAATAGAGATATTTGCTAATAAAGGCGAGATGCTTCACAGGCCGTTGACTGATATCTATGAGAACCTAAGAGATTTTTATGTGTATGAGGAAAACGGGACTGTAATTGGTTCATGCGCATTGCATATCTGCTGGGAGGACATAGGAGAAATAAGGTCTCTGACCGTGAGTGAAGAAGCAGCAGGGAAAGGGGTAGGTACTGCGCTCGTAAATGTATGTCTTGAGGAGGCGCGGTCTCTTGGCATTCCAAAGGTATTTGCCCTTACTTATAAACCAGGTTTTTTTGAAAAGGTTGGTTTCAAGCCAATCAGTAAGGCAGCCCTTCCTCATAAGATATGGGGCGAATGCGTGAAGTGCTTTAAGTTTCCGGAGTGTGATGAGAATGCGATGATGATAGAGATATGAGAAACCAGAAGTCAGAAGTCAGAAGCCATCCCCCGCAGGCTCCCCGATTAAAAATTTCGGGGACAAGTTTAAGCGGGGGTCAGAAGTCAGAAGTAATAAATGATCTTGCACAGCTTTTGAAAAATAAAGTGGATGCATGGGAGATATTTTATTCCTTTCAAAATGGTTTATCAATTGAGGCAAAGGATGGCAAGGTAGACGCATTCAAGGTCTCTTCAAATAAAGGTGTTGGTTTAAGGGTTTTAAAAGATAAAAAGATTGGTTTTTCATTTGCCAGCGCTCTGTCAAAAGAATCCTTACGTGAATTAGTAGAAAATGCTGTTCAGGGAAGTCGCGGCGTGACACCTGATGAGTTTTTGTCTTTACCATCGCCAAAGAAGGCTGCATCAGATAAACCAATGCTCTTTGATTATTCGTTGGATAATGTAGCTGAGGAGGATAAGATACAGAAGGCAATTATGCTTGAGCAGGCTGCACGGGGATTTGATCCAAGGGTAACGAAGGTAAGAAAGGCAAGTTATAGTGAAACTGTCTTTGAGAGCAGATTGGTAAATTCTACTGGTATTGATACAGCAAATAAAGCCACCTTTGTTTCTTCAAACATCATGGCAGTTGCAGAAGACAGGGGCGACTCCCAGATGGGCTGGGAAATGGATATGAGCCACTTTGCAAAGGATGTGGATGTAAAAAAGGTTGGTCGGGATGCAGCAAAGAGGGCAGTTGATATGCTTGGCGCAAGAACTATTGCGACTGTAAAATGCCCTGTTGTCATAGAGAATATAATTGTTGGTGAGTTCCTGGAGATACTTGCACCATCTTTTTGTGCTGATAATCTGAGTAAGGGAAAGTCCATGTTAAAAGGCAAGAAAGGCCAGAAGGTTTTCAGTGAAAAGGTAACAATATGGGATGATGGGCTTATGCAGAATGGTTGGAGCACATCTCAATATGATGGCGAGGGTATGCCAAGACAAAAGACATGTCTTGTTGATAAAGGGGCTTGTGTAAATTATCTATACGATACATATTGGGCAAAAAGGGAAAAGACTGAATCTACCGGCAATGCAGCGAGGTCTCATTTTAAATCTATTTCGACTGTAGGCATATCAAATCTCTATATGGAAAAGGGGGATGTGGATTTCGATAGGCTTTTAAAGCAGATGGACAGGGGTCTTCTCATTACAAACATATTGGGCGCTCATACGGCAAACCCGATAACAGGTGATTTTTCCTTTGGGGTTTCTGGTTTCTGGATAGAAGGCGGAATGGTCAGCCATCCGGTGAGAGGCGCGGCAATAGCTGGTAATATGCTTAAGTTGTTTGAAAAGGCAGATGTAGTAGGAAGCGATTTAAGGTTTATCGGCAACATTGGCACACCGAGTTTGCTCGTGAGCGGAATGGAAGTGAGCGGGGGAAGTTAATAATGGATGACAAGATAGAAGATATAATTGCGAATACGCGAATATTTGGCGCCCTGAACAGCAAGGATATAAAGGCCTTAGCTGAACTGGGTGAAAAAAGGCACTGGAATAAAGGACAGCAGATTATCAACGAAGGTGATAAAGGGGATTCCCTGTACCTGATGCTCTCAGGCAAGGTGAAGGTAGTATTGTACGGAGAAGAGGGTAAAGAGATTGTGTTATCAGTTATGAAATCCGGCGATGTGTTCGGAGAAATGTCGCTCTTTGATGGAGAACCGAGGTCTGCAAATGTTGAGACTGTAGAGGATACAGAATGTTTTATCATCCGTGGCAGCGCTCTTGTGGACTATATGAAAAACCACCCAAGTATAGCCTTTAGTTTCCTCTCCCATCTTTCAAGGCGGCTGAGGGAAGCAGATAGAAAGATAGGGGGGCTGGCGCTTCTTGATGTATGCGGAAGGATTGCACACACATTTTTGGAGATAGCGAATACTGGGGGTAATATACAGAAAAACGGCATTGTGGCTATTGAGAGACTAACCCATGAAGATCTGGCAGCTATGATAGGCTCTTCCAGGGAGGTGGTAAGCAGGGCATTGAAAAAGATGACCCAGGAAGGGTATGTTGAGACAGAAAAGGATAAATTTATCCTCCATATATAAAAAATTCTTAAAAAGCCCGGATATCAAACCCAACCGCACAATTGCATTTCAATCTTTAAAATTCAGTTTTTCCTCTTTTGTGACTTAAGTCACAGACTGATTAAGGCATTTATTGATAGATTGATGCTGCATTTTAAATGAAGAAAAAGATATTATCTATACTGTAAAAGTAAGATATTACCACCGATAAGAGCAAACTTAGAGCAATCTAAGGGCGCAAAGCTACCTGTCCAGACCCATACTATCCCCTCTCCCCTTGTGGGAGAGGGCAGGGTGAGGGGTTTGGGAAGAGGAGTTGCCGAAGTGGTTAAGCCAGCTAAAACCTCGTATTCAAAAATCTTCAGGCCTGACACCGTCATTTATGACAGGACAAGCCTTTTCACTTTTCAGACATTCCTCTTTTGCCTGGTTAAATATTTCATCAGACAACGCTGCATTAAAGCATTAAAGTCAAAAATATGCCTTGCTTTTATATTTGGATTTATGATGTCAGCTCAATTCCCAGCACATGCCATCACCATTACCCCTTCAGAAATCACGGTAACGGTCTTGCAAGGCACAAATACAATCGTATCAGGCAGCAAAAGTTTTACGGCAAGCAGCACAAGCATATTCTATTTCTACTGGCTCGGATCCAACGCCTCATGGATAACCACCCCAAACCAGTGGCCCATTTCACCAGAATGGATGTGGTTGTATGCATGCCCTTACTACAATAATTATACCTGCACATATACTGTTAGCTTGAATACTTCTGCCTTATCAGTCGGAACCCATACTGGAATCGCCTACTCAAGCATAGGCAATATCCCTGTGACTGCAACCGTCCGTCCCGCTGAGTTTACTGTTTCACCAGAGGCAATTGTTGTTGCCGCAAACCCTAACTGTACTGTTACTTCGAAGAAGTTAACAGTTACAAACAGTGATTCTCAGGGACTGCATTTTTATTCATCAGATGATAGAATCTGGATAAATAGCGCCAATGGTCAGCCTATAGGTTATTTAAGCCCTGGTGGCAGCCTAACAGCAACTATAGGTTTCAATACCTCTGGTCTTGCTTTGGGCACCTACACAGGAAATGTCTACATCTCTGCAACAGGAGGGACTACTAAAACTGTGCCGGTAACCCTTACCTACAAACAGCCTCCAGTGATATCCAACGGAAATG
>Ga0209212_1001184_pt1 | contig 44104 bp, 28 predicted proteins | sample RifGroC2_FD_183996 | JGI IMG/M metagenome (GOLD analysis project Ga0209212, IMG submission 183996) | Groundwater microbial communities from Rifle, Colorado, USA - Groundwater C2 (SPAdes) (version 2) | ecosystem: Environmental > Aquatic > Deep subsurface > Groundwater | place: Rifle, Colorado... | reverse complement strand
TGGTCAGGCAAGCAGCAGGAGTGGTCAACCCACAAGTTCCTCGATAACTGCTCCACTGCCATTGCTTTGGATCAGTGACCATTTTTGCCCTTACAGGATTTAGAACGACATAGCGGCAGGCCGCCAGTAGATGGCTTTCTCTCTCAATCAGAATCGCCTTGTATCTGCCTTGGAAAAGGTGGCCGACCCGGTCGTGATTCCAGTTAAACTTTTGGGTGTACACTCCGTTAAGCTGCCGCATTCCTCTGCTAAGAGTACTATCGAGGGTTTCGATCACGACGTGGTAGTGGCTACTCATGAGGCAGTAAGCATGACAAACCCAGTTGAAGAGATTGCAGCATTTGGCAAGGATGTTGAGGAAGGCTGCACGGTCGTTGTCGTCGCGGAAAACATTTTTTCGTTCATTGCCGCGAGAGGTGATGTGATACACTGCTCCGGCAAATTCGATACGCAAAGGACGAGCCATCGCAAGGACCTTATCAGTAGGGGGAGGATCTATGTGCTGTCACCACCAATATTTAACCGCAATAATGTTGAAAAGCAAGACCTGACCCCCAGGCCCCAGCAATAATGTTGAAAAGCAAGACCTGACCCCCAGGCCCCACGTGACCCCCAGGCCCCATGACCCCCAGGCCCCAGAAAAGCAAGACCTGACCCCCAGGCCCCAGACCCCCAGGCCCCAGGTTCCTGGCCGACCAGATCCTGCGCCTGAACAGCATCAACCCGCAGATCGCGGCCCGGATGCTGACCCCGTTCAGCCGCTGGCGGCGCTTCGATCCGGCGCGCCAGGAGCTGATGAAAACGGAGCTCAGCCGCATTCTGGCCGAGCCGGGTCTGGCGCGGGACGTCTACGAGCTGGCGGCGAAGAGCATCTAGCGCGAACGATCAGGAACATCCCGTCTTTACATACATGACAGTGACGAAAAAAAGGCAAAAAGGCCAGCTCCGTTACAGGATGTCTGGCCTTTTTGCCGCTCAAGTTTGCAGAGGTGCACCTACTACCAGATCTTCCAGTGGAAAACCGTGCCTGGAGAGAGAACTCAGCACCCGCCCATTGTTCAGCAGATCACCAGCTATTCATAGTGTGACCACATCCGTAGCTTATGCAGCAACATGCAAAAGTGGTTATTGCCCCTACAAAGTTTGGGGTGGCTACCCCATCCCCATCCCCACCCCCACCCTCCCCTTGAAGGGGAGGGAGTTTTAGCGGCGGATCTTGCCCCCTGCCTCCCCTCCCTCCCCTGCCCCCACCACTGCCTCCCCTAGCCGCCACGCACCCCCCTCAACATGCCGAGGTTCCACCAAATGCTGAGGGCAAGGGAATCGCTTCTCCCTCCCCTGCTTCTCTTTTGCCGCTCCAAACAGCTGTTATTACACGGCGATGCCGAGCTTTTCCAACGACCTAGGTTTTGGCCGGTCAATTGCAACCGAGGTATGACCGATCAGTTCGGCTAATGCCGCCAGCACGGCCTGCGGTTCAAAGGACAAGGAGATCATATGAAGACAAACAAGGCTTCGCGCTATTTTGCAACGGGACTGGCTGCTCTGGGGCTATGCATGGCAGCCGGATGTGCGACGAAGGACACGGTCAGTTCCCGCTTCTCACTGGTTGAAGAAAATATCAATGCCGCTAAAACGGCAGGGGCCGAGACGTATGCCCCGGATCCGCTGAAGTCGGCTGAAGCGAAGCTGGAGTCAGCCAAATCTGCTGTGCGGGGCAATGACATGGTATCCGCGGCCAGGTTTGTCGATGAGGCCATGGTGGATGCCGACTATGCACGGGCCAAGGCCCCCACAGAAAAGGCAAAAAACGACGCGCTGAAACTGCGTGGGACCATCCAGGCGCTGCGCGCCGAAATTCTGAGCATGCCGGCGGCAAAATAGCAGACGCCATCCAAATAGGAGGATTCGATATGAACGTTAGACCTTTTACAAGCCGGTTGAAGGCTGCCTGCCTTGCCACTTCCATAGTAGCTGCACTCTCCGGATGCGGAGGTGCCGTTTCCCCAAGTGAACAGATCGCCAAGGATCGCCTGGAACAGGCCCGTATCGCCTACGGCCAAGCAAAGGCCAATCCGGATGTGGAAGCGTACGCCATGAAAACCCTCATCGATGCGGAAAAGACCCTGCAGGAAGCTGAACAGGCGGGGAAGAAACCGTACGCCCCGAGCCTTATGGATCCTGCCAGGGGATACGATGCAGGTGAGAAAAAGATCCTTTTCGACGACACCTCCCGCCTTGCCTACATGGCTGAGCGCAAATCCAGTACCTCTGTAGCGTTGGCGGAGGGGGTCGTGGCGCGCAATGAACTGATCAAACTGGGCCAGGAAAAGGCTGAGGTATCGCTTTTGAAAAGCCAGCTGGAACAAAGAGTGCTGCAGCAGGATCTCGACGAAAAGGCAGCCGCGCTGGTGCGCGCCAGGCAGATGCTGAGCTTTGCGACCAGCGATGCCGAACGGTCGAGAATCATGGCCGACATCCAGGCTCAGGAGGCCGCGCTGGCAAATGCGCAGGCTGAGGCAAAAGCTAGAGAGGCGGAAAAGGCAAAGCTTGAGGCACAGGCTCAGGCCAGGGAAGCGGAGAGAGCAAGGGCGGAACTTGTCCTGCTGATGAAGGAACTGTCGGATCTGCAGGGTCAATTGACCGACCGGGGTATCGTGCTGACCATCGGTGATGTCCTCTTTGCCACCGGCAAGTCCGATCTGAATGCCAGCGCCCAGCGCAGCATGGACAAACTCGCCGAGTTCCTGCAGAAAAATCAGCAGCGCAATCTGCTGGTGGAAGGGCATACCGACAGCATCGGCAGCGACGAGTATAACCAGGGACTCTCCGAGCAACGCGCCGCGTCGGTAAAAAGCGCCCTGGTGGAACGCGGCGCTGCCAGCGACCGGATTGTCACCATCGGATACGGCAAGAAATATCCGTTGGCGAGCAACGCTGCCGAGGCCGGCAAGCAGCAAAACAGAAGGGTCGAGGCGATCATTCTCAACGAAGGTGTCATGCCCGAGAGTCAGTTCAGGAAATAGGCAAACCACTCGGCACCATGTTGGTCAAGTCCCTCGCGCCATCTCCTAAAGAAGCGGGGCCGGATCATTGATCCCGCCCCGCAGCTATTCATGCTTCAGAACGTCCAGAGCCAGGCAGATCGAATGGGGGCTTAAGCGGCGAAACCGGTGCCGACATGGTGCCGAAGCAACCGCCTAACTGTGAGGAACAAATGAAAAACATCATTCTCGTATGTTTGCTGATACTGCTTTCACAATCTCTATCCTTTGGCGCCACAGCTTGTAAGATAGTGCAATATCCCGACCGTGATGAAGCGATTTGCTCCGATGATAGTGTAGGCAAATCGGTAAGCAGTGTTGTCCCTTCATCAGCGGCGCAGATAGAGGGTCGAACCGGCTCCTATTCGACTGCACAGCGAGCATACGACGCCGCAGTTGAGGGCGATGTCGTAAAAATAACCGGCGCAACCATTCCAGGCCCCTTGCTGGCAGACAACCAGTTGCTGCGCGATATCAGCTTTATCGGTGGCTGCGATAGTTCGTTCGCTCAAGTTCCGGGACGCACCACAACGATTCTTGGCAAGGTCATTTTGCGTGATGGCAGGGTCAACATGAATGGCATTAAAGTGGGACCGGGCGTCATGTCGGTTCGCTCGCCTGTAAACCTCGGCACAGCCGGCAATTTCGTGATTCTTGCCAAGACAGGAGTCTCAACCACTGGAACCACCTCAGTTATTGGAGACATCGGGGTCAGTCCAGCAGCCGCGAGCTTCATAACGGGGTTCGGACTGATCGCAGATTCGACCAATACATTCTCTCTTTCGTCCCTGGTAACCGGGAAAATTTACGCCTCCAACTATGCAACGCCTACTCCTGCGAAGATGACTACGGCCATAAGCGACATGAAAACCGCGTTCACCGACGCCGCCGGCAGAACCTTACCTGATTTCACCGAACTGGGCGCCGGAGATATAAGCGGGCGGACACTGGTGCCGGGACTCTACAAGTGGGGCACCGGAGTTTTAATAACAAGTGCCGGCGTTACTCTCACGGGTGGAGCAAATGACGTCTGGATCTTCCAGATAGCGCAGAACCTAACCGTGAGCAACAGCGCCATTATCACGCTGAGCGGCGGTGCGCAGGCCAGGAACATTTTCTGGCAGGTCGCCGGCCAAGCGACTCTTGGAACTGCGGCTGATTTCAAGGGGATCATCCTGAGTCAAACGCTGATTTCTCTCAATACCGGTGCCAAGATGACTGGGCGGGCATTGGCACAGTCTGCAGTTACCCTGAACGCGACAGCCATTACCTCTCCCTAAGGCTATTCGTAATGTAACCACATTCGTAAAACTTTCCTTATTAGCAACAATCATCCGCAACCTGCTCAAACACCCCCTCTCCCCTTGATGGGCTGGGGAGAGGGTGAAAGCCTGCCGAGTCCTCACCCTCCCCCCACCCCCTCCCATAAAGGGCATAAAGGGAGGGGAGCGGAAGATCATTGCTAATCAGGAAACTTTTACGATTTTGAATTCACGTGCCTCAGGCGGGTTGGGGGGCTAATCAGAATTGTTCCACTCAAGAGTTCGAAGACTGGCCGGGATCGGGTAAAGCGGGAGCGGCTCTGACGCCGCTTCTCATCTCTCATCTCTCATCTCTCATCTCTCATCTCTCATCTCTCATTCTCACTTAACCCTGATCCGATAGTTCAGCATGAAGCTCCCTCCGGCCCTGATGCTGCCGATCATCGGCATGCGCCAGTTGGTGACGCTGCCGTCGAAGCCTGGGGGTGCGCCGCCCCCTCCGGAGAGCGGGGAGTAGAGCCAGGTCGCCGCATTGTTGCTGGAGTACTGCGGCACGCCGAGCGATAACCCTGATGCCGGCGAGCTGTCGGTGAAGTTGAAGGGTGCGCCTGCGCCGAGATCGAAGGCGCCGTACGGACTGAGATCGTCGGTGAGGACGACATTGCTCCCCTCACCGGTGCCTGTATTGACGATCTGTACGGTGTAGACAACTACCTGCCCCGGGTTGGCGCTTGCCCGGTCGGCGGATTTCACTATGGAAATGAGCGGCAGCCCGTAAACTGCCAGCGCTGCATCGGCGCTAACACCTGCAAGGGGGGCCGGGCCGGTTGCAGTTGGCGCAGCGGCGCTGTTGGTGATACCGCCGAGGGTCGAACTGGTGACGTTTACCGAGAGCTGACAGGTCGCACCTGGGGCAAGGGAGGCGACGGAGAAGCGAAGGTTGTTATCACCGACAGCGGATGCCGCGCCGGAGGTCTTGGTGACCGTGCCGCAGGCGGCCGGGGTAAATGCGAAGGTGGCGTTTTGCAGAGTCAGCCCGGCGGGGAAGCTGTCATCCACCCGCACTCCGGTAATGGCGCCGAGGTTGGCCGCCGGATTGGCCAGGGTCAGGATAAGCGTGGTGGAGCCACCAGCAGGGATAGTCGCCGCTCCAAAACTCTTGGCGACGGTCGGCGGGGCGTAGACGTTGAGGGTGGCAGTTGCGGCGTCGGTATTAAGTCCTCCCCCCTGGGAGCTGAACCTGGTGCTGTCGTTCGGATACGCTGCTGCTCCCGTATCGCCGCGCACGGTGGCGCTAAAGGTGCAGGTCCCGTTACCGGCGCTGATTCCACCTGCTGCCAGGGATACCGTGGAAGCGGTGAATGACGGGGTTCCGCTGCAACCGGCACCGGAGATGGCGCCGACAGCGGTCACGGTGACCCCTGCCGGGAAGGTGTCGGTGAAGGCCAGGCCGGATTGCGCCGGATTGGTCGCACCGTTGCTGATGGCGAAGGTGAGGGTGCTGCTCCCTCCCGCACCGATGGTAGCGGGAGTGTACGACTTGCTCAAGGTCGCCCGCGGCGTGTTGGTATAGGTACAGGTGATGTCGTCGCCCGGAGACGGCGCGAAGGAATAGGCCGACGTGAACAGCTGGTTCGGGAGGCTTGCGGCGGCTGTTGCCCCCGGCCCCGAAAAGGCGTTGCTGCAGGTCAGACTGGCGGCGTATCCGGAAAAGGGAGTCGCTCCCGCCGTCTTGGCGTCGGTGAGGGTCAGGGCCGCGCCGGGGGTGCTGAAAAAGGTCGTAGTCGCCGAGGTTCCCGATCCCGATGTTGTTGCCGAGGTGGTGCCGGTAAGGGTTCCGCCGCCGCTGGCGCTGACCCTGAACTGGTCGGCAGCGGCGATCCGGCCGGCCACCTGCTTCCGCAGCGTGATCCGCGAGCGCTTGGTGTTGGTGATGGTGCAGGCAGCGGCCGAGTTGGTCGAGTTCAGGGTGGCACTGATGCTGCGGCCGGCATCGTCGGTGATGAGGGCGGGGGCGCCGGTTACGGCAGAGCAGCTGATGGCTGCCGTGCTCTCCCAGTTGCCGGCTGCCGCCTCTGTTATGGTCAGGATCTGGTCGGTAGTGAGGGCATTGATGTAAAAGCGGGCGGTCTCGTTGTCCCTCAGGGTGACGGTGGTGCTGTTGGTAGCGGCGGCGATGGTAGCAGGGTAATAGGTGCCCCCGATCGCCGAGGTCGGTGACAGTGCGGCTCCGGTCAGGGCGATGACTTTCGAGCCGGCCGGTCCGGTCGCCGTGAAGCTGAAGGGTTGGCTGTCGCCATCCGGGGCTGTCTGCTTGGTGACATCGACGTAGGCACCGGAGAAAACGGCTACCGTGCCATTGACCGGGGAGATGTTTGACTGGCATTTCGAGGTGGGTGGAACCTGTACATCCAATGGCCCGCTACAGGTAGTAGTTGTGTTCTGAAAATAGGTCAGGGTATAGGGAATCTCCAGTGCCCCCGTGCTATCCCCCTGGCAGAGCGATTTGATCTGATTGATGGTGATGATGCTGTCCCCCTGGGCCGCATAATCGCCACAGGCATCGCCGTCAAAGTTGTTATAGGGGGCCGGAAAGGTGGGAAAGGTCGCTACCGAACAGAGCTGGCTGGCGTTGTCGATCTGGGGGTCGTTGCCCGTTTCCCCGGTATAAAATGCCATGTTATAGCGGTTGGCGTTGCTTCCGCTGAGACTCAAGTCGACCTGAAAGCTGAAGGACTGGCCGGCGATGCAAAAAGGAGGAGTGCCGGGGGCTGCGCTGAACGAGGAGCCGACGGTGAATTCCTTTGCGGTACAGTTCATGGTGCCCAGGTTACGCGTCCCCACACAGGAGATGCTGTTCATCGCCGGTTGCGGAAGAGGTATCACAACCGGGGCACCCCAGGCCGACGCGGAGAAAAGCAGCAGGAACAAAACTGCAGCCGCATTGGCGAGGGAGCGGCTCAAGGTCGATGCCCGACGGCAGTAGTCGGGCCGTTTATTACTGGTACTTTTGCATCGAGTCATCGAAGATGTCCTATCAAAAAACTCCCCTTGGGGTAGTTGATTCACTGTCGCCACCTGGCGCGGGGTTTCCGTTCCCAAGCTGGAGCTTGGGAACGAGAGAAAAGCTGGAGCTTTGGGAACGAGAGCGTGCTCATGGTCCCCTCTCCCCTCGTGGGAGAGGGTTAGGGAGAGGGGGGAAACCCGCCGGTTTATTCCCGGTTCAGCGCGCTCAACCCGTCCTTCACCGAGTTCTGGTCAAACTTGAAGCGGAACTGAACGAACGGCCCCTGTGCCGTGAAGTTGGCGGCAGAAAAGTCCTTGTCGTGGAAACCGAACAGGTTGTAGCCGAGGCTTAGCCAGGCATTCTCCATGAGATTGCAGCCAACTGACGGTCCGAGGCTGTAGCTGATCTGGTTCATTTCCCATGCGTGCAGGATCGAGCCGCGCACGCCGATATCCCAACTACCGGTCAGATCGTAACGCCCTTCTATGCCGACCAGGTCGGTAAAGCCGCTGTAATCCCGGTCATCGAACCTTTCCAGGACGTACTTGGCGCCATATTGCAAAGACAACTGGCTCTTCCTATTCGGCCGGTAGTTGGCGTTCAGGTTGTTGACGATCCTTTTCCCCTGCGACGAACCGGCCGCACTCTTTTCGTCGGTTGCCACCAAGTCGAGACGGTCCAGAAGTATCCAGCGTGTTACCGGCGGCCGGTAGGCCAGGCCAAGGCGAAGATCGGCATCCGTCCTGCTGCCGCCGATGGACCGGGCATGAAGGTACTGCAGCCTCCCCGTCCAACCCCAGTACAGCCCCTGCTCATTCATGACGCCAGTTATCAGCCCCCACTTGTTGTCCGTTTCCCCGTTGCGATATTCAACCCGGTTGGACCAGAGCAGCTTTCTCTCCTGGTAGTTCGCTCCCAATGAGACGGCGGTGAAATCCTCTCCGCCTGATGCCGGAGGAACATTGGCGTTGAACTGATACCCCGGTTTCTTCCTGATGGTCTGATTGTGATCGAGACCGCCGTCAACGGTCCAGAACGGGTTCAACTGCCATTTCTGGGCCAGCCCCACGTTGGCGAAGGTCCTGTCGCCGTTCTCGTTCATGTCGTTTACCACTGCCGAAGATACGCTGCCGCCGCTCCATGGCGTGGCCTTGATGCCGACGCGGGTGCTGTTGGTATCCGCGGCGTCTCCGTAGCTCAGCTCTTCCTGGGCAAAGAGCAGGATCTCCTTGGTGGCCTGATAGTCTGCGCCGAAAACGGTTCTGGTCGGGAAATCGACGTTGTCGTTCTTGCTGAAGAGCGCCTGCTCGTGATCGGCCCGCAGAGTCAGGCGCTGATTCAGGGTGTTCCAGCTGCCGCCGACAGTTCCCAGAACGGATGTCGCATTGCTGCCGTCAGCCAGGGTGTCTTCGGCGTAGCGCACCCCGGCGCGGGTGCTGAATTTCTTGTCCCCATAGGTTGCCAGGGCCTCGATGAAGTCCCGGACGCTGCCGCCTGCCAGGTTGTACTGTCGGTACGCCTGGGCGCTCAGGACCGTATTGTCGTTCAGCCTGTAGGCACCCTCGGCGCCGAATTTGCGCGTCGCGGCCTCACTCCCCATCTGCTGGCCGAGGCCAAAGCCGATCTCCTGCTCGCGGTAGTACGCCTTCCCCTCGACCGCCTTGTCCGTATGGGTGACCTCGGCGAGGTAGGCGTTGCCGCTTGCACTCAGCAGGCTGGTATCGCTATTGGAGGTGGCGATCTCCGCCCGCGCCTTGGTACCCGGACCAAGCGTCATGACGGCATCGGCGCCATAGAGATTGCCGTTGCCGCTGACATGCCCCTCATGGACATAGGTGGCACCAATCCTTAATTTTTCATTCAGCAGCTTGGTTCCGGCACGTCCGCCAAAAGTCAGCGCATCTCCTCCTGCATCGGCGATTTCGTAATCAACCACGACATATTTCGGGTTACCGTTCTCGTCCCGGCTCTGCACGGGGCCCTTGAAGAAGATGGTGCCGGAATCGTAATCGATGCTGTAATCGATAAAACGGCTCATCGGGCGGCTGTCCGACACATTTTCACTTTTGAAGCGGTCGCGGGTCTCGATGGTGATCTTTTCCGAATTGATCACGATCCCTCTTCTGCTGAGCCGGTACAGCCCCGAGGTTCCGTCGCCGGGGATTTCATCCTTTACGAATGACTGGCCGGTCTCGCTGCCGAAAACGGTCAGGTCGTAATCCTTGGAGCGGAACTCCGCCTTGACGCCGTTCAGTCTGCGGCTGTACCGGGAGAGTTCCGTAACAGACAGCCCGGTATCGAAGTCGCCGTACATCGCGTAGAACTGGTCACGTTCCACCTTCAGGAACAGTTTTTTCTGACTCGCGGCATCATATCCCTGCGCGGTGGCATCGCCGTAAAGCGTGTAGAAGGCGTTCGGGTCGATCTGCTGGAAGAGCGCGTTCCCGCTCACGCCGGTGCTCTTTTTGGCGCTATCGAACGCCATGGTCAACAACCATTCCCCTTTTATGGTCCCCTTGGCGTAAAAGGCGAGACGCTCCTGGTCGTAAAATGCTTCGTCCTCCCCGGCGGCTTTCAGGTTCTCCATGTGACCGGCGGCGGTATTGTAGCCGGCCGTCCCTTCGGCGAGTCCGACCAGGATCCAGTCGCGCATCTTCGGTTTCACGTAGGTCTCGACGTCGAGGGTCGCCTTGTTGTACGCGAGCTGCGCCCGGTACAATCCACTGGCCGTTACCGGGTGGAAGCTGAGCCAGCCTTGGGCATCAACGGAAACCATACCGACACCGGCATCTCGTCCGGCATTCCCGGATAACGACAGGGGCCGCAGATCCCCCCCTTTGAGGGCGAGTTCGGCATTGGCGGAAACCGGCTTGTCGTCCTTATCGAAGAGCTGGATCCGGACCTTCACCGGGTTCCTGCCGTCGGCTACATTCCCCTCGGCCGAGACGAACCTGATCGAGGTGATCTCACCGGCGCGGGTCACTTTGGCGCTCTTGTTAAAACGGGCCACACCGAAGGTATCCATCCCCTTCAACTGGAGCAGATGCTCCCCGGCAGCACCGAAATCCACGCCGAGATAGGTGTAAAGGCTCTTTTCGCTCTCCCGGTCGTTCATCTTGAAGCCTATCCGTTCGGCCGGTATCTCCTTGCCGTCCAGGGTGAGAACCGGTGTCAGGCCGGAGTTGAGAACCACGCGGACGGCATTGACCTGCGAAGCAATAACGCTTCCGTCGACAGGGGAGTGAATACCTTCCTCTTCCTGGACATGAAGCCCGTCGTCCCGATTCGCTGCTTCCGTGCCTCCGGTGGCCCCTTTCGGTGCAACCTTCTCGATGTAATCGTTGATGTTTTCCGATTCGCCCCTGTCTTTTCCTTCCGGGGCGACCACGGTTTCAGTCGCAGAGAGCTCAGGCCTTTCGATCTCCGCCATGTTGTCGGAGAGCTCGGCCCTGGCGGTGTACGTTTTCACAGGCTTGCCGTCGGCATCGGCAATGACGACGGTGACCTTGCTGCTCACGGTCCCTGCCTGATCGTCGCCGTCAAGAAGTGCCTGCAGGCGGAGATCGAACTTGTTCTCCCCAGGCAGAGCGGCAAAATTATAGACGATGGCCGCATCGTTTATTTCGGGATCGGCTACAGGCGATCCGGAGATACGGGTTGTGCCGTTCATGTAGAGGACGTTTTCCGGAATTGCCAGGGTCGCGGTGACATGCTTCAGCGCTCCCTTGACCCCGACCAGCTTGACACGGTAGTGAACGATCCCATCGCTGAGAGCCGAGATCAGTTCAACACGCTCTGCATCAATGCCGCTGTTGCCGCTGCTGCCGCTGTTGCCGCTGTTGCCGCTGTTGCCGCTGTTGCCGCTGTTGCCGCTGTTGCCGCTGTTGCCGCTGTTGCCGCTGTTGCCGCTGTTGCCGCTGTTGCCGTTTTTTGCAGGGAATGCCGCAGTGCCTTCAAGGTGCAGAGGCCGCACTCCTCCCCCCTCCCGGCCTCCCCCCTCCGGGGGGAGGAGAGTGGACGGTGCCTGCTGAACGGAGCGCGAATGACCATTCGCCCCGCGCTGCAGCACCGTCGTCTCCTGCGGCTGCAGAGGGGAGAGGTGCTGCGCTTCTGCACCGGCCTGACTGAGCGGCCCACCGTCAATCTCCTGCTTCTTTAACCCGCTCCTATCCTTGATGATCCTGAGCTGAGAGGTCTCGATCTCCTGCGAAAGCGATACGTTAACCTCCACCCGACGGTTCATGGCGCGCCCTGGAGCGGTCTTGTTGCTTGCAACCGGCTCTCGTTCCCCTCTGCCGTTCAAGTTGAGGCGCTCGGGGGGAAGGTGCAGTGCAGCAGTCAGATAGCGGCCGACGCTTCTGGCCCTGGCGAAGGAAAGTGCGGTGTTGTCCCGGTAAACCTTGCGGCTGCGCGGGGCGATGCGGACGATATCGGTATGGCCGGTGACCTCGATGCTGTCGATTTTGAAGCGGCTCAGCACCAGGGCCAGGTCGTCCAGATGCTTTCGGTCCGCCTCGCTCAACTCAGCGCCAAAGGTGGGGAACTGCGGACGCAAAACGATCGCCGGAAGAGAAACCCGGCTTTCCCCCTTGGTCAGGGAGAGCAGGTTATCCACTTCCGGCGCTGAAACCCCTTTAGCACCGGGACTGTCAAAGGTAAGGGCGGCTCTGGTCTGCAGTTCTCCACCCTTGGCTTTGCGGTCCATGGAAACCCGGAAACGGAGTTCCTTCTGCCAATCGGCGCCGAAAGAGCCGAGCAGATAGGAGAGTCTCTCGCCGGCCACTTCGGGGTCGGGGAAAGTAATGCCGTCCAGGCTGCTGCTCCCTTTGTGGTAGATGGCGCCCTGCGGCAGGGTTACCGTAAGTTGCAGGTTGCTCAACGGGACGCCGGCGGCCTGGAGCGGGATCCGGTAGTCGATGAAATCTCCACTCTGGCTGCTGATCATCTCAAGGGTCATCTCCCCCTTGTAGCCGGCAGCGGCGGGAGCCGGCACTTTCTCCCCTGCGGTCGGCGCAGGCGGCTCCCCTGCGATCGGTGCAACCGGCTCGCCTGCGGTCGGCCCGAGCGGGTCGCCTGCGCTCCCCTTCACGCCGGCGGAGCCTTCCGGGGCAGTGTCGCCTGAGGCAGGCGGTACCAGATCCGTCCGTGCCAGATGAAAATCGGTGCGCCACATGGTCCCGCCCTGCAGATCGACGAACTGGGAGTAGGCCCGCCCGGCAAAGCGGCTGTTCTGCTCACAGGGAAGAATCCGGTATCCTTCGGGAATCGAGTCGAGATCGAGTTGCACCACATGGCTCCCCGAAGGCACGCCTTCGAAGTGGAACATGCCGCGCTGGTCGGAAATCACGAAGCTGCCGTCTTCGAGGTAGATAGCGACCCCTTCCATCCCCTTCTTGTTGGCGTCGATGTTGTCGCTGCAGGCTCCGACGAAAACCCTCCCCATGATGATGTTGCGACTCTGCAGGAACGGCTCCTGTACCGTGACCGATGCGCTCGCCGTGTTGGAGAGGACCGCCGGGGAGGTTGCGGCAGTGGCAATGTTGACGGCAGTGCCGGGCCTCGCTCCGGCGCCGACCCCGACCACGTAGCGGATCAGGGCGGAAGCCTGCGGCCCGATGTCGCCGACCGTGAAGGTGAGAGTGCTGCCATCGGGTGAAACTGCGGGGTCGGCTGCCGCCAGACCGTTAAGGCGGGCAGAGCCTGCACGGTAGCGCAATCCGGGCGGGAGTCGGTCGGTCACCACTGCCGAGAATACGGTGCCCGCCAGATCGCTGTTTTCCAGCGCTACCTCATAGCTCAGATTTTCACCGGCGGAAACGATGCTTTTTCCCGCGCTCTTCCTGAGCCTGAGCGTGCCGATCTTCGGGTCGATCGGCAGGTCGACGCGGATTGCCGGGCCTGCCGGGACGGAGAAAACCTCGCCGCGCGAGCCGGGCTCCAAAATGGTGAAGGGGCCGCCGGGCAGCGACTGGAGGGTGATGGTCGAAACCGTGGAAGGCGATCTGTGGCTCTCCGGCGCCGTGACCTTCAAGATGTAGTTTCCCGGGGCAACGAAGGGGAAGCGGTAGCCGCCGGGATTGAAGGAGTAGATCCTCCCCTCGCTGTCGGTAGCCGTGCTGCCGCTGATCACGGTGTCGGGATAGATGTTCGTGCCGACGCCGTTGTCGCCCAGGACCGTGGCACCCAGACCGGTAGTTGCGTCGAGCAGCTGGATGGTGGCGCCGTCGACCGGTCTGCCGGTGAGGGAATCGAAGACGATACCGAACGGGTCGACCAGCGCGGCGTCGGCCGAGCTGTCGCTGCCGTCGACGCTGTCGATATAGTGAGCGTTCATGGAACTGGATTCGACCACCGAGAGAGCGCCGTTATTGGAGACGCTGGCTGCCGCAGCGGTCTGGAGGTAGCCGATGAAGACGCCGGTATCGGGGCCGCTTTCGGTAAGCTGCAGTATCTCGGTGTCCCCTGTCTGCGGGTCGGATACCGTAACCCTGATGCTCTCTGCGATGTTTTTGTCGAGGTTCTGATCCAGGTCGGTGACCCGGATGAAAATCGGCTCCCCTGCGTGGAAGGTGCTGTACGGGATCAGCGGCACCGGAGAGGAGAGGTCGATGGCGATCTCGCTGCCGACCGTTACCGGTGCCGGCAGCACGCCCAGGGAGCCGGTATCGTTCAAGAAGCTGGTGGTCGCAACCGGCAGGCTGGTCGCCCCGGAGACGCCGGGTGCGTACTTGAGAAATTCGACCTTCGATGCCGTCCGTGTGACGACTTTTACCGTTACCGAGGTCGAGAGCGCTGGAAATTGCAGCGAACTGAAGGTGGCGCGGTTGATGATGCTGTCCCCGTTACTGGCGCAAAAGCCCGGTTGCGGCAACAGGGCGACGGCAAAAAGCATCGCCCACAGTGCCGGGAACCTGACGATTTTGCGTATATCCGGACGCAGCTCTGCGGCAAGCCGCGGCACGGATGTGCCGCGGCCATGCCGGTTCCCGCTAAGGGCGCCGGCAAGCCCCCCGGCCCTAAGGCCGGGGAGAGTGCTGCAGAGATTTTTGATCCGGTTCAATGACATTTTGCCGCGCGGCTCCCTACTTGATCTTCACCTGATAGGCGATGGTTACGCTCTTGCCGATCGGGATGGTCCCGGGTGTCGTGTTGTTGGCGTTTTGCCCGACATTGACGATCAGGTTGGGGCTGTTGGCCGCCACGTAGCTGGCCGGGCTTGCGCCGACGGCGCCGGCAGCGATGGTCGTCGGCGTGCCGTTGGTGTCGATGTAGAAGATATGCCGGGACCCGGTGTAGGGAGTGAGCAGGTCGCTGACATAGGTGGTCGGCACGGTGTCGGAAATGGCGCACAAGGTGAGATCGAAGGTGCTGGCACCGCTGTTAGATGCCTCGATCACGTACTCTATGATGTCATCCGTCTTGCCGGTGACCCCCCCGGTGTAGTAAGGCTGCGCTCCGGCGCCGGTATTTCCTTCGATCGGAGCCGAGTGGGCGATGCCGGTCCCGGCAACCGGGACCGTGACGTTGCGGGAGTACTTCTGGAAGGTAATGGTCGGCGGCGTCGAGGTCCACTTGTTGGCCGGCGCGGTGGTGGCGGCCGCGGGAGGGAAGTTCGGCGCGGTGACATCCGCTTTGACGGTGACCGTCAGCTCGGAACCGAGCGTGTTCACCGTACCCGGCTTGACGCTGAGATTAACCTGCTGCCTTTCCCCGATCTGGACACCGGCGTCCAGCACGTCAGCCGCCGGAACAGCCTCGACATTGGCCCAATTGATCTGGAAGGTATTGCTGGCGACGTTGTAGGAGGTGGCGGTTACCTTCGGGGTGTAGGTATGGCCGTTGATGGTGAAGACGATGACGTCGTTCACCGCGATGCCGTTTACTTCCGAGTCGGCTGCAGTTGCGCCGCCGATCGGCGCAGGGACGACGATGAAGGTCGTTGCGCCGGTTCCCGCAGTTACCGTGGCGCCCAGTATCGGGCTGCTGCCGCCGCTTACCGACGGAGCGGTGCTGTTGGACGAACCGGTGATCGAAGGGGTGACCGTGTAGGTTGCCGGACCGTTGGCAGAGGAGGTGATGGTCACGGTATCGGTAATCACCGGAGTATCCACCCCCTGATAGACGGCGTCGCCCCGGGTAATGGTGACGTTGGGCAGAGCCGGGACCAGATCGACTTTGACGATGACCGACGACTCGGCGGTCAGTCCGCCGTTGTAGGTCAGGACGGCCTTGTTGACGATGGCGGTGTTGGCGGCCGTGTTGGCAAAGGAAGCCTTAGCCGACATGACGAGCGGCACGGCGACCAGCAGCGCCAGCAGCGTTTTCATAGCAGTTTTCATGTAATTTCTCCCCTGCGGCGTTCCGGCCCTTGAAAAGAGCCGGAACGCCGGAGCTGGTTAGTCGATCTTCACCTGGTAGTAGATGTGGTAGATGGATGCGTTGTCGACGGTGCCGCCAGCCCCATTGCTGTTGCCGGTACCGACGTAAAAGGTCAGGGTCTGACCGGCGAGGAGACTTCCGGTCGTTCCATTTCCCGAAACGACGGCGGCGTCCTCGTTATCCGAGCTCTGAACCGTCAGATTGACCTCGGCTCCGCCGTTTTTATCGGCTTTGGCAAAGATATCGGTCGCGGCTGCGCTCCCTTCTGTGCCGTAGGTTCCCCCGGCAACCAGTGTGGTGTATACCGGCACGGCGTCGGTAACCCTTACCGCGTTTGCTTTGCCTTTTGCGTTTTGCACGGTGATCTTGTATTCGAGGAATTCACCCGGGTTTCCGGTCCTGCTGGCGAAGAAGGTGCCGGCGGCGTCAACCGAAGCGTTGCGTACCTCCTTGGTGATGGTCAGCCCTACTCCCTGGAAGTTTCCGGCAGGGCAGACAGGTGTTGCGGTAGCAGCCGGAAGATTGGTCGGGTTGGTGTCCTGGTTGTCGGTGGTGTTGAGCGAGTAGCTGACCGTTCCATCTGCGCCGAAAACGTTGACGGTTGCGGTCGCCGTCACTTTTACCAGGATCATTTCACCGACAGGCTCGCCGACCACGGGTGCATTGGCGGAGAAGTCAGGGGTTCCGGTGCCTCCGTAGACGGTATCGTCGGTTGCGTTCAGCGAGATGGTCAGCGCCGGGAATGCCTTGAGCTTGAGCTCTCCCTTCACTTCGGCTACGTCGGTCATGCCTGAAACGATCACGCCGTTGGTCTTGGTGCCGGGAGTATGGCCGGCCGCGTTACCTACACTAGGAGCGCCATCGACCAGATAAGCCTTCTTCCCACCGGCAGCCTGGTTGACCACCACGATGTCGCCGTCCTGGAAGCCTGCCAGTGCGCCACCCGGGAACAGGAGGGTAGCCTTCTCAGCAGCAGTTGCAGAACCTTTGACGCCGACCGGTGTGGCAGCGCCGAGCAGACGGGTCCCGAGATCTGCCGGACCGGCCGCGCCGGTTCCGTCCAGAATGTACCAGTGAACGCTGGCAGCAGTGGGGATGACGACATTGGAGCCGGTAGGGACCGGCATGGAGAGTTTGTAGGTTTCGTCGCCGTTGGCAGCAGCTGTCAGGGCATACAGATACGATACGCTGCTTCCCGAATCGATGCTGTAGGGGCTAGGGCAGTTGAAAGCGGGGCTCCCGTCGGTGTCAGTCGGCGGAGCCGAAGCGATCAGGGGCGATCGGACCAGGTTAACCGTCACGGTCGTCTTGGCGGAAGCCTCGAAGCTCTGGGTGTTGCTCGCGTCGCTGTAGGTGACTTTCACCACGTTCAGGAGGGTGGCCTCAGCTGTGGTTCCGGCGTATGCCGCTTCGGAGCTCCTGGGCGTACCGGACAGAGCCAGGGTGGCGAGCGCCAGTGCGGCAAAAAACCTGCGCCGGCTTGGGATGTACTGCCTTCGTTTCGAGTTCATTGGTTCTCCTTTTCATTTTGATCTGCATGGAAATGATTTTCGTCCAGGTTCAACTGTTTATTCATGTTCCGTTTCCCTGTTCTTCAAATTTAGCTCATATGCGTCTCCTTCTGTTCCCGAGCTGGTAGTTAAAGCGTCTATCTCTATTTACTTCACCTTGACCCTGAAAGTTACCGAACCCTTTCCCCCTGCCGGTACAGACGGGATGGTCCAGCGGATATCGGTGTAATCTTCGGGTGATGCCACCCGCTTCTGGCTCTTGCCGTCGCCACCCTTTGACTCATAGGTCAGCAGGGTCGGCTTTTTGAAGCTTTTGCCGTGGTCGATGGAAAAAGTGAGGTCGCCGACTTCGCTGGCGCTGCCGGGGATGAAGGCGGTACCGGCCGGGATCGGATCACTGATGACCACATTCTTCGCCGCCTCGGTTCCCGAGTTGGCGTAGCTCAGCGTGTAGATCAGCTCCTCGCCCGGCTGGATCCCCTTGGCGGCGATCATCTTCTTGACCTGCTTCCCCTTGACGCTGACGGTAACCTCTTTCTCCGCCTTGACCGTGATCTCGACCTTCGGCTGCGCCCATGCCGCCAGCGGCAAGACCACGAGCATGAAGGCCGCCGTGGTGAATCCGCTAATCCTGCTGTTTCTTCGCATTGTTCTCTCCTTTTGGTTTGTGCTGTAGTTGTGCTCATTTCATCCGTTACGAGCCGGGCCTGATCCTTTGTAATGACGAAAAACGCCCGTCTTCAGCTGGAGACGGGCGTTCCTATCCTTATGAGGCGCATTGCTGGTCCTCTGGCGGGCCTGACTCCACAAGCTCTTCGGTAACCCGGCGATCCATGCCTTCCCGAAGGGGAGGCGATGGACCCGTGGCTTTGCGTCACCGGATTACTCCAGTTTTGCCTTTGTCGGAGTTAGACTTTATGATTTTCTCTGTTAGTTATTCAGACCTGGCCCCTTTTATTTCTTCTTCGCATCCAAGGTGTATCGTGCAGCCATCCGTGGTGTGATTGCGGCCAGCGAGAGTTGAGGCAGCGGCAGCAGCATTCATTAGGAATAAACGGTTGTTCTAAAAATTGTGCAACAATAGCAAATTGCTTGATAAATAAAAAGAACTTTTCCAATGAGAGCCAAATTTTCCCCTTGCTGAAACCGGACCGCAACACTCCCCCGCCGCGCGGCTTTTTGACCGTGTCGGGAGATAAACTTCAATGAGAATAGCAAGAACTGCTCGGTGGGATCTGAAGCTTGGGTAGCCGAGGCGGGCGGTAGCAGGAGCCGGCGGCAGAAAAGTATTTTCTGGAGCTGGGTAGTCGGGAGGGTTTGCCTGATGGTAGCCGGGGTGCGGTGACTGGTATCACGTGGCGGCTGCACTGCATCAGCGAGCCGTGCGGGGCTTTATATCCAGCGTTTTCTTCTGATGTAGAGCAGCATGCCGCCGCCTATTGCCGCCAATAGCAGCAGCACCGCGGGATAGCCGAAGCGCCATTGCAGTTCCGGCATGTACCTGAAATTCATGCCGTACAGGCCGACGACGAAGGAGAGCGGCATGAAGATGGTGGCGATGATGGTCAGCACCTTCATAACCTCGTTGAGCCGGTTGCTGGCGCTGGAGAGGTAGATGTCGAGCATACCGGTAAGCATGTCGCGCAAGGTCTCCAGCGTATCTAGCACCTGGACGGTGTGATCGTAGAGATCCTTCAGATAGATGCCGGAGGCCGGGTGGATCAGTTGCGAATCGCTTCGCTGCAGGCCGCTCACCACCTCCCGAAGCGGCCAGACCGCCTTGTGCAGAAAGAACATCTGGCGCCTCATCCGGTAGATTTCATTTAGCGTTGCCGTCGTCGGGTTGTCGATCAGTTGGTCCTCGATATCCTCTGCGCGCTCGGCGAGCTTCTCCAGGACCAGGAAGTAGTTGTCCACGATCACGTCCAAAAGTGCGTGAAGCAGGAAATCCGGTCCCATCAGGCGCAGTCGCGCTTTCTCGTTCTTCAGATGGACCCGGACCGGCTCGAACAGGTCACCTTCCAGCCCCTCTTGGAACGAGACCAGGTAATTCCCCCCGATCACGATGCTCACCTGCTCTGACTTGAGCTCCCTGGTTTTGTCATCGAGCGCGATCATCTTCAACACGACGTAGAGATACTCGCCGAAGTCCTGGGCCTTGGGCCGCTGGTCCGTCGCCAGGATATCCTCAAGCACCAGCGGATGGATGCCGTAGCAGCTGCCGAACTGTTGCAGCACCTCCACCTGCGACAGTCCGTCGACGTTGATCCAGGTGACCACCGGCGAGGGTTTTCGGACCAGGCACTCGGTGAGCGAGTCGAACCGCCGATCTTCCAGGCGGCTGGCGTCGTACTCGACCACATCGATCCTGGTACTGCCGGGCTTCTGCCTGCCGATGTGCATCAGCGTTCCCGGCGCGAGCCCGGTCTTCTTGGAGCGCTGCCTGTTCAGAGATGACATCGTTTACTCCCGCGTAACCAAGAAAGTCCCCCTTTGAAAAAGGGGGATTTAGGGGGATTTGAGCGCCGCCGCGAATCCGCACGCTGGGCGAACAGAGTCAAATCCCCCCCAACCCCCCTTTTTCAAAGGGGGAAATCCCCCCGAGCCTCATGATCTCGGACCACTCTTCGGCGCGCACCGGCTGAATGGAGAGACGGCTCCGGTTCAAAAGTGCCATACCGGCGAGGACGGGGATTCCCTTCAACTCCGACAGGGTGACCGGCCGCGGCAGCTCGCGCAGGAAGCGGACGTCCACCATGTACCAGGTAGGCTGCTCGGGAGAGCTGCGCGGATCGAAGTGCGCACTCTGCGGGTCGAACGCGGTGAAGTCCGGGTAGCCTGCCTTGACCACCTCGGCGATGCCGACGATGGCAGGTTCGGCAATGTTGCTGTGGTAGAAGAGCACCAGATCGCCGAGCTTGACCTCGTCGCGCAGGAAGTTGCGCGCCTGGAAATTCCTGACGCCGTCCCAGTGCTCCGAAACCAACTATTGGCTTTTCAGGTCATCGAGGGAGAAGCTTGACGGCTCGGATTTGAAGAGCCAATAGTTGGTTTGCGCCATGATTGTCACCTCCTTTCTCTCTTCGCCGCCAGCCGTTTCAACAACTCCGGCACCTCCAGGGTGTTCAGCACGTCCCCCTTCTCCAGCCAGCCGCGCTGCGCGACGGAGATGCCGTAACAAAGGGTGTCGAACTGGTTGCTGTAGTGCGTGTCGGTACTGATGGCGATGGCCACCCCCAACTCCTTTGCCCTGCGGACGTACTTGTCCCCCAGGTCGAGTCGCAGCGGGTACGAATTGATCTCCATCGCCGTGCCGGTCTCCTTGGCAACCCGCAACACCTCTTCCATATCCACCTCGTAGGCTTCCCTCTCGCCGATCAGCCGTCCGGTGGGGTGGGCGATGACGGAAACCCACGGGTTTCTCATGGCGGCCACGATCCGGGCGGTCATCTTCTCCTTGGGGAAGCCGAACCCCGAATGAATCGCCGCGACCACGATATCCAGCTCCTTTAGAACCTCGTCCGGGAAGTCCAGGGTGCCGTCTCCCTGGATATCCATCTCGGTGCCGTGCAGCACCCTGAACCCCTTCTGCTCCAGGTTGAATGCCTTTATCTCCCGGCTCTGTTCCATCAGCCGCTCTATCGTGAGCCCCCTTGCGACCCCCAGTCCCTGCGAGTGGTCCGTAATCGCTATATAGGAAAGCCCCCTCTGCCGCGCCGCCTCCGCAAGGTCCGCCAGGGTATGGGCGCCGTCGCTCCACTTGGAGTGGACATGGAGGTCGCCCCGGATGTCGGCCAGGGTGACCAGACGCGGCAATTTCCCCGCCAGGGCAGCCTCGATCTCCCCGCTGTCCTCGCGCAGTTCCGGCGCAATGAAGGGAAGGTCGAGCAGGCGATAGACGTCCTCCTCATTTTCCCCGCCCACTCTTTGGTTGTTTTCCTGGAAGATCCCGTACTCGTTGATCTTCAGGCCCCGCTTGAGCGCCATCTCCCTGAGCCGGACGTTGTGCGCCTTGCTCCCGGTGAGGTAGGCGAGCGCGGCGCCGAACGACTCCGGCTCCACCACGCGCAGGTCCACCTGCACCCCTTCCCGGATGGTGACGCTGGCGCGGGTGGGGCCCCTCATGGAGACCTCGTAAACCTGGGGTAGCTTGACGAAGGCATCCATGACGCCGCGCGGATCAGGGGAAGTGGCAACGATATCGATATCCTTGATGCTATCCCTGCGGCGTCGTATGCTGCCGGCGATCTCGATCCGCTGCACCGGGGCAAGCTCTTTCAATGCCTTTACCAGATCCACCGCGGCCGGAAGCATGCGCCCCAGCGGCTTTCGCTCCCGGCCCCGCTTGACGGCCGCGATCCCCTTCAGTATGTTGTCCTCCGTCTTTTGCTGGATGCCCCGGATCCCCACCAGCCGGTGCTCGGCGGCGGCCCGCTCCAGCTCTTCCAGGCTCGTCACCTGAAGGGTGTCATAGATCGCCTTGGCGGTCTTGGGTCCCAGGTCGGGCACCGCCAGCAGCGCGAAGACTCCGGCCGGGATCTCCCCCTTCAGCCTGTCATGCATGGCCATGGCGCCGGTCTGCAGGTACTCCTCGATCCTGGCTGCCAGATCCGCCCCCACCCCGGGGATCTGCAGCAGCTCCTTGTGCGTCAGTTCAGCGAGGTCGCGGGTGAGCCCTTCCAGGTTAAGCGCAGCCTTACGGTAGGCCCTGATCTTGAACGGATTATCCTCCTTGATCTCGAGGATATCGGCAATGTCGGAGAAAATTCGTGCGATCTCCCTGTTTTTCATATCACCTCTCCGTCAGGATGGCTGGAACTCCAGGATCGGCAGGTCCGTCGACCACCCCTCAAAAATCGGACAGCGCTGATGCTGTAGCGGGTTGCCTTTCGGGGAAGGCCGAGAATTCCGTCAAGTATACCAAGTATTTCGGCAACCTGAGGTCTGGCGCAACTAATCTGCAGCCACAAAACCTCCCCCACCTGAGAAGTTTCTCGTTCCCAAGCTCCGGCTTGGGAATGCAATCGCTGTCAAAGCTCCAGCTTTGAGTCGTTGAAGCGGAGCTTCCTATACTCATTTTCGTTCCCAAGCTGGAGCTTGGGAACGAAATGAAATCTGATTAGCGCCAATCTTCCGCTGTTCGGGTTCCTCCCCCTTCAAGGGGGAGGTCAGGAGGGGGATGGGGGTGTTTCTGCGCCGGAGCTACCCCATCCCCACCCCCACCCTCCCCTTGAAGGGGAGGGAGTTTTCGCAGCGGAAGATCAGCGCTAATCGGGTAACTTAATGGCAGTGCCCTTGATGGGAGGGCTGGGGGAGGGTGTTAACCCGTGTGTTTGAGTCGAAATGTACAGGGGAGGGAGTCTGTGCACTCTGCGGAAGATTGTACCAACCGAGAACATCGCCTCAAGCCGTTAGCGACCCGCCTGGTCGCCCCAGAGCTCCTTGAGCCTCTTATCCCGGCCGCAGCTGGTGCGGTAGTATTTGTACCGGATCGGGTTCTTCTTGTAATAGTGCTGGTGGTACTCCTCGGCCGGATAGAACTGGCTCGCGGCGACGATCTCGGTGACGACCGGTCCCTTGAACGGCTTGTTCGCCTCCAGCGCCTTCTTGGACTGCAGGGCAAGACGGCGCTGCTCCTCGTCGTGGTAAAAGATGCCGCTTCGATACTGGTTCCCCTTATCGCAGAACTGGCGGTCCTTCACCGTCGGGTCGATGTTGTGCCAAAAGGTGCCGAGAAGCTTGTCGTAGCCGATCTTCGAAGGATCGTAGACGACCTGCACCGCCTCCGTGTGCCCGGTCCCGCCGGCAGAGACCTCCTCGTAGCTCGGGTTCTTCTTATACCCCCCCGTATATCCGGAGGTAACTGAAACGACACCCGGCAATTGGTCGAAGGGGTGTTCCATGCACCAGAAACAGCCGCCGGCGAAGGTCGCCTTTTGCAGCTGTTTCGCCGGGGGCGCGCCCTGTTGCGCCTCCGTGGAGCTTGCAGCCATCACGAGAGTGGTCGCCGCAAAAACCGATATCAGCAAGAATAGAGTGAAAATAGCTGTTTTCATGCCCTGGTCTCCTTTGGTGAACCCTTGCAGGGAAGCGTCCAAACGTCCCCTCCCCTTCAAGGGGAGGGACAGGGTGGGGATGGGGTGCAGTTCTCGCCCGATCACTTGGTCGCGACAAACTGCAGTGCCGCGGAATTCATGCAGTAGCGAAGTCCGGTCGGTTTGGGACCGTCGTCGAAAACGTGGCCGAGATGACCGCCGCAACGGCGGCACAGCACTTCGGTCCGCGTCGAGAAGAAGCTTCTGTCAACTGCCGTCTTTATGTTTTCCTTGGCGATCGGCGCTGTGAAACTGGGCCAGCCGGTGCCGGATTCGTACTTGTCCTCCGACTTGAAGAGATCCAGCCCGCAACCGGCGCAACGGTAGATCCCGTGATCATGGTTCGTGGCGTACTTTCCCGAAAAGGCGCGCTCGGTCCCCTTTTCCCGCAGGACGTGAAACTGTTCCGGCGTGAGGATCTTCTTCCATTCTTCATTTGATTTAACGACTTCGTCGCTCATGATGTAGTTCCCCTTCTCTGCCGAATAAACCTTTATCGGTGAGGCAGCATCCACCGTTGACGGCCGAGAACCAAAACGGCCCATGGCGATCGCTACAGCCGTTATGACCAGAAACAGCAACCCTGATAACAGTGCGGCTTTTTTCATGGCTGGGCTCTCCTTTGGGTGCCCTTTGCTCACATTCTCATTAAGTATGATATCACAGTGAGTGCAGAAATGTCTGCTGACGGCTATTTAAGCTCGGCACCCCAGGTCACTGATGGCTGGGTACCTTGGCATCAAAGCTCTGCATCCAGGGTCCCCCCCCTCCCCCGTCGGATCCGGCATCCATCGCCTTGTACTTGTAGGTAAAGCGCAATCTGGTACCTGGCACAGCCTCGACCGGCAACTTCACGGTAAAAGGAGCGATCTCCTCATTTTGCAGTTGATGAGGTATGACGAAACCCATCGATCGTGCCGTCCTCTTTCCTGCGGCATCGAGCACCGCCACCCAGACCTCGACGCCCTCCATGTAGGCAAAGCGCCTGTTTTGGATCATGCCGTCAATGACCATTCCGGGCCACTCATCCCTGATCTCCCACGCCAAAGCTGCGTCAAACTTGACGTAACGCTGCGGAAGGCTCTCCAGCCGTTCCCGGTTCACATCAGGATACGCGGCGCAGCCACCAAGAGAGACCGCCAGCAACAGTAAGGCACCCAGGTATCGCATCATATCCGCCTCCATAGCGTCGATTTTTATTTTACGCGTGCCTTTGGCAGTTGACAATCCTTGGGTTAGCGTCATCATCTGCCCTCACCCTGTGTAGATCTGCCGCATGCTATCAACTGGCTAAAGAGGCTAGCGGTTCAGAGGCGGCGCCATCTGAGGTGGAGCCCTAAATAGCTAGCGCTGCTTTTTTCCATTGAACAGCGGGGTATTATCTTTAATAATGGCTTCGATACGTAATAGGGCGAGGAGGAGAGGAAGCATGAAAAGATTTGTGGTGCTGTTGCTATTGATCAGCGCATCTGCCGCTTACGGTGAAATCTACACCTGGAAGGATGCCCGTGGCACGGTTTTCTATACCAACAGCCTCAACGAAATCCCGGCCCGTTACCTGAAAAAGGCAAGGGTCCTCGACGTGGCAACGGGGAAGAAGGGAGGGCTGGCCACGGCGCAGCAGCCTGGCGTGCCGGGGGCTCCAGCCGCCTCGCCCGGACAGGCACAGGGCCAGCAGGCACCGGTGCAGAATCCGGTGGCGATTCCCTTGCCCGTCATGCCCCAGGGGCCAGGTCCCGCTGCGGTGAATCCCGCTCCGGTCCCGCCTGCTGCCGAAGTCACAGCACCGCAATACCAGCCAAGAGAGAACCGGTTACGAAGGGCGCAGCGAAGGCGTGAACGCGAGGAGGAATAGAGCGAGGCGCATCCAATGAGGTAGGTCGCGTGCGAAAATCAACCTCCTAAGTAACTTGAAGGCTAACTAGCTGAAACTATAGCGGCCACCTATCTCGCCCCACCCTCCTCCCAGCCTCCCCCTTGAAGGGGGAGGAGCCCAAGGTCCCCTCCCCTTCAAGGGGAGGGACAGGGTGGGGATGGGGATGACGGCAGGAAAATCAATGATAATATCTGGGTACTTGACTCTAGTTGTCACCTCGCCACCCACCCCATCCCCACCCCAACCCTCCCCTTGAAGGGGAGGGGGTTTTCTTTTCGGACATACTCGCCGTGCTGCGTAGGTTGGGTTAGCGGCCTCATCGCGTAACACAACATTCCATGTTAAGGTTCACGGCTACCGCCGCTCATGCTGCTCGAAAATAGAACGCGGCCATCTCAATGAAAGGTTTTTATCCACTTTTTTCTTAAAAAGCTTGATCTACCAACAGGTTTGCAGTATACGTCATTTTAAAACAACACAGGGCATTTGGCAGCGGGCTGCGCTAGGGCTTCAAGACGTCACAGGAACCGTGCATTAGAGACGTGGGGAGTTCATCCCTGTCGATCCGCAGCATCGGCAAAAATCCAACGCTGAACACAGGAGATCATGATGAACATCCATGAATACCAGGCCAAGGAGATACTGAATGCGTACGGCATTCCGATCCCGCGCGGCCGCGTGGCCCTGACGGCAGACCAGGTGGAGCGCGCCGCCAAGGAGATGGGGGGGCAGTGCGTGGTCAAGGCCCAGATCTACGCGGGGGGGCGCGGCAAGGCAGGAGGGGTCAAGCTGGTGCATCACCCCGAGCAGGCCCAGACCCTGGCCAAGGAGCTCTTCGGCAAGACCTTGGTGACACCCCAGACCGGGCCCGAGGGGCTTCGGGTCCGTCGCATACTGGTCGAGGAGGCGGTGGATATCGCCCGCGAGTTCTACCTCTCCATTACCCTCGACCGCAGCAGCTCGCGCTACATCCTGATCGCCTCGGCAGAGGGAGGGATGGACATCGAGGAGGTGGCGAGCAAGTCGCCCGAGAAGATCCAAACCCTCACCATCGACCCCTTCACCGGGCTGAGGCCTTTCCAGGCGCGCCACATCGCCCTGCAGCTCGGGCTCTCCGGGAGCGTCTGCGAGGATTGCGTCACCCTTATTCTGAACCTGTACCGCGTCTGTCTGGAAAAGGACTGCGCGCTGGTCGAAATCAACCCGCTCGTGGTGACCCGCGCCGGCTGGCTCATGGCGATGGACGCCAAGATCACCTTCGACGACAACGCCATCTTCAGGCACCGGGAATACCCGGACATGGTGGACTACTCGCAACTCGATCCGCTTGAGATCACGGCGGGGAAGTACGACCTCGCCTACATCAAGCTGACAGGCTCCATAGGCTGCATGGTGAACGGCGCCGGGCTCGCCATGGCGACCCTCGACGTGCTGAAGGAGTTCGGCGGCGAACCGGCAAACTTCCTGGACGTAGGGGGCGGTGCGACGCGCGAGAAGGTGGCCGAGGCGTTCAAGATCATCCTGCAGGACTCGGACGTGAAGGGGATCTTCGTCAACATCTTCGGAGGCATCATGCGCTGCGACGTGATCGCGCACGGCATCATCGAGGCGGCGAGCGAGGTGAACTGCACCCTTCCCATCGTGGTCAGGATGGACGGCAGCCAGGTCGAGGAGGGGAAGCGTCTCTTGACCGAAAGCGGGCTGAACGTCCAGTGCGGCGACAACCTGGGGGACGCGGCGGCGAAGATCGTCGGCATGCTGGAGTAGAGACCGGCCTTGCGACGCGCAACCCCAACTCTTAACGCCATTCGAAACGGGAGACTTCCATGTCCATACTGATCAACAAGAACTCGAGAATTGTCGTACAGGGGATCACCGGCCGCAGCGGCCTGTTTCACACCCAGCAGTGCCGCGAGTACGGCAGCAACATAGTAGCCGGTGTCACCCCCGGCAAGGGGGGGATCCACATAGAGGGGATTCCGGTCTTCAACACGGTAGCTGAAGCGGTGAAATACACGGACGCCAACGTATCGATGATCTTCGTACCGCCGCCTGGTGCCGCCGATGCCATCCTGGAGGCTGCTGCCGCAGGCCTCACCCTTGCCGTCTGCATAACAGAGGGGATTCCGGTCCGGGACATGGTACCGGTAAAAGCGATCCTGCAGCACAGCAAGATGCTGCTGGTCGGCCCCAACTGCCCCGGCGTCATCACCCCCGGTGAATGCAAGATAGGCATCATGCCCGGGCACATCCACAAGGCCGGCAAGATCGGCGTGGTATCGCGCAGCGGCACGCTGACCTACGAGGCGGTGAAACAGCTGACCGACGTAGGCCTGGGTCAATCGACCTGTGTAGGAATCGGCGGGGACCCGATCATCGGGATGAACTTCATCGACGTGCTGAAACTATTTAATGACGATCCCAGCACAGAGGGTGTTTTCATGATCGGCGAGATCGGCGGCGCGGCAGAGGAAGACGCGGCCTATTGGATCAAGGAGCATATGAAGAAGCCGGTGGCAGCCTTCATCGCCGGCGTGACGGCGCCTCCGGGAAAGAGGATGGGGCATGCCGGCGCCATCATCACCGGCGGCAAGGGGAAGGCGGAGGACAAAATCCGTACCCTGAACGACTGCGGCGTGACCGTCGCGTCGAGTCCGACCAGGATGGGCGAGGCGATGCAGACGGCGCTCGCGTCTTGGGCCGGCCGGAAGAAGCAAGGCTGACGTAGATAGAGGAGAAGGACGTCCTTAGCAGATTAGCAGAAAGGGCACTCCCGTAACAGGGAGTGCCCTTTTTTGTATCCTCGCGGTGGGCGCGGTTAGCAATGACCTTCCGCCGTACGTCCCTCCCCCTTCAAGGGGGAGGACAGGAGGGGGATGGGGGTGTGCTCTGACGCAGACTCTACCCCCATCCCCACCCCGACCCTCCCCTTGAAGGGGAGGGAGAGTTGTTGGTAGCGGAAGATCGTTGCCAATCAGATATTCTTTTGGAATGCCAAGAAATTTACTCAAGGGATCCGGCTCTCGCAGGGGACATCTGTCTGGCAGAGCCCGCAACCGGTGCTGGCGACTTGGAACAGCTCGCCCACCGCCTTTGGGATGGTCCCATAGACATGGTCGCGGCAGATCGGCTTGTCGTGGCCGCTCCTGGACAGGGCGCCAACCAGGCAGCGGCCGATACAGACAGCGCAAGTGCCGCCGCGGTGGAACAGGCAGTTCGATTGATGGCCGGGATAGGGCTTCGGCGAGGGTTCAAGGTGCAGATCGGTGATGACGCTCCCCAGCCGATGTGCGATGCCGCGAGGTGTTATCAAAGCGTCGTTCAGGCTGAAGGTTCCAAGCCCTGCCGCATAGGCGGCGTGGCGCTCCGACCAGGACGATGCCACACCGGCAGGAGTGTCCGGGTACTCACGCCACGCCGGGTGCAGCTGTGGCGCGAAGGCGTGGTATCCGGCATCGGACAGGTAGCTGACCAGATGCCTGCGCAGCGAGGCGTTGAAGGTTTCCCCGTAGTTGCGGGTCCTGGCCCAGGCTCGGGAGGGGTACAATGTCTCGCTGCGATTGCTTTGCCGTGTCGCCTCTGTTACGGGGAGGACCCAGCAGATCACCGTCCGGGGCATCCAGGTTTTGCCCGTTTCGCTCGACTCGGCAAGCTCTGAAGGGGTCAGGTGGAAGTCACCGATCACCGTCTTGTACTGAGTAAAGAGCGGATCATCTGCAGCAGCGAACCCGACTAGAGGCTCGTCGAAATAAGGCTCGTCACTTTCAGGGAACAGGTTGCCGACGTCTTCCAGGACGAACCGGCGGATCTCATCGCAGACAGTTTGCTTCATGTCTCACCTCAATTTAATGTGGGGGAACGAGTCCGCAACAGGGACCATTTTGCCTGTTTTTAATACGGCAAACGACACGGTACGGTAAGCTCGCAGTCGGGAAAAGAGACCCTATTACAATGCAATAGAGCCCTACCCGCCTTCGGCTTCCGGCAGGATTATTTTTCACAAATGCGCCGCTTTTGTCACGTTGCGACTTCAAGTTTATATTGCTGCTCCCGATAAGGTTTACCGAGAGCAAAACGGCGTTCGTGTGTGAATCATCTTTATGACGCCCCAGTATCGCAGGAAGGCAATGCGTCCGCAAAAGCTTTTTTGACGTCCCCAGCAAGGAGAACCGCATGAACCTGATTTGGAACTTTTATCTCAACCTGACCATCAGACTCCGACTGAGCATCTTGTGCGTCTGCTACAGCCTCTGTATCATCGCGGCGGCGCTGGCGGCACAATCCGGCTCGCCCCTGGTCAAGTTCGGCTCCATAGCGATCTTCATCATCGTCGGCGGCCTGTTCGGCTGGGCCAATATCTGGTCGATCCGGACCCCCCTGGTGCGCGCCGTCGAGTACCTGGAGACCATGGCGCATGGCGACCTGAGCCAGCACATCGTGGTAAACCGCCACAACGAGATCAGCCAGATGCTGAACGCCATGAAAAAGCTGCAGGACTCGATGCGCGACATCATTTCCGGCATCCAGAGGACGGCCGATCACCTGACCAGCGCCTCCAGCGACCTCAGCTCCAACTCCGAGAGAATGGCCGAGGGAACCGAGCACGCCTCGCACCAGTCCAATTCCGTCTCCTGCGCCGTAGGCGAGATGGCCGTGGTCAGCAACGACATCGCCCTCAGCTGCCAGAGGATGGCCGACCGGGCTGGCAGCACCAACAACGCCACCATCAAGGGGGAGGAGACCATAACCCACATGACCTCGATGATGAGCGAGATCGAACGGATGGTGATCGGCACCATGGATGCGGTAAAGGCGCTGGGGATCAACTCGGAACGGATCGGCGACATCGTGGTCGCCATCGAGGACATCGCGGACCAGACCAACCTGCTGGCGCTCAACGCCGCCATTGAGGCCGCCCGCGCCGGCGACCAGGGGCGCGGCTTCGCGGTGGTCGCCGACGAGGTGAGAAGGCTTGCCGAGCGGACCACCTCCTCGACACGGGAGATCCAGTCCATTATCGGGTCGCTGCAGGGGGATGTGAAGAACGTGGTAGGCTCGATGGAGAAGAGCGCGGACAGCGTGCGGATCGGCACCGAAGACGTGCAGCACTCAAGCCGCGCCATCGGCTCGATCAAGGAGCAGATAGCCCCGCTCCTTGAGTACGTTGCCCAAGTGGCGACCGCGGCGGAGGAGCAGTCGGCGACCAGCGCTACCATCACCGAGAGCATGCGCCAGATCATCGGCGTGGTGCAGGATGCCGCGACCGGCGCCCACGATTCGGCGCATGCCGCAGCGGAACTTGCCCGTTCGGCGCGTGCCCTGAAGGACATGGTGAACCGTTTCAAGCTGGCGGCCTAGAAAATCAACCCCTTATCGCCTCTAAGGTCAGATGTGGAACTTCCTGGCCAGGTCGTTGTCGATCACGTAGACGCAGATCTCCTTGGCGCACTGCTTGGTGTACTTGAATTTCTCCGAGCTCAGGTTGTTGATCAGGAAGGTGACGTCGTCCCGGATCCGCTTGTCGTAGGTCTTGAAGGCGTCGGTGTCGTAATCCTTGATGGCCCGCCGGAAGTTGGCGTTCTCCAGGAACGGTTCCAGCACCTTCTCCTTCAGGTTGAAGACGTAGCGGTCATGCAGCGTCTGGAACAGCATGGTCTGCTGCGGCTTCTTATCCTCCACCAGGATCTCCTGGGTGAGCGTGCGGCCGGTGTACTCCTTCTGGGTTTCCTGCCGGAAGGCAAGGCGCGCCTCCAGCTCCGACCTGGCCCCCACCAGGCGCCCCTCGATCCCCGACAGGAACTCCTCGGTAATCTCCAGCCTCTCTCCGGTGAAGCGGCAGATTTCCACGGCGCCGATCTCGAAGTTCACCGCGAACATGTAGTGCAGGATGTCGCGCTCGATCTGTGCCTCGTTGTAGTAGTAGAGCGCCTCCTTCACCTCCTGGAGCACCACGTAATCGTAGTTGTGCACCAGCGACTCCATGAACCCCTCGGGAATCGATTCCTTCAACTCCTTGTGCCAGCGGGTGAAGAAGGTGGAGAGGTGCGACATGGTGATCATCTTGTCCTTCCTGGCGTAGGCGGCGTAGAAGTCGGAGAAGATCTTGATCGACTCGCGCCCCGAGAAGCCGTGTTCCCCCTCGTGCTCGCTCTCGGCGATGATTTTCTTCCTTCTCTTGGCGTTCAGCCGCTTGCGGTCCTCCTCGGATAGCCAGTCCGGGATGTGCCCGGTATAGATCTCCATCTTCAGTATCTGCAGGTGCTCGTCGCAGTAGAGCCGGTATTTCTCCGGGTCGCCGATCCATTCCAGGAGCGCGTCCGATTTGATGTTCATCCTGGTCGAGATGATGACCCGGGCGAAGTTGTGCAGCACCCTGGGGAGGAAGCTCGAGTCGATGTGCTTGCCGAAGATGTTCCGGTAGATCTCCACCTCCGTGTTCAGGTCCATGACGTAGGGGATGTTGATGAACTCGATCCGGTCGGTGAAGGACTGCACCCCCTCGATGCTCCTCTCGTCCTCGGGGTTCATCAGTGCGATGAAGAGCGACCTCACATTCTCCTCGATGTCCTCGACCTTGTGGATCCCCTCGCTGATGATGTTGTGCAGCTCCAGGAGCCTTTCTGCGTTGTGGGACTTCACGTCCATCAAGGCGTAGATGCCGTTGTTGGTCTTGGCGTAGTTGGAGAAGAGGTACTTGACCTCGTTGCTGTCCCCCAGGAGGAGGTCGATCTTTCTCTGCAGCAGCTCGTTGGTGAGGATGTTCATCTTCATCGACTTGTCGCCCGGGTTGAACACCGTGATCCCTTCGCCGAGCCTCCGGTTGAAGCGGTAGGGGCGCACCTGGATCATGCGGAACAGGTCGGCCGGGTCCTCGAGCCTCGCCGCGAGCGCCTGGAACAGGGAACTGCAGATGGTGCAGGGGGAGTCCCTGAAGACCCAGTCGTACTCCTTCTCGGTGAAGAGCCGCCACTTGAAGGAGTCGTTTTGGAACAGGTCGTCGAAGAAGGGGCGGCGCTGCTGTTTGTCGATCATGAGCAGGGGACTGTCGTGGGAGGGGCAGGGGACCTCGACCACGTCCGCGCCCCGCTGCAGCGCGTTCTTGGCATCGGAGAATTCCTGCGGGTCCAGTTCGTACTCGTCAAGGAGGTGCGACAGCTTCTCCAGGAAGGAGCCGACCTGGTGCTCCTTGAAGCTCCCCAGGATGCGGCGGTCCAGGTGCCAGACCACCTCGTAGCAGGTCCCTTCCTCGGTGTTGGCGTACTCCTCGAACTTCATCAGCAGGTTGTTCAGGAAGGTGCTCTTGCCGGAGCCGGGGGGGCCCTCGAAGATGTAGATCTTGTTCTGGCGCGCCCCGCTCTTCATGGCTGCCACGTGGTTCATCAGGCGGTTGGCGAACAGACGGTCGGCGAAGAAGGGGCGGTCCGAGTTCTCCACGAAGAGCCTGCGGCAGTCGTAGTTCACGAAGTTGATCGATTCCGGATCGTCCGGGTACTCGTCGACCCCCTCGCTGACGTAGCTCTTCACCATGTCGTGGAACAGCTGGAAGATGTTGCGCATCATGGCGTCCGGTCGCTCGGCTACCAGCTGCATGTACTCCTGGAACGAGAGTACCGCCCCCTTCTTGCGCTCCACGATGGTGCGGCTCAACTGTTTTAGCACCGTATCTAGGTCTGGCATAGCTTTCCCGCCTGTCACAGCGTCTGTCGGTTCAGTATCTTGTCCTTCATCGTGTAAACCACCCGCTGCCATGTGATCTCCGCCTCTTCACCGCCTTCCCTGCCGGCCCCCCCGCGGGAGGTCTCGACCACCGCTTCACTGGTCTCCAGCTGCACCGAAGCCCCCCAGAGATACTCGATGCCGACCATGGTGTTGGCGATGTACTCCTGCACGAGCTGCTTCCCCTCGAAATGATGCACCAGGTAGAGCGTTCCCCCCTCGCCGCGTTCCGGGGCTATCTCGATGTGCGGAGGGTGGTACAGCGAGGCGAGCACCATGTCGCGATACTGCGCGGCGTCCCGGCTCTTCACGTAGTACTGCCAGACCATGCGCTGCGGGTCCAGCCTCTTGCCGGTCACGAACAGGTCGTGGCGGTTGGTGAAATCCTGATCCACGAAATCCTTGATGAACAGGTAGTCGCAGTAGTTGGAGCGGACCCGGAAGATGAAATCGTCGCCCAAGCCCGTTTCGCTGTCGAACTTCTTCCTCTTCTCCGCGTCGGCTATGCGGTGGTACTCGAAGCCGGTCCTGCCGGCGTCGCCGGCGTCCTTCAGGAAGGACATGAGCCGCATCCCGAGGGCGTACGGGTTCATGCCGACCCGCGGCATCGCGGTGACCCCGGCGTGCACCCGGGCGAAATCCACCTCGTGCCCCCGGATCCGGTCGTCCTCCAGGAAGAGCTTCTCGTGCCAGTAGCTCGCCCACCCCTCGTTCATGATCTTGGTGCGGATCTGGGGCTGGAAGAAGATCGAGGTCTTGCGCACCACCTCCAGGACCGACCGCATCCAGGTGTTTTCGTCGCGGTTCAGGAACTCGGAATTCTCGATGAGAAAGCGGAGCAGGTCGTGGCGCTCCCTCCGCTTCACCCCGGCGCTCTTGGCGAAATGGGCCTCCATCTCCGGGTACTTGATCACCACCTCGCTGAAGAAGAGCCGCTCCCCGTCCTCCCGGTCCAGCGCGATCGCCTCGTTGTACCTTGCCACCTCCTTCAGGTACTCCCCGACCGGAAGCTTCTTCTCGACCTGCAGGAAGACGTCGAAGTAGTAGTTGAGCCGGCTGGAGCAGGCGGCCTCCTGCGCGGCGAACAGCGGCGAGAGTTCGGCGTGGTACCCCACCAGGTTGTCGATGGCGCGCGCGAACTCCAGGATGTAGTCGACCCAGCGCCCCTTCTCGGCGCGCAGCTTCGCGATCACCCTCTTGTCCGAGAGCGCCTGGCCGGTGAAGTCGTACTCCCAGGTGTGGCGGAAGTAGAGGTTGTTCTGGAAGAAGTCGATATGCCCCAGCACGTGATAGAAGATCATCACGTTGAGCCAGTCCGGGTTGTTGTCGTTGTAAAAGGAGATCGGGGGGCGGGTGTTGATCACCGTCTCGTAAGGGTTGTGCGGGTAGAGCTCGTACTCCCCCTTCCCCCTCAGGACCTCCACGTCGTGGACCCAGTAGTCGTAGAGGGTCGGGATCATCACCTTGGGGGAGAGCTCTATCAGGTCCCGGTTGGTGACGATGTACTCCAGGCTTTCGTCGGTGAAGGAGAGCCCCGCCGCGCGTGCCCGCACCTTGCACCCTTCCATGATCTCTTTGGTATGCTGGTTGATCAGTTCCATGACTGCCTCTGATAGCTAGCTGATCTTACGCAATCTGTACCCCAAACACTCCCACCCTCGACAACCACTCCCCCCTTTGGAAAAGGGGGGCTGGGGGGGATTTCCTCTCTTAGCCAAATGGTACGAGGTCACGACCGACTGCAAATCCCCCTTTTTCAAAGGGGGACTTTCCACCCGGGATTTCACGATATCAGCTTCCTGATCCCCTCGATCACCCGCGCCTCTTCCGCGTCCTCGGTCATCACGTCCATCCGGAGCAGGTCGGGCTTGTCGCGCAAAAGCCCCGAGTTCTCCAGGTAGCGCGCCACCTCGGTCCACTGGGTGCCGCTGTGCTCGGCGATGGTGACCCCCATGCGGCTCACGTAGCTCAGTATCCGTACCAGTTCCGGGATCGACTTGTCCCCCCCGGTGTCCCAGTCGTCGCCGTCGGTGCCGTGAAAGACGTAGATGTTGTAGTCCGCGGCAAGGTTCTCCTGCGCCACGATCTCGTTCACCAGCTTGTAGGCGCTGGCCACCTCCGTCCCGCCCGCCACCCGCGAGTTGTAATAGGTGTGGAAGTCGGGAACCTCCTTCGCCTCCGTGTCGTGCAGGATGAAGCGCGATTCCACCTGCCCCGCATACTGGTATAAAAGCCAGCTGTAGATCATGACGTGCTGGGTCGCCACCAGCTCGGTCACCTTCCCGGCCATGGAGCCGGAATAGTCGCGCAGGAAAAACACCATGGCCTGCGGCTCGTAATCCTTTTCCCGGGAGAAGACCCGGTACACCTTGTCCCTTGGTGAAATGAGGAAGCGGGTCGGATCGAGATCGGAGAGATCCGGCAGGTTGCCGAGCGCGATGTTGGTCTCCACGATCTTTCTCAGGGTCGCCTTCTTGTCCAGCACCTGCCCCGAGCCGCGGTTTCGGTCGGTCAGGTCGTAGACGTAGCGTGTGAAGGAGCGCTTCTTCCCCTTCTCCTTGAGGTTGGGGAGCTGGAACTGCTCGGTGAGCACGCGACCCAGCTCGTAGGCGGAGGCCCCCATCTCGTGGCTTTCGCCCTCCCCCTGTCCGGGTCCCGCACCCGGCTCCTCGCCTGTTTCCCTCACCTTCTGCTCGCCGATCACCTCCCCTTCGTCCCCCTTGCCGCTGCCGCCGGTTGAGCCCCCCTCCCCCGGAGGGCGGATGGTCGGGTCGTGTACGAACTTCTCCTCCTCGGTCGAGGGGACCACCACGATCTTGCCCTTGCCCCCCTTCCCCGGCTTGATCAGCCTCCCGACCTTGATCTTCCTGGGGAAGCCGTCCTTCTCGCGCTGCCGGTCCCGCTCCAGGAGCTCGTCCAGCGACTTCATCTGGGTGAGGTACGGGTTGGGGAGCCGCCCCTGGTCCTGCAGCACGGCCAGATCGTGCCAGGCGTAGACCCCCCGCGCGAAGTCGGGAAACGGCCCGCGCAGGTTCCCTGCCGGGATATCGCGGCTGATGGCAAGCTCCTTCCTGAAGCGCGCCTCGCGTTCCGGATCCAGCCCCTTACGTTTCAGCTCATTGAGGAATTTCACGGGATCTTTCATGATATCCGTCTGCCTCTCCTGCCTATGACCCGCCGGGCTGGCCGGTTTGCCGTCCGCTAGCCTGGCGCCTGGTTTCAGCTCCTGGTTCCTACCAGCCCCTAGCCACTGGTTCTAAGCCCCTAGCCCCAAGTCCCCAGCCCCTGGTTCCAGCCCCCAGCCCCCAGTCCCTAGCCCCTGCTTCTAGCTCTCGTCTTCCTGGGTGCAGAAGTACTCTATGGTCTTCTGCGAGCAGGTACGGCAGTAGCCGAGCTTCCCGAGCATGGTGACGATCATCCTGTCGTAGAGCTTCTGGTTCTCCTCGTTGGTGCGGTTCGCCAGGGCTCCGATCAGGCTGCCGGCCCCCGCGATGTCGGATTTCAGCCGCACGTCGGTGACCGCCTTCACCAGCTCCAGGTTGTCCATGAAATCGTAGCTCGGGTCGACGGATATCTTCTGGCCGTAGATCTTGCGGATCGAGGTCCTGAAGGAGGCGCGCTGCTCCTCCGTCCTGAGGCCGATGCGCTCCTCCACGCTCTTCACGTAACGCTCGTCGATCTTGAGCGCCTTCAGCTCTCCGGTCTGGGGGTCCTTGTACTTCCACATCCGGTCCGGCCCCAGGTTCTCCGCATCGATGCCGATGATCATGTTCACGTAGTTCTGCACGTCCTTTCTGATGGCGTACGGCTCGTCCATGTAGGCGTTGAACATCTCGGTCATGATCCTTTCCCGGTACAGCTTCTTGGCGGTCTTCAGGTCCTCCAGGTACTTGGCGCGCTCGTTGGTCTCCACCACGTAGTCGAGCACCACCCGCTCCAGGCTCCGGAAGATGTCGTAGGCGACCATGCAGCGCCCCTCGTTGGTCTCCGAGCTCTCCTTGAGTATCTGTATGCTGCGCCCGAGACTTCGGTGCCCCAGGCCGCGCTGCCCGAAGCGCTTGGTGATGTCGGGATCCTGTCCCAGGGTGTCGATCACCTCGGCTAGCGCCTTGATGCTCTTCTCGCCGGCGACCTCGCCCGCGGCAAGCTTCATGGTCTCGATCGGGGTGAGCTTCTCGGATCTGGGGAGCCGGGTCAGCACCACGGCGACCGAGGCCGCGTAGTTCAGGTTCGGGTCCTGGTGCAGCACCTCCCTGGTGAGGGTGGTCTTGGACTCCCCCCCTATGGCGTAGGAGGTGAGCCCCTCCTGCATCCGGTAGTTGGTGTTGTGCGAGACGTAGCAGATCCTGCAGCGGTCGACGATGGGCGCCTCCTCCTTCTCGGCCAGGAACCGGTTGAACTCGGAGTTGTTGCTGGTGGCGATGATCATGGAGTCGATCGGCCACTTGTAGCCGTCGATCTCGATGGCCCGGTTCTGGATCACCCCGAGATAGACCTGCACCAGGTCCTTCTTGTTCTTGAAGATCTCGTCGCTGAAATGGATGCCGCCGCCTGCCACCCTTGCCAGGGCTCCGCGGCGCAGGTCAAAACGGTACGGGTTGTTGGTGTCCGAGAGATGGAGCAGCCGCTGGATCGATTCCTCCCCCAGGAGGTCGACGGCGGACGAGGTGATCTTGTCCTTGGCGGGGTATTTGCCGGTCAGGGTCCCGAGGCTTTCGCTCATGGGAACCGGGATGATGGCGACGCTCTCCAGCATCGCCCCCAGGTCGTTGTCGACGTGCTCCCTGATCTCGTTCCAGATATAGCCGCTGCTGGCCCCGAGCGGCCGGTAGTTGCGGTACAGGGTGTCCAGCTCATCGTCGGTGAACCCCTGCTCCGCGATGAAGCGGCGGCTGTCGTCCGGGTTCTCGAACAGGTTCATCGCCAGGATCATGGGATCCTCGTAGGTCTCGGAATCGATCTCCCGGATCCTGCCGTAATGGCCGAGCCTCTCCATGCCGAGCAACCGGAAGGTGTACTTGCGATTCCTCCCCTGGAGGAAGTTTCGGTACTTGCCGCAGAGGAACTCGACGAAGAAGGTCTTGCCGTTACCCGGTTCGCCGACCAGGACGAAGGCCATCTCCTTGCTGGAGCCCCCCTCGGCCGCATCCTTGACGAACGAGACGAAGCTGTTGATCTCGTCGTACATCCCGATGGTATGCTTGCGACCGGTCCGGAAGATGTTGAAGTCATAGGTGGTCTTGGCGTTCACCACGACCTTTTCGAAACCCGGCTCCAGGATCATCCGGATGATGCCCTGAAAGGCGTTCTCAAAGACCCTCTCTCCCGCCTTGACGGCGGCCAGATGCTGCCGGAGCGTGTCGTTCTTCTGCGCAGTCATGGTTTCCCTCCGCTTGGTTGTACTTGGTCCCGTTTCTCATTGGTTAAGCATTTTAAAAAAATTATACGCCTTTTGCGATTTTTTTTCGGCAAATCTTGCTCCGGCTCCGGCTCCGGTTTTGCTCAACGGATATGCACCGTTAAGGGAGGCGAAAACCGCCGGCAAGGGAGGAAATCCCGGCATTTAGTGACGGACAATGTATTTTACCCGCTCAGCGGATTTCCACAAGGCGAGGGGATCGCCAAACGGCTCCAAGCGCCTCGCTTTCCTTTTGGATTTCTTCTGGTAACATTGCCAAAGTTCAGGCGGGATGTGGCTTCAGGCTTAATCGGGGAAAAGGGAGGGGTACAAATGAAAAGGATATTTCTTGCGCTCATGATGATGTGCGCCGTACTTGCGGTGACCGGATGCGGCGGCGGCGACCACGACGACCGGCGCACCGTTTTCACCACCGACATCTTCAGCGATGAAACGGTCGACGGCTACGTCAGGAACTTCTTCAACAGCAACATCTTCGAGGTAGTGCAACCGGCTCCCAGCATATTTGCCGGGGTGCATCCCTTTACCGGAGACGAGTACCGCGGCTTCCTGGACTTCCCGCTGGACAGTATTCCACTAGGCGCATCCATAGAATCGGCCACCCTCGACATATTCCTGAGAGACGTGTTGGCCCCGGCCGGCAGCGTTCAGATGCGCATCGAACTTGTCCAACTTGTCGCCTCTGCGACCTTGTTGACGGACCTTGATTACGACGAACCGGCCTTGACCAGCACGGTGGTCCCTTTTGCGGTGGGCTCTGCCACCCGCGGCTTCATCAGCATCCCGATAACCCCGCTGGTGGCGCAGGCACAGGCCCTGCGACTCGACAACTTTCAGATCCGCATCATGCAGGAGTTTGTCGGCCCGGATGGGCGGATCGAGATCGACGACACGGTAACCGCTACGGCGCCGTTGCTGACCGTTTCTTATTTCTAGCCGCCCCCTTCAAGCGGGCCGACCGGACAGGAAGGCTTTCAGAGGAAATAGCGGCTGACGTCGAGGTTGAAGGGGCGGGGATCGAGGTTGGCGAGGATGAGACGGGTGGGGTGCGAGAGGGCGAGATCCACGATCTCCCCGTCGACCTCCCGGCCGTTGGCGTCGGCGACGATCCTGACCCGCGGGTTGTCCCACAGGGCGGGGTCCGGGTTGTTCTCCACCACGACCGCCAGCTCGTGGCTGTCCAGAAGCAGCAGCGAGCCGATCCCGTGTATACCCACGCAGTTGATCAAGAGTTTCAGCAGCCCCTGATCGTACGCCTTTCCCGCACCGGCAATCATCACCCTGAGCGCCTTGGCGGGTGTGCACGGCGTCCTGCCGGCGACCCGCGCCGAGGTAAGCCCGTCGTAGCAGTCGGCGATGCCGATGATCCTCCCCAAGAGGCTGAGCCTCTGGTAGGGAAAGCGGGGGTAGCCCGAAAAATCGGCCAGCAGGTGGTGCTCGAAGACCCCGGTGAGGATCCGGGAAGTCATCGCGTCGAGCCCTTTCAGTTTCATGACCTTCTTCACCCCGTGCAGGGGGTGCGCCTCCAGCGTCAGCTGCTCATCCGCGCTGAGTTCGCCGGGCTTCTCCAGGATCTCCCGTGGAATCTCGACCTTGCCTATGTCATGAAACAGGGCGGCGACCCCGAGCTCGCAGAGCTGAAACTTGGAGAGACCGAGCCGCTTTCCCATGGCGAGGGAAAGGATGCAGACGTTGACCGCATGGTTTTCGGTATAGGCATCGTTGCAGCGCATGGTGGTGAGCCCGACCAGGAACGCCTCGTGGCTGGAGAGGAGATCGATCATCCGCTGCACGACGCGCTTGGGTTCCCTAAGCCGCAGGGTCTGCCCCGCGCCGGCGTTCCCCATCACCTCATCCATAGCGGCTATCGCCCTGCCGTACAGCACCTTTGCCTTGAGCTTGCCGTTTTCGTGCTTGCTGCTGTTGAGTCTGAGGTTCAGCCTGTCGTTGCCGATCTCGACCGTATCGCCCTCTTCATGAACCGTTTCCACCTCGATGTTCACGATCATCCTCTGCTGCATACGCCGCAGGAATTCCGAGTAGTTGTCAGGCGACGGCAGCCCGTCTACCTCCCGCAGGGCATAGACGAACCTGCGCAGGTCGTCGGCGGTCACCGCCAGGTTGAACGATATCCCCCCCACGAGGTGACGTTTCATCTCCTCCATCACGAACCTGCTCGCCTCGAAACCGGCGGCATCGTGCTTGAGGCGCAAATCGGCCAGGTAGAGATTCCCCCCTCTCACCCTCAGGGAGGCCTCCTCCTTGGTGCGCAAAATCTCCCGCACCACATTGAGGACGTTGTCAACAGGCGCGTCCAGCGCCGCATGCCCCTCGCTGTAGTTGAGCGAGGTCTTGAAAAGTACGAAAAGCTGGGCCACCAGCGTCCTCCCCAGCAGGGCCAGCTCGTCGTTCAGTCGATATGGATTGAGCTCCTGCGCCATCTAAACCTCCGTGTGATCAGCCGCCGCTCTTTGCTGCCCGGCGGAAAGGGCCGCGATCGCCTGTTCCACGATCCCCCTGATCTCGACGTCCCGTTGCTTGCGCGCCTCTTCGAGGAGTTCCAGTGCCGCAGCGTTCCTCATTTTCATAAGCCCCGCCACCGCGCAGATGGCGCTCTCCTTGTCCTCCGCCTTCTTGAACCAGGACTTTTTCAGCAGCATCTCCCTGAACAGGGGAAGCACCCCCTCGGAGCCCAGTTCCCCGATCGCCTCGTAGACCGCCTTTTTCTCGGCGATCTCCCTGCCCTTGAAATCTTCCGCCATGGTCAACGCCAGGGCGGGCTTGAGCGCGAAGGGGAGTCTCTCCCGGGCCAGGATCTGCAGCGCCTTGATGCGCAAGGCGCTTGATTCGTCGCGCAGATACTTGAGGAGGTAGCTCTTCGCCTTGGGATCCGCCGAACGCTCCAGAAAGCCCAGCACCTCCCTGCGGATCCTCGCCTCCCGGTGCGTGATGAGCCCGACGATCAGCTCCAGCGCCACGGGGCTCCCCAGCAGGGAGAGGACGAGAACCACGTTTCGCACCAGGTACCAGCGCGGATCGGACAGGAACGGGGCGAATACCTGCGGATTGTCCTTCCCCAGCTCGACCAGCACCTCGATGATCACCTTCCTCATCTTCAACTTTTCCACCCGCCCCAGCAGTTCGCACATCGCCCCGAGCGATGGGAGTCCCAGGATCTGCAACAGTTCCTTCAGATCCTGGTGGCTCACGCTGTCGTCGGAATCGATGGTCTGCTGCAGGACCTGCACCGTACTTTCGGAAAGTATCCCGGCAAGGACGGCGGCGATCTGCCGCCGCTGATGGAGGGAAATGCTCCCCAGGTTCATCAATTGATTCAGGAATCTAAGCAGCCTCAGGGCACGGACGATGTCGCCGGCAAGGAACATGTCGACGGTCAGCTTCGCCACGATGTCGAGGAAATCGTCGAAGGTCCCGGGCTCTTTTGCCCCGGCAAGTATTGCCGAGACGATGTTTATCACGTCGTCGACCGGATGGCGAAGCGCCTCGGCCTGCTTGGCCTTGTCGAGCCAGTTCGCCTCTGCACCGGTCAACATGAGCTGATGCTTGGGGATCACCCGCGGGGGGAGGGGGGAGCTCTGCGCAATGAAGGCGGATATCCGGGAAACGGCATCCTGCTGGGAAACGGTGAACGGTTGCTCCTCTGCACGGCCGGCCTCGACAAAATCCTCCTCAAGCAGGTAGTCGACATGCGGCAGGTTCTGCTCCCAGAGCTGGGTCACGATATCGTCATCATGCCGGCTGGGGCGCTCGAAACCGGCAATCTCCAGGAACAGGGTCAGTTCCTGCGGCTCCAGTCCGGCGGAGAAGATCAGCGCCCTGATGCCGTCGGCATAGAGCCGGAACGGCAGGCTTTCCTTGGGATCGTCGTTGCGATAGACATCGGTCCCCCGGTACCTGAGCGCAAAACGCTCCACCTCGAGCTTGAAGTGGCCGAAGCGGGCCATGTGCGCCAGCATCTTGGCGTTCAACTCCTCGACGAACCTGATGAGCACCGGGTTGTTCGGCAGGTATATCCTGAGTCCCTTGGCGGTTCTCACCATGGCCAGGATGACATCGTTGGCCGATGCGATCTCCATCCGGCTCGGCTGATCTTCCTTGGCTTCTCGAGCAGCTTCGATCATGCAACTCCTCTCAGCAGAAGCGATCACCTCTCTGCTAACCCTTTATGCCGCCTGCCGGCAGCGCCGTTTCACCTGCGCCTGCGCCTGCGCCAATACCATGAACAGGAGAGGCAGGCAGCTCATGAATGATACGCCGAACCGTTTCCCATGTAAAGAAGCGGTCGCCCATGAAGCCGTACCCATCGGACCCCGAGCGGTTCGAAGAGAGGGCGGAGCGCACGGGGGACCCGATTCTCTTCGGCGCAAAAGGGAGGGTTCTGGAGCTGTTTCGCAGCAAGTTCTGCGAAATGTTTCACATTTGTCAGCCAGCGGACATTTTCCCAGGAACGGGAAGAGCTTCAGGAGGGGAGGCGGCTGCCGCGGGAGCCGCTGCATGACCGTTTGCCGCAAAAAAAGGGAGCCGGTTCATACCCCGGCTCCCTTTCATTTGTTTCGCGTCAGCAGCGGTTCTACATCATGCCGCCCATGCCGCCCATTCCGCCCATGCCGCCCATGCCGCCCGGCATAGAAGGCATGCCGCCTTCTTCCTTGGGCTTGTCGGCGATCATCGCCTCGGTGGTCATCATGAGACCGGCCACGGAAGCCGCATTCTGCAGCGCGTACCTGGAAACCTTGGTCGGGTCGATGATGCCGGCCTCGATCATGTCGACGTAGGTGTCGTCGGCGGCGTTGTAGCCGAACGCGCCGGAGCCGTTTTTCACCTTGTCCACGACGATCGAGCCGTCGACGCCCGCGTTCTGAGCGATCTGACGGATCGGCTCCTCGAGCGCGCGCCTGATGACGTTGACGCCGAACTGCTGCTCTGCGGGGAGCTGCAGGCCGTCGAGAGCGACCATGGCGCGCAGGTAAGCCACGCCGCCTCCGGGGACGATCCCCTCGTCCACGGCTGCGCGGGTTGCGTGCAGTGCATCCTCAACGCGTGCCTTCTTCTCCTTCATCTCGATCTCGGTTGCCGCACCCACCTTGATGACGGCAACGCCGCCGACGAGCTTGGCAAGTCTTTCCTGGAGCTTTTCGCGATCGTAGTCGCTGGAGGTCTCCTCGACCTGGGCACGGATCATCTTGACGCGCCCCTGGATCTCCGCATCGATGCCGTTACCGTCGATGATGGTGGTGTTGTCCTTGTCGATGGTGATCTTCTTGGCGCTGCCCAGCATGTCGAGCGTTGCGTTCTCGAGCTTGAAGCCGACCTCTTCCGAGATCACCTTGCCGCCGGTCAGGATCGCGATGTCTTCCAGCATAGCCTTGCGGCGGTCGCCGAAGCCCGGGGCCTTGACGGCTGCCACGTTCAGGACGCCGCGCAGCTTGTTCACCACCAGGGTGGCCAGGGCCTCGCCCTCGATGTCCTCGGCGATGATCAAGAGCGGACGGCCGGATTTGGCGGTCTGCTCCAGTACCGGGAGGAGGTCCTTCATGCTGGAGATCTTCTTGTCGTGGATCAGGATGCTCACGTTCTCCATGTTCGCTTCCATCCTCTCGGGATCGGTGACGAAGTAGGGAGAGAGGTAGCCGCGGTCGAACTGCATCCCCTCGACGGTCTCAAGGGAGGTCTCCATCGCCTTTGCTTCCTCGACGGTGATGACCCCTTCCTTGCCGACCTTCTCCATCGCCTCGGCGATGATGTCGCCGATGGTCTTGTCGTTGTTGGCGGAG
>Ga0209212_1001183_pt1 | contig 44171 bp, 42 predicted proteins | sample RifGroC2_FD_183996 | JGI IMG/M metagenome (GOLD analysis project Ga0209212, IMG submission 183996) | Groundwater microbial communities from Rifle, Colorado, USA - Groundwater C2 (SPAdes) (version 2) | ecosystem: Environmental > Aquatic > Deep subsurface > Groundwater | place: Rifle, Colorado... | reverse complement strand
TGGAGCGGGAAACGGGATTCGAACCCGCGACCTTCAGCTTGGGAAGCTGACACTCTACCACTGAGTTATTCCCGCTTAAATCGAGTGGTCTTTGTACCGCATTTTGCCGGCCGCTGTCAATGGTTTTATTGAACTGTTTACTGCCTGAGACTGCTCACCACGAGCTTGCCGAGCATCTTCTCTGCTATTGCTTTGCCGGGCACCTGGTAGGTCCCGCCGGCTACCTGCGCCTTCAGTTCTTCTATCCGCTCGACCCTCGAATCCTTGCGCTGCTGGGAGGTGGGTACTACCGGCATGTAGCTGGAGAGCTCGACCTTGTCCGCCGCGGCTTGCGGCCTGGCAGCTGCTTCCCCATGTGCATCGGCCTGCTCCTTGTCGGCACGCGCGACTGCAAGATGGGTAAGTGCCGGATTGGTGTTGAGTTCTTCGATTTTCATCTGATATTTGCCCCCGATTAAGTTAGGTACGGTATTCAATCTTGTTCTGTTTCGACACCTGGAGCAAGAACTTTAGCTTTTTTTCATGGTCGAGCACTTTTTTTCTTTAGGAAGGGCAAATCAAGCAGGGATGGAAAATCGGCTACCTCGTAATCTGCTCCTTCGAGTTCGGTCTTCTCGCCGTAACCGTAGCTGCACCCAACCGTCACGACTCCCGCGCCTCCGCCGGCCGCGATGTCGTTCACGCTGTCTCCCACCATCAGGCACTCCCCCGCCCGGACGTCGAACTGCCTCAGGAGGGCTCGTATCGGCTCGGGCGACGGCTTGCGGAACGGGAAGGAATCGGCACCGAAGATGTGGCTGAAGTGACCGGAGAGCCCCAACCGCGTCAGCACCTCGCGGCAGAGCGCCACGTTCTTGTTGGAGAGGACGCACATGGGCGCCCCAACCCCCTGAAGCGCCTCCAGGGTCTCGGCGACTCCCGGGTAGACGGTGGTCTTGTCGGCTATGTGCGCCAGGTTGTAGTCGAGGAAGAGTTCCAGCGCCTGGTCCACCTCGCCGGCCGTGGCGCCCGGAAGCGCACGCTCCACCAGCGAGCGCGCCCCCTGCCCTACCAGCTTGCGCACGTCGGCGATTTGAAGCTGCGGCAGACCGCGGCCTTCACGGATGAGGTTGGTGGCATCGGTCAGGTCGGGCAAGGAATCGATCAGCGTGCCGTCCAGGTCGAAAATGAGTAGCCTTATGGGTCCCATGTTGTTCTCCGGATACGAAAAACCGCGGCGACCGGTCCTGCTTGCGGTCACCGCGGTCCATTAGTGCAAGAAGCGAACCCCCGGGGGGAGGGAAGCGGTTATTCCCACTCGATGGTTGCCGGCGGCTTCTGGCTGATGTCGTACACCACGCGGTTAACGCCCTTCACCTCGTTGATGATTCGCGAGGAAATACTGCCGAGTAGCTCGTACGGGAGCTTGACCCAGTCGGCGGTCATGCCGTCCAGCGAGTTGACGGCGCGAAGTGCCACGGTCCACTCGTAGGTACGGGCGTCGCCCATGACGCCGACGGTCTTCACCGGGAGCAGTACGGCAAAAGACTGCCAGATGTCGCGATATAACCCCGCCTTCCGGATCTCCTCGATGACGACGGCGTCGGCCTCGCGCAGGATGTCGAGCTTATCGACGCTCAGTTCGCCGATGCAGCGGATGGCGAGTCCCGGCCCCGGGAACGGCTGGCGGTAGACCACCTCGTCCGGCATGCCGAGTTCCTTGCCCAGGAGCCGCACCTCGTCCTTGAAGAGCTCGCGCACAGGCTCGAGGAGCTTCAGGTTCATCTTCTCGGGAAGTCCGCCCACGTTGTGGTGGCTCTTGATGACGGCGGACGGTCCCTTGGTGGAGACGGACTCGATGACGTCGGGATAGAGGGTTCCCTGGGCCAGGTAGTCGACCTGCCCGAGTTTCTTCGCCTCCTCCTCGAAGAGGTAGATGAACTCGTTGCCGATGATCTTCCTTTTTTGCTCCGGGTCGGACACCCCTTCCAGCATGCCGAGGAAGCGGTCGGCGGCGTCGACGTAGTCGAGGTTGATCTTGAAGTGCTTGGTGAAGAGGTTCACGACCTTCTCGGCCTCACCCTTCCTGAGCAGCCCGTTGTTCACGAAGACGCACTGCAGCTGGTCGCCGATCGCCTTGTGGATCAGGACGGCGACCACGGCGGAATCGACCCCGCCGGAGAGGGCGCAGAGGACCTTGCCGGTGCCGACCTTCTCGCGGATGGAGGCGAGTTCGGTCTCGATGAAGTTGGCCATGGTCCAGGTCGGCTCGGAGCCGCAGATGTTGAAGAGGAAATTGCCGATCATCTCCTCGCCGCGCGGGGTGTGCACCACCTCGGGGTGGAACTGCACCCCGAAGAAGTTGCGCTTCTCGTCCTTCATGGCGGCCACCGGGCACCCCTGGGTGTGGGCCATCAGCTGGAACCCGGCCGGCATCTGCTCGATCCGGTCGCCGTGGGACATCCAGACCTCGGCGCCGCCTTCAAAGCCGGCGAAGATCTCGCTGGCGCCGTCGAGGGCGAGGGTGGCGCGGCCGAACTCGCGCTTGTCGCAGCGCTCCACGCGCCCCCCCAGCTGCTGGGTCATCAGCTGCATGCCGTAGCAGATGCCGAGGACGGGGATGCCGAGGTCGTAGATGCCGAGATCGGAATGCGGGGCGTCCTTGTCGTAGACGCTCGAGGGGCCGCCGGAAAGGATGATCCCCTTGGGGGCGAACTCCTTGATCTTCTCCAGCTTCATGTTGTAGGGGTGGATCTCGCAGTAGACGCTCTGCTCCCTGACGCGCCGGGCGATCAGCTGGGTCACCTGGGAGCCGAAGTCGAGGATCAGCACCTTCTCGGAATGTATATCGATGGTCATGACTGGTTTCCTTATGTTCAAAGTCAAAAGCTGTCACGCAAAGACGCCAAGGCGCAGAGAATTGCACAAAATATATGTGCCTAAGCTTTTCTTTGCGGCTTTGCGGCTTGGCGTGAGCGCTGGTGTTTTATTTCTCGACCCGGTAGTTCGGCGCCTCTTTGGTGATCATGACGTCGTGGACGTGGGACTCTTTGAGGCCTGCGCCGGTGATCCTCACGAATCGGCCGTTTTGCTGCAGATCATCGATGGTCCGGCTGCCGGTGTACCCCATGCCGGCTCGCAGGCCGCCCATCAACTGGTGCACGTTGGCGGAGAGCGGTCCGCGCAGCGGCACCATCCCCTCGATCCCTTCCGGGACGAGCTTGATGTCGCTGTCGACGTCGCTCTGGAAGTAGCGGTCCTTGCTCCCTTCCTTCATGGCGCCGATGGAGCCCATGCCGCGGTAGCTCTTGTAGGCACGACCCTGGTACAGGATGGTGTCGCCCGGGGACTCCTCGGTACCCGCGAAGAGGGAGCCGATCATGATGACGTCGGCGCCTGCGGCGACCGCCTTGGTGAGGTCGCCGGAGTACTTGATGCCGCCGTCGGCGATCATCGGGATGCCGTGCCTCTTGGCGATCCTGGAGCACTCGGCGATGGCCGTGATCTGCGGGACGCCGATACCGGCGACAACGCGGGTGGTGCAGATGGAGCCCGGCCCGATGCCGACCTTGATGGCGTCGACTCCGGCCTTGATGAGCGCCTCGGCCGCGTCGGCGGTGGCGATGTTGCCGGCAACGAGCTCTAAACCGGAGAAGGTCGACTTGATGCGGGCGATCGCCTCAAGCACCCCCTGGGAATGGCCGTGCGCCGTGTCGATGACGATCACGTCCACCCCGGCCTTCATCAGGGCGTCTATGCGCGCGTCGACATCCGGGGTGGGGCCGACGGCGGCGCCGACCCTCAGACGCCCGAGGGAGTCCTTGCAGGCGTTGGGGTACTTCTTGATCTTCTCTATATCCTTGATGGTGATGAGCCCCTTGAGGTTCTTCTCCTCGTCGACTACCAGGAGCTTCTCGACCCGGGTGTGCTTCAGGTGCTGCTTCGCCTGCTCCAGCGTGGTCCCTACCGGGACCGTCACCAGGTTCCTCTTGGTCATCCTGTCGGAGATGAGGAGGTCCAGGTTGGTCTCGAAACGGAGGTCCCTGTTGGTCAGAATGCCGACCAGCTTCCCGTTCGCCTTGGTGATCGGCACGCCGGAGATCCGGTACTTCGCCATCATCTCCAGCGCCTCCCGGATGCGCTGGTTGGGGCGCATGGTGATCGGGTCGACGATCATCCCCGACTCGCTCTTCTTGACCTTGTCCACCTCCATCGCCTGCTCGGCAATGGTGAAGTTCTTGTGGATGAAGCCGAGCCCCCCTTCACGCGCCATGCAGATCGCCGCCCTCGACTCGGTGACGGTATCCATGGCTGCGCTCACCAGCGGTATGTTCAGGTTGATGTTGTTCGTGAGTCGGGTGGAAAGGTCGGTATCGCGGGGGAGGATGAGCGAGTGGGCTGGAAGAAGCAGGACGTCGTCAAACGTGAGACCTTCCGGGAGGCTGCTTTCTAACATTGGGGAGACTCCTTTGTGTTTCGGGGCAGGATTTAACCGAAAAACTTATTACAAGGGGCGAGGCAAGTCAACTGAAATTTGGCTAATGGGAGGGGGTGAAAACCTTTAATGGGAGTCAGGGGAATTATGGGAATTATGGGAGTTATGGGACCCCCTACCCTACCCCCGGCCCTACCCCCTACCCTCCCCCCCTCCGGGGGGAGGTGCGTTGTTCGGGCTTACGCCGGGATGAACTCTTCCTTCCTGCCGATCCGGGCCAGGGCAGCCACGATGAGCTCGACTGCCGCATCGAGGTCGGAGAGGGACATGGTCTCTACCGGGGTGTGCATGTAACGAAGCGGCAACTTCACCAGCGCGGTCGCTACGCCGCCACGGGATATCTGCATGACGTTGGCGTCGGTCCCGGTCGCCTTGGCTATCCCGGTGTACTGCACCGGGATCTTCTCCGTTGTAGCGGTGTCGGAAAGGAGATCGAAGAGCACCGGGTTGATGTTGGCGCCGCGCGGCAGGATCGGTCCCTTGCCAAGCCCTACCTCGCCGTTGTGCTTCTTGTCGACGTCGGGCTGATCGGTGGCGAAATCGACCTCGACGCAGATGCCGACGTCGGGGTTCACCGAGTAGCTGCTGGTGGTGCCGCCACGCAGCCCCACCTCCTCCTGAACGGAGGAAACGCCGTACAGATCGATGGGGAGCGGAATGGGCAGCGCCGCCACGCGCCGGAGCACCTCGGCCACCACGAAGCTCCCCGCCTTGTCGTCCAGCCCCCGCGAGGTGACGCGGTCGCCCAGGAGCCGCTCCAGGCCATAGGCGAACGTGATGGGATCGCCCACCCGGACCAGTTCCTGCGCCTCTTTCTTATTGGCTACGCCGATGTCGATGTACTGCGCCTCAAGCTTGATGACCGTGTCGCGCTCCTTGGGCTCGATCAGGTGGATCGGCTTCTTGCCGATGACGCCGACAAGAGGCCCCTTCGCCGTGTGGACGTGGACCCGCATGCCGGGAGTGATGTGGGGATCGACCCCGCCGATCGGAGCGAAGTAGATGAAGCCGTTATCGTCGAGATAGCGCACCTGGAGCCCGATCTCGTCGGAGTGACCCACCACCATGACGCGGGGGCGGTGTTTTCCTTCCCCCTGGATCATGCCGAAGACGTTCCCGATCACGTCGGTCGCCACCTGGCAGAACGGTTCTATGTATGAGCGGAAGATCCGCTGGGCGGGCTGCTCGTACCCCGAGGGGCTCGGCGCCGCCAGTAACTGCTGTAAAAACTCGAATGATTCGTCGCGCATGTATCCTCCAGACAAAGACAAAGACAAAGACAAAGACAAAGACAAAGATAAAGATAAAGATAAAGATTAAGAAAGGGCAGGTCGCTTTTTTTCAATCGGCCCAAGTGTCCATCGCGGCAGGAATGCCGCTCCTACAGGATTTTAACCCGCCTCTTCTACATCGGGTATTTCCCCATCGACGCCGGGTCCATGTGGTCGAGGAAATCGACGAACCTGCGGGCGTTGTTCTCCCTGGCAAACCCTTCCTCGTTCATGTCGAGCGTCGACACCTGGGTCAGGAGTTCGTCGTTCACCAGCACCGGCATCTGGTACTTGAGCGAGAGGAGCATCGCCTCGACCACGTGCAGCTCGAGCCTTGCTTCCTCGCCTTCTTTCCTGACCCGCACCGACGCGGTGAAGATCCCGTCGCGCAGGCTCTCGATCATTATGCTGGAGACGGTCATGCCGAGTTGGTCAAGCAAGGCGGTGAAGACATCCTTGCGGCTGTTCCTGGGCGACATCTCCCGCCCGACGAACTGGGCGGCGAAGGAGATCGACTCGGAGGGGTTGATCCAGACCGGAACCGCGTTCTTTTCTTCGGCATCCTTAAGAATGATCACAGGCATCTGCGCAATGGCGTCCAGCGCGAAGCCGAACACCTTCATTTCCAGGTACATACTTGAATCTCCCTCAGTCGTATCAGACATGCAGGATCTCGCCCTTGAGGATGGTCTGCAACCCCTCGGTGATCCTCACCTCCAGCACCCGCCCGGCAAGGGACGGGTCGCCGTCCATGATGGCGCCGCGGTTGCCTCCGGTCCTGCCGAAGAGACAATCGCCGCTGCTGCTTAACCCTTCCACCAGCACCCGCTGCACCGTCCCCTCTAAACTGCGGTTCCTGGCGAGGGTGGTCTTCTTCTGCACCGCCTGCAGCCTCTCCAGGCGCCCCTGCTTCTCGGCGCGCGTGGCGTCGTCGGCGTAGTCGGCGGCCTTGGTCCCGGGGCGCGCGGAGTAGATGAAGGAGAAAAGGTCGGCATACTGCACCTCCTCCATCAGCGCCAGGGTCTCCTGGAACGCTGCCTCGTCCTCACCGGGGAACCCCACGATGATGTCGCCGGTGATCTGGATCTCGGGACACGCATCCTTCAGGGCCGCCACCTTGGCGAGGTAGTCGGCGCGGGTGTAGCCGCGGTTCATCCGCCGCAGCACCTGGTCGCTGCCGGACTGGGCCGGGAGGTGGATGTGCGGGGCGAGCTCAGGTATCTCGGCGAAGCAGGCGATGAGTTCGGGCGAAATGTCCTTGGGGTGCGAGGTGGTGAAACGGATCCTCTCGATCCCCTCGACCCCCGCCACCAGCCGCAGCAGGTCCGGGAAGCCGGGCTCCCCCGGGGTCTTGCAGCTGTAGGAGTTCACGTTCTGCCCCAGCAGGGTCACCTCGGTCACTCCGGCCGCGGCGAGCGCCCGGACTTCCTCGACCACCCTGGCGGCGCTCCTGCTGATCTCGCGCCCGCGCACGTGCGGCACTATGCAGTAGGCGCAGAAGTTGTCGCACCCCTGCATCACGGTGACGAACCTGGTGACGCCCCCTTCGCTGTCGGACAGGGGGAAGAGGTCGAACCTCTTCTCGTCGTCCAGGAAGTCGGTCTCGATGCTCCTTCTCCCCTCTTCGGCGGCGGTCACCATCTTCTGCAGCAGGTGCAGGTTGTGGGTGCCGAAGACGAGGTTCACGAAGGGGGCCTTTTTCAGGAGTTTTTCCCCCTCCTGCTGCGCGACGCAGCCGCCGACGCCGATGATCAGCCCGGGCCTCCCCCCCTTGATCGACTTGAACTTGCCGAGATGGCCGTACACCCGCTGCTCGGCGGTTGCCCGTATGCTGCAGGTGTTCAAAAGGACCAGGTCGGCATGATGGGGATCGTCCGTCCGCTGGTACCCGATCCCTTTCATGAGGGCAACTATCTTCTCGGAATCGCTCACGTTCATCTGGCAACCGAAGGTTTCCAGGTAGAGCTTCTTTGCTTGGTTCACGTCGTCTTCCCTGTAGCTAAATTGATGAATAGTACGAAATATCGCGTAGCACAGTCAACATCTATTACAGGGTGCCGCAGGGAGGTGGGTTGGAGGCCGCAAAAACCGGGTTAGCAAACCTAAATGATTGACCTAGCGATATATGCAGAAAAAAATATATTGACATATCCGGGGAGGGGGTTTAAAAGACTCATTAGGATCGCTCCGAGAGCAGACGATCGTTTTTTCCACTGCTCACCTCACCCTCCCTTTTTATTGTGAAATGTTATGTTTCAACTATTTATCCGCTGCCATTATAAATATCCAACAAAGCGCATTTCCCCTAAAACTGCGCGACAATCTACCGATGAGTAGAACAGCTTCCAGGCTTTAATGCAGGAATTCGGCGCGCCCACGCGCCATTTGAATACTCCCTGAACCAGGTTGGTAAAAACCAGCGAAAGAACAAAGGAGAAGTGAATGAAAAGACTGGAAAAGCTGTTGTTAGGCGCAGCCGTTTTGGCCATGGCTGCGCCCGCCGTAGCGCAGGCGGACGATCAGGCCATGCAGAAAAAGATCGACGATCTGACCCGCAAGGTGGAAAAACTCGAGGACAAATCCCTCAGCAAATGGCTTACCATCGGTGGCGACTACCGCTTCAGGATGGATTACCTGAAGGGTGACGTCGTGTCGCATACCGACGCCATCGGCACCATGCAGAACCTGACCAAGGGGTTCCTCCTGGACCCTACCGTCGCGGGGAACGGCACACCGTCCGGCCTTGAGTTCATGCTGATGTCGCAGCCGGGCAAGCTCTTCTCCAGCCAGCAACTCGACACCATCCTGGACAGCTACATGCCGCAGGCGATGTTCAACTTCATGACCGGCGGCAACCTCGACGCGGTGATCACTAACTACATGACCGCCTACGGCTCCGTCGACGCGGCGCTCGCGGGCAAGGCGATGACCGCGCAGCAGGTCGGGATCCTCAACACGCTGATGAGCAAGGGGGTCTTCACAACCGTGCTGACCAAGCTCGGCGGCGGCGACCTGGCAGCAGGTCAGGCGGCGTACCAGCAGATGATCGGCCAGATGGCCACGAACCTCGGCACCACCCCGGACAAGGCGGCGCTTCTTGCCAACACCGCCCTGATGCAGTCCTTCCTCGGCGCCGGCTCGCCGAGCCTGCAGCAGGTCCAGGCCTACAAGCCCAAGAACGAGACCCTCTACACCAACCGCGTCGGCATCGACTTGCACGCCAAGGCCACCAAGGACGTCACCGTCAACGTGCGTCTCTTGGCCTACAAGACCTTCGGCTCCTCCAATGACGACGCCGTCACCAACAACGGCAACACCCCGTTCTTCGCGGACCGCGTCGGCGTCTTTGACGGCACACTGGGGCACGTCCCGTCCAGCAGCCTGCTCAACGTCGACCGCGCCTATGCGACCTGGTCCAACATCGCCGACCAGCCGATCTGGTTCTCCGTCGGCCGCCGTCCTTCAACCAACGGCGCACCGAGCAACCTCCGCCTCAACAACGAGCGCCCCGGCAACGGCGGCACCCCGGCACTCCTGGTCGACTACGCCTTCGACGGCATGACCCTCGGCTGGGCGCCCGACATCGAGGCGCTCCCGGGCGCCTATGCAAAAGTCTGCTACGGCCGCGGTTTCGAGAGCGGCTTCCAGACCCCGAGCAACAGCCTGAAGGACACCGACATGCTCGGCGTCGCCCTCATCCCGATCGACACCGACCCGCTGCGCGTCTGGATGCAGTGGAACCGCGGCATAAACATCTTCGACTTCCCGACCATGGAGAACACCGCCTTCGGCAACACCAGCAACTCCGTCTCGCTGGGCGCCATCGACTGGTACGGCATGGGCGCCATGAGCACGCTGAAGAACATAGGCCCGGGCAAGCTGCACCTCTTCGCCGACGGCGGCCTGAGCATCACCCACCCGAGCGACAACGTCTCCAAGAACGCCGGGTTCGAGGGGCTTCTGACCGGCTCGTTCTTCTCCCAGGAGGCTCCGACCGACAAGACAGGCTGGGGCGCCTACGCCGGCGCGCGTTACGACTACGAGCCGAGCAGGACCAAGATCGGCTTCGAGTTCAACCACGGCTCCAAGAACTGGATCCCGTTCGACCCGGCAGCCGACGACCTCTGGACCACCAAGCTCGGCACCCGCGGCAACGTCTACGAGGGCTACCTGATCCAGGAACTCGACCTGAAGCCGATCTCCTCGCATCTGGCCAAGGCCTTCTTCAAGATCGGTTACCAGTATTACGACTTCGAGTACACCGGGAGCAACAACTGGGTAGGCGCACCGGTGAAGATCTCCCAGGTCCAGTCCACCGACCTGATGCTGCTCCAGCCGCTTAAAAAGGCGCAGGACGTCTACGTCACCTTCGAGGTGAAGTTCTAAACCGGCAGCCAGCGAACAAATCGGGGTGGCAGCTTCAGGCTGCCACCCCACCCCAAAAGGAGAAAGAAGATGAAAAAAGCAGTTTCGGTAATGGTTCTGGTAGCAATCGCGGCGATAGGCCTTCTCTGCTTCAGCGGCGCGGCAATGGCCGATGAGATCAAGATGGTCGGCGTGATCACCAAAATCGAAATCGCCGGCAAAGACGCCAATACCGCCACCGCCACCCTGAAGGACAACAAGACCGAGTCGCTGATCGTCATCACCGTGAACGACGATCTCACGCTCGACAAGTTCAAGGACCACAGGATCGTCGAAGGCGACGAGATTCGCTGCAAGTACGAGGTAATCGACGGCAAAAACGTCTCCAAACTCTTCCGCAAGACGGCAGGCTGCTAGGCTCGCGCCAAGAAAAAAATTTTAGCTCTTACCTCGCGCTGTAGTTTTTCTGCAAATTACAGCGTTTCTTCGGCGCATATTCATCTAATTATATAGATGTCTTCTTGAATTTTCCCGCGAACAAGGGGAGTTTACGAAAGAGAGGACCCGCTTCCGTGTGGGTATAAAAATCGATTACAAGAGGGAATCGTGATGAAAAAGACAAGTGTGATAGCGGCAATGTTCTGCCTGGCCGTCGCAGCGACCACCGCGATGGCGGCAAGCGAGCACCCGGGCAAGGAGTCGATCGAGAAGAGCGGCTACAAGGGACCGGAAACCTGCGAGGAGTGCCATCCCGGCACCGCCAAGGCGTTTCTGGATACGGTGCACTGGAAGCATGCCTCCAAGGTGACCAACGTCGATGGGCTCGACCCGAAGAAAGAGTACGGGATGAAGAACCGCGTCTACGTCATGTGCAACGGCAACGACATCGTCAACAACCTGAAGGAGATCCCGAAGAGCCCGGTGACCGGCAAGAGCAAGTTCACCGGCTGCAACACCTGCCACCCCGGCAACCACCTGAGCGACGTGGGGAGCACCGGTCCGGAGGCTGAGGCCGCCATCGACTGCCTGGTCTGCCACTCGAGCGATTACGACTTCCGCCAGAGGAAGGCGTTCAAGAACGAGAAGGGGCAGGTCGTGATGGGACAGGACCGCAGCACCAAGGCGGCGCTCTCCATCAACAAGCCGACCGTGAAGAACTGCATGACCTGCCATGAGGCGGCAGGCGGCGGGGTGATCGTCAAGCGCGGCTTCTCCTTCACCAAGGATACCGACGCCCACGCGGCGAAAGGGATGGTCTGCGCCGACTGCCACAAGGCGAAGCACCACAAGATCCCGACCGGCCTCGACCCGAACAACTGGGCCAACGACGGCGTGCTGATCTCCTGCGCGGACACCTCCTGCCACGGCACCAAGCCGCACAAGGACGCCGACCTGAACCGTCACTGCGCCAAGATCGCCTGCCAGACCTGCCACATCCCGCGTACCGGCGGCGCCTTCGCCAAGGACTTCACCGTCTGGGAGCAGACCCCCGACAAGTTCTACGAGCCGACCACGCTGAAGAAAGAAGCCAACGAGACGATACCGGTGTACGCATGGTACAACGGGACCGTGAAGAACACTGCGCACTTCATCGGCCCGAAAGGGAGCAGGAAGGACGGCAAGAGCAAGATCACCCCGTTCAAGATCTTCCAGGGGAAGGCTTACTACAACAAGCAGACGGGCGAGCTGCTCTCCATGGACTTCGCGCCGCCGATGTCCGACGGCGACACCCGCGCCGGCGTGCTCTCCGCAGCGAAGACCCTCGGGCTGAAGAACCCGGAGAAGATCGCGAAGGAAGCGGTACCTGGCTGGCAGACCATCTACTTCGGAAGCAACCACCTGGTGACCAAGAGCAAGGCTCTCTTCTGCTCCAACTGCCACGCACCCAACGGGGTGCTCGGCTTCAAGGATCTGGGCTACAGCGACAAGGAGATCGTGAAGCTGACCAGCCCCGAGCTGTACATGGAGAAGGTCGCCAAGAAGCAGAAGGAAGAGTGGTAGGAGTATCGAAGGGTAAAGGGAACTTCGCCCTGTAGCTGAAAGAAAGCCCCCCTTGGCGATGAGGGGGGCTTTCATGTTTGCGGTTTTCACCCATCCCCACCCCGGCCCTCCCCTTGAAGGGGAGGGGGAGAGAGCGGCTGTGCAGCTGCGCGGCAGCTACGGCAGGGCATTCTACTTGCGACCCAGCCAGAGCAGGACGGGGTAGGTGCGTACTTCTCCGTTCGCGCCAGGCTTCTCCATGGCGGCAGCGATCACCACCCGCACGTCGGAGAGTCCGTTCCTCGAGAACTCCTCGACGAGGAACTCCCTGGCAAAGCCGTGGTGCAGAACACCGGTCGGGTCGTCGTGGAAGCGGCCGTCCTCGGCTTCGAGGTCGGCCAGCGCCAGCCAGCCTCCTTCTTTCAGGGCAGGGACGAACGAGGCGATCAGCGCCGGCACGTCCTTGACGTGGTGCATCGTCATGCTGCTTGTGATGAGGTCATAGCTGCCGTCGAGTTGCTGGTGCTCCAGGTCGAGGAGCGCTGTGGCAACGTTGCCGACCCCCCTCTCCCGGGCCTTGCCGGCGAGCACGTCCAGCATGCCGCGGGAGCTGTCCGCGCCCGTGATTTTACCGATGAATGGTTGCAGTCCCAGGGTCACCAGACCGCTGCCACAGCCGTAGTCCAGCACCTCCATCCTGCCGTGCAACGGCAGTTCGCGCCTGATGGCGGCGACCACGTCCTGCGCCAGCTTCACCCGGCGCGGTTCCTGGTCCCAGTTGGCCGCGGCGGCGTCGAAGTCGCGTTTTTGTTCCTGGTGCATTTCAATTCCCTCCCAGCTTAGACTTGTCCGCCGTAGCCTGAAAGGCGAAGGTGGATCGCGGCAGGAATGCCGCTCCTACGGGTGGTGCGGTCAACAAGATAGTATTCAATTTTCCATATGTCAACTTTTTCCCTTCACTCGCACACTTGGTGGACTTGGTGGACTTGGTGGACTTGGTGGACTTGGTGGACTTGGTGGACTTGGTGGACAACATTTTTCTCTCGCGTTGCAGCAAAAAGGATGCTATGGTCCAGTGTTCGCCGCATGCCAGCTTTTTTGTGTCCGCAAACGGATTTCCCGCTTGACACGCTGACGCTGGAGTGTTATATAATTCCTCTTTCGAAAAAACCCTAAAAGCTACATTTAAAATAACCGGAGGTGCAGTTTGGCAAATCATAAATCGGCAATTAAAAGGATCAAGCAGACGGAGAAGAGAACGGAGCGCAACAAGCACGTTCGTTCCACCCTGCGTACCTTCATAAAGCGCGTTCGCGAAGCTGTGGCTACCAAGGACAAGTCGGCTGCTCAGACTGCCCTGGCCCTGGCTATCCCGGTCATCGACGGCGCTGCTACCAAAGGTATCATCCACTCTTCCAACGCTTCCAGGAACGTCTCCCGCCTCACCAAACTGGTCAACACCCTGGCCTAGTTTTATCGGGAACGCTGCTCGGGCTGAACACAAAAAGGGAACTCCATTACGGGGCTCCCTTTTTTGTTGCCTGAATAGTCGTGATCTGGCGGAAGATCATCGCCAGCCGGGTTTTTGTTTGCCTGTTCATCGCGGCAGGAATGCCGCTCCTACAGCTAGGGCTCACTCTCTCCATCGCCCTGCGCCAACTCTCCCTCGCCCTCCGGGAGAGGGTCGGGGTGAGGGCAGTGGCGTGGGGAGTGAGTTTCTTCGTGGCAACGCCCTCACCCGGCCTGCGGCCGCCCTCTCCCGGAGGGCGAGGGCTAATACGGACGTCAGCGCTTGCAGGCGTCCATCACGAAACGCTCGAACAGCGGCTCCTCCAGCCCTCCGGACTTGAAGGCCTGGTCCAACTCCAGCATCCGCTCGAATATCCGCTTCAACTCGCCCACACGGTAGTTCCGCGCCTGCTCGGTCACCTTCTTCAGGAAATAGGGGTTTATGCCTGACGCCTTGGCGAGTTCGGCGGACGGGAGCTTGCGGTCAAGGAGTTCGCGCACCTGCCACAGTTGCCGGTAGTGACGCGCCACCGCGCCGAGCATCTTCAAGGGGGCCTCGCCGTCCTGCAAAAGCGAGGTAAGCATCCTCAGCGCCTTGGGGAGGTCCTTGGCACCCAGGGCGTCGGTGAACTCGAAAACGCTCTCGACCTTGGTGTCGGACACGATCGCTTTCACGTCGGCTACGCCTATGGATTCCTTCTTGCCGCAGTAGATGCAGAGTTTCTCGATCTGAGAGACCAGCTCCTGCAGGTTGTTGCCCACCAGGTAGGCCAGAAGGTCGGCCGCGGCGGAATCGATCTTTTTGCCGGCGGCGCGCACCTCGTCCCGCACGTAGGGACCTAGCTGGTTCTCGTAGGGACGCTTGAACTCCACCGTCTCGCCGCGCTTCTTCAACTCGGCGTAGAACTTCTTCCTGCCGTCCACCTTCTCGGCCTGAAAGATGAGGCAGGTCGAGGGGGAAGCATCCTGCAGGTAGGGAAGGAGCACCTCCATCGCGGCGGCCGAGAGGTCCCCCCCCTTCTTCACCAGCACGACCCGGCGCTCGGCGAACATCGGCAGGGTCTGCGCGGCGCCGAAGACTTCCTCCCCCTTGCACTCGTTGCCGTAGAAGACGTTGAGGTTGAAGTCCTTGAACCCCGGGTCGACTGCGCGCTCCATGAGCCTCTTTACCGCACGCTCGACCAGGTACGGCTCGTCGCCAAAAAGAAGGTACAGGGGCGCCAGCTCCCCATTTTCCACGGCCCTGTTGAACTCTTCAGGTTTCATGCCTTTACCTCTTGCATCGTTTCCATCGCCTTTCCCTGCTATAGCTGTTCGGTTTCCTTGCTGTACAGGATCACACCTACCCGGTCTATGTGTTCTAGCAAACGCGTCTCCGTGATCGCCTCATAGTGGATGACGTCGAAGAAATAAGGGAGCGGCTTCTCCTCGTTGAGGATGTCGGCCAATTTCAGTGCGGTTTCATAGGTGACGGCCGAACCTTTGATAGCAAGGTCCACGTCGGAAGCCGGCTTGAAGTTTCCTTTGGCCCTGGAGCCGAACAACACCACTTGCGATATCTCCGGAAGGGATTTCACCGCATCGAGGATATGCATCATGTCTCTGTCAAGCAACCCATAGGGCATGGTTAACCGTTCTCTTTGACACTGAAGTCACGGTGCAGTTGATCCAAAAGCGGGAAGTACTTGTTTCGTATCTTCTGTTCAACATCAATTGCGGTTTCTTCATTGTAGGTATGCGTGGTCAGATTCCGGTCTTCGAGCGCGTCTATCCAATCATGTCCGCGATCAATGATGCCGGCCTCAAATGCCTGCTTGATAGCGTCCCTGGGACTTTTCACCATGAACCCTTCGGCCTGTTCGTAATCCTTGATCAGCTTCCAGGCTAGCTCGAATGCCATCTCGAAGAATTGAATCAGCCCGGCCCGCTCAACCACGGAGGGGATCTCTATGGCGATCGCGTCCTGCAGCAGGGAAAACGCTTTCCTGAACTGTGCAAAGCGCTGCTGCCAGCGGATATCCTGGTCGTCCATGGCTTACTCCTGTTATCGCTTCTGCATATACAGCCCCACGAAATATAGAGTGTATCGGCTCTACTGTCCACCAAAACCGCGCTCGCGCCACAGCAAACCGGCAGCGCACGGGCATCTTACACTGCAAAAAACCGCCCCCAGCGTGAGCTGAAATGGGCGGTTCCTTTTTCATGAAGCTGATCCTCGCAACAGGAGCGGCATTCCTGCCGCGATCGGCACCCTCACCCCTGCCCTCTCCCGGAGGGCGAGGGAGAGTTGGTGAGAGCTGAGAGTGTCTATGACCGACAAGCCCTGGCTGTAGGAGCGGCATTCCTGCCGCGATCGGCACCCTCACCCCTGCCCTCTCCCGGAGGGCGAGGGAGTGTTGGTGAGAGCTGAAAGAGTTTATATGTCTTTCAGAACCGCTCCGATATCTTCTGCCAGATCCGCTCGGAGAGGCGACGACAGATCTTGGCGGCGGCGGCTTCCTCGGCGTTTTGCTGCAACGCTATGTTGGCGTTGACCGGATATACCTGCTGCTCGACCAAATCCCCCTTCCAGAGGATCTCACGGGTACGCCGCTCACGCAGGGTCGCCTGGACGCCGATCGACGTCTGGTACTCCTTGATGGTGTCCAGGGCCGTGAAGGAGACGGGCGTCGTGGCGTAGGAGAGGACGACGCCGGAAAGCTCCAGGTCGGCACGGTCCCCCGACAGCACCCGGCCGCCGGTCCTCAGCGACAACTCGTCCACCAGATTCCGCGCCAATACCCCCTCCACGCCGGGGCGATAGGTCTTGTTGGCGAAGAGAACCACGTTCACCCCGTTTTTCTCGGAGAGAAAGCCCTGCTTCGTCACCGGCCGGTAACCGCACCCCACCAGCAGAGCCGACGCCAGCAGCGCGGCGCCGAGCAGCCGGCAGCATCCCGTCTTATTTCCAGTTCCCGCGCTAGCCAACGACGATGTTCACCAGCTTGCCCGGGACGTAGACCACCTTCCTGACGCTGACCCCTTCCAGGAACGGCTGGACCTTGGGGTCGGCCAGGGCCGCCTCGCGCGCCGCTGCCTCCTGGATGTCGGGTGCGACGGTCAGCTTGCTTCTCAGCTTGCCGTTCACCTGGATGACGACGGTGATCTCCTCGTCGACGGTGGCCTCGACATCGTACTGCGGCCACCCGGACTGCTCCAGGACGCCTTCGTGCCCGAGTTCGGCCCAGAGTTCCTCGGCGAAGTGCGGCACGAACGGGGCGAGAAGACGGACGACGGACTCGACCGCCTCCCGGACCACGGCGACGTTCTCCGGCGCGTTCCTCGCGCCGAAGGCCTGGATCGCATTGACCAGCTCCATGACGGCGGCGATGGCCGTGTTGAAGTGGAAACGCTCCTCGACGTCCTCGGTGACCTTCTTGATGGTCTTGTGCACGGCCCGACGCAGGTTCTTCCCTTCGGCGCTCAGTGCGCCGGGGACCGGAGCCCCTGCCTCCTTGATGGCGGGAAGGACGTCGTACACCAGGCGCCAGACGCGGTTCAGGAAGCGGTAGCTCCCGTCGACGCCCTGGTCGCTCCAGTCGAGGTCCTTCTCCGGCGGCGCCGCGAAGAGCGAGAAGAGGCGCGCGGTGTCGGCGCCGTAGCGCTCGATGAGGGCGTTGGGGTCGACCACGTTACCCTTGGACTTGCTCATCTTGGCGCCGTCCTTGATGACCATCCCCTGGGTCAGCAGGTTGGAGAACGGCTCGTCCACGTTGCAGTAACCGAGATCGCGCAGCACCTTGGTGAAGAAGCGTGCGTATAGGAGGTGCAGCACGGCGTGCTCGATGCCGCCGATGTACTGGTCCACCGGCATCCAAGCCTCGACCTTCTCGCGGTCCAGCGGTCCGGAGTTGAACTTGGGGGAACAGTAACGGAGGAAGTACCAGGAGGACTGCACGAAGGTGTCCATGGTGTCCGTCTCGCGACGGGCCGCCTCGCCGCACTGGGGGCAGGTGCAGTTCACGAAGCTCTCCACGCGGGCCAGCGGGTTGCCACCCTCGCCGGTGAAGGCTGCGTCCATCGGGAGCACCACCGGGAGGTCGTCCGTCGGCACGGCGACGACGCCGCAGAGATCGCAGTTGATCACCGGGATCGGATTCCCCCAGTAGCGCTGGCGGGAGATGCCCCAGTCGCGCAGGCGGAAGTTGACGGTCTTCTTGCCGATCCCTTCCTTCTCCAGGAAGTCGGCGATGGTCTCCTTCGCGTCGCTGTTCCCCATGCCGTCGAAGCGGCCGGAGTTGACCATGAGCCCCTCGCCGGTGAAGGCCTCGGTCATGGCGGCCGGGTCGAGCGTCTCCCCTTCGGGCTGGATCACCACCTGCAGCGGGAGGTCGTATTTCCGGGCGAACTCGAAGTCGCGCTGGTCGTGGGTCGGAACGGCCATGACGGCGCCGGTGCCGTAGTCCATCAGCACGAAGTTGGCGAGGAAGATCGGCATCTTCACGTTGGTGACCGGGTTGACGCAGTAGGAGCCGGTGAAGACCCCTTCCTTCTCCAGGTCGTCGGCGGAGCGCTTGATCCGGTCGGTCTTCCTGACCTTCTCGATGAAGGCCTCGACCTCGGAGCGCTGCTCAGCGGTGGTCAGTTCGAGCGCCAGCGGGTGCTCGGCGGCAAGGGACATGAAGGTCGCGCCGAACAGGGTGTCCTGCCTGGTGGTGAAGACCTTGATGCTGGAAAGCCCACCCTGAAGCGGGAAGTCGATCTCGCAGCCGACGGAGCGCCCGATCCAGTTCCTCTGCATGGTGAGAACGCGTTCCGGCCAGCCGGTCAGCTTGTAGGTGTCGTCCAGGAGTTCCTGGGCGTACTTGGTGATCCTGAAGGACCACTGCTCAAGCTCCTTCTGCTGGACGATGGAGTCGCAGCGCCAGCAGCAGCCGTCCTCCACCTGCTCGTTGGCGAGAACGGTCTCGCACTTGGGGCACCAGTTGACGGCGGAGACCTTTTTGTAGGCGAGCCCCTGCCGGTACATCTCCAGGAAGATCCTCTGCTCCCACTTGTAGTAGTCGACGTCGCAGGTGGCGAGTTCGCGGTCCCAGTCGTAGGAGAGGCCGAGCGTCTTCAGCTGGCCGCGCATGTAGGCGATGTTCTCGTAGGTCCACTTGGCCGGATGGCTCTTGTGCTGGATCGCGGCGTTTTCCGCCGGCATGCCGAAGGCGTCCCACCCCATCGGGTGCAGCACGTTGTACCCCTGCATCCTCTTGAAGCGCGCGATGACGTCGCCGATCGAGTAGTTCCTGACGTGACCCATGTGGATCTTGCCGGAGGGATAGGGGAACATCTCGAGGAGGTAGTACTTCTTCCTCGCGGGATCTTCGACTGCCTCGAAGCTGTTCTGCTTTGCCCAGTAACTCTGCCACTTCTCCTCTACTGCGGAGGGAACGTATTTCTCTTCCATGTAAAGCCGCCTTCCATGCGCCCCTAGCGGGGCGCGCAATATTTTAATGCCGGCAACCGTTCGGTTGCCGGTGAGTGTGCATCACGGAGCCGTGGCTCCGGTAGCCTCCTGGAGGCTCCTGGAGGCTGTGGAGGCTATGGAGGCTATGGGAGTCATGGGAATTATGGGAGCTATGGGAATTATGGGAACGGCTATGCTGCCCCTGAATTTCCTTAAGCTTCCATGACTCCCTGAAACCCTCGCTGGCTCTGTCTGCCTAGACTATCTTCAGCAGGGTCCTCGCCACGTCCAGGATCTTCGTCGGCTGGATCGGCTTGGTGATGTAGTCGTTGGCGCCCAGCGCCAGCGCACGCTCACGGTCCTCCTGCGCCCCTTCCGTGGTGATGACGACGATCGGTATGGTCTTGTAGTTGGCGTCGTTCCTGACCAGACTGACCAGCTTCAGACCGTCCATGATCGGCATGTTAATGTCTGTCAGTATCAGGTCGAACCGCTCGGAAGAGAGCTTCTTCAGCCCGTCGACACCGTCGTTCGCCTCCACGATCCTCACCCCTCTGATCCGCTTCAGGGCGAAGGCTATGAGCTGCCTCATGGTAGGCGAGTCCTCGACTATCAATACGTTGTAATCTGACATCTTACCTGTATCCCCCATTCCAACAGCTGCGTTATTTCGTCAAAAGGTCGATGAACCCCTGGATGGTCGACAGCTTCCGCTCGGAGTCGCTGTAGAGCCTCGAGCTGAAGATGGCCGTCGCGGCGTGCCCGGCCAGAAGCGTGAAGAGCTCGTAATCGACGGCGGCGAATTCCTTCTTCTGCATCAGGAGCTTGTAGATCGCCAGCACCCCGATCACGTGATCCTTGATCTTCAGGGGGATGCAGACCATCGGCGCCGTGAAATCCCGCTGGTAGTTCTCGAAATCACCCTCGAAATGGCTCTCGCCCGAACTCGCCACCGCGCCGATCACACCCTTGCCCAGCCGCACCGACGGAATCTCGGAACGCTCGATCCCCTCGGCGGCCACAGCCTGCAGCTCGTCGCTCTTCTCGTCCAGAAGGAGAATGGCGAACTCCTCGGCGCCTATCAGGTTGATGATGATCTCCGTGATGATCTGGAGCACCTCCCTGAAATCGAGCGTCGAGTGGAGCTGGTAGCTGGCGATGTAGAGGTTGGCGAGGTTGTTGTTCTCGTCCTCGATCTCCAGGTACCGGGCCGCGAAATCCTGGTTCTCCTCCTCGACCTGCCTGATCCGGTTCAGGATCTCCTGCTTCTCCTGCTCCAGATCCGCGATCCGCTCGGTAAGCTTCTTCACCTCTACGGCGGGGGGAGCGTCCCCCCCCCCAAGCTGCGAGTTCTCCAGCTCCAGCAGCCGGTACCTCAGCCGCTCGTTCTCCTTGAGCAGGTCCTGGGTGAATTCCGCACCCTTCTTGAAGACCTGCAGGAACTCCTCGCCCCTGCTGCTGACCAAACGTTCATCTTCTTTTTGCATGCGCACCCCGGTTTACGTCTTGTTATCAACCAAATCGCGGCATAAGGCCGCAGCGAAATACGATTTCACGCACCATGGCGTCCATCGGCACCACCCGGTCGACCAACCCGGTCGCAATCGCCTCGCGCGGCATGCCGAAAACGACCGCGGACTCCTCGGATTCGGCCACGACCTGCGCCCCCATCCGTTTCGCGTCGCGCACTCCGAGCGCCCCGTCGTTCCCCATGCCGGTCAGCACCACCGCCAGCATCCGGTTCCCGTACTGCTCCGCGCAGGAGCGGAACATGACGTCGACCGACGGGACGTAGCGGTCCTTTTGCCCCGGGGGGACGATGCGCGCCACGATCTTCTCCCCCATCCTGGCGAAGAGCATGTTCTTCCCGCCGGGGGCGATCAGGGCCCGGCCGGCGATCACCTCGTCCCCGTCCCTGGCCTCCCTCACCTCGAAACCGGAGCTGCGGTTCAGCCTCTCGGCGAAGGCATTGGTGAAACCGCTCGGCATGTGCTGGGAGATCACCAGGGCGAAGGGCGGGGGCTCCTTGAACGCGGTGAAGATCCGTTGCAGCGCCGGAGGGCCTCCGGTGGAGGATCCTATGGCGACCACGTCTATGTTGGCGGCGCTCCCGGCGGCGGGCGGGGGGAGCGCGATGTCGGGGGCGGACGGAGCAGGCTCGCTCCCTTTCTGCACCCGCGCCATGTTCAGCTTGAAGACCGCCTGCACCTTCTCGTGCAGGTCCTGCTGGATCTTCAAAAGCTCGTCCGAAATGATGGTGGTCGGCTTGGCGATGAAGTCGACCGCACCCAGTTCCAGCGCCTTGAACACCTTCTCGTCGCCGCTCGTGGAGCTGATCACGATGACCGGGACGGGACTGCTCGCCATCAGGATGCGGAGCATGGTGAAGCCGTCCATGCGCGGCATCTCCAGGTCGAGCGTCACCAGGTCCGGGGTGAGGTCGATCACCCTCCGGATACCCTCCTCGCCGTTGGTCGCGTAGCCGACCACCTCGACGCCGGGGAGTTCCTCCAGCATCCTGGTGATGGCGCGCCTGTTGTAGGCGGAATCGTCGACAACTACTACACGTATCTTTTTCACTTGGCAACTCCGCCGCTGTTGGCATCCGTCTTCTGGTAGACCATGTCGTTTTTCAGATGCCTCAGCGCAAACGCCGTACTTATGTTCATCAGCGATTCCGAGTGCCCCAGGAGGAGGTACCCGCCGCTTCTCAGCGTGTTGTGGAACGTTTCGATCACCCGCTTCTTGGAGGCCTGGTCGAAGTAGATGATCACGTTGCGGCAAAAGATCGTGTCCATCTTCCCCAAGAGAGCCAGGCGGTTGGCGTCGAACAGGTTCATCTGGGTCAGGGTCACCAGCTCCCGCACCTCGTCGCGGATCCGGTACCCCCCCTCGTCCTGCGTGAAGAAGCGTTTCAGGTAGCGCTCCTCGGTGGCGCGGAAGGACGACTTGCCGTAGATCCCCTTCCTGGCGTGCTGGACGACCCGGTGGCTGATGTCGGAGCCGACCACCTCTATGCGCCAGCCGTGGAAGCACCCCATCTCCAGCATGAGCATGGCGATGGTGTACGGCTCCTCGCCGGTGGAGCAGCCGGCGCTCCAGATCCTGAGCGTCCTCTCCCGCTGTTTGAGCTGCATCAGCTCCGGGACGATCTCCTCGGTGAAGGCCCTGAGCTGGAAGGACTCGCGGAAGAAGTAGGTCTCGTTGGTGGTGAGGAGATCCATGAGGTCCGCGACCTCCTCCTCCTTCCTCCGGTCGTACTTCAGGAACTGGTAGTACTCCCTGAACCCCGACAGGTTATGCAGGGACACCCTCTGCAGCAGGCGGCGGTCCAGGAGGTACTTGCTGTCCGCATCGAAAAAGAGGCCGCTGTGGTTGTAGATCAGGTCCCTGATCAGGCGGAATTCCTCTTCCGTCAGTTGCACTTCGGGCTCATTGAATGGCATTAGCGCAGCCTTGCAACGAGTTCCGCGATCTCGCCCTTTACCAGCGGATCCGACTCGCGGGCAAGCGCCTGGTCGAGGAGCCCGAGCGCCTCGCCCCCCTGCAGCTGCGCCAGGGCGCGCACGAAGGAACGCCGCACCATCCAGTGCGGGTGCCCCAGGAGTTGATCGCCGTGACCGGCAATCCAGTCGTCGCCGAAGCCGGAAAGGATCTCTATGGCGGCCTCCGCGACCTCCTCGTCCGTGTGGGAAAGAGCCCTTCGCACCGGGGCGAGGGCCTCCCTGCCGCCGACCGCCGCCAAGGTTTTCAGGGCGGCTACCAGCACCGGGCCGTCGGCCTGGGCAACGAGCGCGGTCACGGCGGGAAGCGCCGCCGGGTCGGCCAGCGAGGCAAGCCCCTTGAGCGCCGCGGTCCGGACCCACGGGTCCGCATCGTTCAGGGCCAGCATGAGCGGAGCCAGCGCCTGGGCTCCCCCGAGTTCCGAGAGGGCCTGTGCGGCGGAGATGCGCACCTCGGGCTCCTCGTCGGAGAGCGCCATCGCCAGCTGGCCGGCAGCCTGCGGCGTTGCAACCCGCGCCAGCGAGCCGACGGCGGCGCGGCGCACGAGGGGATCGACATCCTTCACCAGCAGGCAGAGCCGGTCGCCGTCCCGCAAGATCCCGAGTATCAACGCGGCGCTGCGCCTTTTCTTGGGCGCCGGGGCGGTGCAGAGTTTCGCGCAGACGGCTTCCAGCGGCGAGGGGTCGCGCCCTCCCAGCCTCTGCAGCGCCTCCAGGGCCGCCTGCCGCACCTGGGCGTCTTCATCCTCCAGCGCGGTAGCAAGAACCGGCACCGATCCCGGGGGCGCCAGCCTGCCCAGGGCGAGAGCGGAGCAGCGCCTGAGTTCCGGGCTCTCATCGACCAGGCCGGAGAAGAGGATGCCGGCGTTCTTCCGGTCCCCCATCTCCCCGATCATCTGCGCGATCACGGCGCGCTCCGGGCCGAAGGCGACGGGGAAGTGCTCCGTGAGCGCCGGCATGACCGCCGGACCGATACGGCGCAAGGCGTCCAGACAGCCGCCTCTCAGACGCTCCGAGCGGGAGACGCGCAGAAGCGGGAGTGCGGCGCGCTCGTCGCCCATGATGCCGATCAGCTGGGTAAGCCCCTCCACCATCATAGGGTCCTCGCTGTGCAGCGAGTCGATCAGCTTCTTGGCGACCTGGGTCCCGTTCCACGCCTTGAGCGGCTGGTCCACGAGAGAGGCCTGGTCCTCGGCCGGCAGGCGCCCCCTGATCCGCATGAGCGCGATGGCCGCCGCTTCCCGGGCGTTCTTCGCCTTTTCCTGCATCCCTTCCAGGAGGAGCGGGATGCAGTCCGCGTTGCCCAGGACGGCGAGACAGTCGTAGGTCGCACGCTTCAGGAGGCTCTCCCGCAAAAGCGGGGCGAGCGAGGTGAGCGGGACAGGCGCCCCGATCAGCGCCAGGGCGTCCAGCACGGTGAACTTGAGCCAGACGTCGCCGCCGTCCAGGACCGCCATCAGGTGCGGCAGCGCCCGGGGGTCCTTCAGCTTTCCGAGGTTCTCGGCCGCCGCGACCCGGACGTTGGTGTCGATGTCGTCAAGCGCCTCGACCAGCAGAGGAAGGCAGGAGGAACTCCCTATGTTCCCCAGGATGTCGATGACGAACTTGCGCAGGTCCTGGTCCGGGTCGTTCAGGTGGGCGCAGAGCGGCTGAACGGCTGCCGCGCCGATCCTCTCCAGGGATTCGACGGCCGAGTTCCTGAGACCCGCGTTCTCCGAGGCGCGCAGGAGCTCGATGAGCGACTCGATGGCGCCCCCCGGAAGCGGCTGCGCCCGGGTAACGACCGTTACCGCCTCTTTCCTGACGCGCCAGCTGTCGTCCCCCATGGCGGTGAAGAGAAGCGGCATGGCGCTGGGAAACGGGTGCCCCGCGAGGGCGACCACGGCAAGCCGCCGCGCCTCCTCGTCCGGCGACCCCAGCCGGGCTGATATCTGTTCAAGATCGATCGACAGGTCAATCTCCTAGACGCGCAGTTCGGCGCGTTTTTTGGCAATCAGTTCGTCATAGGCTTGCTGCAGGAAATCGGTGCTCGCCCGCACCTGCTCGGATACCCTCTGCTTGTAAAGATGCTCCCCTTCCCGTATGTCGTCGGCCAAAAGGGTGTGGAAAGTCCCCTCGCGCACCCCCTGCTCGACCTTCCCCTGGTTGTAGAGGACGATGTCCGAGACGATGATCCGGGCCAGGCGGCGCGCCTTGACCTGCTCCTCGGGAAGCTGGGCCGGCGCCGCCTGCGGCTTTACGGCCGGCTCAGCGGGAGCGGCGACCGGGGGGACGTCTACCGAGGCCGCCACGTCGGCGAAGGAGGCGAGGTCGTCGAAAGAAGGTACCTCCGCTGCCGGAGGCGCCAAAGCTGCCGGAGGCGCCAAAGCTGCCGGAGCTGCCGGAGCTGCCGGAGCCGCCGGAGCTGCCGGAGCTATGGGAGCGACCACGGGGGCTGCCGCCGCCTCGGAGGCCGGCTGCACCGAGGTCTCGCTCACCTCGCAATCCCTGATCTCGCTGCGGGCCGCCTCCTGCTCCGCGAGCTCGCTCTCGGTCGGACGGCTCAGCGCCGGGACCTCCCCGGAGGCGAGGCGGTAGATCATCGGGACCAGCGAATCCGGGATGTGGTGCTTCTCTATGTAGTCGTCGGCGCCGTACAGCGAGTTGGGCGATCTCTTGTAGCGGGTCTTGTCGTAGATGGACGCGATCAGCACTATCTTCACGCCGGAGAGCGCCGGGGCCTGGCGCACGCGCTCGCAGACCTCGAAGCCGAACATGGTCGGGAGCGCCACGTCGAGAAGGAGGACGTCGGGGACCACCCTCTCCACCGTCTCCAGCGCCTCCCTCCCGTCCGTGCAAAGGAAGAGTTCGAACGGTTCGGGGGAAAGGACCTTCTGCACCGCCTGGCAGAAGGCGGCGCTCTCGTTCGCCACCACCACCTTCAGTTTCGACTGGGGCGCCTCGCGCCGCTCCGTCTTTCGGACCAGGCGGAAGACCGCCCTGCAGTTCGAGCAGCGCAGCTTCCTGGGCTCCTCGGATTGGCCGGGATCGACATTGAATCTCTTCTTGCAGTTCGGGCAGACAATCAGCATGCGGTGCTCTTTTTATTGGTGGAAGTACTCCCCTGTTGCGGGGAGAGGAAGCCTAACTCGGCCTTCTCCTGGAAGGTCAAAAGCGCGTCGATGTTGAGCAGCATGACCGGGACCTCGCGCACCAGGCAGAGACCGACCATGTATTCCGCTCCGACGATCCGCACCCCGCGCGGCGGCGCCTTGAGCTCCCGCAGGGGAATGGTGATCATCTCGGTCACCTCGTCCACCATGAGCGCCAGGGGCTGGCCGGAAATGGAGAGGATCAAAAGCCGCGCGCTCTCCGTCTTTTCGGAAGGGGGTACGCCGAACCTCTTCCTCAGGTCGACCACCGGGATGACCGAGCCGCGCAGGTTGATGACCCCTTCGACAAAGGGGAGCGCCCTGGGAAGCGGGGCGAGCTTAGGGACCCTGATGATTTCCCGGATCCTCATGATGTCGACGGCGTAGAGCCCGTCTCCCATCTTCAGACAGGCGACCTGTATTTCCTGCAACTCCTGTTTCATCGGGGCTCGCCCCCCTTAGGCGCGTCCTTGCCTATCAGCCCCTCGATGATCTCGAGCACCTTCACCGACTTGAACGGCTTGGTTATGTAGGCGTCGGCGCCGGCCTCCTTGCCGCGTTCCAGGTCGCGGCTGCTCTTTTTGGCGGTCAGCATCACCACCGGAATGTAGTTGGTATCGGGGTCGTCCTTGATGGCGCGGCAGACGTCGAAGCCGTCCAATCCCGGGAGCATGACGTCGAGCACCACCAGGTCCGGCCGCTGCTGCGCGATCGACCTGAGCGCCTCGTTGCCGTCCCTGGCGCCGGTCACCTGGTACCCTTTCGAGGTGAAGAGGATGCTCTCAAGCTTCAGCAGGCTCTCTTCATCCTCGACCACGAGGATCCTGTTCTTCTCCATCGATTCCTCCAGTGCCGCCAGTTGCTACAAGAGCCCCACGTCCAGGACCTTCTCCATGTCGAGGAGAATGAGCATCCTGCCGTTGACCCGCCCGATGCCGAGCACGAACTCGCGGTCGATTCCCTCGAGCACCACCGGCGGCGGCTCGATTCCCGCCTCGGCTATCCGCACCACCTGCACCACCTCGTCGACCAGCACGCCGCAAAAGCCGCTCTGGCGCTTGACCACGACGACCCGTTCCCGCTCGGAGGCGGTGTTGCCGGCAAGGCCAAGCCTCAGCCTCATGTCGAAGACCGGGATGATGTTGCCGCGCAGGGAGAGGATGCCGCGCACGAAGGCCGGAACCCTGGGCACCTCGGTCACGTCGCGGGGCTTGATGATCTCCTTGATGTCCATGATGTTGAGGGCGTATTCCTCGCTCGCCACCCTGAAGCAGAGGAGTTCCACCGTGGCCGCCACGGTGTCCTGCAGCGAGCCGTCCTCGTCGAAGAGTGCCGATTCCCTTCCCTTCAGGATCACGGCGGCCGGGTCGAACTCGTCGGGGGACTGGTCGAAGCCGAACTCCTCCGCCTCTTCCGGCTGTTCGGCGAGCCAGAAGGCCGGGGGGGGCTCCGCCGGCGCGGCCGGTTCGGGGTTTTCCGACGCCGGCGGCTCGTCATCGAGGGAAGGCGCCTGCCATTCGGGGTAAGGCGACGGCGCGGGTGCCGCCGGTCCCTTCCCTGCCCGGGCTTCACCCTGGGTCTCGCCCTTCTGCGCTTTTTTCCTGATCTCAGCGAGATTCATGACTGCCTCTGAAAATCCGTTCTACGTTCTATGTTCTACGTTCTACGTTCCCCTACGCCAGGAGCTCCGCCGCGGTCTCCTCGACCACGGTGGCGTCGATCAGGGCGGCGTCGCGGCCGAAACCGATCAACAGCGCGTTGGTGGCCACCGCGTTGATCCTGCGCGGCACACCGCCGGATAGCTCGTAGATCCGCTGCACCGCGTCCGGGGAGAATAGCCCCGGCTCCCCTCCCGCCGCCTCGATCCTGAAATCGAGGTACTCGAGGGTCTCCTCCAGCCCCAGGGGGGCCAGGTGGTAGTTGAGCGATATCCGCTGCCTGAACGGCTCGTACACCGGCGAGGCGAGCATGGTGCGCAGCTCCGGCTGCCCCATGATGATGACGCTCACCAGGTTCTTGTCGTCGAGCTGGAAATTGGTCAGAAGCCGCAACTCGTCGAAGAGTTCCCGGTCCGGTATCATCTGCGCCTCGTCGATCACCACGACCGGCACCCGCCCCTCGCCGTGCATCCGGTACAGCGCCGTGGTGATCTCCTTCAGGAGCTGGTCCTTTTGCAGCGACGGGCTGTCCACCAGCAGCCCGGCCGCGATCACGCGCAGGAGCTCGTCGGCGGTCAGGCGCGGGTTGAACACGAACAGGAAGTGGTAACGGTCCCCCATCCGGTCCATGAGCGCCCTGGAGATGGTGGTCTTGCCGCAGCCGATGTCGCCGGTCAGAAGGGCTATTTCGCTCTCCTCCACCGCGTACTCGAGCCGCGCCAGCGCCTCCCGGTGCCCGTGACTCATGTAGAGGAAGCGCGGGTCCGGGGTCTTGCTGAACGGCTTTTCCATCAGGCCGTAAAACGCCTTGTACATCAGGCACTCCCCCGGGTCGCCTCGCTGATCACGCTGCCGACGTCAAGGACGAGGATGGTGCGCTGGTCGCCCAGATCGGCCGCCCCCGAAATCCCCCTGAAGCCGGCGAAGGTATCGCCGATCGACTTGATGACGATGTCCTGCTGCCCCAGAAGATCGTCGACCACGAGGCCGAGCCGCTTTTCGGCGACCCCGACCACCACCACGTAGCAGGTATCCGGCGCGGGCGCGCCGCCGTTCAATTCGAAGAACTCCGAAAGGCGCAAAAGGGGGAGCGTCGTCTCGCGCAACTGGATCACTTCCTTGCGCTCGACGGTCTTGATGTCCTTTTGCTCCATGATGATGCTCTCCAGCACCGAGGTGATGGGAAGCGCGTAGGTGCGCCCCGCCGTGGTGATGATGAGCGCCTTGATGATGGCGAGCGTTATCGGGAGCGTGATGACGAAACGCGTCCCCTGCCCGGGGAAATTCTCCAGGTCGATCATGCCGGAGAGCGCGGCGATGTTGGTCCGGACCACGTCCATGCCGACCCCGCGGCCGGAGATCTCGCTCACCGTCTCGGTGGTGGAGAAACCGGGGCGGAAGATGAAGTCGAGCGCTTCCCGGTCAGTCACCTCGTCGGGGGAATCGATCATCCCCAGCTGCATCGCCTTTTTCTTCACGCGCCCCACGTCGATGCCGCCGCCGTCGTCGTCGATCTGGATCACCACGTGGTTCCCCTTCTGGTAGGAGGAGAGGGTGATGTTCCCTTTTTCGTCCTTCCCGGCGGCGATGCGCCGCTCGGGGGTCTCGATGCCGTGGTCGATCGAGTTCCTGACGATGTGCATCACCGGATCGGAGATGTCCTCGATGATCAGCTTGTCGAGTTCGGTGTCGGCTCCGTAGAGCTTCAGCTCCACCTTCTTCCCCTGCTCGCGGGAGATCTTCCTGACGATGCGGGACATCTTCTCGAAAAGCTGCCCCACCGGGATCATCCTGATCTCCATGACCCCCTTCTGCAGTTCGGAGAGCTTCTTCTCCAGCCCCTTCGCCGCCTTGCCGAGTTCCTGCGAGGGAGCTATCATCCCGTCGCGGCGCATCTTCGCGGCCACCTCGGCGATGGTGGAGTGCGAGAGCACCAGTTCACCCACGATGTTCATCAGGAGGTCGAGCTTGCCGATGTCGACACGGACGGTGCGGCTCATGCTCTTGGCGCTGATGGTCCCCTCGACGGCGGCCGGCACCTGCGGCTCCTCCTCCGCCGGCGCGGTCTGCGGCTGCGGTTCCTCGCCCTCGGCCCGGGCCGTTTTCCTCGCCGGCGCGCTCTCCACGCCGAACTGGACTACGGTCAGATGCTCGCGGTCGATGAGCGGAGTGAGTTCGTCGCCGGTCATCTCCGAGCCGAACAGGATCTCGAAGTCGATGCCGGAATCGAGGGCGCTGGAGGCGGAGGGGAGCGTGCTGATCACCTCTCCCACCTGCTTCAGGAGTTCGGTCAGCTCCATAAGCTCCGAATCGAAGCTGGCCAGAAGGAGCGAGACCCGGATGGAGCAGATGCGGCGTCCCTTCTTCACGTTCTCCAGGAGGCGATGCTCCTCGTACTCGGTCATCGAGGAGAGCACCCGTTCCGGGAGGTTCAGCCTGGCGAGCGGCGATTCCTGCGTCGCCTTGGGGGTGCGGGTCAGGCAGTCGTTGATGCGCTGCATGACGCCGGAGAGGTCCATCCCCTCCACGCCGGCTTCCCCGGCGCTCCTGACCATGATCCCCAGGAGTTCGGTCGATTCGAAGAGGGCGCTCACCACCGTCTGGTCCAGTTCGACCCGCCCGAGCCTCAGGGCGTCGAGCAGGTTCTCCAGGTGGTGGCCCAGTTCCGCGATCTCCGAGAAGCCGAACATCCCGGCCAGCCCCTTCAGCGAGTGGGCCGCCCGGAAGACGGAGTTGACGAGGTCGGGGCTGCACTCGCCGCCGTCCGCGCAGTCGGAGAGGGAGACCAGGTCCAGGCTCAGCTGGTCCAGGATCTCCTCGGCCTCCGCCAGGAAGTCCTTGACCGCCTTCCCTATGCTTTCATCGACGTTCATGGGGTCTCTCAAAATCGGTTCAACGTTCAACGTTCAACGTTCAACGTTCAACGTTCAACGTTCAACGTTCAAGGTTTCATGCAACGAACTCAGGGTAAAGGTTTTAACGTTGAACTCTGAACGTTGAACCTTGAACTCTTTCGGGTTCTAGCCCAGGTACTTGCAGATCAGTTCCTGCAGCCTCTGGGGGTCGAACGGCTTCACCAGGTACTCGTTGGCCCCCAGGGCCAGCCCCTTCTCCAGGTCCTTCTCGCCGCTCTCGGTGGAGACGATGAAGAGCGGGATCAACTGGTAGTTCGGGTTGTTCCGGACGTAGCTGATCAGTTCCAATCCGTTGATGTCCGGCATGTTGATGTCGGTGATGATCAGGTCCACCTGCTCGCGCGGCAAAAGACGCAGCGCCTCGAAGCCGCTGGCTGCCTCGACTATGGTGTACTTCTCCAGTTCGTCTATGGTCGAGACCAGCATGGAACGCATGGTGTTGGAATCTTCCGCTATGAGTATTCTCTTCACGTTACATTTCTCCCCGTCCCTGGTCCTGCAGCCTGCGCTGCAGCAGGGCCTTCTCCATTGCTATCCCGGCCTGGCTCAGAAAGATCTCGAGCGAGTCGGTGTCGCCTATCGGCTTTTCCTCCGGGAGATTGTCGCCGTACAGCACCGCAACCACCTTCCCTTCGCTGACAATGGGTCCTACGAATACTTCCACGGGACGTCCCCCCCCGAGTTGCTCCAGGAAGTAGCCGCTCCAGTTGCTGGCGTCTATCTCCCCCCTCATCGGAAAGCGGCTCTCTATCACCTGCGAGAAGAGCGAGGGTTCTTCTCGCGGGACGGCCAGGTTTCTGACACGGTAATCGGCGCTGCCGTCCCCGTCCTTGAGCCCGAACTGGCCGAGCCCCTGGATGGCGTCCTTCTTCACCAGCAGCACCACCGCCCGGTTCATGAACTCCGCGGCGAAGCGGAGCACGAGGAGGATGATCCCTCCCCCCAGTTGCGGGTTGTTGAGTTCCTCCAGCATCCCGCGCAGCTGCGAGATCCCCGTGCTCGGGGTCATGTGGTGGGGCGCCGGGAGCGCCGGCTCCTCGCCCATCTCAAGCCTCAGTTCGTCGCCGATGTTGACGCTGGAGAGGCTCAGGTCGTTCCCCGCGGTCAGGTTGGTGAGCGCCGTGAGAAACCTCGGGGTGAAAACGTCGAGAGAGTCTTCCAGCTCCGTTTTGGCCGGCTTGATGAGGATCGGAATCCCCATGCCCCGCATCTTTCGCTGCGCCTCCTCGTTGGCGAAGTCGCTCAGGCCAAGAAGCGGGAGTTCCGGGAAGTTGTTGCGCACAAGCTCCATCAGCTCCAGCCCGCCGAGGATGCCGGTGCCGTCCATCCTGGGCATGATGAGATCGACGATCACCGTGGGGCGGGCGCCGGCGCGGTAGAGGGTGTCGACCCTGATCAGGGCGTCCTCGCTCCTCTCCATGGCGTCCACCCGGTATCCCTGCCGCTCCAGGAGCGGGGAGAGCACGGCCAGCGTGCCGGGGTCGTCGTCCACCAGGACCAGCGGCTCCCCCGGGGACGAGGCATCGGCGGCAGCCACGGCGGCGGTCGAGCCGGCTGTTTCGGTCGCCTTTCGGGAATGGGAATCTGGCGCGGGGAGATCCGGCGTGGAGGAAGGTGGTGCGGACGGGGCTTTTTCCGGTGCGGCGGCCGAAGGGGGATCCTGAAGCAGGTTGAAGCTGAAGTCCAGGCTTTCCTCCGGCGCGGACGCCGACACCCCCTCCTCGCCTGCCTGCTCGGCACGGTGGCGCTGCTCGTCGATGATGCGCGACCCTTCCATGGCGAGGTACTGCGGGTTCAACCCCTGGTGCAGCATGAACTGCACCGCGTCGAACTTCGCGTTCCCCCCCTCGTCCACATCCTGCAGCTCGAACTCGAAGGTCCCCTCGGCCCAGGCGAAAAGGGCGTAGATGACGTTCTCGATCTGCTCCCTGACCACCGCCTCGATGGCGTCGGCGGCGACCCCGAAGCGCTCCACCATGATGTGACCGAGGAGCTGGCTGTACCCTTCGTCGGCCTGGATGCTCAGGGCGCGCTTCAGTATCACCAGGTCGATGACACCGTGCTGGATCAGCACCTCCCCCAGGCTCTGCTGAAAGGTAGACGAGCTGGCGCGGATCACCTGGCCGTTGCGGAAGATGATGCGGGCCTCTCTCCCCCGGCTTTCGAGGGAGAGCACGCCGGATCTCCTGCTGAGGCTGACGATCTGCAGGATCTCACCAAGTCCGAGATCTTCCAAGTTGCCAACTAGACTCATGGACGCCGCTCTCTCATGTGGGGGATGGGTTGAAAAATTCGGCTCATACTAAACCATCGTATCGGCCAAGTAAAGAATGATTTAGGTATCTTTCTTGTCCCTGCCGCGGAAAAGAAGCTTCAGAGGCGTTCCTTCAAAACCGAACCCCTCTCTAAATCGATTCATGATGTATCGCTCATAGGAGAAATGTATCCCCTCGGGCTGATTGGTGAAAATGACGAAGGTGGGCGGCTTCACGGCCACCTGCGTGGCGTAGAAGAACTTGACCCTTCTCCCCTGGGAGAGCGGGGCGTGGTTCTCGTCCACCGCCTGCGCGAAGATCCGGTTCAGGTCGGCCGTCGAAACCCGCTTGCAGAACTGTTCCATGACCTGGTCCACCTCGGCGATGATCTTGCCGGTCCGCTGGCCGGTCGCGGCGGAGACGAACAGGATCGGGGCGAAGGGGAGGTATTTGAAATTGCGGCGGATTTCCTCCGTGAACTTCGCGATCGAGCTGTTGTCCTTCTCCAGCGTGTCCCACTTGTTCACCACGAAGATGCAGCCGCGTCCCGCCTCGTAGGCGTAGCCGGCGATCTTCGAGTCCTGCTCGGTGACGCCGTCCTCGGCGCTCAGGACGATGAGCACGACGTCGGCGCGCTCGATGGAACGGAGGGCGTCCATGACGGAGTACTTCTCCACCTTCTCGACCGTCTTCCCCTTCCTCCGGATGCCGGCGGTGTCGATCAGGAGGTACGGCTTCTTGTTCACCGTGAAGCGGGTGTCGACCGCGTCCCTGGTGGTCCCGGCGGTCGGGTTGGCCACGACGCGCTCGACGCCCAGGAGGCGGTTCACCAGGGAGGACTTGCCCACGTTGGGCCTCCCCACCACGGCGATCTTGGTGATATCCTCCTCCACCTCCCTGGTGCGGTCATAGGGAAGCGCGGCCAGCACCTCGTCCATCATGTCGCCGACGCCGCGGTTGTGCTCGGCGGAGACGGTGAAGATATGGTCCACCCCGAGGGAGTAGAAGTCCCCGGCGTTCGCCTCCTGCTTCTCGCCGTCGACCTTGTTGATGATGTAGAAGACCGGCTTGTTGATGCGGCGCAGCATCTCCACCACCTCGCTGTCCGCGGGGGTGAGGCCGTCGCGCGCGTCCATGACGAAGAGGATCAGGTCCGCCTCGTCCATGGCGAAGCGGGACTGCTCGCGCATCTGCTGCAGGAGCTTGTCCGAGGTCTCCGGCTCGAAGCCGCCGGTGTCGACCAGGATGAAGGGGATGTCGAAGCGCGATACTTCCGCGTAGTTGCGGTCCCGGGTCACTCCCGGCATGTCGTCGACCATCGCCTTGCGGCGCCCGACCAGCCTGTTGAAGAGGGTTGACTTCCCGACGTTGGGGCGTCCGACGATGGCTATAATAGGTTTCATTTTCTTCCGGTTTGAAAATGCCGGGCCTAAGGTGCTAAAAACGCGGCATTTTCGGATCATAGGGTATTTGACAGCTAACCGGTATGTTTATCATTTTGCAGCACAATAAGCAAGGAGTACCATTAGAGGGGATCAGGGCTGCGCCTAATCTGCCACTGCCGCCATGCGGGCGTGTCTATCCGCAGGGGGACTTTCGACGATATCCCTTGACGGTAATATCCAACAAAGATATCATTCAGCATGATCCTTTCCTTCAAAGACAGGGAAGCCCAAAAGCTCTTCGGCGGGCGGTTTTCCACCAAGTTGCCGCAGGGCATCCAGAGAACAGCAGCGATAAAACTGCAGATGCTGCATGCCGTAGTGACGCTGGACACATTGCGGGTTCCGCCATCGAACCGTCTGGAGGCGCTGCATGGCGACAGGGAAGGACAGCATAGCATACGGATCAACAAGCAGTGGCGCATCTGCTTCGTATGGCAAGGCGACCATGCTTGTGATGTTGAGATAGTGGACTACCACTAAGAGGTGAACTTCATGACCAAGAGAGATTTCCCGCCGATCCATCCAGGCGAAATACTGCTGACTGAATTCCTGGCACCGATGAAAATAACACAATACCGATTGGCAAAGGATATCGGGGTGACTGCGCGGCGGATAAACGAGATCGTGCATGGACGTCGGGCGATAACCGCTGACACGGCGTTGCGCCTCGGGCGTTTCTTCAACATGGAGCCACAGTTCTGGCTCAACCTCCAGACGCACTACGACATGGAGGTGGCGCTCGATGCCCTGCAGGGTCGCCTGGACACGGAGGTACGCCCCTTTTCCCGCGCCGCATGACCTGAGCCCCCTCCACCTCCTCCCCGCAGGGCACCGGGACGACTCCCCCCGGCAGGACGACGATTGACATCGCGGGCGGCATCTGCTAATTTGGCGATCCGCCTGCAGCAGGCTCACGGCCCCGGATCTCCGGCGCCGCCCCCCACCTACCCTTCCCGCCGCTCAAGCTGCCGGCAAAGACAACGAATCACACGGAGCCAACATGCACAAGAAGCTGTATATCCCGGGACCGATAGAGGTCAGCCCGGAAATACTGGAGGCAATGGCGACCCCCATGATCGGCCACCGCATGCCGGAATACGCCCATCTGCACAAAGGGGTCACCGACAAGCTGAAGCAGCTCATGTCCACCGACGACCGCGTCTTCCTCTCCACCTCGAGCGCCTTCGGCGCCATGGAGGGGGCGGTGCGCAACCTGGTGGGGAAACGCTGCGCCAACTTCTGCAACGGCGCCTTCTCGGACAAGTGGCACAAGGTGACCCTCTCCTGCGGCAAGGAGGCGGACCCCTTCAATGTCGAGTGGGGAGAGCCGATCACCCCGGAGCTGGTCGACTCGGCCCTGTCCACCGGCAAGTACGACGCCATCACCCTGATCCATAACGAGACCTCGACCGGCGTCATGTCGCCTCTCCCCGAGATAGCCGAGGTGCTCAGGAAGTACCCGGACGTGGTCTCCATCGTCGATACGGTCTCCTCGATGAGCGCCCTGAACATCCCCGTTTCCGAGCTGGCGATCGACTGCTGCGTCTTCGGGGTGCAGAAGGCATTCGCCCTCCCGCCGGGACTCGCCGTCTTCACCGCCAGCGAGCGGGCGCTGGAGCGGGCCAAGACCGTCCCCGGGCGCGGCTACTACTTCGACTTCCTCGAGTTCCTGGCGGCCGACGAGAAGGACAACACCCCGTCGACGCCGTGCATCTCGCTCATCTACGCGATGGACCGCCAGCTGGAAAGGATATTCGCGGAGGGGTTGGAGCAGAGATGGCAGCGGCACGCCGACATGGCCAACTTCATGAGGAATTGGGTCCAGGAGCAGGGTTTCGGCATCCTTCCGGCAGAAGGGTACCGCTCGATCACCCTCACCTGCGCCACCAACGACCGCGGCGTCGACCTGGGTCTGGTCAAAAAGCGGCTCGGCGAGCGGGGCATCGCCTTCGACGACGGCTACGGCAAGCTGAAGGGGAGGACCTTCCGTATCGCGCACATGGGCGACATGAAGATTGCCGATCTGGAACAGATCACAACCGAGATGGAGAGGATCCTGCAGGATCTCTGAATATGAAAGGGGGGGAGCCCGATGGCTCCCCCCCTTTTTGACGTTCTACTCAGGCTCGAAGGCCTCCTTGCCGACGCCGCAGACCGGGCAGACCCAGTCGTCGGGCAGGTCGGCGAACGGGGTCCCCGGCGGTATCCCGTTGTCCGGGTCCCCTACGTAAGGGTCGTAGACGTACTGGCAGACGGTGCAGATGTAAGGCTCCATTGCATACCCCCTCTTTTCTCTGTCTGGGATCTGTCGGGTGTCGGGCGGGCATCGTTGCTGGTTCACAAAAAGGTCCCGAAATTCCGTACATATCGCTGATCGTTGCAGGGAGCCCGGACCGGCACTGTCTGCGCCCTGGCGGAAACTCCGGCAAAAGTCTAACAGACGGAGAGTGCGTGTCAATTCCGGCTCCGTATACTTTTCGACTTGATTTTAAAACACGTTGTGTTACTTTGTCATAATTAAAATTTGGGCTCAGGGAGGGAATTGGATTGTCGTTCCATGACATCAAATCGTGCGCATCTCTCACCAGACAAGCACAGCGATCTCACAGAGCGAATCGTCATACAGGGCGAGGTCCCCACTTCCCAGCACCCCGCGCGCGACGTTACACACATCCCGATTTCACTGTCACAACTCCCCCGTAATCGAAACAAGTAAGACATAAACCTTAGACCGGAATGCCAGTCGCGGCCCCGTGAGGGCTTCCGTCCGCCCCCTTTCGGTCTTCCCGCCACGACGGCAGAGAGGACACTATGGAAACTTATGAGATTGGCAGCACTGCGGAGGGCTTAGTCTCTGTTGAAGATGTGATCAAGTCCCAATACCCAAAGGAGGGAATATCCATGAGTTACGAAGTAAAGAACAAGCAACTGCTGGGCTGGGTGAAAGAAGTCGCCGACATGTGCCAGCCGGACCAGATCCACTGGTGCGACGGGAGCGAGGAGGAGTACGACGGCCTTTGCGAACTTTTGGTCAAGGGCGGCACCTTCCGTAAACTGAACCCGGAAAAACGCCCGAACAGCTACCTGGCCTGGTCCGACCCGGGCGACGTCGCCCGCGTGGAAGACCGCACCTTCATCTGCAGCCTGGCGAAGCAGGACGCAGGCCCCACCAACAACTGGATGCCCCCCAAGGAGATGAAGAAGACCCTCACCGGCCTCTTCACCGGCTGCATGAAGGGGCGCACCATGTACGTCATCCCCTTCAGCATGGGCCCCCTGGGCTCCAACATCGCCAAGATAGGCGTCGAGATCTCCGACTCCGCGTACGTCGCGGTCAACATGAAGATCATGACCCGCATGGGCAAGAAGGTCGTCGACGTCCTGGGCGAGAACGGCGAGTTCGTCCCCTGCCTGCACTCGGTCGGCGCACCGCTCGCCCCGGGGCAGAAGGACGTCTCCTGGCCCTGCAACAAGGAGAAGTACATCGTCCACTTCCCGGAGGAGCGCTCCATCTGGTCCTTCGGCTCCGGCTACGGCGGCAACGCGCTGTTGGGCAAGAAGTGCCTCGCGCTGCGCATCGCCTCCAAGATCGCCAAGGACGAGGGGTGGCTGGCCGAGCACATGCTGATCCTCGGCATCGAGTCCCCCGAAGGCGAGAAGACCTACCTCGGCGCAGCCTTCCCGAGCGCCTGCGGCAAGACCAACCTCTCCATGCTGGTGCCGCCCGAGCACTTCCAGCAGAGCGGCTGGAAGGTGTCCACCGTCGGCGACGACATCGCCTGGATCAAGCCCGGCGCCGACGGCCAGCTCTACGCCATCAACCCGGAGGCCGGTTTCTTCGGCGTCGCCCCCGGCACCTCGTTCAAGTCGAACCCGAACGCCATGCACTCCTGCGCCAAGAACTCCATCTTCACCAACGTGGCGCTCACCCCGGACGGCGACGTCTGGTGGGAGGGGATGGAAACCACGCCGGAGAAACTGACAGACTGGCAGGGGAACGAGTGGACCGCGGGGTGCGGCAGAAACGCCGCGCACCCCAACTCCCGCTTCACCTCGCCGGCCAACCAGTGCCCCTCCATCGATCCCGAGTGGGAGAACCCCAAAGGGGTGCCGATGCGCGCGTTCGTCTTCGGCGGCCGCCGCAACAACGTGATCCCGCTGGTGTACCAGGCCTTCAACTGGAGCTACGGCGTCTACCTCGCGGCCACCATGGGGAGCGAGACCACCGCCGCCGCAGTCGGTGCCATCGGCAACGTCCGCCGCGACCCGTTCGCCATGCTCCCCTTCACCGGCTACCACATGGCCGACTACTTCAACCACTGGCTGCAGATCGGCCGCACCACCCCGAACCCGCCGCGCATCTTCAGCGTCAACTGGTTCAGGAAGGACGCCGACGGCAAGTTCCTCTGGCCGGGCTTCGGCGAGAACATGCGCATCCTGAAGTGGATCGTGGAGCGCTCGCAGGGCAAGAGCGCCGGCGCCGCGGTGGAGAGCCCGCTGGGGTGGATGCCGCGCTACGAGGCGATCGACTGGCAGGGGCTGGAGAGCGTGACCCGCGATCAGTATCACGAGCTGATGTCCATCGACAGGGATGTCTGGAAGGAAGAGATCCTCTCTCACGAGGAACTGTTCGTCAAGATGTACGACCGTCTCCCCAAGGAGTTCCTCCACATCCGCGAGATGATCCTTTCCGGTCTGTGGCGTTCTCCGGAGCACTGGGAGCAGTTCACCCCGTCTCCCGACGACGAGGGGTACAACGACTAGACTCACAGCCGCACAAACCGAAGTGAAACAGGAAGGCCCCGGTCGGAAGATCGGGGCCTTCCTGCGTTCTGTGTCACAGTTGCATTCCCTCCTCTGCCTGCTATCTTTTTACCTGTCCGAAATTCTGAGAGAAAGGGGAAGCGACGTGAAATTGAATGACATAACGAGAGGGACCGGACTCGAAGAGCACGGCATAACGAACGCCAACCTGATCTACTGGACTTCCCCGACCGCCGTCTTGTACGAACAGATCGTGAGGAGGGGGGAGGGTCTCATCTCGCACCTGGGCGCTCTCACCGTCAAGACCGGGCACTACACCGGAAGGGCGGCCAACGAGAAGTTCATCGTCGACGAGCCGGGAAGCCGGGAGCACGTCAACTGGGGGAAGGTGAACCGCCCCTTCGACAGCGACAAGTTCGACTCCCTCTACAAGAGGATGACGGCCTACATGCAGGGGCGCGACCTGTTCGTGCAGGACTGCTTCGCCGGGGCGAGCGCCGAGCACGCCCTCCCGGTCAGGATCATCACGGAGCGCGCCTGGCACTCGCTGTTCGCCCGCAACATGTTCATCAGGGCGACGCCGGAGCAGCTGAAGACGCACAGGACGCAGTTCACCGTCATCGACCTCCCCAACTTCCACGCGCTCCCCTCCATGGACGGAACCAACTCCGAGACCTTCATCATCATCAACTTCGCAAGGAGGCTGGTGATCATCGGGGGGACGAGCTACGCCGGGGAGATCAAGAAGTCGATCTTCACGGTGCTCAACTACCTCCTGCCGCAAAACGACGTGATGTCGATGCACTGCTCGGCGAACGCCGCACCAAGCGGCGACGTCGCCATATTCTTCGGGCTCTCCGGCACCGGGAAGACCACCCTCTCCGCCGCCCCGAACCGGTTCCTGATCGGCGACGACGAGCACGGCTGGGACGACAAGGGGGTCTTCAACTTCGAGGGGGGGTGCTACGCCAAGGTGATCAACCTCTCCAAGGAAAGCGAGCCGGAGATCTACGACTGCACCAGGAAGTTCGGCACCATCCTGGAGAACGTGGCGATCGACACCATATCGCGCAGGATCGACCTGGACGACGACTCCCTGACGGAGAACACCAGGGCCTCCTACCCCATCACGCACATCCCCAACATCATCCCCTCCGGCGCCGGCGGTCACCCGACCCACATCATCATGCTCACCTGCGACGCCTTCGGCGTACTCCCCCCCATCGCCCGGCTCACCCCGGAGCAGGCGATGTACCACTTCCTGTCCGGCTACACGGCCAAGGTGGCGGGGACCGAGGCGGGCGTCACCGAGCCGCAGGCGACCTTCTCCACCTGTTTCGGCGCACCTTTCATGGCGCTGCGCCCCTCGCGCTACGCCGAGCTGCTGGGGAGAAAGATCGCCTCGCACGACGTCACCTGCTGGCTCGTCAACACCGGCTGGAGCGGCGGCGGCCCGGGGGTCGGGGGGAGGATGAAGATCGCCTACTCGCGCGCCCTGGTCAACTCGGCCCTCGACGGGACGCTTGGCGCGGGGGAGTTCGCGAAGGACTCCGTCTTCGGCCTCAGCGTCCCGACCGCCTGCCCGGAGGTAGCAACCGAGGTGCTGAACCCGAGGAACGCCTGGGGCGACAAGGAGGCGTACGACAAGACGGCGAAGAAGCTGGTGGAGATGTTCCGCAAGAATTTCGAGCAGTTCGCTCCCGACACCACCGCGGAGGTCGCGGCGGTACTTTAGTCTTGCCAGGGTTTCGACCTCCGGAAGTTGCACAGCGGAGGGCGTCCTGCTATCATTAAGAAAACGACCAGGAGGCATTTATGAAAAGTCCCCACTCGGAAATTTGCGACACGACGGAAAGAAGAGAGCAGCGGGTACAGGTCAGGAACAAGATATCCGGCGAGGTCGGACTGAGCTTCGGCTGCACCATAGAGGGGGACACGGTCCAGGTCGAGCTCCCCGACGGGAGCCTGGACAGCTGGCCCGAGGACGATTGCGAGATGGTTTAAAACCTGGAAACATCAGAACCATTTGCCACAGAGAAAATCTGAGGAAATCTGAGACTCTCGGAGGTCCTCAGAAGTTCTCTGTGGCTACATGTGTAAAAAAAAGGCCGCCCACTTTGTCTGGGCGGCCTTTTCGGTCCGTAGGCAAGGTGAGATTTAAGCCGCAACTGGAGCGGCGGCTGACCGTTGTGCTCGACACAACTTTTGTGTTGAAAGCCACCCTTATAGGTGTATAGTATGCTAAACGAACGGCTGGAACCGACCGAAGCAAAGAAGCTGATCCGCTCCATAGTGAAAGATGGCTCTGTCTCCTATGCGAGGCCGCACGCAATTGAACGTCTTGAGAAACATGGCATGTCTACCGTGGATTGTCTCAACGTGCTGCGGGGTGGTAGGGTCGAAGAGGCGGAGTACGAGAACGGCGAGTGGAGATACAGGGTTCATACCGGCAAAATGATGGTAGTCGTTAGATTTGAGGACGACACGGAATTGATGATCGTTACGGCATGGAGAATGTCAAAATGAGATGCCCGGTTTGTGAGAGAGCCGAATTGGTGGAAAAGGTTCAGAACTACCCTTATCGTGAATGCGGCCTGGATAACGTGATCCTGGCAGGGATCACGGTGAGGGCCTGCCCCGAGTGCGGATCGCTGGTCCCCCAAATACCCAAAATGGAGGCTTTGCACGATTGCATTGCCCATGCGCTCGTGAAGAAGGAAGAACGTCTTACCCCTGCGGAAATCGTTTTCCTGAGGAAGTCGCTGGGCTGGTCGGGCACTGATTTTGCCGAAAACCTGCAGTGCGACAAGTCGCAGGTGTCAAAGTGGGAGAACGGACGAGTCCCGATGAGCAAGCAGAACGAGTTGTTGTTTCGCGAGATCATCGTCGGCGGCAAGAAGATTACCGATTATCGCAGGACGGACGCGGCACGAAAGGAAGGGAACAAGGTCGTTTCCCTGTTCGTAAAGATAGACGAGGCCAAACGCCGGTGGACCGATGAATGGCGGGACGCGGCCTAGCCATCGAAGCGGAACGCGCCGGAGACAAAAAAACCGGCCCCTGCAAAGGGGGCCGGTTTTTCGTATTTCCGGGGTGATTTCCGCCGGTTAAATTATTTTGTTCAGCGAGTACTCCACGATCCCCTCGGCGCCGAGCTTGATCAGCTCGGGGACGATGCGGCGCACTTCCTGCTCGGGCATGATGCTCTCGATGGAGACCCAGTCGGAGTTGTAGAGGTTGGACACGGTCGGGTTGTTGAGGCTCGGGATGATGCTGGTGATGGCGGCGACCTTCTCGCCCGGCGCGTTCATCTTGAGTCCGACCATCCCCTCGGCGCGAAGCGCCGACTGCAGGAGGGTCGCGATCTGCTGGATCTTGGCCCGCTTCCAGGGATCGGCCCAGGTGGCCTTGTTGGCGATCATGACGGGGACGGATTCCATCAGTTCGGTGACGATGCGCAGCCCGTTCGCCTTGATGGTGGAACCGGTCTCGGTCACCTCGACGATGGCGTCGCAAAGCCCCTCGACCACCTTCGCCTCGGTGGCTCCCCAGGAGAACTCCACGGTGACCGGGATGTTGCGCTCGGCAAAGTAGCGCTTGGTGAAACCGACCAGCTCGGTGGAGATGGTGCCGCCGCGCAGGTCCTCGGGTCCCTGGATCTTGGAGTCGCCGTTCACGACCAGCACCCAGCGGGCCGGGCGACGGGAGACCTTCGAATAGACCATCTCGCAGACTTCGACGACGTCCGACTCGTTCTCGCGCACCCAGTCGCGGCCGGCGATGCCGACGTCGATGGTGCCGCGCTCCACGTATTTGCCCATCTCCTGCGGGCGGATGAGGGAGCACTTGATCTCCTTGTCATCGACCCCCGGGAAATAGCTGCGCGAAGAAATTGATATCTGCCAGCCGGCCTTCTTGAACAGCTCGACCGTGGCGCTTTCCAGGCTTCCCTTCGGGATGCCGAGTTTCAACAAGTTTTCCATGGTGCCCCCCCTACAACAGATAAAGATAAAGATAAAGATAAAGAAAAAGATAAAGAAAAAGAAAAAGACAAAGCAAAGACAAAAACCATTGGCCACGGAGAAAGTCTGAGAACTTCTGAGAAACCAGGAAAGCTTTGGAGGAAAATCTCAATCCCTTCTAGAATTCCTCAGATTTCCTCTGTGGCTACAGGTTCGAACCCAAGCCTTTCTCAGATTTACTCAGATGTTCTCCGTGCCAATGGTTTTGGGTTTTATTTCTTGTAGACGGTAGCCGGATCGAAGAGCGGGTTGGAGTGCTCCACCCACTCGCCGTTCTCGTATTTGACGTAGAAGCAGCTGCGGTTGCCGGTGTGGCAGGCGGCGGGGCCGTTCTGCTTCACCTTGATGACGACGGTGTCGGCATCGCAGTCGGTGAGGACCTCGATCACTTCCTGGGTGTTGCCGGACTCCTCGCCCTTCATCCAGTACTTGTTCCTGGTGCGGCTGAAGAACCAGGTCTTCCCGGTTTCAAGGGTCAGGTTCAGCGTCTTTTCGTCCATGAACGCGACCATCAGCACGTCTCCGGTCTCGTTGTCCTGGATAACGGCGGGAATCAATCCACCCATCTTCTCAAAATCGATCTTTATCATGGCTTCTCTCAGTCCTTCTACTACGTTTTATTGACACAAAAGTGTCTTTTAATACACCTTGAACCCGCGATGTGTCAATGATTTATGTAAACAACCCAGATGGGCCAGGACACATGGAAATTTTCTTTTTGACAATGGTTCAAGTTGCCTATATATTGCCGTCACATTAGGCGGTGCATATTTGCACAGACGCCATTCCTTCAACTTCGATCCGGCGGATCACGTGCGCCAGTTCACTGCAAGCGTTTGTGCCACTTAAACTCAAGGAGATGCTATATTAAAAAACCTGATTTGCCGAACTTTTTAATCTTGACACAAGCCACTGAAATTCAACATGTTTGTGGTACTGACCTTGCATTATTTAAGTTATACAGGGGCAACTCTTCCCCACTCCTTTGATTCCTCCCAAACGTACACCAATAAACTAATCAAGTATAATTCTGCTATTCCATAGGATACCCCACTAAATCAATAGGGGGCGGTTCCTGCATAGGCAGGATCTCCAAAGCAACCGCTGCTTTCTGAGATGCTGCCAGGTGTCGCCGGTTCAGGTTCAGCGAGACCACGAAGCTAACCAGACTGCCTTCCCCTTCTTTTCCCCACACTCCAACCCTCACACTTCCCTAGTTCTAAAAGTATGTACTAGCAGGTTGTTGAAATTCAAATAGATAAAACAACTATTTTATGATACATTATTGCGCGTAACTCACTGCTATTGCTAAGGAATGTTATGCGCGGATCAGACAGCAAAACAGAGGCATTGTTCACTTATGTGACTCCAGAATCTTTTGTTCCTAAGGATCACCCTCTGCGAGCCATTCGAAAGATGGCTGATACTGCCTTGGCAGGAATGGA
>Ga0209212_1001179_pt1 | contig 44232 bp, 44 predicted proteins | sample RifGroC2_FD_183996 | JGI IMG/M metagenome (GOLD analysis project Ga0209212, IMG submission 183996) | Groundwater microbial communities from Rifle, Colorado, USA - Groundwater C2 (SPAdes) (version 2) | ecosystem: Environmental > Aquatic > Deep subsurface > Groundwater | place: Rifle, Colorado... | reverse complement strand
CCCGCCGCAAGATGTTCGCCGCCAGCGTTTCCGTCGTCACCGCCGTCTCCCTGGCGCTGCTCAAGCTGGGGGTCGGTCTTTTCACCGGCTCCCTGGCGGTACTCGCCTCGGCCGTCGATTCCCTCCTCGACATCCTCATGTCGGGAGTCAACTTCTTCGCCATCCGCCAGGCCGAACAACCGGCCGACGAAAGTCACCCCTTCGGTCACGGTAAATATGAAACCCTGGCGACGATCATCCAGGCCCTGGTCATCTCGGCGTCGGGAGGCTGGATCATCTTCGAGTCGGTGCGGCGCCTGCAAAGCGGCGTTGTCATCAACCAGATCGGCGGCGGCATTGCCGTTCTTGCCTTCAGTGCGCTCGTCTCCTGGTTTATCACCCGCTATCTCCGTCGGGTCGGCACCGAGGTCGACTCCTCGGCCCTGCAGGCCGACTCCCTGCACTTCGCCATGGATGTCTATACCAACCTGGCGCTGATGCTCGGGCTGCTGCTGCTGAACTGGTTCGATGCCCCCTGGCTTGACCCGGCCCTGTCCCTGCTGGTGGGATGTTACATTCTTTATGAAGCGCTCAAGCTGATCCGGCGCGGCCTCGGCGATGTTCTCGACGAGGAGTTGCCGGCGCAGGTGCGGGAACAGATTCTCGGTCTCATCGATCTGCACAAGGGGGATCTCCTCGACGTCCACAACCTGCGCACCCGCCGCGCCGGCTCGCAGAAGATCATGGATTTCCACCTCACCGTCTGCAAACACCTCTCCGTCGAACAGGCCCATACCCTCGCCGATCATCTCGAACAGCGGATTCAGCAGGAGATTGCCGGCGCCGACGTGACCATTCATATCGAACCGTGTCTGCGCACCGACTGCCCCGGCCGCGAAGCCTGCCAGGCCGACGCGTCCCGTCATCAACGCTCCTAGTTTCATCCCGTTCGCCCCAACAAAACGCCCCGCCGCGAGATCTCGCGGCGGGGCGTTTTGTTGGGGTTCAGCCACCGCGTTCAACGGCCGAGAAAGATACCGAGGGACTCGGCGGTACGGACCAGTTCGCCGGCGGGATCGACACGATTGAGGGCATCGATGGCTTCGGCCAGCGGGACGGCGACGACGGCGCGGCCACGCAGGGAGACCATGTGGTCGAATTGCCCCTGCTCGATGAGTTCTACGGCGCGCACGCCGAAGCGGGAACCGAGAATGCGATCGAAGGGACAGGGACTCCCGCCCCTCTGGACATGCCCCAGAACGACGACCCGGCTTTCCATGTCGGCAAGGCATGCTTCCAGCTTTGCAGCGACAAAGCGGCCGATGCCGCCCAAGCGTTCGACGCCGCGGTTATCCTCGGCCGTGGCCTGCACGATCTTGCCACCGCTACCGGGAAACGCCCCTTCGGCAACAACGACAATGGAAAAACGGCTGCCGTGGTCGGTGCGCCGCTGGATCGCCTGACAGACCAGATTCAGATCAAAGGGGATTTCGGGGATGAGAATGACATCGGCCGAACCGGCAATCCCCGATTCGAGGGCGATCCAGCCGGCATCGCGTCCCATGACTTCGACAACGATGACACGGTGGTGGCTTTCCGCGGTGGTGTGGAGGCGATCCAGGGCTTCGGTCACGGTTTCGACCGCGGTACTGTAACCGAAGGTGACATCGGTGGCGCGCAGGTCGTTGTCGATCGTCTTGGGGACGGCAACGACCGGAATACCGAGTTCATTGAGGCGGCGGGCAATCTTGAGGGTACCGTCGCCGCCGACCGCCACGAGGGCCTCGGCGCCGATACGTCGGAAGTTGGCAAGCACCTGGTCGCTGACGTCGATCAGCTTGGTCTTGCCCCCCTCCTGCACCGGATAGGCCAGAGGGTTGCCGCGATTGCTGGTACCGAGGATGGTCCCGCCACGGGGCAGGATGCCCCGGACCGACTCGATGGTCAGCGGTCGCAGGCGCGGCGTACCAACCAGCCCGTCAAAACCGTCTTCGATGCCGAGAACCTGCCAGTTGCGTTTCAGGGTAGCGGCGCGGACGACCCCGCGAATGACCGCATTCAGCCCCGGGCAGTCGCCGCCGCCGGTCAGGATGGCAATGCATTTGCTCATGATCAGGCCTCCTCGGGTGAAGACTCGTATTTGCGGCGAACGTGTTCAACGATCCCCTGGCGCCGAAGAAAAGTTTGGGGCTCGCTTTCGGCTTGGGCCAGGATTGTCTGCAGATAGATTTTCTGCCGTTTGATCGATTCCTGATACGGGTTGATATCGAGGTCGGCGCTGTGGCGGAAGTGCGACCGCATACAGCGATCGCAAAGTTCGGCGCTACCGGCCAGACGACGATCGATCATGGCATAGAAATCGACCGTCTTGCGCAGGATATCGGCTTCGCTGACATAGGCGACGATACCGGCTTCCTGAAATTCGTAGAAAAGCAAAAGCAGTCGCTCCAGATAGGCCCGGTCGGCCATCTGGGCGGTCAGGTCGGCGGTGTCGAGAAGTCTCCCGAGAAGTTCCATGGAAGGGCGCGGATAGGGAATATCCTCATAGTTTTGCGCCAGATCGGTGCCGTTGATCAGGGCCTCGACGGCATCGAGTTCGGCAGGACTGTAACCATTATTGCCGCGCAGGCCCCGGAAGAGACGGATGCCGCGGGCAATATGCTGCAAAGTATATTTCGCCCCGGTGCCGACACTGTCCCCTTCTTCCTGCAAATAGCCGGAGTCATGGTAGATCGCGGCACTTAAGGTCAGGCTGATATCGCGCTGGGGGAGCATAATCCCTTCGAGAATGGCGCCATGGATGAAGCGGGCGGAAGCGAGGCAGGTGTGCATGGCGTGGGAGAAGTTGTGGTAATCAGTATTGCAGGCGCGATAGCCGGGGAACTCCCCCTTGTAGAGTCGGTCGGCGACGCGATAATCCGCAGTGAAGTTTTCTGTCGCAAAATCCGGGGAGATTCGCTGGAGAATGGCGAGGATTTCCTTGAGAACCGACTCCGGCTCCTCAAAGCGGATGTAATTATAGATCTGTTGACTATCCATGGCCGAACTCCCGGAGAAGAGACCTGCTACCTTGCCGCAACTTCATAACAGAGACGCGACCGCATAACTGGCCCATAAGAGCGCCGCGACAGCCTCAGCACCCAACTTACCGATAAACCTGAAAATGCCGCAGCAGCAATGCATAGGTTTCATCAAGATGTTGCGGAATCACTCGGACCTCGTCGAATACCGGCATGAAGTTGGTGTCGCCGACCCAGCGTGGCACCAGGTGCAGATGGAGATGGTCCTCAACCCCGGCACCGGCGGCCCGTCCGAGATTCATGCCGAGATTGAAACCCTGGGGCTGCATGGCTTCGCGCAAGACTTTTTGCGCGAGGACGGAAAAGCGATGCATCTCGACAACTTCTTCGGCGGTGAGGAGTGCCAGATCAGCCGTATGCCGAAAGGGTGCGATCATGAGATGACCGTTGGTATAGGGATAGCGGTTCATCATCACGACGGCATGGTCGCCGCGAAAGAGGACCTGACGAGCCCGATCTTCGGCCGCCGACTCCCGGAGACAGAAGATGCAGTCGCGCGGGGTGGCTGCCTCATCCCCGTTGATATAGGACATGCGCCACGGCGCCCAAAGCTGTTTCATCGGTGTTGGTCTCCCTGAGTCGGACCGGGGATGCGAATGATGCGCCCCCTGATATGAGCGCCTATCTCGAGCAGGCCGACGGAATGGAACGGCGAAGCGCGCCGGTCCGTGGGACTCCCGGGATTAAAGAGGAGCAGATTACCTCTGCGTTCACACAGTGGTTGATGACTGTGGCCAAAAACCAGGCAATCGAGCGCATCATCGGCAAACTCCCCCAGCACTCGATCGACGATGCCCGCCGGAGCGCCCCAGCCATGAACCAGACCGATGCGGAAATCGCCGACTTCGATGATCCTTTTGTGGGGCAATTCCGGAAGGTCCGGATCGAGATTGCCCCTGACCGCAAGGACGTTTCGGGGGGCCAAATGCAAGAGGATATCGGGATCGACGATGTCGCCGGCATGAAGTATGGTGGCAACACCCTGAAAATGCTTTTCGACAACGGCACACAACCACGCACCGCCGTACGACATGGAGGCGATATGGGTATCGGAGAGTACACCAACGCGGGTCATCTTCATGGGGGCCAAAAACGAATTTAACGAGTGTTAACGTAGTTTTTTACTCTTCGTCGACAACCGTGTCAATTATAATGCGCTGCGGTCGCGGTTATCAAATGATAGGCTGGGTCCAAGGCCGGTGCAAGCTTCTCCTTGACGCCCCGATAATAAACGCTATCGTCTTACACTCCATGCGTGTCGTTACGAATCCGGTCGGACAAACACAGTTTTTGCCATGGCTAAACCGAGATTCCGCTTGACAATTTCCGCCAGCAAACGCTAAGGTAATATTTAGTTTTGATAAAATTTATAAAAACGTTACATTGTTGCTTCCGTAGCTAAAAGTCCGCGATAGGCCGAAGGCGCACGTTGCGCAATCGGGGTCTCTCAAGAAATTTTTAACAATAATTAAAACCTCAGGAGGCTGTTTTCATGTCCAAACGTCAGGATGCCCTCGACTATCACAGCATGGGACGCAAGGGAAAAATCGAAGTTGTTTCGACCAAACCGTGTGCGACCAGTCGCGATCTCGCCCTCGCCTACAGTCCCGGAGTGGCCGAGCCTTGCCTTGAAATCGAGAAGAACCCCAATGATGCCTATAAATACACCGCCAAGGGCAACCTGGTTGCGGTTGTTTCCAATGGTACCGCCGTGCTTGGACTTGGCGACATCGGCGCCCTGGCGGGGAAACCGGTCATGGAGGGCAAAGGGATCTTGTTCAAACGGTTCGCCGACATCGACGTCTTCGATATCGAACTCGACACCAAAAATTCCGACGAGATTATCCGTACCGTCAAGATTCTCGAACCGACCTTTGGTGGCATCAACCTGGAGGACATCAAGGGCCCCGAGTGTTTCTACATCGAGGAAGAGCTCAAGAAGATCATGAACATCCCGGTCTTCCATGACGACCAGCACGGCACCGCGATCATCGCCAACGCCGGGCTGATCAACGCCCTGGAAATTGCCGGTAAAAAGATCGATCAGGTCAAAATCGTCGTCAACGGTGCCGGTGCCGCCGGCATCGCCTGCGCCAACATGGCCCTGGTCCTCGGCGCCGACCCCAAGAAGATGATCGTCTGCGACACCAAGGGGGTCATCTACAAGGGGCGGGTTGAAGGAATGAACGAATACAAATCGCGCCTGGCGACGGAACTCCCCGCTCGCACCCTCGACGACGCCATGGTCGGTGCCGACGTCTTCTTCGGCGTCTCCTCCAAGGGGGCGTTGACCCAGGCGATGGTCAAGAGCATGGCCCAGGATCCCATCGTCTTCGCCATGGCCAACCCCGATCCCGAGATTACACCGCCCGAAGCCCAGGCCATGCGCGACGACGTCATCATCGGCACCGGCCGCAGCGATTACAACAATCAGGTCAACAACGTCCTCTGCTTCCCCTTCCTCTTTCGCGGCGCCCTCGACACCCATGCCAGCGCCATCAACGACGAGATGAAGATGGCAGCCTGCCTGGCCCTGGCCAAGCTGGCCAAAATGGATGTTCCCGACTCGGTGCGCCTAGCCTACGGCAACGTCGAGATCAAGTTCGGCCGCGACTACCTCATCCCCAAGCCCTTCGACCCGCGCGTCCTCCTGCACGTCGCCCCCGCCGTCGCCAAGGCGGCCATGGACAGCGGCGTGGCGCGACGTCCCATCGAGGACATGAACAAATACCTCGAATCCCTGGAGGCCCTGCAGGGGCGCGCCAAGGAGATCATGCGCGTCCTCATCAACAAAGCCAAAGCCAGCCCGAAGCGCGTCGTTTTCCCCGAGGGCGAAGAAGAAAAGATTCTCCGTGCCGCCCAGATTCTCGTCGACGAGGGGATTGCCATTCCCATTCTTCTCGGGGATGAGTCTGAAATCCGCACCAAGATGCACGAACTCGGTGTCGATCTCGGCAACGTCCAGATCATTGACCCGTCCAAGAGCGAAAAAACCGCCTTTTATTCCGAGGAATTGTTCAAGCTGCGCCAGCGCAAGGGGGTGACCCAGTCCGAAGCCAGACGCCTGGTCCGGCGCAACCGCAACTACTATGGTTCGATGATGGTGCAGCACGGCGATGCCGACACCCTCCTCTCCGGCCTCAACAGCCACTACCCGGACACCATCCGCCCGGCCCTCGAAGTCATCGGCAAACAGGAAGGCCTCTCCCGGGTCCATGGCCTCTACATGATGGTCTTCAAAAAGGATGTCGTCTTCTGCGCCGACACCACCGTGACCATCGAACCGACGGCCGAGGAGTTGGCGGAAACCGCCATCCTGACCGCGAAAAAAGCGCGCCACTTCGACGTCGAGCCGCGCATCGCCATGCTCTCCTTTTCCAACTTCGGCAGCGCCGAGCATCCCCTGACCCTCAAGGTCAAGCGTGCCACAGCCCTGGTCAAGCAGTGGGCCCCGGACCTGGTCGTCGATGGCGAGATGCAGGCCAACGTCGCCCTCGACCCCGAAATCACCGCCCGCCAATTTCCCTTTTCCCAGCTCAAAGGCGACGCCAATGTCCTCATCTTCCCCGACCTGCAATCGGGCAACATCTCTTACAAGCTCCTCAACAAACTCGGCGGGGCCGAACAGGTCGGACCGATCCTCATGGGGATGAAAAAGCCGGTCCATGTCCTGCAGCGCGGCGACAGCGTCGCCGAAATCGTCAATATGGCCGCCGTCGCCGTGGTCGATGCCCAGGAGATGTCGGGAGAGTAATCAGTCCAGCTTCAGTTCGACGGTAACGATGAAGGGGAGCGACTAATCGCTCCCCTTCACTTTTGGTTCAGTACTGCTGGGCAAGAAGAAGCCGCCGCTTTCGCTTGGTAAACTTTTCGCTCATCGAACCACCGCCTGCTGCTGATAAAGATACTTCTGAAATCCGGCAAAGACCCTGCCGATCGCGTCCGGTTGCCCCAGGTCGGCGACTGCATCGGCAAGGGAGTCATTCAGCATGGTATTTGACGCCGCAGCAGCGGGGTCTCTCACCCCGCCTTCATCCCCGCACCTTGCCCTCATCCCGCCGATAAAAGACCACCCCGACCCGCTCGATATGCTCCCGCAACTTCGCATGATCAAGCTGGTCAAAAATCGAGAGGTCAACCTGATAGGGAATCGGCGATTCATCAAGTCTGGCGGCAATTTCGCCAAGAGTGCGGAGGTCGAGATTCTCTCCGAAAAGGGTCAGATCTATATCGGACCCCGGTTTGTCATTCCCTTTAGCACGCGAACCGTACAGGATCGCTCTTTCCACTGCGGGAAAATCGGCGAGAATCTGCCGAACGATGGTTACGGTTTTGTCTGGAAGCCCGAATTCAAACATGGTCAGATCTCGTGCTCAAAGCGTTCCCGCAGCGCCAGAAACGCCGGATAAAAACTCTCACGGATTGCTGTTGCGAGGCTGACGGCCACATCATGGTTATAGGTATGACTGGAGAGGTTGCGCTTTTCGATCATATCCATCCAGGCCTCGCCATCACTGATCAGTCCTCTCCTGAAGGCTTCACGCACCGTGCTTCTGGAACCGACGAGCCCTTGGATACCCTCCAGCTCCAGATAATCCTTCAGGACATTCCAGGCAAGTTCATGGGTGAACTCAAACCCCTGGATCAACCCTTGCTGTTCAAGGTCGGAAAGCGGACGCCGATCCATAAGTTGCACGGCGAGAGTCAGTTGATGCAGTGCGCGCTGGTAGTTGTCAAAGCGTTGTTTCCAGCGAATATCCTCTGACATTGGTTATGCTCCTTTGCTCGAACTTGGGGCTTCTGGCAGTTGAATAGGTTTAAAAATGCGGATAAATGCGGATAAATTTAGCATGTTAGCCGGAAAAAACCCTCACAAATTGTGCGGCCGGGCATCCTCTGGCTCCATTAAATGGAGTCTTTTGACATTGAGCATCAGACGAACGGGCACGCAACGGACACGAATTTGCAATTGGCTCCAACAAACACAAAGGCCACCTCCGAAGAAGTGGCCTTTGTGTTTGTTTTCGTTGGTCGGGGCGAAGTGATTCGAACACTCGACCCCCAGCACCCCATGCTGGTGCGCTACCAGGCTGCGCTACGCCCCGTCAATCAACGAGGGGGGATTATCTGGGATTCGACCCCAAATGTCAAGGAATTATTTGCCCGCAGTGGGATCCGGCGAAAAAGATATTTCTCTTGCAAATACAGCTAGTTAAAGTCTTAACCCTGACGCCTGTCGATGACCCTCTGGGCCTTCCCCTCATGCCGTGGAATTGTCCCCGGTTCGACCAGCTTGACACTGATGCCGACACCGATAACCGACTCGACCTTCTTCTGCACCTGCTCAAGGAACGCGCGCTGCCGTTTCATCTCGTCGAAGAAGATGCTTTCGGTCACCTCGATCTGCACTTCGAGAGTGTCGAGGGACCCGTGACGATCAATGACGAGTTGATAGTGCGGCTGGCAGCCTTCGATGGCGACCAGCACCTCCTCGATCTGCGAGGGGAAGACATTGACCCCACGGATGATGAGCATGTCGTCGCTGCGCCCCCTGGTCTTCTGCATGCGCACATGGGTACGTCCGCAGGCGCAAGGAGAATAGTCGAGACGGGTGATGTCGCGGGTGCGGTAGCGAAGCATCGGGAAGGCTTCCTTGTTCAGCGTCGTCAGCACCAGTTCGCCGGTACTCCCCGGTGGCAACACCGCCCCGCTGTCGGGGTCGATGATCTCGGGATAGAAGGCATCCTCGAAGATGTGCATGCCGCATTTGAACTGGCACTCACCGGCAACCCCGGGGCCGATGATCTCGGAAAGGCCGTAGTTGTCGGTAGCGGAGAGGCCGAGACGCTGCTCGATCTCGCGGCGCATCGCCTCACTCCAGGGCTCGCCGCCGAAGAGACCGACCTTGAGGGAGAGGCTCTTGGGGTCGATGCCCATCTTCTCCATGCGGTCGGCCAGGGTGATGGCGTAACTCGGCGTACCGACCAGGGCGGTGGTCTTGTAGTCCTGCATGATCATGATCTGCTTCTCGCTATTGCCTCCCCCCATGGGGATGACCGAGGCGCCGATAGTTTCGGCCCCGTAATGCAGACCGAAGGCGCCGGTGAAGAGGCCATAACCGAAGGTGATCTGCACCACGTCGTCGTGAGTCACGCCGGCGGCGGTGAGAAAGCGCGCCACCAGGTTCGACCACATCTTGATGTCGTTCTTGGTGTAGCCGACGACTGTCGGCTTGCCGGTGGTCCCGGAGGAGGAGTGGATGCGCACGACTTCCCGCAAGGGGACGGCGAACATCCCGTAGGGATAGTTGAGGCGCAAATCCTCCTTGGTGGTAAAGGGGAGGTGCTGCAAGGCGGCGAGGGAGCCGAGGGCCTCGGGGTCGATGCCGAGGGCGTTGAATTTGTTGCGATAGCAGGTGACGTTCTTGTAGACGCGGTTGACCGTCGCCTGCAGACGCTCCAGCTGCAGCTGCTCGATCTCGGGGCGCGGCATGCACTCGTGGGTGCGATCCCAGATTTCCATAGCGTTATCTCTCCCAGATTTCCTTCTTGTCCTTGCCGAGATAGGCGCGCTGCACCTCGGGATTCTCCAGGAGTTCGGCCGCCACCCCTTCGAGAATAACCTTGCCGGTCTCCAGCACGTAGCCGCGGTTGGCGAGTTTGAGGGCGGCCTTGGCGTTCTGCTCGACCAGCAGCACCGTCACCCCCTTATCCCGGCTCAAGGCGGCGATGACGCCGAAGATCTCCTGCACCACCAGGGGAGCCAGACCCATGGAGGGCTCGTCGAGGAGGAGGACGGTCGGTTTGGCCATCAGCGCCCGGCCGATGGCGAGCATCTGCTGCTCGCCGCCGGAGAGGGTGCCGGCCAATTGCTTGCGCCGCTCGCGCAAACGGGGGAAGAGGGTGTACATCTCTTCCAGGTCCGCACGGATCGCCTTGCGCGGTTCCCGCCGGCGAAAGCGCAAATAGGCGCCGAGTTCGAGGTTGTCCTCCACCGTCAGCGGTTTGAAGACCTGACGCCCTTCCGGCACCTGCGAGATCCCGAGTTCGACGATCCGTTCCGGTTCGCACTGCTGGATCGGCTCCCCGGCGAAGCGGATGTCGCCGTCGCGGGCCGGGGTCACCGCCGAAACGGTATTGAGCAGGGTGGTCTTCCCCGCCCCGTTGGCGCCGATGAGGGTGACGATCTCCCCCGGCAGAAGATGAAGGGAGACATTCTTCAACGCATGAACCGCGCCGTACCAGGTATTGACGTTTTTGAGTTTGAGCAGTTCCATCCCCTACCCTTCCCCGAGATAGGCGGCAATGACTGCTCGGTTTTCCTGGATCTGGCGCGGGGTTCCCTCGGCGAGTTTCTGCCCCAGGTTGAGGACGATGATGCGGTCGCAGACATCCATGACCAGTTCCATGTCGTGCTCGACCAAGAGGACGGTGACCCCGTCCTGGCGGATGCGGCGGATCAGTTCGCCGAGTTGCCAGGTTTCGCGGCTGTTGAGGCCGGCGGCCGGCTCGTCCATGGAGAGCAATTGCGGCTCCAGGGCGAGGGCGCGGGCGATCTCGAGGAGGCGCCCCTGGCCGAAAGGGAGGCTGGCGGCGGATTGGTCGGCCAGATCAGGGATGCCGACATAGTCGAGAAGCTCTCGGGCACGACTGCGGATCTTCTTCTCCTCACGACGCTGCCAGGGGAGACGCAGGGCACAAGCGAGAAGGCCGCTCGTGCTCTTGGTATGCAACCCGACCATGACATTCTCCAGCACCGTCATCTGACCGAAGAGCTCGATGTTCTGAAAGGTGCGCACCAGCCCGTGGCGGGCGAGGCGCTCCGGCGGCAGACCGCTGACGTCAAGATCGCCGAAGACGATGGAACCGGCGGTACGCTGGTAGATGCCGCTGACGATATTGAAAAGAGTGGTCTTGCCCGCACCATTAGGACCGATCACCCCGGTGATCTCCCCCCGTTGGGCAGTGAAACTGACCCGGTCGAGGGCGACAAGACCCCCAAAGACACAGGTGATATCGCGCACCTCAAGCATTGTTGCCCCCGCGTCCCGGCCACAGCCGTTTGAGCTGGGAGAGCAGCAAGCCGCCCCCTTGCACCAGCCCGCCAGGGAGGAACATGGTCATGGCGACGAGAAGAAATCCGTAGACGACAATGTCGTAATCCTGAAAAGTGCGCAACATCTCCGGAAGCAGGGTCAGGAGGGCGGCGCCGAGACAGGAGCCGTAAATGCTGCCAAGACCGCCGATGATGACCATGGTCAAGAGCTCGATGGAGAAATGAAAACCGAAGGAGGCGGGGGAGATGAAGGTCACGGTGTGGGCGTAAAGGCTGCCGGCGATGCAGGAGATCACGGCCGAGCAGGTAAAGATCTGCACCTTGAGGAGACGGGCATTGACCCCGAGGACCCGCGCCGCGACCTCGGAGTCGTGGATCGCCCGCAGGGCCCGGCCGATGCGCGAGTGCACCAGGTTGATGGCGAGAAGGACCACCGTCAGCACCACCGCCCAGATCAGATAAAAGTTCTTCAGGTCGCTGTCGAAGGTCATCCCTGCGGCAGTGAGATTGGGGATACCGGGGAGTCCCGAGGGGCCGCCGGTGATATCGACATATTCATTGAAGACGATAAAAACGATGATGCCGAAGCCCAACGTCGCCATCGCCAGATAGTGCCCCTTGAGTTTGAGGATGGGGAAACCGATGGCGAAGGCGAGGACACCCACCGTCAAGGCCGCGGCCACCAGCGCCAGCCAGGGATTCCAGCCGTAGCTGGCGGTGAGAACGCCGGAGCCGTAGGCCCCGAGACCGTAGAAGGCCGCCTGCCCGAGGGAGATCTGCCCGGCAAAACCGAGGAGGAGGTTGAGGCCGACCGCCAGCAGGGTATTGATGCCGACAAAGACCAGGACATTGAGGAGATAGCCGCCGTTGACGCAGAGCGGCGCCAGTAGAACGATGAGGGCATACAAGGCGAATTTGAACCATTCCCGGCGCATCGGCATATTCCCTAGACCCGTTCGCTCTCGCCGCGGGAGAAGAGCCCCTGCGGCCGCAAGAAGAGGATGAGCAGGAGAATGATGAAGGCAATGGCGTCTTTGTAACCGGAAGAGATCAAGCCGGCGCCGAGGGATTCGAGGATGCCGAGGAGGATGCCGCCGAGAACGGTGCCGATGCCGCTGCTCATGCCGCCGATGATGGCGGCACAGAAGCCCTTGAGGCCGAGCATGATGCCGACGTCGTAGGAGGTCATGGTCAAGGGGGCGATGATGATCCCGGCGAGGGCGCCGATGGCGGCGCTGATGAAGAAGGAGAAGAGGACCATGCGACGCACGTCGATGCCGACCAGGCCGGCGGCACGACGATTGACGGCGCAGGCGCGCAGGGCCTTGCCGGTGATGGTGTACTGGAAGAAGAGCTTGGTGGCGGTGATGAGCAGAATGGTCAGGGCGAAAATCCACAGATGTTGCGGCAACAGTGTCGCCCCGGCGACGGCGAGGGGAGCATCGCCGGAGAAGGACGGCAGGGCATGGGTATCCTTCCCCCACAGGAGCATGGCGATACCGCGCAAGAGGATACTGCCGCCGATGGTGATAATGACCAGACTCAAAGGGGTCGGCTGGCGCAGCGGCCGGATCGCCAGGCGTTCAAAGAGGACACCGACACAGGCGGTGCCGACGATAGCCAGCAACACGGCGAGAAACAGGGGGACTTGCCACCGTTCAAGAAGATAGACCCCGAGCATCCCCCCGATCATGACCAACTCCCCCTGGGCGAAGTTGATGATCCCGGTGGAGTTGTAGATGATGGCGAAACCGATGCCGATCAGGGCATAGATGGCCCCGGTGGCCAGGCCGGAGAGGAGGTACTGGGTCAGTTGCTGGGAAAAATCCATGAAACCGGCTGCCTTGACAGCACGTCAGCGCAGGCGAAGCTTATCGCCTGCGCTGACCGTGCTGCCGGTAAAAGTAGGGGGTGCCTTGGGAAAGGTCTATTCGACCAACGCCCAATCCTTGTTCTTGACCTGCACCAGGACAAAAGCTTCCTGGGTCAACCCGGCATGATCCTGACCCGAGAAGGTGAAGACCCCGCCGATGCCGGCAAACGCGGAGATCTTCTCCAATTGCTCACGTAGCGTCGCCGAGGTTTCCCCCCCCTGCTCGATCGCCTTTTTGAGCAACATGAGCGCATCCCAGGCATGGCCGCCGAAGTGGTCCCCGGCGACGCCGTACTTCTGTTTGTACCCCTGGACGTAGGCAACCAGCGCTTGCTTTTGCGCATCGGCTGCCGGCAGAAAATCGGCAACGATAACCTTGCCCGAAGGAAGAATAATTCCCTCGCTGGCATCGCCGGCGAGTTCGATGAACTTTTTCGAGGACACGCCATGGCTCATATAGACCGGCAGGGTGATGCCGAGCTGCTTGATGTTCTTGGCAATGATCGCCGGACCGGGGTTGGTCCCCCAGCAGATGATGGCCTGGGCCTCGCTGCCGCGAATCTTGGTCAACTGCGCGGTCATGTCGGTATCTTTGGGGCCGTAGGTGTCATCGACCACCAGGGTCATGCCGTACTTGAGCGCCTGGCTTTTGAGTTGTTCGCGACCGGACGAACCGAAACCGTCGGAGACGGTCAGAATCGCCACCTTGGAAAGCTTGCGACTCTGCAGATGTTCAAAGATTCTGGCCACCGCCAGGCCGTCGTTCTGTGCAGTCTTGAAGGTCCAGGGGTTGACCGGGTCGGTGATTTTGCTGCCGGCGGCGCAAGAGATGAGGGGAATCTGCTCCTTCTCGGTGACCGACTTGACCGCCATGGTTTCGCCGGTGGTACTCGGTCCGATGATAGCCAGGACATGATCGTCCTTGATCAGCTTGTTGGCGAGCTGCACCGCCTTGGTAGCGTCGCCGGTGGTGTCGTAGACGATCAGTTGCAGAGGCCGTCCTTTGATGCCGCCGGCCTTGTTGATTTCATCGACCACCATCTGAGCCGTGTTGCGCTCCGGCTCGCCGAGGAAGGAGGGGGGGCCGGTGACGGAGAAGAGGGCGCCGATCTTGATCGGTTCCGCCGCATTAGTCAGGGACGCCGCCAGCAGTACGACGGTGAAAGACAACAGTTGCGCAAATCGTTTCATAATTTCGCTCCTTGATGCTTATTACTGGGCAATGGCCCAGTCGCCCTTGACGATTTTGACCATTTCGAAGGCCGAGAGGTCGAGACCGTTATGATCCGTCGCCGACATGGTGAAAACGCCGGAGACCCCGACCAGCTTGCTGGCTTGCTCGATGCCGCCACGGAGCTGCGCCGGGGTGGTGCCGGCCTTCGTCGCCCCTTCGACGATCAGCAGCAGCCCGTCGTAGGCATAGCCGCCAAAGGTCGAGGCTTCGGTACCGTAGGCCTTGCGGTAGGCGGCATCGTAGTCGGCGAGAAGTTTGGCTTGGGGGTCGGTTGCCTTGATCTTGTCAAAGACCGCCAGTTTGCCGGCCGGCAACATGACCCCCTCGGCCGCTTCGGCGCCGGCGAGCTCGATGTACTTTTTGGAAGCGACGCCATGACTCATATAGAGCGGAGTGGTGATGCCGAGCTGCTTGACGTTGCGGGTGACGACCGCCGGGCCGGGGTTGGTCCCCCAGCAGATGATGGCATCGGCGCCGGCACCGCGAATCTTGGTCAGCTGCGCGGTCATGTCGGTATCTTTGGGCCCATAGGTTTCGTCGGCGACAATGGTGAAGCCCTTCAGCGCCGCGAGGTTCTTCAACTGCTCGCGACCGGAGGCACCAAAGCCGTCGGAGACGGTCAGCAGGGCCAGCTTTTTCTGTCCGAGCTTTTCGGCGTAATTGAGGATCTTTTCGCCGGCGACCTGATCGTTGGCCGGGGTCTTGAAAGTCCAGGGGTTCACTGGCTCGGTGATCTTGATGCCGGCGGCACAGGACACGAGAGGAATCTGCTCCTTCTCGGTGACCGGTTTGACCGCCATGGTCTCACCGGTGGTGCTCGGGCCGATGATGGCGACAACCTTGTCGTCCTTGATCAGTTTATTGGCGAGTTGCACCGCCTTGGTGGCATCGCCGGTGGTGTCGTAGATGATCACCTCGACCGGGGTTCCCTTGATCCCGCCCTTGGCGTTCAGCTCCTTGACCATCAGTTCCAGAGTGTTTTTTTCCGGTTCGCCGAGAAAGGCAGCCGGCCCGGTGACGGCAAAGAGGGCGCCGATCTTGATTGCTTCCGCCGCCAGGGCCGAACCGACCATGCCGACCACCATCACCATGCCAAGTAAAACCATCGAGATTCGTCGCATCGTGCTCCTCCTGTTAGAGTGGAAGTACCGACAAAGACCTGGAACAACCAGCGGTGGTTACATGGCGCAGACCCGCTCACCGGCGAGGACTGTCACGGCGTTGGCCGTGAGGACCCGGATTGCTTCCTCGGGATTGTCAAAGCGGAAAATGATGACGGCGTTGGCCCCGCAGCGCTCGACGAAGGCATACATATATTCGACGTTGACTCCGGCCTGTTCCAGAACCGCGAGGATGCCATAAAGGCCTGAGGGGCGGTCCGGCACCTCGACCGCCACCACCTCGGTCTTATTGACGGTGAACCCCTTGGCCTTCAAGGCCGCCTTGGCAGCATCGGTCTGATCGACAATCAGGCGCAGGATGCCAAAATCGGAGGTATCGGCCAGAGAGAGCGCGCGAATGTTGACCCCGGCCTCGCCGAGGGTCTGGGTCACCTCGGCCAGCCGACCCGACTTGTTTTCGATGAAGATGGAGATCTGTTCGACTTTCATAAGAACCTCCGGATTGTTCAATCAACCAAAGCGGGCGCAACATGTGGCGCCCCTACAATATCCTGGAAATTACAGCTTGCGGTTATCGATAACCCGTTTGGCTTTCCCTTCGCTGCGCTGGATCGTCTTCGGCTCCACCAGCTTGACCCGGCAGGTGACACCGAGCATGTCCTTGATCTCTTTTTCGATGCGTCGGGCCAAGGCTTGCAGAACCTTGATCTCATCCGAGAAGAGAGCCTCGTCGACTTCGACCTGGACTTCGAGGGTATCGAGATTCCCTTCGCGGTCGACCACCAGGACATAGTGCGGTTCGACCCCTTCGATGCGCACCAGGATCGACTCAATCTGCGACGGGAAGACATTGACGCCGCGGATGATGAGCATGTCGTCGCTGCGTCCGCTCATCCTTGCGATGCGGGCATGGGTGCGGCCGCAGGCACAGGGGACGTAGGAAATGCTGGTGATGTCGCGGGTGCGGTAGCGAATGAGGGGAATCCCCTGCTTGGTGATGGTGGTGATGACCAGTTCTCCCTGTTCCCCGTCCCTGACCGGAGCGCCAGTCGCGGGGTTGATGATCTCGGGGAGGAAGTGATCTTCCCAGATGTGCAGGCCGTGCTTCTCCTCGATGCACTCGATGGCGACACCGGGACCCATGATCTCGGAGAGACCGTAGATGTCGATGGCCTCCAGATTGAGCTTGGCCTCGATCTCACCGCGCATCGCCTCGGACCACGGCTCGGCGCCAAAGATGCCAACGCGCAGCTTGAGGTTCTTGAAGTCGATCCCCTCGGCCTTGGCTTCCTCCGCCATGAAGAGGGAATAGGACGGCGTGCAGGTCAGCACCGACGACCCGAAATCCTGCATGATCATCAGTTGGCGTTTGGTGTTGCCGCCGGAGATGGGAATCACCGAGGCGCCGAGCTTTTCGGCACCGTAATGCGCGCCGAGGCCGCCGGTAAAGAGGCCGTAGCCGTAGGCGTTGTGGATGATGTCCCCCTTATGCGCCCCGGCGGCAACGAAGGAGCGCGCCATCAGTTCGCTCCAGTTGTCGATATCCTTCTGGGTATAGCCGACCACGGTCGGTTTGCCGGTGGTGCCGCTAGAGGCATGAATGCGGACGATCTCCTCCATCGGCGCGGCGAAGAGGCCGTAGGGGTAGGAATCGCGCATATCCTGTTTGGTGGTGAAGGGCAACCGGCGCAGGTCGTCGAGACTTTCCACATCCTGCGGCTTGAAGCCGGCGCGATCCAGACTCTGTCGATAAAATGGCACATTACAATAGACCCGTTCCAGTGTCTGTTGCAGCCGTTTGAGCTGCAGGGCCTCCAGTGCCAGTCGCGGCAAGGTTTCGAATTCTTCGTTGAAATAGCTGGCCATGCGCAGTCTCCTTGCGATTACAGGGCGCGGCCCCTGTGGAAGGCGCGGATGTTGACCTCCAGCGCTTTGGCCGGGACCATCTTTTCCAACGCCGCCAGCCAGTGCTCCTCGGCTACAGTAAGGCGCTTCGACACCGCCCCGAGCAGAACTGTATTCGCCGCCTTGGGGTTGCCGGCTTCCGTCGCCAGATGGAGGCCATCGACGAGGAGAAAGTCGGGAAAACGCTGGCGAATCCGTGCGACCAGATCGTCGGGGTAGACCTCCTGCCCGAGAAGGACCGACGGCGGCGGGATGCGATAATCGTTGACGACCACCTTGGCTCCAGAATGGAGGAGGGGGAGGTAGCGGTAGGCCTCCAGCAGTTCGAACCCGAAGAGCACATCCCCTTCCCCTTCCGGCACCGTCGGCGAGGCGACCTCGCGGCCGAAGCGGACATGGGAGACGACGCTGCCGCCGCGCTGCGACATGCCGTGGATTTCACTCTTCTTGACATCGAAGCCGGCCAGCATGAAGGTTTCGGAAAGAATCTCCGAAGCGAGCAGGGTCCCCTGCCCGCCCACGCCGACCAGCAGAATATTGGTGACTTTCTCGCGCATGGAATCCTCGTCCAGGTCAGTTGATCGCGTTGATCTTGCACAGCTGCTGACAGACCGTGCAGCCGGTGCACAGGAGCGGGTCGATGTAGGCCTTGCCGTGCTTGCCGTCACCGCTCGGTTGCCATTCGATGGCCGGACAACCGATGCGCAGGCAGGCCTTGCAACCGGTACACTTGTCCGGATCGACGGCGAGGAGCTGTCCCTTCTCAAAGCGGCATTCCCCCTTCATCAGACAACAGGGACGATTGGTGATGATCACCGATGGCTCGGGCCGCGCCATTTCCGTCTCCAGTACCTGGCGCGTGGCCACGAGATCATAGGGATCGACGGTGACGACATGCCTGATGCCGAGGGTGCGGCAAAGTTCAGCAATATTGACCTCGGGCGCGACTTCACCACCGAGGGTGAAACCGGAGGCAGGGTTTTCCTGACGGCCGGTCATGGCGGTGATGCGGTTGTCGAGGATCAGCACCGTCGCCGGGGCCTGATTCCAGGCCATTTCCATCAGCGAATTGACCCCGGTGTGGAGGAATGTCGAATCGCCGATCACCGCCACCACCCGTTGCTGCTCTGCGCGCGGGAGCGCGCGCACGATGCCGGAAGCGGTGCTGATCGACGCTCCCATGCAGACGCAGGTGTCCATGGCGTTCAAGGGGGGGAGGAAACCGAGGGTGTAGCAGCCGATGTCGCCGGTGACGTAGGCATTAAGCCGGTTAAGAAGATAAAACACTCCCCGATGCGGGCAACCGGGACACATGTTCGGCGGCCGCGGCGGCAACTTTTCAACTGTCACCGGAGCGATAGTGCTCTTGGGTAACAGCCCGCCCTGTTCCAGCGCCGCGCGGATGCGGCCGGGGGAGAGCTCGCCGCAGAGGGGAAAAAGCTCCTTGCCGACGACCTTGATCCCCATCGCCCGAACCTGCTCTTCGATGAAAGGATCAAGCTCCTCGATGACCAGCAGTGTCTTGACCTTGGAGCTGAAGTTGCGGATCAGCTCGTGCGGCAGCGGGTGAACCATGCCGAGCTTGAGGATCGATGCCTCGGGAAGGACTTCCTTGACATACTGGTAGACGACGCCGGAGCAGATCACGCCGACAGCAGCGGAGTGCATCTCCAGCCGGTTGATGGCCGATGAGGAGCCCCAGACGGAGAGATTGACGATGCGCTCCTCGACCTTGGGATGGCGGACCCGGGCATTACCGGGGAGCATGACCAATTTCGGCGCATCCTTGACCAGGGCCGGGGGAGGAAGGGTTTCGACCCGTTCAGCGAGGGTGACAATCGATTTGCCATGGGAGATGCGGGTCACACTGCGCAACATCACCGGCGTATCAAATTGCTCGGAAAGTTCAAAGGCGAGGCGCGTGAACTCCTTGCATTCGTGGGAGTCGGCCGGCTCAAGCATCGGCACTTTGGCAAACTTGGCGTAGTTGCGGCTGTCCTGCTCATTCTGCGAAGAGTGCATCTCCGGGTCGTCTGCCACCACCAGGACCAGACCGCCCCGCACCCCGGTATAGGACAGGGTGAAGAGAGGATCGGCGGCGACATTGACCCCGACATGCTTCATGCAGGCCAGGGCACGGGCTCCGCCGAAGGAAGCACCGATGGCGACTTCGAGGGCGACCTTCTCGTTCGGCGCCCAAGAAGCATTAATCTCACTGTAATTAATGACGTTTTCGAGGATTTCAGTACTGGGGGTGCCGGGGTAGGCCGAAGCGACCAAGACACCGGCTTCATAGGCCCCCCGGGCGATGGCTTCGTTGCCGGAAAGGATGGCGCGTTCCATGGGGTCCTTTTAAGGAGAGTAGTGTCGTTATCTGCTGGAATTGGAAGAGTTGCAGCTTAAAGATTTAAGAGTGGAAAGTCAATCGTGGGCGTGAGTGGAAAGGGGGACGAAATAGCGAGTTAGAGCGACAGAAGAACACCTTCAAGAAGACCGAAATCACTGACCACAAGCCTCGGTTTGGCAAAGGCGTGCATGGTTCCGAGGACAATTTCTAATCCCGAAACGATCAAGTCCCCTCTCCCTGCTTCCATGCCGGGCAGGGTCTCACGCTCCAGAGGCGTACATCGCGAGAGAATGTGGTGCAACTCCAGCAGATCGTGACGTTCAAGCTGCAGGTTATTGACCTGCCGCCAATCGTAGACTGTCATCTGTAGTTTCATGGCGGCAAGCGTCGTCACCGTCCCTGCCGTTCCGACAAGAACAGTTTCCTCGCTCTTAACCGAGGACAACAGGTCCGCCTGCCGAAGGTCCGCCTGAACAGAGTCAATGGTCTGCTCGATCTTGTTACTACGACTGGCATTGTCGGGAAAGTGCTCGGATAGAGTAACCACGCCAAGAGAATAACTTCGATGAAAACGTATAACCTCACCCTGCTGCAGGGTAAACTCGCAGCTGCCCCCCCCGATATCGATCAGGAGATAGCTCTCCGGGAGGGGCAAGAGCGCCGAGCGCGCCCCGATTGCACTCAAGCGGGCCTCCTCACAACCTTCGATGATGTCAATCTTCAGCCCAGTTCGTAAGCTAACGAGGTGGACAAATTCGGAGGCGTTGTCGGCGCGACGCAGAGCCTCGGTGGCGACTGCTCTAATACAACGACAACGATGATGACTCGTCAACTCGACAAAGGATTCCAGGGTTGCTAATGATTTTTCCATGGATTCCGGGTTGAGCAGACGCAGGCAACCGCCTAACCCACCAGCCAGACGTGTAATCTGCCGGCGATAAAGCAAAGGGGAGACAATGCCGCAGCATGCCTCGCCGATCAGTAGCCGTATACTATTACTGCCGATGTCGATAGCTGCATTCATTTCGTCCGGCATGAAAAACCGTCAGCTAGCGCGAGATCTTAAACGGAAACACGAATTTGGCGGGGGCAGGAGGAGGGGATTCCGGGGGAAATATTTTCAACTCAACCATATCTTTTTCATATAAATCTATCGGGAAATAAATAGAACCGGAAATTTTCCCGTGCGGTAGTACTGAATCAATCGGCAGTGATTCTAATAAGATTTGATCAGGATACGGTTGCCGGGGAAGTGACATTGAGCTGCTGTAAGTCGACATCGAATATACATTTTCAAACGATCCCTGCTCCTTATCCCCCAGGTAATAATAGCCAACATATGGATACGGGATCAGATAATCTGAAGAAGCCTTTGCCAGAGAGACAACTTGTGATGGGTCTAAGGCCCTATACTGATTACCTGAATTGTCAAACAGGATAAACGAAGACAAGGGCAATGACAAATTCTCATCATTTAAATTTTCTATGGTTATGTAAAATGATGTTACATTACCCGACAAAACATATGGAGAAACTTCGAAATCGAGAACTTTTGCTGTTATTGTGACATTTCCAGTCTTGGCGATGGAAGTTCCTGTATTTATGTCAATCGAATTAGATCCAGCATTCAATGGAATAGCCGAGATTCCGCAACCTGAAATAAATAATGAAAATATAAAAGTGAATAAAGAATATTTCATATATTCTCCTATTTCCACTATTTACTGGCCCAGATTAAGATTTCTCTTAGTTCCTGATTGCTCTCCCTTATTCTTGTTGTAAATACTTTTATTATGTTCTTTACAAATTTTAAACCGACTCTTGGATTTTCATCACATATAGATTCATAATCACTCTTTTTTAAAAGCAATAACTTCGCATCTTCAATAACTCGAGCAGTTGCGGAACGGGGTGAACCATCTAGAATGGCCATCTCTCCAAAAAAATCATCGGTCCCAAGAACAACCAGGGTCTTTTCATCACCTTCTGCGAGCATTTTCGAGATACGAACAGTTCCTTTCTCGATGATGAAAAGAGACTCTCCGGGCATCCCTTCAAGAAATACGGTCATGCCTGCGCTAATGGTTTTTTCTGTAATAAGCGAGGCAAAAACCGAAATTTCATCGGGAGTGAACCCGGAGAACAGGGGGCTTAGAGCCAATACTGAATTGTCCATAGTCATTTTACCATTCCGGTTGATCTGACAAGTTCAATGCAGGCAAAAATACGGTATCTCATCCGGGGAGAAATCCCCGCAAGTAATGTCATTGACCATCTTTCGGTATAAGGATAAGCAATTCTATGCGTCGGTTCAGCGACCGGCCTTCCTCGCTATCATTTGTCGCCACAGGGCTCGACTCTCCAACACCCTTGATAAACATGAGGTTGGGATCGAACCCATTATTGACGACCAGATAAGTAGCTGCCGAAATGGCCCGCCTCAAACCCAGATTCATGTTGTACTCATCTGAGCCAATGTTGTCGGTATAGCCGTCAATGCGCACAAAAAACCAACGTTCTTCCTTGCGCAAAGACTCTGCAACCTCTGCCAGGGCATGCTTCCCTTCTTCCGACAAGGACCATTCGTCGAATCCGAAGGTAAATTCAGGAAGACGGAATTTCCTGTAGACCATGGCATTTACAGGCTTTTCAAAAGATATTTTCGACGCTGGCACAGCGACTTTTTGCGCGGCGGCAGGTGCGGCAGGAGTTAATACGGAGGTCGGCTCCACAATATTTCCCGTGGCGGCCGTGGGGGCTTGAGAGACACCGCCCCCGCCCTGCGGCGTGGAAACATGGGCGACTGCGGTGGGTGCCGCGGTCGCCGTGGCGACCGCAAGGGGAGTGGAAACCGCTGCCGCGCTGGCCGGTGCGCTAGTAGCGACAGGAAAATTTGTGGGGCCTGAAACTGGAACGGTGCCAGCGACAACCGGAGTACTTGTCAAGTAGGCTTCGCTCGGGTTAACGCCTTCCTGACTGGCGGCGGGAGCAATGTTGACTTCGGTGACACCCGCTGGGGAAGTAACACTCCCGGTGGCTGCTGGCGCAGGCGCGACGGTAGATGCCCCCTGTGGTGAAGATATGCGCGCAGCAGACGTGGGAGCTGTCGACGGCGCTGCTGTCGCATTAGGAGTGGCAACCGCCACTGCCCCAGCCGGTGCGGCGCCGGGAGTGACAACCGGAACGGCACCGGCAGCGGCTGGGGCACCTGGCATGACGATGGCATTTCCGGGCAGCCCAACTGATTGAATGATGCTCGGCGCGACATTGGCAGCAGCTATTGCGGCCGAGCCCTCACCTGCGAAAGCGGCAGAGGCGGCACCGATTGTATCCGGAGCCATTGCACCAGGGGAAGAATTAAGCTCCACGGCTGCCGGCATAGCCTTTGCCTGCGATCCCGTTAACTCTCCGGCTTCTACACCTGTAGTCGGAATTTCAGCCGGTTTGCTCTCCAGTTCTTGCGCAACCCCCATCGGATAGAAGGAAAATACTTCAGACTTTTCGCCCAAATGAAGTTTAAAAAATGGTGTTTTCCCATTTACCTTATAAATTTTCAAAGAGACATCTTCAAATGGACGGGCGGCGGGCAGGGAAAGGTCGTATTTGACATCACCTTCAACCCAGACTGGCAGAGTCTCTACATATGAATGGAAAAATTCAACGTAGAAATACGCCTCATGCTCTACAATTTTTGTAAAATTTGCTTTGTATCGCGAATCATCAACAACTTTCTTGCCAACAATTTTACCATTATCAGTTGTAATGCTTTCATTCAAGGCATATGTCCGTCCTAATTTGGACGGACGGGCAAGTGCAGAATCAGCTGCCGCAATCGGACTTGAAGTCGTTGCCGCACCGATCGCAAGAGAGGGGGCGGCGACGGCGACAGCTGCCATGGCAACACCTGCCCCTTGCATCGATTCATATCCAGCCGATCCGATCGCAGCCACAGGAAGAGCGCTTACCCCCCCCCCTGCCGGCATGGCCAGCCGTTCCCCCGGATTAACGACAACCTCCTCGGTATTTGGCGTCACCGGCACTTCAAATTTACTGACAGGTTCAGCTTTGGCAGAAGCGACCTTCGGCGCCAGGGAAGAAAGCGTTCTCACCTTGATGACCTTGACCGCTTCCGGCTCAGCGACAAGCGTTTCAATTGGTGCAGGGACATCTCTCACGATGGGTGTCTGGAAGGTGCCAATCCCCTGGCAAGAGGAAAATCCGATCAAAGTGCGCCAATCGGGACTTGCATCGGAGAACCCGACACCGAGGCCGATGTTCAGGGTCAAATGCGGAGACAAGAAATACTGAAAACCGGTAGTCGCTTCGGTCGGGTTGTCGGCATCCTTGACTTTTGCGGACGCCGTCTCGAATTCAGCGATCAGTCGCAGACGCTGCGTTGGATAAAATTCAATCCCGCCACCGAAAAGGGTCTGATCATCGTACGCCTGACCGGCCGGGCTCTCATTACTGGAAAATCCCCCTGTGAAATGAGCCCCGAAACGTCCTGGTTTATAGCTAAAGATTAATCGGCCGACCTTGTCTGTCAGGCCGTCCAATGCAGCATCATCCGAGAGAGAGCGCCGCATTTGACCATCAACCGCAACCTTGAAGGCCGATGAGCGAACACCGATTGCCCGCAATTTGAAGCCGATATTCGCATACCCTCGACCACTCTGCAGTTCATCACCATTAAAGAGAAGACTTGGATAGGAGCCGTAGGCCTCAAGGAAACTGCCAAGTCCCAAGGTGATCGTCACAGGAGTGATTGTGGCTTCACCTGCGGCGGAAGATGAACAGTTGGTCCAGAGGCCAATACAAATGTTGCCAGCATTCAGAGTTTCTGCCGTCGGCTGGGAAAAGAGGCCCGTGTCTCCGAACTGGCTGGGAACGGCAAAGCCGGACGAGGGGAGAAACACCCCCGTGCATAAAAAGAAGACTAGGGCGGCAAGATATCGATACATTTAGATTTCCTTGCTATTCCGAGCAGAATATAAAACATCGTGAAGGTAACATTTGCCGCGGCTTAAATCAACCTCGGTGTAAGTCACTTCCAAGCGTCAACCCTCGCGATATTCCAACGCGTAAGCAACATAATTTTTCGCGGAGTTCAATAAATCCTGCGTCTCCTTCTCGGTCAGCGCCCTCTTGATATGAGCCGGGGCTCCGACGACGAGGCTGCCAGGGGCTATGACTGTTCCCGGAGCCAGGACAGCGCCGGCAGCAATCAAAGTCCCTTCCCCGATCTCACAGCCGTCAAGAACAATGGCCCCCATGCCAATAAGACAGCCTGACCCGACAACACATCCATGCAGGATGGCATTATGCCCGACAGTGACATCGTTGCCGATGCTCGTGGGAAATTTTCGGCTGGTGACATGCACCACCGTTCCATCTTGAATATTGGTCCTGTCACCGATGCGGATAGGATTGACATCGCCACGGATGACAACATTGAACCAGACGCTGGAATCGTGCCCAATTCGGACATCGCCGATCAACTGCGCACTCTCTTCGACAAAAGCCGAACCCGCCAGCTGGGGCAAAACTCCGCGAAAAGGCTTCAACATAAAGTCTCCAAACTCGCCAAATACCCTGAACCCCAAATGGGAACAGGGCAAATCTGGAATGGTAGCGGGAATCACATTAAACAGGTGGGAGTGTATCAAGTTGCGTGCCAAAAAGCACTGGGGCAGGAGCTACCGGCAATCTTGCATAAATCGCCCGATAGCAAGGACAAGAAAGGCGGCAATTACGACGCTTCAAATGGGGTTCAGCGGTTTACTCGATCGCGAAGATCTTTGCCGACCTTGAAAAAGGGAAGTTTTTTTGGTCTTACCTCTATGACCTGTCCGGTTTTAGGATTTCTGCCGAGGTAGGCCTTGTAATCCTTCACGACAAAGCTGCCAAACCCCCTGATCTCGATGCGCCCGCCACTGGTCAGGGCGTCCGTCATGGAGTCAAAGAGGATGTTAACTATCTCTTCAGCCCTCTTATAGGTGAGTTGTTTTTTGCTGGCGAGAATCTCAACGAGTTCGGATTTGTTCATAAATTCCTCCCATAAGCCGCCATTGGTAGGGCTGCAACCTCGCGTTAATAGTAACTTGGCACCTCTGGCTGTCAACTGCGAGGAACATATTGGATGGACTGCCCGCTCAGGCAGTCAAGTTCGCGCAACGCAACCTGCTTGATTTCATCACCGACAAGTGCGCTGGCCGAAAGGGTTTCCAGAATCGATTTCCCCTCCTTGGCCCACCCCTGACGTAAATAAATTTGGCCAATACGCAACAACCAGGCGGCGTGCGCAGGCTCGGATCGGGACAAGGCCTTGTACGTTTCGAGGGCCTTGGCCAGATCACGTCCATGCCGAAAGCGGAATTCCGCCAACAGCAGGTTCTGCCCACCGGAACAGCCGCCTCCACCCAGAAGCTGAAGAACCTGCTCGGCCCGGTCGTAGTCAGCGTTCTTTTCATAAAGAGTTGCCGCCAGCACCAGAGTGTCACTGTCGCGCGAGCCATGATCGATGGCTTGCCGAGCGTGGTTCAAGGCTTCGGCCTGATTATCCTGCATCATAAACGAGCGGGCCTGCCGCGCATGTTTGAAGGCGGCGGACAGCATCGAAGCGGAATTCGATGCCATGAGCTGTTGGGCCGCAACCGAATCCCCACTCGCCAAAAATAAATCAGCCATGCTTTCCAGCGCCAACAGGTGTTGAGGCTGTCGTCGCAAAGTTTCCTGGAGATCGGCCAGCGCCAGAGACGTCTTTTTCTGTCGGGCGTAGAGTGAGCCACGTTCGAACAAAAACGTTTCACATTGATGTTCAGGTTTAATCCGGGCGAACAAGTCCAGAGCTTCATCAAGACGACCGTCATGCGAAATGAGCACGGCCTCGATTAATGATGGCGATAGCTGCAGATATCGCTTCGCGTAAGCTTCGGGATAACCTGAAAGAATCAGATCCAATCGGGTTTCCAGGTCCATTTCAGCCTCAGGGGAAATTGCTGTCGACTCCTCCGCGGGAGGGCAGCAGCCACTGGCACAGGCTGTCGAAGACTGCTCCATCGGCTCGATAGCATGCCCCCCCACAGAAAATTTTTCCAAAGCAGCATCAATGGCGGATTTCAATGTCTGGCCATACACCTGGCTGCGAGCCAAACGGAGATGTTCCAAGGCCCGTGACCTGTCCCCCTGTCGCGCCCACGCCTCGCCTTCGTCCAGATTGATGGCAGCCAGGGCGTCGCCGGCAATTAGAAGATAGCCCTCTAACTCTTCCCGCTGGTATTCATCCAGCTGGGATCGGTCGATGCTGTTCGCAAGGTTCAAAACCTCGGCCCAACGCTTGTGGTCCACGGCTCGCCCCACCCGCTCGAGGGGTGGGGCATTAGCAAAGATCCGACGAAAAAAGCTCATGATTTCTTCTGGCCTAGATGGTGGTAAAAGGGGAAAGGGTCCAGACCACCCTGGCTTCACCCTCCCCGACATTTTCCCATCGATGCGGGAGGTGTGATTTGAAAGAGAGGCAATCTCCCGATACAAGCCGGTGAATTTCCCCGGCGACAGTGACTTTCAAGTAGCCTTCGAGAAGGTAGATCAATTCATCACCGGGGTGGTACATATTCTGCGCCCCGGAACTCCCCCCCGCGGGTATGACACAGTGGAAGGACATGAACTGGGGATCTCGCAAGCCGGAGGTAAAGAGCTCCGTATGCATGTTGTGTTCATCGTCATAAACGGTTTTGTCCCGCATTCCGGCTCTGGAATGGACAACCTCATGGGTCGCCGTTACTTCTTCAACAAAATAGTTGATACTTTTATCAAAAACACCGGCAATTTTCATCAGGATTTCCACGGACGGGATAGTCAGCCCTCGTTCAATGCGGGAAATCATGTTGGATGAAACCTTTGACTTATGCGCCAGTTCCTGGATAGTTAGATCATTTTTCAGGCGGATAGTTTTTAATTTACGCCCGACAATTTTCTTGATTTTCATATCTTTGAATGCTCCGAAAAAACGTCTATCGCGAGAGATTTGGCGCAGGGGACACGACCCAGAGAACGAGCGTCTGCCCCAATGCAAGATTTTTCCAGCGATGAGGTTGCGATGCCTTGAATGTAATGGAATCCCCTTCATTGAGAAGATACGCCTCTCCCTCGATGATGAATTCCATGGAACCACTGAGGATCAGGGCAAATTCCTCGCCGGTATGAATCATCCCCCCTTCCCCGCTGCTGCAACCGCGTTCCAGGGTGTCGTAAAAAACAGCGAAATTCGGATCTCGAATGCCCTGCGTCAAGCTGGTGATCTGATGTTTGTCCTCAAAGAAAAAAATCGGTTCGCCACCCCCCCGACGGGTATGGACAACAGTTGTCCCCTTTTCGGCCTCCTCGACGAAGAAACTGATACTCATGCCGAAAGCTCCGGCCAGCTTCATGAGGATTTCTACCGAAGGGATCGTCAACCCGCGCTCGATGCGCGAAATCATGTTGGATGAGACCCTGGATCTCTCTGCCAGATCCTGGATGGTCATATCGTTTTTCAGGCGGGTATTCTTGAGTTTCTTGCCAATAAGTTTTTTAACCATGCGCTGCTCCAGTGATAGAATAGAATGTCGTTTTATCATTGCCGGAGAGGCATGTCAACCGTATATGGAAATAAGAATCCACAAATGGTATTCAGTAATTGTCAACCATGATGCCTTAATCAGTTGACAATCTACCGACACCTTCAGTAAGCTGCGCAGCCAGGACTAGCCAAGGAGTTGCCATGCCCTTTTCCGCCACACGATTTTTTGCCAAAAGCCTGGCCAACGATCCCCTTTCGCCTGCTGAAGCCATGGCGGTACTGACCGCTAACGGTGCCGATCTCAGCGACTATTTTGCGGCCGCACACCGACTCCGGGAGAGGGTTTTCGGCCATAAAATCGAGCTTTGTTCCATCATCAACGCCAAGTCAGGACGCTGCGCCGAAAACTGTGCTTTCTGCGCGCAATCGTCTCACCATTCGACCGATGCTCCGGTCTTTCCGCTCAAATCGAAAGATGAAATAGTTCGCGGCGCGCAGCAGGCGGCAAGAGAAGGTTCGCACTGCTACGGCATCGTCACCAGTGGAACGCGGATCAAGTCAGGAGAAGAGTTCGACCGCATTCTTGCCGCGATCCGCGAGATTCGCGCGACGACGGCCATCGCCCCTTCCGCGTCCCTTGGCCTGCTCGATACAGCCAGTGCCACTGCTCTGGCCGCCGCCGGATGTGCTACTTATCACCACAATCTGGAGACAGCGCGCTCCTTCTTCCCCCAAATATGCACCACTCACGATTATGTAGAAGATATCCAGACCGTTAAAACCGCCAAGGCGGCCGGGATGAAGGTCTGCTGCGGCGGCATCTTCGGACTCGGCGAATCTCTGGAGCAACGGGTTGAGCTCTGCCTGACCCTGGCCGAACTCGACGTCGACTCGATCCCCCTCAACTTTCTCAATCCGATTCCCGGCACCCCCCTCGCCGGGCAGCGGCAACTCACCCCGATGGACTGCTTGCGCATCATTGCCCTCTTCCGCTTCGTTCATCCGCAGAAACGCATCAGCGTCTGCGGTGGACGCGAGCCGAACCTGCGCGATTTCCAGTCATGGATCTTCATGGCCGGAGCGAGCGGCACCATGATCGGCAACTACCTGACAACGAGCGGACGCGACCGCGAAGCCGATTTACAGATGTTCAGCGACGCCGAGGTCCAGGTCGATGTCTGCGGCTGAGCCGATCCGGGGGATATTCGTCACCGGCACCGATACCGGAGTCGGGAAATCCATCGTGGCAGCGGCCCTCGCCCGTTTCCTCAAGGAGCGCGGTCTCGCCGTCGGGGTGATGAAACCGGCCGAGAGCGGTGTCGCTGATCCGCGTCGCCCCGGACCGGATGCCCGCCTGCTGCAATGGGCTTCAGGCTGCACGGCAGAAGAAGGGGAGATCGCCCCCTACCGCCTGCGCGCGCCTCTGGCCCCGGCCCTGGCCGCCAAGAAAGAACAACTTTTCATCGACTTCTCCGCTCTCGTCGCCACGGCCCAAGACCTGGGCCGCAGCCATGATTTCCTTATCGTCGAGGGGGCCGGCGGCCTCATGTCGCCCTTGAGTGGCGGAATACTCATGGCCGATCTGGCCAAAGAGATTGGCCTGCCGCTGCTGGTGGTGACCACCCCGCGTCTCGGGACGATCAACCACACGCTGATGACCATTTTTTGTGCCCAGCAGATGGATCTTGCCGTCGCCGGCTATCTGATCAATCGCATGCCGCAACAACCGGACGAGGCGGCCGAGACAGCCCCCCATGCCCTGGCCGCTCTGGCCTCGGCCAATATTCTCGGAGTCCTCCCTGAAGTTGGCGGCAGCGATGAGGAAAAGGTCCTGACCCTGGCGACGGAGTTGAAAACTATGGCATCGCTGCCGTGGCTGCTGTCAGCCCTGGAGGTGTAGGTGGAGCGAGCAGAACTCCTCCGTCTCGACCGTGCCCATGTCTGGCATCCCTGCACCCAGGAAAAGGACCACGAACTCCTGCCGCCGATTCCGATTGCGCGCGGCGAGGGGGTCTGGCTCATCGATGTCGACGGCAAGCGCTATCTTGACGGCGTCTCCTCGTGGTGGGTCAATCTCTTCGGCCACAACCATCCGCGCCTCAACCGCGCCCTGATTGAGCAGGCAGGGAAGGTCAGTCACCACATCTTCGCCGGCTTCACCCATGAGCCCGCCGTCGAACTCGCCGCAAACCTATGCGCCAAAGCCCCGGGCAACCTCAGCAAGGTCTTTTTCGCCGACAATGGTTCGAGCGCCATCGAAGCGGCGCTGAAGATGTCGTTTCAGTACTGGCAACAGTGCGGTCAACCGCACAAGAGCCGCTTTCTCTCCCTGAGGGAGGCCTACCACGGAGAAACGCTGGGCGCCCTGTCGGTCGGTGGCTGTGAACTCTATCGCGACGTCTACCGACCGATTCTGCTGGAAGGGTTTCAGGCGCAGGGGCCCGATTGCTTCCGCTGTCCCTACGGCTTACGGCGAGATGACTGTGCCGCCGAGTGTTTCGCCAGCCTCGAAGCCCTGGCCGAGGCACATCACCAGGAGATCGCGGCGATCATTGTCGAGCCGCTGATCCAGGCGGCGGCCGGCATGCGCATCTATCCGCCGATCTACCTCAAAAAATTACGCCAGCTCTGTGACCGTCTGCATATCCACTACATCGCCGACGAGATCGCCGTCGGCTTTGGCCGCACCGGCAAGATGTTCGCCAACGAACACGCCGGAGTCGCCCCTGATCTCCTCTGCCTTTCCAAAGGGATTACCGGCGGTTATCTCCCCCTTTCGGTGGTACTGACCACAGAGGAGATCTACCAGGCCTTTTACGACGACTTCCCGACCCTCAAGGCCTTTCTCCATTCCCACTCCTATACCGGTAATGCTCTCGCCTGCGCCCTGGCCGTGGAGGTGCAGAAGATTTTTACCGAAGAAGGAATCCTCGCCCAACTTCCGGCAAAGATGGCGCAGTTCGATGCCGCCGCCGCACGCTTTACGGCCCTCGACCATGTCGGCGAGTTCCGCCGCTGCGGGATGGTTGCGGCGATCGAGATGGTAAAACGGAAGGAAGGAAGGATCGGCTATCCGTGGCAAGAGCGTCGCGGCTATCAGGTCTATCAGCAGGCCCTGCTGCGTGGCGCCCTGCTGCGCCCTCTGGGGAATGTCATCTACTTCATGCCGCCATTGACAATTTCGACGGTAGAGCTGGATTTGTTGCTGGATATCGCCTATGATGCGCTCCGCGACGCAACATCCCCATAAACCAGCAAGGACATCGATCTCATGGCAAGCAAACCCCTGACCGGCAAGCAGGTCCGTTTCCTCCGCGGTCTCGGACATCACCTCAACCCGGTCGTGATGATCGGTCGCAGCGAGCTCAGCGACGCGGTCCTGCGCAGCACCGAGGCGGCGCTCAAGGCCCACGAACTGATCAAGGTCAAGTTGCAGGAAGGGTGTCTCCTCGATCGCCGCGAGGTTGCGGCCGAACTGGCGGCACGCTGCGGCGCCCAGGTGGCACAGATCCTCGGCAAAACTTTTCTCCTTTATCGCGAAGCCGAAGAGAAAAAAATCACTCTTCCCTGACTTGTCCAAATCCGTTGAAGCAAAAAAGGCCACCCGAAACGGGTGGCCTTTTTTGCTTCAAACCCTCTCGTATGGCTCGAAGAGGCGCTTGAACTCATCGAGAGCAAAACGATCGGTCATGCCGGCGATATAATCGCAGATGACCTGCTCGCGGCCATAAAGATCGAATTTCTCCTGTTCGCGACGGGGCAGCAGCGTTGGATTCTTGCGATAACTTTCGAAGAGTTTGGTCAGAAAACGATCGGCCTTGACCCGCATGCGTTCGACCTTGTAATGCCGGTAGAGATGTCGGAAGAGAAACTGCTTGAGCAGCTTGTTCTTGCGCTGCAACTCGGGACTGAAATTGACCAGTGATGCCGTGTGGTGTCGGACTTCTTCGTGCTTGTCGATGTTGTTCTCCGTCAGCATCTTCCCGGTGGTATTGACAACGTCATCGATAAAGGCGCCGATCAGATGACTGATGGTCTGATAGACGTGTCGTTCCTCCGCCAGTCCCGGATATTTCCCGGCAACCAGCGCCCAGGTCTCCTGCCACACCTCGACCTGCGCCAATTCATCGAGATGAATCAGGCCGGCCTTGAGACCGTCGTCGATATCGTGGTTGTTGTAGGCGATCTCATCGGCCAGATTGATGATCTGCGCCTCAAGGGTTGGCCGCTTGTCGGGCTCGAAAGCGTTGATTTCAGGGGCGGTGCCGCAGTCATATTCGCTGGAGTGCTTGATAATCCCTTCGCGTGTTTCCCAGGAGAGGTTCAGGCCATTGAAGCCAGGATAGCGTTCCTCCAGGACCTCGACAATCCTTAGTGAATGCCGATTGTGCTCAAAACCGCCAAATTCGGCCATCAGGGTGGAGAGGGTCTCTTCTCCGGTATGCCCGAAAGGGGTGTGCCCGAGGTCGTGGGCCAGGGCCAAAGCCTCGGTGAGGTCCTCATTGAGTCGCAAACGGCGGGCAATTCCGCGAGCAATCTGCGCCACTTCAAGGGAGTGCGTCAGGCGCGTCCGGTAATAATCCCCCTCATGATTGACGAAGACCTGGGTCTTGTACTCAAGGCGGCGAAAAGCGGCGCAATGGATAATACGATCACGGTCACGTTCAAAGGCTGGACGAGCGTCTTTGAATGCCTCCGCATGACTGCGCCCCCGGCTGGTTGCACTATGGGCGGCGTAGGGGGCCAGATCTGGTCTTTCCATGGATTCTTCCTTTTCGCCTGCCATGGTGCAAGTCAACAAGGTGAGAGAGGGCTGATCTCTTGACGCAATGTAACCATCATGCTAATCCTAGCAAGAATTTTGTCCCAGCTAAATAGTTATTGCCAGACAGGAGATAGACGTGCGCATCATCAGCGGCACAGCCCGTGGGACACGCCTGCTGTCGCCTGGAGACATCTCGGTGCGCCCCACCCCCGACCGGGTCAGGGAAGCGATATTCAGCATTATTTTCAGCCGGCTCGGGCCGCTGCACGGGTGCAAGGTGCTCGACCTTTTTTCCGGGACGGGGGCCATGGCCCTCGAAGCCTTGAGCCGGGGGGCAACCCGGGCCTGGTTGGTCGATTCCGGGGAGGAAGCGGGACGCATCATCCCGACCAATATCGAGAACTGCCACTGTGGTGACCGGGCGACCCTTATTCGCCGGGAGGCCCCGGCGGCGCTGGGTCGACTGGCAAATGATGCACCGTACGACCTGATCTTCATGGACCCGCCCTACGGTCGCGGCTTGATCCCGCCGATTCTCGCCGCGATTGATCAATTACAGCTCTTGGCAAAGGCAGGACTGCTCGTCGCGGAAAGCGGGCTCACCGACCAGGTGCCGGACGCCGTCGGGCGGCTAGACTGCCTCGAACGTCGCCGCTACGGCACAACCAACATCCACCTCTTTACGCCAACTATCCCAAAGGGTCAATAACCGATGAAAAACCACATCGCGGTCTACCCCGGCTCTTTCGATCCCATTACTTATGGTCACCTCGACATCATTCAACGCGGCCTTGAAGTCTTTGACGAGGTCATCGTCGCCGTTGCCCGCAACTCGGAAAAGCGTGCCCTCTTCACCACCGCCGAGCGTTTGCGGATGATCCGGGACGTCGTGGGCGACAATCCGCGGCTGCGGGTCGACTCCTTCGATGGGCTCCTGGTCGATTACGTCGCAGCGCAAGGAGCGCGGGTCATCCTCCGGGGGTTACGGGCCGTTTCCGACTTTGAATACGAATTCCAGATTGCCCAGATGAATCACACCGTACGCGAGCAGATCGAGACCCTCTTCATGATGACCGCGGTCCCCTACGGTTATCTCAGCTCATCCATCGTCAAGGAGGTCGCTGCGTTAAACGGCCCCATCGACTCCTTCGTGCCCCCGGCGGTCAAGGCGGCACTGGTCAAAAAATATTCCGAAACCGGTCGACCGGACGGTATGGAGGCGCCATGATCACCCGAGACATGACCATTGAAGATGTCATCACCCTTTATCCCCAGACCATCCCGGTTTTCAAAAAATTCGGATTGGAGTGTATGGAATGCCAGATTTCAGCGTTTGAAATGCTGGAACACGGGGCCGGGGTTCACAATGTCGATATCGACACCTTGCTTAGCGAACTGAATCGCGCAGTGACGCGTTGACCCGTTAGTGAGACCGTTAATAATCCCCTGCCTCCAGACGCGTGATTAAGGCCTCCAGGGCGGTGACGACCGCCTCTTCCAAGCGCCGCCCTTTTTCAGCGGACGCCTTCCCCGGATCACCCCAAACTCCTCCCGGCCAATAACGCACTTTGTCGCGTACCAGTATCCCTTTGGGGAATTCGGGGAACTCACGCTCGGCCCTCCCCTGCACCAGATGCGGATGGGAGTGGAGGATGCGCGAGGTCTCGATTTCGCCGGCATGGGCATCCCCTTCCGTTTCGATTAACCCTTTGGCCGCAGCGCTGGCCAACATGAATTCCGTCAGGACAGCGATGCGCAGGTCGGCAAAGCGTTCCAGCAAAACCTCGCCGGCATCGACCAGGGTCGCGTAATGGGTCCCGCCGGCATGGCCCGTGAGCAGAATGAAATTGCGCAGACCTTGCCGATAGAGGGATGACACAATATCGAGGGTCAGGGCATGCAGGGTCGATGTCGAGATGGAAATGGTCCCTGGGTGATTGGCGGTCGAACGGCAAACCCCGTAATGGATCGGGGGCGCGACGAAGAGTGGGCGCCGCGACGCGATCCTGCGGCCGACTTCAAGGGCATGCAGGGTATCGGTATCGAGGGGGAGATGGGGACCGTGCTCCTCGGTGGAACCAAAAGGGATGAGGACCGTCCGGGTCTGCGCCAGTCCGCGGGTAAAGTCCGGCATGGTCAGGTCGGTTATGAGCATGGGGGCCTCCGCCAGACGCTGCGCTCAATCACAGCAGCTGCAGAAAACGGTGGGTTTGCGGAATGACACGGACCAGGGGATGGATACGGGCGGCACACCCCTGCAGCTCCAACAGGCGTCGGGGATTGAGCAGGGTGGCGGAAGGAAGGGTCACTGGTTGCAGGATCAGGGGGACTGCGGGAGCGACATCGCGCAACAGACGGGCGACTGTTTCAATCTCGTGCAGATCGGTCGCATCACCGACCACCACTTTGACCTGACAGTTGACGCGTGCGGCCAGCTTCAGAAACTTCTCGTGGTCACCCCATGGTGTCGGCACCCCGGTTAGCGACGCCAGCTTGATATCCATGGAAACCCAGCTCAGCTCGTCGACAACAAGCGCCAGGGACTCGGGCAAGGTGCCGTTGGTTTCAAGAAAGAGAGGAAAGAGTTGCTTCAGGGCAGGAGCCCATTGCTGCAAAACCCCAACCTGAAGAAGGGGTTCTCCGCCAGTCAGGCTGAGGGAGTGGTGCGCCCCGGGGAAATCGCCTCGCCACCGTTCGAGCAGGGGCAACAGCAGATCGAGACCAACGGGATTGGACCATTCCTCGAATGTACCGCTCCCGGGAAGTGTCTCGACACGACAACTTTCCGAAGGCTGAAATGGGGTATCACAATAGGCGCAGTCGAGATTGCATCCGGCCAGGCGCAGGAAAATCTGTCGGCAGCCGACCAGCAGCCCCTCCCCTTGCAGGGAGGAGAAGATCTCGATGAGATTGGCGGATTCAGTCGCGGGTATAACTGGCACAGGCATAGTCGGATTCCCAGACATTGACCTTCTCGACGGCAATGTTGGCGTTATTGAGCTGGTCGCTCAAGCGATCGAAAAGGAAACGGGCAATGTTTTCCGAAGACGGGCTGATGACATCGAAGGGAGGGACCTGATTGAGATGCTTGTGGTCGAGCGTCTCAAGGAGTGTGCGCAAGGTCGACTTGAGAATCTTGAAATCGATACCGAGCCCGGCCTTGTCCAACTCCTGCGCACCAACGGTAACCTCGACCTTCCAGTTGTGCCCGTGCAGGTTCTCGCAGTCCCCCTGATAATTGATGAGGTTGTGGGCCGCGGCAAAAAAGGTATGAACCGTGAGGTGGAACATATGAAGCTCCTGTCGTCAGAGGTCCCAGCGATCAAAGGTTTTTGCAAACGAACCGTTAGCGAATGAGTCTAGAACAAATTCAAAAATGGCGCATAGAAAAAGGGGTTAGGCTTTCACCTAACCCCTCGATTTTTTCTGGAGCGGGAAACGGGATTCGAACCCGCGACCTTCAGCTTGGGAAGCTGACACTCTACCACTGAGTTATTCCCGCTCAACGTGGGGCAGATTATAGGGACACGCCTCTTGGCTTGTCAATATCTTTCTGGCCCCAAAAGCCTTTCTCGACAAGCCAATGGGACGGTCGCAAGACCCGCCCCATTGGCTTGTTTTTCAGATGTAACGAGCGGATCAGGAAAGGTCTTTGGCCGCCTGGAAGATGATGTCGAAAAGCTCCTGAATATTCTCCTTGGCGATACAGGAGAAGGCGATACGCAGGTCGGTCTTGCCGATGGAGATGGTACCGACCCCGTACTTGTCGAGGAGGTGCAGCCGCAACTTCTCGGCGTCAAGCGACTTGAGTTTGAGACACATGAAATATCCGGAATTGAAGGGGTAATAACCCCACACACTGTCGTATTTCCCGGAGTTGAGGACGCGTTTGACTTCCAGGGAACGCCCCTTCATGACCTGGAACTTTTCCTCTTTCTGGATCGGGAACTCGGGGGAACGCAGCGCCTCGATGACGAAGGTCTGGGAAGGGTGCGGGCAATTGGAGATCTTGGCGCGGATAATCCCCATGGTCTTCTTTTCAAGGGCGGTCAGGACGTCTGGCGTAGCCTTCGTGTCGCCGTTGGCAAAGGTGATGAAGCCGGTGCGGAAACCCCAGACAAACTCCTCCTTGGTGGCACCGTCGAGTTTGATCGCGAGAATGCGCGGGTGGAGGTTGGCCAACTTGCCAAAGAGGGACTCCTTGAGGGAATCCTCGTAGAAGAGGCCGAAGTAGGCATCATCGGTCACCGCGACGATATTGCAGCCGCTCTTGGCCACGTCGAGAATGGCGGCAACAAGGGCGTCCCCTTCCGCCACCGTCGGCGTATAGCCACTCGGGTTATTGGGGAAGTTGAGAATGACCACGGCCTTCCCTTTTTCAGCCGCGGTCTGCTTCAGCGTGGTACGAAATGCTTCGATGTCGTAACCGCCGGTTGCCGTAAAGGTGTTGTGTTTTTTGACCACACCGCCATTGCAAGTGCCAAAGGTCAGGTTGTAGTTCCCCCAGAGCATGTCCGGCAGCACGACATGATCGTCGACGCCGACAAAGAGATCGCCGACAATCGAGAGGCCATGGGTCAAGGCACTGGTCACGACGGGATTGCTGTAGTGTTTGCCCTGCATGCTCGGGTTTTCACGCAACATCTTTTCGCGCCAGAGGCTGCGCAGTTCGGGACGACCGGCGGGCGGGGCATAGGGAAAGATATCCTTGGGATCGAAGCCACTCAGCTTGTCCTGAATGCACTTGAGATACATCGGTCCGCCATTTTCGGTGGCGATACCGATAGTCGCGTTGTATTTATGAGCCTTATCCTTGGCCTCGGCACTCTGGGTGAGAATCCCTTTGGGGAAGAAGATGTTCTTGCCGAGATCCGACAGCATTTCGACAACATGGGGATTGTGCTGGGCAATGAGGTCGTTGAGCTCTTTAGCCAGGGGATTCATGCAGTTCCTCCACAACGGGGTGAATAAAGTTCAGTGGCACTGAACACGCTTTCGACAAACGACGGTATTTAATCAGGATTGGTGAAGAAATGTCAACGGGAATATGGGCGGATTCTCAGGCTGGCGGATCGGCTAATGAGTCGTTGTCGGCAGGTGGCGAAGATGAAAGGTTGACTCTCCTTGTCCCACGTCACCAAGGGCATCGACGGCCTTCCAAACGACATGGACGCGCATCCCTTCGCGCAATACGGGAGACGAAGCGGGCTGCAGACGTACCCCCAGATCGAAAGGCTGACGCTTGATTTCGCCGATGATGACATGCCCGACATCATCGCGCAGATGAAAGTCACTGACGGTTACAGGACGATCAAACCATACGGCGATTTCCTCGACCTTGCCGCCACTCCCCGACCAACTCCCGACGACACCAACGGGGCGGGGGGGGCCGGGACTGACGACTTGAAGTGACCCTGGTCGAAAAGTCATGCCGCCAAATGTAGTCAGAGGAACCCCTTCGGCGGAGACCATGACCCGTTTGACCCCGGGAAACTGTTCGAGAAGATGGCCGAGGGACATGATCATGGCACGTCTGACCAGAAAGTTTTTCTGCCGGGCGGCCTGGCGCGACAGATCGACCATGACCAGATCACCCTGCTGCCGCAGGGAGAGAACGACGGTCCCATGCGGGAACGGGTTGGTCAGGCCGAGGGGCTCGATAACCCCGGGGTCGATGGAAACCAGACGTTGCACCAGCCGGAGCATCGGCTCCGGAGACGAGGCGATAAACAGGGGGAAAGGGCCAACTTTCGAGAAATCATTGGCCAGGGGAAGGAATCCGGCCATGGCCCGGTAGCTACCCGATGGAGTAACCGGCGCGGGACCGAAATAAACCAGATAGGCGGAACTGGCATGGGCGCGGGACATCGAACCGAATTCATCGAGATCCTGACGGATATCGCATCCCGCCAGGAGGAGCGCAAGGGCTAAAAGGAAATACATTCGGTAAAAATCTCTCAACACCCGGATCCTCCTTGCGCGGTCAGGATTTCCGCGCGGGTGCATTCTAGCAGAAATCCAAGGCAAGAAACATGGCGCACGTACAAAACATGACGGGGATCTGGCATAGGCCAGATCCCCGTTCTCTATTCGATCTCAGTACAAAACAGTTATTTGATAACCCGGGTGGCGCTGCTCAATGCTTCGAAAGGAATCTTGATTCCCATTTTACCAGCCGCCAGCAGATTAATGACCAGGGCGATGCGTTTGGGCGAGCGGACCGGCAGGGTGAAGACCTTCTGACCGTTAAGGACCTGAATCGCATGCACCCCCAAAAGCTGTCCTTGTTCGACCGGATCGGTTTCGAGTGTCACCAGACCACCGAGATCGCCAAGTCCGGGAATCTGGGATATGACCGGGATACCCTTCTGTTCTGCCGTTGCAATAATGGCTTTGAGATTCTGGGAGATGACGACACTTTCTGAGATATAGAGGCAATCGACGGACGAGCCCAAGGCTTCGATGGACTTTTGAATATCTGCTGCGGACTTGACATCGCCCTTGGCAACCGAATAGCCGAATTTGCCGCCGAGTTCTTCAATTTTACGGCACTGCAAGGCTGAGCCTTGCTCTGAAGTCGAGTACAGTACGCCGATTTTTTTCGTCGGACGGATCTGCCCCATGGTCTTGACCAGGGTATCGAGGGGAGTATTGCCACTGACGCCACTGATATCCGAGCCGGTGACGGCGAGGTCCTTGACGATGCCGAGAGAAACCGGGTCATAGACGTCGGCAAAAAGGATGGGCACACCACGCACTTCTTTTTGCGCTATCAGGGTCACGGGAGCACCGTAGGTGATGATAAGGTCGGCGCCGACGCCAACGGCCTTGCGGATACTGTTGGCCCAGGACATGGCATCGGGATTGGGCATCTGCACGAAGACCTTGACCTTGTCCTCACCCATGCCGCCGGTGCGCAGGATCTTGACAAAAGCCTCGTGGGCTTCCTTGTAACGCGGCAGGTTGCCGGTGATGACCACGGCCACGAACTGCTCCTTGCAGATCGCCGGGGTCTGGGCAAAGACTCCGACGACAAGCACCACTAGGAGAATTATTGCAAAACGCCTGAACGTCATAGGTGCAAAACGCTTTCTCATGAGTTGAGAAGATTAGCGCAAAACCGAATGAACAACAACTACCAACTTCTCGCCAGGGAAACCATGCAGCTCTGGGTGGTGCCGTCGTAGACATCGCTGTTACGGGCATCATAGTCGTCGATGGTGTAGGTCAAACCGACAGTCCAACTCTCAGCTGGGTTCCAGTCAAGTCCGGCAGTCAAACCCTGCTGAACGACATCAAGACGGCTAATCTCCGAGAGTCCTATCGAGTCGGCGGGATAAATCTCGCCAGTTACAGGGTTTGACGCATTTATTGTACTGGTGTCAGTGGCTGGTTCGTTAAAATTCGGGCTGAACTTCGATAACGAACGCACATAGTAACCCTCGAAGCGGGTTGAAAAACTTTTGAGCCACTGAATTGTTACGAAAGCAGAAAGATTTTGCGAATTCAAAAGATATTCAACATCGTCGTGAATATTATTAAATTCGTTATTTGCGTTGACAACATCGGTTGCACCGAAGAGCAGACCTTGCTCCACAAATGCACGCAGATAGCCATAGTTGACGCCGGTGGTGACCTTGCTCCAAGGGTTCACCCAGAGGCCGAGGTCAAAGTTTTGTTGTTCACGCTCGCGATCGGAGTATTCGTAGTCGGGCGTTGGTGAGTAGCCCGTAGCCAACGACTGCCAGACCGACTCGGCATGGTTCTCGTTTTTCTCGAGCAGCGCCCGGGCGGTGGCAGTCAGTCCCCAGCGCGACTTATTGCTGTAGTTGACACCGAGGAAAGCCTCGTGCTTGTCGTCGAAAGAAGTGCCATAGGCAGGATCGTCGGAGGTCATGTAGCGGTACCAGGTATTGATGCGCAGGGCGGAAGTCTTCAGCGGCCGCAACGTTAGCGACAGCCGGTATTGGTCGATGTTCTCCTCTTCAGGGAGTTCCCAGACCGGGTCAATGGAGCCGAGTCGATCGACCGGGGCCGTTGACCCGGAATGGCGAATGGCCCCATCGGTATTGCCGCGCACAATCGTTTCGCGCTGATAATCACCCTTGACGGTTAACTGCTGCACTGGCCGCCAGGCCGCGGAGGCAGCATATTCGTAGCGGTTGAGATCCATGTTCTCGCGCACCGGAAACTCAATTGGTGGACCTAGGGCCGGGAAAATCGGAGCGGTAGTCGTCGCAGCACGATAATAGGCAGCCGTTATAGTATCGGAGTTCTTGGAATCAAGATCGAGCATGCGGTAGCGCAGGTTGAAGGTCAGGGCGGAGAGAGGGGTGTAGGAGAGGTTCCCGGCCGCCTTCTGGTAAACCGATTCGGCACTGACTCCATCGACCCCAAGCGGCTGCCCGGCCAGATCGGAGTTATTTTCACGTTTGCCGTAAGTATAGGCTCCGTCAGCTATGATCCCGCCGGACAACGCCGTGCGCAGCGTCACCGTACTTTGCAACAGTTGCGACTCAGGGTCTTCGCTATGCTGAAAATCCGTTGCAGTCGTGGGGCCGTAGGAATGTCCTAAGAATGTGTCGACGGGAATCGGATCCTTGACCCGAAAGGTGCGCAGAAGTTGCTCGACAGCGACATCAAAGAACCCGATATGTGCATCGACCGCGCCGCTGAACTCTTCCGTCAGGCGATCAATGGAGCGCGTCTTGCTCTGCACATGGCAAACATTACATGACGTAGCACCTCCATTTGAATCATGTCCTTCCTCGACGAAACGCAGCTGTTTCTTCCCTTCTTTCTGCAGACGCCAGTACTTGAGACGCAGATGTGCTGGATAGTTGCCGAGCTTGGCAACCACCTCGGCCTTGTCGATCTCGATCCGCAGACCATAAGTGTCATCGGCATTCTGGTCCGAGAAGATCACGCGCGGAGTATTTACGAGGGTGGTCGAAGGCGGGAGAAAGTACCGATAAGAGGCGTCTTGGCGCGCCCCGGGAAGGAGCGGATCGTAAGGAATATGGTCGAGGTTGTGCCAAAGCCGTTCGGACGCCAGATTGATCTTGAAGCGTCCGTTGAGGTCGACGTGGGCCTCGGCCATGTAATCGCGGTCGTTGATGTAATTGGCATCGAGGTAAAGATGCTTCTTGCCGATGTGCCCCTTGACATCCAGATTGAAACCCATGTCAGGCTCGAGGAAGCGGTATTCGGCCGCTGCTCCTGTATTCCCTTCGTTCTTGACCCCCAGGTAGTTAAGGTCAAGGCGATGTTCAATGTCCGTTGCGGCCGCCGGGTCGACGGCCTCTTCAGCGCAAAGCGGAGCCGCTGCAGCAAGGAGCGAGAAGAAGATCAACTGGACTATTTTAAATTTATGACGAATCACGTGTTCCTCCCGACAACAAACGAATCTGTCGATTGACGACTCTCTTCCCTTTAACGGGAGAGGAATGTCCCTCTGCCGTGCCGCGATGGTACGTCGGTGCCGTGGATGGATGAGTGGCAATCGGTGCAACGATTGAAAAATGTCTGTTTCATCTCTGGCGACGACAAGGTTCCGACCGCCGATCTGTTTGAAGCGCTATGCCCGGCATGACACTGCATGCAAAGAAACGGTTGACTGACCGCCAAGAGGGGGTTATTGGGCGAGCCGTGGGGGCTGTGACAATTGGTGCAGTCCTCGGTCACGTCGGCATGTTCGAAAACGAATGGCCCTTGATACTCCATGTGGCAGCGGGTGCAGGTCGCCTTGACCGTCGCCTCGCGCAGCATCCCCTTGGTCATGGTGCCATGGGGGTTGTGGCAATCGGAGCAATCCATCTTGTGCTCGTTGACCGGATGATGCGAGATCTGCGCAAACTGGTTGCGCACACTGGCATGGCAGATATAACAGGTCTCGGCCATGTCGTGCCGGTTCAGTTTTTGTTGTGAGCCCATATGCAGCTTGTGGCAGTTGAAGCAACTGACCTCGTTACTGTCATGCGAGCTGCCACTCCACATGGCCAAATTCGGTGAAGAGGCCGCGGAATGGCACTTGAGGCAGATCAGCGACTGGGCCTGACTCGGCAACTCCCCGAGGGCAAGAAGGGTGTCGATGCGGCAGCGCTGTTCGCCACTGGGGGCGATTTCCAGCTCAGCGACGGCAAGACTGCCCGGTCCGTGACACGACTCGCAGTTGACCAGAGGCAGTCCGCTGGCGGCATCGACCTGCTCGCCATGCACCGATTTGTTGAAGTTTTCCTTCTTGAGGTCGTGCTTGTGACATTTGGCGAGACACGCTTCGTTGCCGATGTAATCGGCATCAAGTCGGCCAACAACCATGCGTTCGTAATCACGAACCGGGGCGATCGGCTGATCGGTACGGGGTGAGCAGGACGACCCCAAAGTTGCCAGTGCCAATAATATGAAAGTCATCCACTTCAAGGCAAAACCTCCTAGAGCAATCGGCTTGCGGGCTGGAAATAGCCTATGAAAAATTAAAGGCGTTCGCACTTCATGCAAGATTCGTGAAAATCCGAGAAAATGAGCAGGCAGGACAAAAAGGTCGCGCTATGCGGGGATTGAGCGGAACAATTACGGCGAGGTGGGACCTTATTTCAACCCGCACAAGTCATTTCACGCGCAATCGCGCATGAAAAACGGCTAAAGAGCGGAAATTGCGACGATCTTATTCAGAAGAAGGTTCCCACCACCACCCCGAGAGCCGACAAGGGCCCGGAGTCGTTCATCCCCTCCGCCGTCTTTTCGACCTTTTGCAAGGTCACTTCCGCCTGACGATAGAGTCCGTCCTCGTTGACCAGGCGACCAATCGTCCCCTTGCCGTCATCGACCTTGCCGACAATGCTGTTGATGCGGGTCACCGCCCCGGTGGCTTCGTTGTAGAGGGTCTCGTCGTTGACCAGGCGGCCGAGAGTCCCTTCACCGCGATTGGTCCGTTCGACAATTTCGCGAATATCGGCGAGGGAGTCGGCCAGACTCCGGTAGACATCGTCCTCGACCACCAGACGCCCCAAGGTCCCTTCGCCGGAGCTGATGCGCGCCGAAATGTCCCGGAAGTTGGCCACGGTCTTGACCGCATCGTCGTAAAGGGTGGGATCGGTCAGCAAGCGCCCCAGGGTCCCTTCCCCCTTGCCAAGGCGCTCGACCACGTCCTTGACCTGGACGATGGCACCCTGCAGGTCCCGGTAGAGGCCGGGGTCATTGACGAGAAGTCCGAGGGTCCCCTCCCCTTCGTCGATCTTGCGCACGACGGTTTCGAGGCGGCCGAGGAGGTTGACGAAAGGTTCGCGACTGTCCTCGACCACCGCCTGCAACTGA
>Ga0209212_1001178_pt1 | contig 44248 bp, 40 predicted proteins | sample RifGroC2_FD_183996 | JGI IMG/M metagenome (GOLD analysis project Ga0209212, IMG submission 183996) | Groundwater microbial communities from Rifle, Colorado, USA - Groundwater C2 (SPAdes) (version 2) | ecosystem: Environmental > Aquatic > Deep subsurface > Groundwater | place: Rifle, Colorado... | reverse complement strand
CCGCGAATCGAAATTTTCATCTCTTCCTGACGGGTGATCCAATGGCGGTAGACGGGTGTCTCCTGCCCGCACAATACCGGTCGTTTCTGAAGGCCCTCCAGGAGGGCGATACCGTGAAGGTGGAAAGAGCCGTCGCCGCCATGGCGGACGATCCTCTTTCGCAACTGATCGCGGCGGGGCTTTCTTTGCGCCGTCACCCGGAGAACGAGGCGATTCTCCAGACAGCGGTGAGCACAGCTTCCCGGAACGGGTGGAAACGGACCCTTCTGGCCTGGCTGGACCGCCTGCAGACATTTTATGCGGCCACAGGGGATACCGCCAAGGCCGGCGCCGTCCGCCAGCGAATCGACCTTATAGGAAAATAGAACGGTCTGGGGAGGGGAGATAATGCGTCCATGAACGCTCTCCTGTTATCCTGATTCCGTGCAGGCTGAGAATCATACGATCCGTGCATACCGGGTCCAGCTCGTCATGTTCCAGGAAGGATCGAGGATCGGTTGGTCTGCACGGGATTGAAGACCGCATTTAGATGCGAAATATCGGTGGAACGCAAGGCTTCCCGTCAGTTCCGGGTGGAAAACGGTCACCAGGACGTCGGGGGATTCGGCTGCTGCGATGAAATCATCGATACAGAGCAGGATATCGACTCCTTCTCCCGCCTTGAGAATTTTGGGAGCGCGAATGAATGTGAGCGGCACCGGTTCGGGTGAGATCTTCGGTATGAGGGCTTCACATGTGAAACTATCGAGCTGGCTTCCGAAACCGTTCCGCTGAACCTCGATATCTATCAACCCGAGATGCGCCGCCTCCCCCTTAAGCGAGCCGGCAAGGAGGATCGCCCCTGCACAGGTCCCCCAGAGTTTCATCCCCTCGCGATATTTCCGTACGATGATCGGCTCGATCTCAAAGATCTTCAACAGCCGGGCGAGACAGGTACTCTCGCCGCCGGGAAGGATCAAACCGGCCAAACCCTCAAAATCCTGACTATGCTTCACCGGCCGGGCGCTGATACCGATTCTCTGCAGGTGATCGATGTGTTCGCAGACCCCCCCTTGCATGTCCAGAACGCCGATAGCCTTTCCAATGAGGGGAGACGTTGTGACCTTGGCAGAATTCATGAATGAGGTCTCTCTATCTTTTCGTACGAGAGGCCCTCGATTACCAGCCCCGTCCGGCGAGGAGCTGCTCCTTGGGAATCGCGGCGATCTCCAGACCGGCCATCGCCTCGCCGAGGTCCAGGGACGCTTCGAGAACCTTGGCGGGATCATTGAAATAGGCCGTGGCTTTGACGATCGCCCGGGCGCGGATAGCCGGTGTTGCCGATTTGAAGATCCCGGAACCGACAAATACCCCGTCGCAGCCGAGCTGCATCATCAGCGCCGCATCGGCCGGCGTCGCAATCCCGCCGGCGGCGAAATTGACCACCGGCAGCCGGCCGAGCTCTTTTACCTTCAGGGCCAGTTCGTAAGGGATGCCGTTTGTTTTTGCAAAGCCGGTCACCTCCTCCACCGGCATACCCACAAGCTGACGGATCTCGCGATTCACCGTTCGCATGTGGCGGACGGCCTCAACGACGTTTCCCGTCCCGGCCTCGCCCTTGGTGCGGATCATCGCTGCTCCCTCGGCGACCCGGCGCAGGGCTTCGCCAAGGTTTCGCGCGCCGCAAACGAAGGGAATGGAAAAGCGGGTCTTGTCGATATGACACTCCTCATCGGCGGGCGTAAGGACCTCGCTTTCGTCGATGTAGTCGATCTTCAGGGCCTCGAGGATCTGTGCCTCCACAAAATGGCCTATCCTGGCCTTCGCCATCACTGGCAGGGAGACGGCCTTTTTAATCGCGGCGATCATCGACGGGTCCGACATGCGGGCCACACCTCCATCCCGCCGGATGTCCGCCGGCACCCGCTCCAGCGCCATGACGGCCACAGCGCCCGCTTCTTCGGCGATCTTCGCCTGTTCCACATTGGTCACGTCCATGATGACGCCGCCTTTGAGCATCTGCGCAAGCTGGACGTTCAATTCGTACCTTTTTGCATCCACGATATGTTGCCTCCATAAAGGGTGAATAAAACTTCAGTGACTTTTTACGAAGACGAGACCTTTGAAAAATGCCCCTACTTTGTCATTTCGAGGAGCACACGCGACGAGAAATCTTTACGATTTAAGATAGTTCAAGATTTCTCCCCTTGGTCGAAATGACATTATTCATAGTTTTTCAAAGGTCTCAAGACGTCATTTTTCAGTCTTCTGTTATCTTTATGGCAATAGCATAGTATCGTCAAGGAGAATTATCAAGGTCCCACCGATCTCCTGTTCTTCTTTCCGGAGCCTTCCTGGATCATGGCCATCCTTGTTTACCAATATATTCGCGTCTTCACTCCATGGCCATGGAGAAATGCCTTGATCTCCGCGATGGTATGGGTTCGATAGTGGACCATCGAGGCAACCAGGGCGGCGTCGGCCTCTCCCCGTGTGAGGACATCGAGGAGGTGCTCCGGTCTTCCCGCACCGCCGGAGGCGATGACGGGAATGCCCACATGACTCGATATCAAGTTGGTCAAATCGATTTCGTAACCATTCTGTGTCCCGTCGGCATCGATGGAGTTCAGGCAGATCTCGCCCGCACCGAGACGCTCCGCCTCCCTCGCCCAAGCGAGGGCATCACGACCGGTCGCGGTCCTCCCGCCGTGGATCACCATCTCGTAGCCGGATGGAGTCTCGGAACTTTTACTGCACTTTTTTACATCCATACCGAGGACAATACACTGGCTGCCGAAGGCCCTTGCCCCTTCGGCGATGACGACCGGGTTCAGAACAGCCTCGGTGTTGACGCTGATCTTCTCCGCGCCGGCCATGATCACCTGCCGCATATCCTCCACGGTCCGGATGCCGCCTCCCACCGAAAAGGGGATAAAAATCGTTTCGGCCACCCGGCGGACCACCTCTATCATGATCGAGCGGCCCTCGGCGGAGGCCGTGATGTCATAAAAAACAATCTCGTCCGCCCCCTGCTCGTAATACGCGCGCGCCGCCTCGACCGGATCGCCGATATCGATATTTCCTTGAAATTTTACCCCCTTGGTCAGCTTGCCCGCCCGGACGTCCAGACAGGGGATAATCCGTTTACTGAGCATGGATCCCTCCCCAGCGGCAGAAATTGGCAAGGATGGCGAGGCCCGGACGACCGCTCTTCTCGGGGTGGAACTGGACGGCGACAAGATTTCCCCTCGCCACGGCGGAGCAGAAACGTATCCCGTAGTCGGTCCAGCCGGCGGCCCAGCCTTCCTCGGCGGGCGCGGGGTAGAAGGCATGGACAAAGTAGAACTCCGCGGCCTCGGGGAGGCCGGCAAACACCGGGTGGTCCTGTTGAAACACCACGCGGTTCCAGCCCATGTGAGGGATCTTCACCCTTCGACCATCGATCTGAAGATCCGCCGGGAACCGCCGGACTAAACCAGGCACGATACCCAGACAAGTAGTATCATCCTCTTCGCTGTAATCGAAGATCACCTGGGTGCCGAGGCAAATCCCGAGAACCGGTTTTCCCCTCTGCACCCATTTTCGTAAATGAAGGTCCAGGCCGCTTTTGCGGAGATTTGCCATCGCCGCGCCCGCGGCGCCGACCCCGGGGAAGATGATGTGGCTTGCGTCATCCAATATTTGAGGATCATTGGTGATGAGGCACGGTTGACGCAGAAATTCCAGCGCCCGGGCGACGCTGGTCAGGTTTCCCGCCTGATAATCCACGATACCGATCATAGTAACCCTCCATACTTTATCCCCTGCCAGGAAGCCCGCGTCTCAAGTTCCCTGTCTATCGCATTGAGGACGGCAAGCTTGTTTCTCGCCCATTCCGGTCCGAGAAAGATCTCACGGTAACCGTCGGCGGTCAGCCGGTGGATGACCATCTCCGGAGGCAGTATCTCTAAAATGTCACATACCGTCGCGACATATTCCTCGCGGCTCATCAAAGACAGCTCCCCCCGTTCGCATCGGTGGCCAAGGATCGTTCCCCGAAGCGCGAGGAGACTGTGGATCTTGATCCCTTGTATCGGCAACCCGGCGATCGCGCGCGCCGTTTCCATCATATCCTCGTGCGATTCACCGGGCAGACCCACGATGATATGCGCGCAGATCTGGACCGGACTGCCGCCGGTCCGCCTTACGGCATCGAGAAATGCTGCCGCATCATGACCCCGGTTGATCGCTATGAGGGTCCGGTCATGGATCGACTGGAGGCCGAATTCCAACCAGACATCACACCGTTTGGCATAGGACCGGATCAGGGCCAGCGTTTCTTCGGGGACACAGTCCGGGCGTGTCCCGATGGCCAGACCGATGACATCCTCCTCGGCGAGCGCTTGGTCGTAAAGGTCCCGCAATTTTTCCAGCGGCGCGTACGTGTTCGTAAAAGTCTGAAAATAGGCGATAAACTTCTCCGCTTTTCCCCGGCGGCGGTAAAACGCTTTTCCCCGGCGGATCTGCTCACCGACCGAGGGAATATCCCCGGCTTGGCGCAGCACCGATCCCCGGCCGTCGCAATAGATGCATCCCCCCGCAGCGACCCGGCCGTCCCGGTTCGGGCAGGTGAAACCCGCGTCGATCGGAAGCTTGTAGACCCGGCAACCAAAGCGGTTCCGCCAGTAGCTATTCAGGTCGAAATAGCGCTTTGTATTGTTCCAGAAGGACGGTTTTGCCAAAGAGGCCTCATCATTTCAGTTGAGTTTTACTAGTTAATTATATTAAATTATCTCACGAACTGCAAGAGGTCTGTAAATGAACAGAGAATATGACGTTATCGTTGTCGGGGGCGGCCACGCAGGCTGCGAGGCGGCGCTTGCGGCAGCGCGGATGGGTTGTGAGACGCTCTTGTTCAATATCAGCCTCGACTCGATTGCCCTGATGTCCTGCAATCCCGCGATCGGCGGTCTCGCCAAGAGTCAACTCGTTAAGGAGGTCGACGCTCTGGGCGGTCAGATGGGCAGGATTGCCGACCGGACCGCCGTTCACTTCCGCCTCCTCAACGCTTCCAAGGGACCGGCCGTCCAATCCACACGCCTCCAGTGCGACAAGCAGCGCTACCGTCTCGCGATGAAGTCGGTCCTTGAAAAGGAGAAACATCTTCACCTCCTTCAGGGTCTGGTGGAAACGCTCGTTGTCGAAGGCGGGGGTATCCGCGGCGTCGTCGATCAAAGCGGGGTCTTCCACCGAGGCCAGACGGTGATCATCACCACCGGGACTTTCCTCAGCGGTCTGATCCACATCGGCGATGTGCGTTATCCGGCGGGCCGCGCCGGCGAGATCGCTTCCCTGGAACTGGCCGTCGCTCTGAGGGCGCTCGGTTTTGAAATGGGGCGGATGAAGACGGGGACCCCCCCAAGGCTGCGCGCCTCCACAATCGACTTTTCCCGCCTTGTCCGGCAGGACAGCGATCCCGATCCGGAGCCCTTTTCGTTCACCACCGAGCGGTTGCCCGAGGATCGCATTTCCTCCTTCTTCTCGGCAACGACGGCGGAGACACACAGCCTCATCCGCGATAATATTCGCTTTTCTCCACTCTACACCGGGGTCATCAAGGGGATCGGCGCCCGCTACTGCCCCTCGCTCGAAGACAAGGTGATGCGCTTTACCGACAAGGAAAGCCACCCCGTCGTTCTCGAACAGGAAGGGTTGGAGACGGAGGAGATCTACGCCAAAGGGCTGGGGAACTCGCTTCCACCGGACCTCCAGGAGAAGATCGTCCACAGCATTCCGGGTCTCGAGCAGGCCAAGATCATGCGCCTCGCTTATGCGATCGAATACGACTACGTCCAGCCGACCCAGCTCCGTCGGACCCTGGAGACGAAACGGGCGGCCGGGCTCTATCTCGCAGGACAGATCAACGGGACTTCCGGTTACGAGGAGGCGGCGGCGCAGGGATTCTGGGCGGGTGTCAACGCCGCCCTTGCCGTCCAGGGACGGCCCCCTTTCCTTCTGGACCGTTCAGAGGCCTACATGGGAGTGATGATCGACGACCTTGTGACACGCGGCGTCGACGAACCCTACCGGATGTTCACCTCCCGTGCAGAGTACCGGCTGATCCTGCGCGAGGATAACGCGTCGATTCGCCTGATGGGAAAAGGACGCGAGCTCGGCTTGATCACTCAGGAGCAGCACACGAAGCTGAAGGAGCGAGTCGATCAGATAGAAAAGGGGGTTCGACATCTGTCATCCGTCCGGATCTTTCCCGTTGCGGAGATCAACGATACCCTCGCGGAACTGAATTCCCCACCGATCAGGAATCCGGTCAGCCTCTTCCATCTCCTTCGGCGCAAAGAAATCGTCTACGACGACCTCTCCCGTTTCGAAGGCTGGGAGGCCATCGCCGACCGGGCGGTCAAAAGGCAGATCGAGATCGAGGCGAAGTACGAAGGATACATTCAGCGGCAGTCTGAACTGGTTCAGAAAATGAGGGACCTCGAAGGGATGAAGATCCCGGCGGATTTTGATTACTCTGTCGTGCCGGGGCTCTCGAACGAGCTAAAGGCCAAGCTCTTGCGGGTCGAGCCGGCCACGGTCGGTCAAGCCGAGCGGATCCCAGGAATGACGCAGGCCGCCCTCACGGCGATCCTTATCATGATCAAAAAGCGCGAACTGGAGGGTAAGTAAAAATGGCGTATAGCAAAGCACTCGACAAACGGATCATTGAATTGATTTCACACTGGGACAATGTCATCCCCAAGGAAATGTTCGGCGGGGTCTGCTATCTCCTGAACGGAAATATGGTTTGCGGTGTCTACAAGGACTTTTTGATCCTGAGATTGGGTATCGAAGGGGCGGCTCTGGCCCTGCAGCATTCCCGGGTCAGGGCATTCGATATCACAGGCCGAGCGATGAAGGGGTGGGTCATGGTCGAAGAGCAGGCCTGCGCAGGGAAGCGGCTCGAAGAGTGGCTGAACCAGGCCAAGGGATTCGTCTCGCACCTACCCGATAAACGTCATTAACTATTGGTGAAGGAGGAGAATGATGGGAGAGATTGTCCATACGTCAAAAATCAGAATCGTCAGGGAAAAAGGGCCGACCCGCAGGGCCATGATCGAGGGGTTCAATGAGCCCGTCTATTACGGCGTTCACGGCGGGATCAAGAAATTCTACAATGTCGAGCCGGAGAAGGAACATGCCGCCACGCTGGATCACATCGTGGCCGCGACCGCGGGCTGAATGATGGGGACACTGGCCGCGCTGCTGGCCGGAAAAAAGATCCCGACCCCGGAAGACCGTTACTGGGCTGACGTAACGGGGGACATCGAAAATGTCGAGGGCATCCTGAAGATCACCCGAATCGGCGTGACGTATCATCTCAAAACCCAGAGCGAAAAGGCTCAAGAGGCCCGGGACGCCTTTTCTTCCTACATCAAAAGATGTCCCGCCGCGCAAAGCGTGATCGGCTGTATCCGGATCGAGGATCATCTCATCATTGAAGAGATGACCTGATCGGTTCGGAAATGATCCGGTCTGTTCTGTAATCCTGCCGGATTTTTTAAACAAGGATTCCCGCTATCGCGGCGGTGATGAGATTGGTGAATGTACCCGCGAGGATCGACTTGAGGCCGAGCGCGGCTATGGTGTCCTTTTTATTCGGCGCCAAGCTTCCCATGCCGCCGATCATGATTGCCATACTGCCGAAGTTTGCAAACCCGCATAACGCGTAAGTTGCGATGGTTATTGACCTTGGTGACAATGCGCCCGCCTGGATCAATTCTTTCAACTGGAGATAGGCAATGAATTCATTGAAGACTGTTTTTGTGCCCAGCAGTTTTCCGACCGTCAGCGCCTCGTTCCAGGGCACTCCCAGTATAAACGCAAGCGGCGAAAACAGATACCCGGCAATCGAGTCAAAAGAAAGATGAACAAACCCGAACAGCGATTCGATAAGCCAGACCAGTGAAACAAACGCGATAAGCATTGCCGCCACCTGAAGCGCAAATTGCATACCGATTGAAGCGCCATTCGCGGCCGCATCTATAATATTTATATCTGTTCTTTCCATTTTAAATGGTACGTTGCCCAACGTCTCCGGTATTTCCGTTTCAGGAACCATCAATTTTGCCATAACGATAGAAGCGGGCGCGCACATAATCGACGCGGACAGCAGGTGCCCCGGGTCGGCGCCGAAACTCGCGTAGGCCACCATCACGCTGCTGGCGATAGTTCCCATAAACGAAACCATCACGGTAAACAGTTCGGAGCGGGTCATGTTCTGAAGGTATGTCCTGATGGCGGTTGAAGCTTCAATGCCCATGAAAACCTGAAGCGCCGCGCTTAAAGACTCGGCGCCGGAAGATTTCATCGTCTTCTGCATGATTTTAGCCATGACCCTCACAATGAACTGTATGACTCCAAGGTAATAAAGGATGCTGGACAATGACGATACAAATATGATCATCGGAAGCACCTTGAACGCCATGATCGCACCTATGTTAAAATCATTGACCAGTTTTCCAAATACAAATTCCGCGCCTTTATCGCTGAATCCGATGACAGCGTCAAACGCCTTTCGCGCCACGTCAAACAATACAAACCCTACCCGGGTTTTCAAGATAACCACGGCGAAGATCAACTGCAGCCCAAGCCCCCAGAACACAAGCCTCCAGTTCACCCTCTTCCTGTTCTCCGACATCAGCCACGCCAAACCAATAAGGATGACGATACCCAGAATGCTTAATACGTTGTATTTCATGATCGGCTCAAAATAGGGAGATTTAATTTTTACGTTGCAGCATAGCCCCGGCGGTATTTCTCATCGAGCATCCCCTCGATGCTCGCCATCACAATCCGCGTCACCCCCTCAAACTGCTCGCGATAGCGCTGCTGCGACTCCCGGGAAAAGAGATGGAAAGGCTCGGTAATCCGGTAGGATTTGAATCGATCGTGCACGGACAGCGGTTCACCGACACGGTACGTGATCCGACCGCTCCGGGCAATGGGGAGAGATCCCCTATAGACCTCTTCGGAGTTGTTACAGGCAACCGGGACGATCCGCTTTTCCGTGTGGAGGGCAAGTTGAGCGAGGCCGGTCCGTCCCTCGGCCAGCTTTACGGAGCGCGTCCCTTCCGGAAAGATGATGAGGTTCAGATTTTTTTCGCAGAGGGCCGTCTTGCTCAGCTCCGCCACCTTCTCCATGACCGCTTCGTAGTAGCCCCGGATGAACTCCGCAAAGTTCTCGCCCAGCGCCTGGAGGGCTTCGACGGCTGCGCGCTCTTGCGGCCCTGCGCATTCGATCCTGCCGTCGATCATGTCCTTGACCGTGCGATAGAGACTTTTGTCCATCTTCCGGTTGAAGTGCTTCCGGTAGAACTCTTCGATGAGGTATCCCATCGACGGCACGGGGATGAGGTTGCAGAGGTCCAGTCCCTTCGCCAGGAAGGCATTCTTGTAATACTTGGCCTTGACCCAAACCGTCGTGAAGGGATACTCTTTCGTCTTGAAAAGCTTGTACTGAAACGGCCAGTAGTTGAACCGGTCGGTGTGGTTCATGGCGAAGATCACGTTCTCCCCGCGGGGGATCCGCTCGATGTTCTCGATCCGGATCTCCACATTGGCGAAGATGCGGTAGTTGGGCAGAAGCAGGAGATTCGCCAGGAACTTCTGCCCGAAGGGACTGGATACCAGTTTGATCTTCTTCAGATATTCGATATCGATCACTGCTTCCTCCTTGTTATATCCCCTCCCCGGTGATCAGACGCCGGACCCTCTCTAACTCCTGAGGGGTATCGACCTCGACGGAGTCGTGGGGCGTAATCACGACCCTGATCCGGTAGCCGTGCTCCAGGACCCGGAGCTGTTCGAGGACCTCCAGGCGCTCCAGGATTCCCTCCGGCAGTGAGGTGAAGGTACGAAGGAAATCACGGCGGTAGGCGTAGATTCCGTGGTGTTTGAAGTAGTCGGCCCGTTTATCCCCGTCGCGGACGAAGGGGATTGTGGCGCGGGAGAAGTAGAGGGCAAAATATCGCTCATCGAAGACAACCTTGACGGCATTCGGGTGGGCGATCTCCTCGTCACGGACTATCCGGTAGATCAGTGTCGACATGGGAAGGGTCGCATCTTCGAGGAGCGGACCGACGACTTCATCGACCTGGCTCGGTTCGAAAAGTGGCTGATCGCCCTGTATATTGACGATGATGTCTGCGTCTTTGAGATCGAGGATCTCTACCGCCTCTGCGATCCGGTCCGTCCCCGACCTATGGCGGGGGGAGGTCATGACCGCCCGGCCGCCGAAATCCTGAACCGCCCGAAAGATCCGCTCGTCATCGGTCGCCACAGCGGCGGAAGAGACGGTCTTCGCCCGAAGCACCCGTTCATAGACATGCCGGATCATCGGTTTCCCGCAGAGGTCGGCAAGCGGCTTCCCGGGGAAGCGGGACGATTCGTAGCGCGACGGGATGATGCAGACCACCTGGGCGGACATGGCATACCACCTTACAGATAAGGATCGGCATTCAGGAGGTGATTTCTGACGTAATCCCCGACCGCATCCTCCAGCGGGCCGAATCTCACCGGGCAACCGGCGGCCCGGAGTTTGTCCATCCGCGCTTCGGTAAAATACTGGTACTGCCCCCGGAGCGCCTCCGGCATCTCGATGTAGTCGATTCCGACCGGACGCCCCAGCGCAACAAAGACCGCCCGGATGAGGTCGTTCCACGTCCGGGCCTGCCCCGTCCCGAGATTGAAAATCCCGTTCGCCTCGCGGTGGTTCAGGAGCCACCAGAGGACCTCGACGCAATCCTTTATGTAGACAAAGTCGCGTTTCTGCCCTCCATCGCCATATTCCGGCTTGTAGGATTTGAAAAGACGGACCTTTCCCGTCTCCCGGATCTGGTGGAAGGCCTTGAAGACCACGCTCGTCATGTCGTCCTTGTGATACTCGTTCGGACCAAAGACATTGAAGAACTTGATCCCCGCCACCCGGTCCTGCAATCCCTCCCGAAGGACGCGGAGGTCGAAGAGCTGTTTGGAATAGCCGTACATATTGATCGGTTGAAGTTCGCGAGTCTGTCGATCGTCATCGGAGAACCCCCGGCCGCCATCGCCGTATGTCGCCGCAGAGCTTGCATAGACGAACCGGACCCCGTGCGCCAGCGCCCAGTCGGCCAAAAATGAGGAGTAGTGGAAATTATTTTCCATGAGATAGGCGGCGTCCTGCTCCGTCGTCGACGAGCAGGCGCCCATGTGAACGACGGCCTCGACCGGAAAGGGGACCCGATTGTTGACAACCATCTCCAGAAATGCGCCTTTATGGATATAGTCGGCATACCTCCGCTTGACGAGGTTCTTCCATTTCTCGGATTTCTCCAGCTCGTCGACGATGACGATGGCGTCCTGTCCTTCATCGTTCAATTTCGCCACAAAGGCGCTCCCGATGAATCCGGCCCCGCCGGTGACAACGATCATTCTTTCAACTCCCTATATACCCCACAGCCATGGATCAGTTTGTTGAGGAACAGGATGATCCATGCATTCCACTACAGCACCTTGGCAGCGTTTGCAATCCCCTTGCGGATCGCTTTGAGCTTCGCGGCCGGCATTATCACGTTGACTCCCATAATGAGGGTCCGGCCGAGGAGATCCTCCGCGTGAGGGATCGATTTCCGGCTGTACGTCACTTTCCGATTCCGGGGATCCTTGAAGGGATTCTTCGTCTGGGCCGTGGATTTCGCGAGGAAGTGTTCCCAGTTGGGGACATAGTGCCAGAAATTGTCCTTGAAGCGGGTCGTATCGATTCCTTCGGCTTTGAGCGCCTTCTGGAAGGCCTTCGTCTGCTCTTCGGCGGGGAGATTGAAGGCCAGAAATGTTGCCGAATCCCCATCGGGATCGGGTATCAGACGGAATTTCAGACCGGGGATCGGGGCGAATGCCTCCTTGAGGGCTGCCTTGTTCTTCCGCTGCGCAGCGATGACCTTCTTCAGTTTCCGGAGCTGGGCGAGACCGAGGGCTCCCTGGAATTCGTTCATCCGGTAGTTGAAGCCGAGGATCGTACGGCCGTCGAGGGCCCGGTGGACGGTAGAGAGATGATCGTGCCCATGGTCATGATACCATTCGGCCCGGTGATAGAGGTCCAGATCGTTTGTAATGATCATCCCCCCCTCGCCGGTGGTGATCGTCTTGTAATGGTCGAAACTGAATATCCCCATATGGCCGAAAGATCCGAGCATCTTGCCTTTATAACTTGCACCGCAGCCCTGGGCGTTGTCCTCCAGAACGAGGAGTTTGTTTTTTTTTGCCACCTTCATGATCCTGTCGATCCGTGCCGGCGCCCCGCACATGTGGACGGGGATGACCGCCTTGGTCCGCGATGTGATCTTGTTCGTGATGTCGTCCGGATCGAGGTTCAGTGTATCGTCGATATCCGCCATGACAGGGATGCCGCCGACCTCGAGGACCGCCTCATAAGTGGCCATAAACGTGAATGCGGGGCAGATCACCTCGTCTCCGGGTCCCACATCCAGGGCGGTAAGGGCAACCTTGAGGGCCGCCGAACCGGAGGTCACCCCCAGGGCATAGGTTGCTCCGAAATACTTCGCGAAGGCCTTCTCAAAATCCCGGACCTTCCAGACCCCCTGCCGCTCCTTGTCGAAGGAGTAACGGGCGAAAATGCCCGTCCCCAGGACGTCCATAACTTCTTTGCACTCTTCCTTACCGATCAGTTCGGCGCCGGCCATACTCTTAACCTCCCTTTTTCTTCTATTTATGAATACGCCTCCTGGTATAGCTCCACCATCTCCTCGAGCGTCATCCTGCAGGGATTGTTGGCAAGGGGCCTCGCTACGGTCATCGCCACCTTCGCAAGCTCCGGAAAATCGCTTTCGGGAATCTCCAGCTCCTCCAGCGTCGTCATGATGCCGCAGTCCTCGATCAGGGCCTCCACCGCCTCCACAGCGAGATAGGCCGCCTCCCGAAGCGGGAGATCGTCGACGATCTCCCCCATGACCTCCGCGATATCGACGAACTTCTCCAGGGCGCCGGGGAGGTTGAATGCCATCACCCGGGGGAGCATGATCGTGTTGGCAAGGCCGTGGGAGACCCCGTATTTCCCGCCTAGCGGATAGGACAGGGAATGGACCGCTGTCACGCCCGCATTGGCAAGCCCCAGCCCCGCATAGAGGCTTGCGAGGAGCATCGCTTCGCGCGCCTCGATGTTTGTGCCGTCGTGAACTGCCGTTCTCAAGTTGTCGGAGATGAGGCGGATCGCCTCGAGGGAGATCATCTCGCTCATCGGTGAGGCGTTGACCGATGTGTAGGATTCGATCGCATGGCAGAGGGCATCGATCCCGGTCGCTGCCGTTGGATGGGGCGGAAGCGAAAGCGTCAGCTCCGGATCGAGAAGAGCCAGCTCAGGATAGAGATACGGACTGTTCATGCCCTCTTTTTTCTTTAGCTTCTTTCTGATGAACACGGCGGTAAAGGTCACCTCGCTCCCCGTCCCTGCGGTCGTCGGAACCATGATCTTGGGAAGCCCCGGACCCGGAACCCTGTTCAGTCCAAGGTAATCCTCGGCTGTCCCTTTGTTCGCTGCAAGAACCGCAATCGCCTTGGCAAGATCCATGGCGCTCCCGCCGCCGATGCCGATGACCCCGTCGCATTTTTTCTTCAGGGCCAGCTTCGTCCCCTCGTCGGCCAGTTCGAGCGGGGGTTCCGGCGCTGTTTTGTCATAGACGACATAACCGATTCCCGCCTTGGCCAGGATGCCGTCTACCTTTTCTCCAAAGCCGGTCTCCGCGAGGGTCTTATCAAGGACGATCAGCGGCCGCAAAATCTTTAGTTCCGCGATGTACTCCGGCAGGGAGGAAAAGCTCCCCCGTCCGAAAACGATTTTTTTTGCACCGGTAAAGGAAAATGTCTTCATAGCCTGTTCTCCATGTTTCTCCTGTTAAATACGCCGCCGGACGGCGGAAAGTCAAGGAGTTTTGCGTTCCTTGTGATCCCCGTACCACTCGATCTGCCGGCAGATCCCCCGGATGATCTTGACTTCCCGGGCCTGGAGGGTCGTCCGGGCAAAGAGACGGCGGATATGCATCATCCAGTAGTCGGGATTCTCCGGATTGAGAAATCCGATCGCCTGGAGGACCGCCTTGAGCTGAACATACATCCCCTCGAGTTCCCGCGAGCCGGCAAGCTTGGGCATGGGCTTCGCTTCCTCGCTTATCCGGGCGATGAGCATTTCATAAGCGACGATCATCACCGCATGCGAAAGGTTCAGGGATTTGAAGCCCGCGGTAGGGATCGTCACAACGGTTTGACAGAAACGGAGGTCGTCGTTGGTCAGCCCCGTGTCCTCTGGGCCGAAGAGGAGGGCGATCGCGTTTTTCTGCGAGATGGCGACAAGCGATTCGGCCATCCGGCGCGGAAAGACGACAGGACCCCGTCCCGATCCCTGTCTTGCCGTCGTTCCGACGATCCAGGAGAAACCCGCCAGCGCCTCGTCGAGGGTATCGAAATGGCGGATTGCCTCCACGACATCCTTCGATACGTGGGTGGCCATCTGCAGTACGGCTTCGTCGTCAAGGTCGCGGTTCCCCACGACGATCAGCTTGCCGATCCCCATGTTCTTCGCGCAGCGCGCCGCCGAGCCGATATTTCCGGGAAATTTCGGCCCCTTCAGGACGATGGTGACATTGTCGAGATTTATATTCGTTCGGTTATTTACTTTTTCCGAAGTCGTCATGGTTTCTCCCAGCGGGCGGCGACAAACGCCCCCGTCTCCCTTCCCTGACCCCCCTGCTCGATCCGGTCCGATTCGGCGGGATCATCCTCCTTCCCGAAGTGGATCGCCGTCCGGACGATACCGGAAAGCGGCGCCGACGCGAGGAGCTGCGCGGGCGAGCGGAAAAACACCCGGTTGAAGATCGATTCCTGGTTTTGCCGGGCGTTCTCCCGTCGACGGTTAGCCCAGGGACTGAGACTGTTGAGTGTTGCCACGACGACGATCCCTCCCGGTTTTGTCACACGGAACAGCTCGGCGACGGCCTTTTTCTCATCCTCGATGAACTCAAGGGCCGTTACCGAGACGGTTTTATCGAACACGCCGTCGGCAAAGGGGAGCAACGTCATGTCCGCTGCTACCATCCGGGGGGAAAATGCCCCGCTTTTTTTCTGCGCCCACCGGAGCATCGCCCAGGAGATGTCCAGCCCAACGACATCCGCCCCCCGGACGCGAAATTCCCGTGTAAAGAGTCCCGTCCCGCTCCCCGCATCGAGGATCTGTTCCCCCCCCATTGGCCGGAGCAGATCGAGAACCAGCGCCACTTCATATTTCAAGACCGCCTTCCCCACCGGCGTATCGAACCAGCGGTCGTATCGCTCCGGCCAGTCATCAAATAACTGTCTTCCGGTCATGTTTCTCTCTCTCAGACAAATAACAGTTTAAAGCCTGCGATTACCAGAACAAAAGCCAAAGATTTTACGACAGTTGCTATCGGCAGGCAGCGGCTGCCGAAAAAGGCGCCGATGCTTCCCCCGATGAGTGCCGCGACTGCGAGCAGCGGAGCAAAATGCGGTATTTCCTGAAGACTGCTGAGATGCCCAAAAAGACCCGAGATAGAGTTGACAAGGATAAACAGCGCCGAAACGGCAGAGACCTCACGTACCCTTCCCCATTTCAGAAGGAGTAGGAGAGGACTCAGGAATATGCCCCCACCTACGCCGGTAAGCCCGGACAACAGGCCGAGCAGTGCGCCGCAACACAGAGCCATAGGTACCGGAGGTTGTCGGATTTCCGTATCTACAGGTTCTGTACGGTAAAAAAGACGCCATGCAGAAAATAGGAGGATGGCCCCTACCAGAGGTTTATACAGATGAAGGGGCAAAGCGAGGTAGCCGCCGATAAAGCTGCACGGGATCGAGGCCGCTGCAAAAGGCCAGAACAGGCGCCAGGAGAAGTGGCCGGCACGGGCAAAGGAGAAGGTAGCGATAGACGACACCAGGATATTGAGGACCAAAGCAGTCGGCTTGAAGGCTGCCGGCGCCAAACTGAATAACGCCAGGACGGCGATGTACCCGGACGCGCCGCCATGCCCGACGCTCGAGTAAAGGATCGCCACCGTCAGGATGCAGATCAGAAGGAGGATAAGGACGGAGGGACTCATGGGATAATCACGCTGTGTTTGGTCAGCGAAAGACGCAGGTCACCGATCCGCCGTCCCTGGGGATCGACCAGGGTCATTGCATCGCCTCTTTCATTTCAAACCGCCGATCCAGAAGAAGGACTTCCACTTCTTCGCCCACGGTATGCACCGCGTTGGGCGCCAGGCGTATCAGACCGTTTCCTTGAATCATCGACGAGAGTCGCCCGGAACTCTGATTGCCGGTGGTTGATACGTGATAATGGTCATCCCGCAGCGACACCATCCCCCGGACCAGATGGGGGCGTTCCCCTTTGTTTACCGCCGGTTCCTGGAGGAGCGCCTTGACCATCGGCCGGAATAGCCGCCGGTGTCCCATGGACTTCAGGATTGACGGCCGCACGAACAACTCGAACGCGACCATTGCGCCGACCGGATTTCCCGCCAGAGCAAAGACCGGCTTCCCCTGCAACATGGCGAATGCCAGCGGCTTACCCGGTTTCACGTTGACCTTCCAGAAGGTGACGCTGCCGCCGAGTTTTTCTATCGCCTCCTTGACAAAATCACGGTCGCCGACCGAAACCCCGCCGGTGATGACCAGCATATCCGCGTTCAAGCCTCCCTTGATCTTGTCGCAGGTGGCGTCAAGGGCATCCGGGGCAATTCCCAGCAGCACAGGGTCGCCCCCTGCATCCAGCACCTGGGCGGCCAGACTGTAACTGTTGCTGTTGATGATCTTCCCCGGCGTCGGTGTCGAGCCGGGCTCCAGGAGCTCATCGCCCGTGGCCAGGATAGCGACCCGCGCCCGGCGGTAAACGGCCAGGGCTGTCGTTCCCATGGCCGAGAGCATCCCGATTTCCTGGGGCCTGAGCAGCGCTCCGGCAGGAATGACGATATTGCCGCGCTGGATGTCTTCTCCCCGCTTGCGCACGTGCGAGCCCGTCTTGATCTTCGAAATGAATCGTATCGATTCGCCATCTTCCTCGACATCCTCGAGAGGAACTACCGTATCGCAGCCGGGAGGGATCGGCGCGCCGGTCATGATCCTGATCGCCCCGCCGGCCGGCACCGGGACCGAGCCCACCTCCCCCGCGGGCAGAAAGCCGGTCACCCGGAGACTCTCACCGCTGAGCGCTGCATGGGAGAAGGCAAAGCCGTCCATGGCGGAGTTGTCGGCCGCCGGTATGTCCCACGGGGCGACATGATCCTCCGGGGTAATCCTGTTCAACCCTTGGAATACAGACACTTTTTCAGTTTCCAAAGGCGTTATGTATTCAAGAATGTTCCTTTGCGCATCCTCAATACTGATCATAAAACCTTTCCTCTCCTCTATCGTGTTAAGAAAAACGTAAGACAGATGTTCAGAAGTCGAGTTCGTTAAATTTGCTGTTCACCATGTCGTTGAACCCTCTTTGCAGGAGCTCGAATTTCTCCAGCAGAGCGGCCGCCTGGGGGGTAAGGGACGATGCACCTCCCCCGACACCCCCTTTTTGCCGCCTTACCAGGGGAAAGCCCAGTCGTTTTTCCATGGCATCGATATAAGTCCAGGCCTTTCGGTAGGGAATGCCCATCGCCTTCGCCGCTGCGTTGATCGAGCTTCCCTTCTGAATGAGAAGCAGCAATTCCTCCCGACCCTGGCCGAACACCGGCTCGCCGTCGATCTCCAGCCAGATTTTGGAGCGTACATCTAGCTTGGAAGAAGGATCTCTCATTTCAGAAATCTCTCCTCGATGAAGTCGGCGACCGCTCCGTCATCGTTGAGATCGAGCACCGGCACGTCTATCTTAAGCGGTTCATCGCTTGCCACCGCAAGGAGCGTCGGATCGTCCTCCGCCCCCCGGCAGATGAGCGTGGCGCTCCGCGCTTGGCGATGCAGCTCGATTTTCGGCAGAGAACCCTTCTTTAATCCCTCGGTCAGGACGATATCCACATCGGCAAAGTAGGTCGCTAGAATTTCCGCGATCGTAGGAGAGGATTCTGCAAATGTCTTCACCAGCGCCAGTTTTTGCGGAGAGAAGATCAGCGTGGTGTCAGCCCCGGCGGAGGCCAGGCGGTGGCTGTCCTTCCCCGGATGGTCGATGTCGAAACGGTGGGCGTCATGCTTGATGGCGCCGACTCTGTAGCCTCTCTCTTTCAACCGGGCGATCACCTTTTCCAGAAGGGTCGTTTTACCGGTTCCCGACTTTGATACAAACGAAACCGCCTTGACTGTCATAAGGAACCTTCCTTTCTGATTCTTTCGAAGTCTTCCGGGGTATTGACGTTTACGAAAGACTTTCCGTCCCTGTCGAGACGAGCAAGTTCTTCATCGGTCACATATCTGACCCGGACCTGGGGGAAATAAGCGTACGCACAAAAATTGCCGCTTTCCAGAAGCGCCCTCATCGGTCCGAGGCAGCTCTTTGCGTAGAGAGCAAACAGCGGCTCGAAACCATGCGCCAAAGTTGGCACGACGGCATCGAAATCGGATTTCAGCGAACAGAGATGCCTCACTACTGCCTGGTTCGGAAACGGCAGATCGCAGGAACTAACAAAGACATGCTCCGTCGCCGAGTGATAGAGCCCGGTATAGAGCCCTCCCAGGGCGCTGCCGGGGTAGATGTCCGGCAACACGGGGAGGCCGTAACCGGCGAAGCGCTCCGCCCGGTCGCCCACCAACACGATCCGGTCGAAGCATTCCCTGAATACCGCCAACACCCGTTCGAAGAGGGTCCTGCCGGCGATCTGCAAGAAAGCCTTGTCCCGTCCCATACGGCGGCTTTTCCCACCTACGAGGATGACGCCGGTAATATTATTGAGACTGCCCTGACTCATGTATAGCTGTTCCGCCCTGTCGGGTCCTTGCCTCGCTTTTCGACCATCACCGTCCGACCCTGTTCATCAGTGTCGTTGAACGACATCCGAACCTCCAATGACTTAAAAATGTAATGTGCTTATACCAAAAACGCATAACGGCAGGCAACAATTTTTTTACAAACTTTTTCTCCGGCTTTAACAACAGTCATTACGGATATAAGCAAATCTCCTCTTGAAAAATTTAAGGTATACTGACAAATTGAAATTAGAGTAAATCCAAAAAAACGAAAGATTAGAAAAATGTTCTTCAAGAAATTTATTCCTGCTATGGTGAAACACGGAATCACACTGCTGCTCTTATTCTTCGTTTCCTTCCTGCCCCTTCTTTTTTCGCAAAATGCCTTTGCCCTATCCAGCAATGTTGTGAAAATTGGCGTCGCCTCCATGATCACCCCCGTTGACACCGTCAAATACTACCAGGACATCATTGATTACATCGGGGAACAGATAAAGCAGCCGGTGCAGATGGTCAATCGAAGGACCTATGATGAGATGGACGCGTTGCTGAAAAAAGGCGAAGTCCAAATCGCTTTCATCTGTTCTGCGCCGTATGTGAAGAACCGAGAACGGTTTGGCGTCGAGCTTCTTGTCGCGCCGACCGTGGGCGGCAGCCCTCTTTATCATTCCTTTATAATCGTCTATAAAGACAGTCCCGTGAAAACTCTTTTTGAACTCAAAGGAAAGGTTTTTGCCTTTACAGACCCTGGATCGAACACCGGCAAGCTTTATCCGACCTATTTACTGAAGGGCATGGGATCTACCCCGGAAAGATTTTTCAAAAGATTCCTTTACAGCTACAGCCATAACAAGTCCGTAGAGATGGTGGCCAAGAAGATCGTTGACGGCGCTGCAATAGAGAGCATTGTTTATGAATATATGCTGAAGACCGGCTCTCCCTATACAAAGCAGACAAGGATCATCAAGCGTTCTCCTCCCTTCGGAATTCCGCCTGTTGTTGTTACGAGAAACATTGATCCTGAGCTCAGAAAAAAGGTAAAGGATGCCTTGCTCATCATGCATAAAACAGCCAAAGGAAAGGCACTCCTTAGCGCCATGATGATAGAGGGATTTACTGAGGTCCCCGACGCTAACTATGATTCAATACGGGAAATGGAGCGGGACATAGTTGACAGTTCCCGGGTTGCAGGAAAGATCAAGGATAATAAAATTGTCTATTTTGGTGTCATCCCCAGGGACAATCCGAGGATCATGTACGAAAAGTACCAGCCCCTTCTCGATTACCTTGCAACAAAGACACCTTATAAATATGAGCTTGTCTTGAAGAAAAATTATGAAGATACGGTAAATGCCCTGGGCAGCGGGGAGACAGCTGTGGCGTTGTTCGGACCACTAACTTATCTCGAGGCCCATGCGAAATATGGCGCCGTAAGCATCCTGAAATCCAAAGGTGCGGACGGTACGACAAGCTATATGAGCGTCATTATTACAAAGAAGGATTCGCCTGTCAGAACCCTCGCCGATCTAAAGGGAAAAAACATCGCCTTTGCCTCCTCGAAATCCACATCGGGAAACCTCATACCCCGCTATCTCCTTGCCAGCGCAGGAATACATCTCAACGAGCTTAGCGGCTATGCAAATTTCGATTATCACGATTCCGTTGTGAAGGCGGTGCTCAAAGGACAATACACGGCCGGCGCCGTAAGAGATTCCGTTGCCAAAAAGTATATGAAGCTTGGCCTTACCGTCATTGCCGAATCCGAGTCTATTCCCACTGGGCCGCTTGTGGCCGGACCGGGTACGCCATATGCGGTGATCGAGAACATAAAAAAAGCCCTTCTGGAGTTGGATCCCAAAGACGTTCAGGGGCAGAATGTCTTGAAACGTCTGGATGAGGACTTTAAAAACGGCTTTACCGAGGCGACCGACAAGGATTACGGTGGCATACGTTCACAAATCAATGCTGTTCCACAAACCTGTGGAATAGGATGCCATCCAAAGTTAAAATTATGAACAACGCGGCAAACTTTTTTCCCGGGCTGAGCCTGCGGTATAAGTTCATCCTCCTGACAACCCTGGCCATCACTGTATTCATGAGCATTATCGGTTATCTCGCCGTCGCGCGAGAGAAGAACATCCTTTACAGCGAGGTGGAAAAAAAGGGGCGCCTGCTGGGAGAAACGCTTGCCATCCCCATCATCAACGACCTCATCTATGAACGACTCGGTCTCGTAGAAGAGGGGGGACTTATTGACAACTATATCCTGGAGATATTCAATAAGAAGGATGTTGGCCTGCTATACATCGCCATTCTCGATGAAGCGGGCAAGGTGATGTCGCACAACAATATTACCGAATACGGAAAAGTCTATGCCGATCCGTTGACGATAAACACTCTCAAGGCGGACCGGACTACGGTACAGTCCATGCCGGCGGGCGAACACCAGGCCCTGGATTTTGGCATCCCTCTCTCTATCGGTAAAAAAAGATGGGGAATCCTGAAGTTCGCCATATCACTCGAAAAGGTGGAACATGAAATATTGACCACCGTGAAGAAAATTATCCTTTTGACGATGGTTCTTCTCGTCATGGGCTTTGTGATCATTCTGTTCTTAACCAGACGGTTTATCGGTCCCATCACACAGCTCGCAAATACGATGGAAAAGGCACGGGGAGATTATCTGGACATCAAAGTTGATGTGCGAGGGCACGATGAACTTGCCGTTCTCGGCGAGCGCTTCAACAGCATGATCGAGAGGATCCGACGTGCGAATGAAGACCTAAAAAAGACCCATGAGAAACTGGTCCAGTCGGAAAAATTAGCGTCCTTCGGGGTTCTTGCCGCAGGAGTCGCTCACGAGATAAACAACCCTCTGGGCGGCATCTTCAACTGCATTCATATGCTCAAGCAGGACGGCAGCAATCCTGAACTGAGGGCGAAGTATCTGGATCTTGTCAACGAAGGCCTGGATCGGATAGAAACTACCGTCAGCAAGCTTTTATGGATGTCGCGGAAGGCCAAGCATGCCCCTGTGGACATGAATATCAAAAACGCCGTGGAAAGCGTGTATTCCTTCCTGGACTATAAAATGAAAAAGGCAATGATTGTCTTCAAAAACGAGGTGGCTGCAGACCTGCACTTTACCTTTGATGTCCATGATTTTCAGCAGCTGCTCTTGAATCTCTTCATCAATGCGATTCATGCCTTGGGCAACGGCGGGACACTTGAAGTGAAAGGTTATCGGAACGATTCCACAGTTTCAATTGAAGTGATCGACAACGGCTGCGGCATTGCGCAGGAAAATATCGGCAGGATATTCGACCCCTTCTTTACCACAAAGCCGACAGGAGAGGGAACAGGGCTCGGGCTCTGGCTGACTCATGAAATAATAAGAAACTACAATGGTGAAATTGCGGTGGAAAGCGTTGCGGGAAAAGGCAGCAGATTCATCATCAGCTTTCCGGGACAGGGGACAGCATGAAAGAAAAAATCCTGTTGATAGAAGATGACAAGATCATGCGCATCAGCGTGGAAGACGCATTGAAAAAAGCAAAGTACGACGTCAGCTCTTTCGAGACGGGAACAGAGGCATTGCGCGCCTTCAAGGACACCCCCTTTGATGTCGCCGTTACCGATTTCAGGCTTCCTGATATGAACGGTTTCGATATCGTTAAAGAAATAACCAAGAAGCAGGACACCCCTGTGATCATGATGACCGCCTACGGCACTATCAAGGACGCTGTGGAGGCGATCAAACTGGGGGCGTTCGATTATCTGACCAAGCCTTTTGCCCTGGATGAACTCCTCCTGCTTATTGAAAGAGCGCTTATGATCAAGGGGCTCAAAGAGGAAAACATCAGGCTCAAAAAGGACCTCAATAGATGCTACGGCGGTCCGAACATCACCGGCGAGAGCGTTGAAATAAAAAAAGTGTTATCGCTTATCGAGAAAGTCTCGACATCGGATGCCACTGTTCTCATTCTGGGAGAAAGCGGCACGGGAAAGGAGCTTGTCGCCACCACCATCCACTACCAGAGCAAACGCAGTGAAAAGCCTCTCATCAAGGTAAACTGCGCCGCGCTCCCCGAGGGTCTCATAGAGAGCGAGTTATTCGGACATGAGAAAGGCGCCTTTACCGGCGCCGTCAGAAGGAAACCCGGCAGATTTGAGGCCGCCGACGGCGGCACTATTTTCCTTGACGAGATTACTGATCTGCCACTTCCCACACAGGCAAAGATTCTCAGAGTCATTCAGGAACTGCAATTCGATAGGGTCGGCGGCACGACGACGCTGACCGTGGATGTCCGCATCATTGCTGCATCAAATAGGGCGCTTGAAGAAGAGGTGAAGGCCGGACGGTTCCGGGAAGACCTCTTTTACCGGCTCAACGTCATACCTATAAGCATGCCGCCGCTTAGAGAACGGCGTGAAGACATCCTGCCGCTCATAGGGTTTTTTATGGAAAAGTACGGAAGAGGTCTTGCGAAAAACATCCGTTTTACTCAGGGAGCGGTGGATTTGCTTCTTGCCTATGATTATCCCGGCAACACCAGGGAACTGGAAAACATCGTTGAACGGTGCGTCACCCTTTCGTCGTCCGGAACAATCGGCAAGGATGACATGCCTTCCTTTATCGTAAACGGCGGGCAGAGCGGCAAGGCTCTGCGGCTCTCCGACGTCGCTTCCGACGCGGAGAAAAATCATATTATGAAAGTGCTGAAGACAACGCTGGGCAATAAGACAAAGGCCGCCGACATGTTGGGGATAAGCAGGAAGACGCTTTGGGAAAAAATGAACGCCTACCGTATTCAGTCTGAAAAATAGGGCCTTGCTCCATCGCTGTGTTTCGTTTTCGTAACATCGGCAACTTTTCATACCCACTGAGCTTCCCTTTTATAATCAAGATATTATCCTTATAAGTCCCTGTTGCCGTTTCTTTTTTGTAACACCCCTTAATTTATTATCCTTATGTTTTCATATACTTTTAAATGGCAGGCTATTTGCAGTATATCGGGGATAAACTACCCACGGCTGGGTACGCTGCCCACTGACGAACGGTTAGAGGGGAGGTGTGCAAAGCCCGTGAAGTATCGATAAACTTGTTGGATTTGTTCATCATTATGAAGAAAAAGATAGCGATTATCGGTGCTGTGTTGGGTATATTTATCGTATGCGCCTTCTTCGTGATGTTCATTGCGGAACAATACGGCGTGCGCTGGGCCCTTTGCGTTCAGTGCCATAAAACGAAGCTTGAAAACATAAAAGCAGGGTTTTAATACGGGAAATAAATGACTTGATGAATGAAAGGGGGACGAAGTGAGAATTAACAGAAGGGATTTTATAAAGACAAGCGTCGCTGTGGGTGCAACAGCAGCATTAACCGGGCCTTCGCTCAATGCCTTCGCCGCAAAGCCTTCCACGGTTGCGGGCGAAAAAGTGAGCGGAGGGACAGACGCGGGACACTGGATAGCATCCACTTGTCAGGGATGCACTACATGGTGTCCGGTAGAAATTTTTGTGCAAAACGGCAGGGCAGTAAAAGTCAACGGTAACAGATATTCAAAGCAAAACGATGGCTATATATGCCCGAGAGGTTATCTTGGACTTCAGGAGCTTTACGACCCTGACAGGGTGAAAGTCCCCATGAAAAGGACCAACCCCGCCAAGGGCAGAGGTGTCGACCCCAAATTCGTTCCTATCACATGGAACGAGGCCCTGAACACCATCGCCGATAAGATGATGGAGCTGAGGAAAAGCGGCGATTCTGAAAAGTACATGCTTTTGCGCGGCAGATATTCGTACATGAGGGATGTTATCTATGATGTAATGACAAAGGTATACGGCTCACCGAACAATATATCCCACAGTTCACTCTGCGCGGAGGCTGAAAACTTCGGCGCATATTATACCGAAGGCATGTGGGGTTACAGGGACTACGATGTGTCCAATTCGAAATATGTAGTGATGTGGGGGTGCGACCCTTTAAACTCAAACAGGATGGTTCCTGCAATAATCAAAAGGTTCGGCGATATGCTTGATAACGCCACTGTTGCCGTTGTTGACCCGAGAATGCAGACAACCGCCACAAAGGCTCACGAGTGGCTTCCGATAATACCGGGTCAGGACGGCGCCCTTGCAACAGCCTTTGCCCATGTGATCCTTACGGAAGGACTCTGGAGCAAGGAATTTGTGGGAGATTTTAAAGACGGCAAGAACCTTTTTAAGGCAGGTCAGATCGTTGATGAGGCAGCTTTTTCCGAGAAGGAGACCCACGGCCTTGTAAAATGGTGGAACCTTGAACTCAAGGACAGAACCCCTGAGTGGGCTGCCCCGCTTACAGGCATCCCGAAAGAGCAGATAATCAGGGTTGCAAAGGGAATGGGCAAGGCTGCTCCCAATGTGGCAGTATGGCTCGGCCCCGGCGCCGCAATGCAGGTAAGGGGCGGCTACAGCGCCATGGCTGTACATGCCCTGAACGGGCTTCTCGGTGCGGTTGATAATGTGGGCGGGACCCTCGGCGGAGCAAAGCAGGCGGCAAACAGTATGCCGAAACTCGACAAATATCTGGATGAAACAGCAAAAAAGCACGGCAAAATGAAAAAGATAGACCAGAGGGGAGCTAAGGCATTACCTGCCCTTAACGGGGGCAAATCCGGCGGCGGTTCTATCGCGAATAACGTCGCTACCGGTATGCTGGAGAAAAATCCTTATGAAATCAAAATGGCTATCGGTTATATGAATAACTTCACCTTCTCCTGCACAGGCGCGCAGAGATGGGAAAAAGCGATGGAGCAGTTGCCTTTCTTTGCCCATATCACCACCAATGCATCCGAGATGACGCAATATGCAGATATAGTCCTTCCCGCAAGGATTACCATGTTTGAGAAATGGGCCTATGTAAAGCAGAAACAAAACAGGTACGCTCACGTGGCGCTCATACAGCCTGTTGTTGAGCCGATGTGGGATGTCAAGCATGATGAGACAGAGATCCCTTTCCTCATCGCTGAGAAACTGAAAGAGAGAGGCTTCTCCAATCTTTATGACTGTCTTGTCAATGAGTACAAAGACCCCGAGACCGGCCTTTCCCCACGGACAGGACAGGAATTCGCTCTCTATTCAGTAAAATATTATACGCATCCTGCCTGGAGTGCGGCCGGCGCTAAAATAGGCGACAAGATTAACGGCTGGGATGATTACCGGCAGCGCGGCGTATGGAACTCTAACCCTTACGAATACAAGCAGCGCTGGGGCGGCAAGTTCAAAACAGTGACCAAAAAATTTGAATTCTATAGCGAGACATTGAAGAAGGCGCTGAAGGGACATGCAGAGAAGCATAAGACCGATACGGATGACATTCTTAAGACCTGTAATTACACGGCCAAAGGAGAGCACGCCTTTGTGCCTCATTATGAGCCTCCTTTCAGACATGGAGAGGTTAAGGAGTATCCGTTCGCCTTCATTGATTACAAGTCAAGGCTCAACAGGGAAGGCAGAAGCCAGAACCTTCCGTGGTACTATGAGTTTAAGAAGGTTGACATTGGAGATGAAAGCCATGAAGACGTCATTCAGCTCAACCCCGCTGACGCCTCAAAGCTCGGCATTAAAAACGGAGATATGGTCAAAGTAACCTCTGTAACAGGAAGTTACATGATAAAAGCCAAGCTATGGGAAGGCATCCGTCCGGGCACCGTTGCCAAATGTTACGGCCAGGGACACTGGGCATACGGCAAGGTGGGAGCAAAGGAGTTCGGCAAGACCCCGAGGGGCGTCAACAACAACGAGATAATGCCCTTTGATACGGAACGCTTGAGCGGCGCTAATGTAAGAAACGGCGGATTTACCGGCATTCAAATCGCTAAGGCTTGAAGGAGAAGGAAAGGAGGATATTATAAATGCCAAAGTACGGAATGGTTTTAGATTTACAGAAGTGTGTAGGCTGCGGCGTATGCGCCCTCTCATGCAAGACAGAGAACAATACTCAAGACAGGGCTAAGGGACAGACCTTTAACTGGGCGGATTTTGTAAGGACAACGGAAGGCAAATTCCCGAACGTTAAGTTCACCCCAAGACCTGTTCTCTGTAATCACTGTACGGACGCGCCTTGCGTGAAGGCGTGCCCGGTAACTCCCAAGGCCATGCACAAGCATGAAAACGGCATGACGATCCACAACATGGAAAGGTGCATCGGCTGCCGCCAGTGCCAGCAGGCATGCCCTTACAGCGCCGAAGATGTGGACAAGTCCACGGCCGCATACAGCGTAATAAGCTTCAATGACTTCTCAGATGAAGTGCATCCGTTTTACAGAGACAAGAAAGAGGCGATCCCCGGTTGCACAGCTTCGGGAGAGGAAATTTCCAGGAAAGCAGGCGATACGCCGCCGCACCGCACCATGTATAAACACTCCGACTATGCCAATATAAGAGAAAAAGGCAAGGTTGAGAAGTGCGTATTCTGTGAGCACAGAGTGCTGAACGGCGAACAGCCATACTGTGTCGCATCGTGCCCTTCAAAGGCAAGGACATTCGGCGACAAGAGCGACCCGAACAGCGAGATAAGCAAGCTGCTCAAGAAACACAAGGCCGTTCAGCTTAAGAACAACAAAGGCGAACTTTTAAAGCCTGGAGAAAAAGGCACACAGCCCAATGTGTTTTACATAAGGGCCTTTAGAGCTGAAGCAAAGAAAGAGTCTGCTAAAAACGCAGCAGCTAAAAAAAAGTAACGGTCCTTTAGAATTTCGAGAGTGGGACTGTTTCAAAGGCAGTCCCACCTTTATTTTATGAGGTGTATCCAAAGTGAAAATCGGTGATTTCATTCTAAAGGAAAAGAGAAGAGGCGACTGTTACAGGCTTCTGTCCGCCTGTTTTTATCAACCGCAGAAAGAGATATGCGTTCAGGAAGAATTTTTTAATAACCTTGAAGGATTGCTGAGGCCGATTTCTCCTGATATTGCAGCGCATGTATTAGAAATGGAAAATGCCTTTTTGAAATACAGCGAAGAAGACCTTCTTGTTGCTTATGCAAAACTCTTTGTCGGTCCAAATGAGCTATTGGCGCCGCCTTTTGGTTCTGTGTATCTTGACGGAAAAAATATGGTAATGGGCGATTCTACCATGGAAGTGATCAAACTCTATGAGGAACATGGACTTTCCATGGACAGCGAATTCAGGAATCTCCCCGACCATATCACGGTAGAGATGGAATTTATGTATTACCTGATATTCAAAGAGACAGAGGCGCTCGAAAAATCTCAATGGGATGCTGCGCTTGATTATATAAAAACGCAGGGGTTATTCTTCGACGGCTTTCTTCGGAAATGGGTTAACCCTTTTTGCGATAAAATAAAAGAGGGCACGGATAATGAATTTTACACGAACCTTGCGGATTGTGTATCCGCCTTTATTGAAAAAGCGCATCCGGGAGACGATATTCCGGAAGAGCTGAGCGCAAAGGCCGGTCCACGCCGACCATGATAAAAGAAAAAATCATAGCTCGGGCATTAAACGCCGAAGCGGGCATTTCGGCCGACCGTTCCCGATGTCTGAGGATGCGGTTTAACCGGAACTCATGCACTAGATGCATCGAACAATGCCGCTTCAATGCCATTTCGATATCTGAAGATGTGGCGATAGCGGCGAACAAATGCTCTGAGTGTATGTTGTGCGTTTCATCATGCCATTCCGATTGTTTTGAAATAAAAGGTTTAGATTTTTATTCCCTGATCGACAAACTTAAAAAAATCCCGTTCTCCGTCGGGATGCCTGTTCTGGGCTGCAGGGCGAATGTAAAAACCCCTTCTCATGAAAAGACCTTCTGTTTCGGATTGTTATCCGAAGAGCATCTCGTAGCGATTTCTGTTTTAATGAATAACCCCCTCCAGCTTGATCTATCGGGATGCGCGGATTGCAGAAACAGTTTTATTGTCGCCGCCCTTGAAAAAAGGATTAATACTGTTGAAGCAAAGATCTCTATGGGAGCGGTTGATAAGGTACGATTAATCAAGAATAAAAAAGACCTTGATTTTCAGGATGTCTCCTATGACAGGCGCGGTTTTTTCAAGGTGATTAAAAACTTGACCTTTATAAGGGCGGCAGGGCTTTTCGGCAAAGAAGATCACAGCAAAGCGATGCAGGCATATTCAGCAAAAACACTGCCTTTCAAAAGAGAGCTGTTAAACAGGGCTTTAGAGATTGCGTCGGAACAAACCCGAAAGGCTCTGCTAAAAAATTATTACTATACCGTCGCTGCAACAGATACGTGTAACAATTGTTTTGCATGCATCGGGATGTGCCCTACCGGAGCATTGAAGATAGAAAGTAGCGGTGATGACCGGGATCTGTTTTTCAGCGCCGCTCTTTGCAACGGGTGCCGCTTGTGTGAGAACTTTTGCATGCATCGTGCTGTTGCCATAAAAAATGGATTCTCAGGCGACAATCCCTTTGAATTCATCAGTGCAAAAAAAGAGTGATGGATAGGAAGAGGTTGACACGAGCGAAATGCTCTGTCACAAGAAGGTGTGGACAAAACATTAATACATGCCCTTTCCGAAGGGGCGGCGGCGGTCGGCGTTCCCCTCGGACAGGCTGAAATGGACCTCTTCGCCCTGTATCATCGAGAGCTTCTCCTCTGGAACCAGCGGATCAATCTCGTTTCCCAAGCGACGTCACGGGAGATCGTGATCCGTCATTTTGTCGATTCATTGACACCGGCGCCGTGGATAGAAAAACGGGAGGGTCTTCTGATCGATATCGGGAGCGGGGGCGGCTTTCCCGGCATCCCTCTCCGAATCGCCCTTCCAAACCTGCATTTGACACTCGTGGAGTCCTCGCGGAAGAAGACCTCCTTTCTTGCGCATATCGTCCGAACTCTCTGCCTCGACAATGTCTCCATCATCCGGGAACGTGTCGCTGCCCTGATCGGCGAGACGGCCTGTGCAGGTGCATACGATACCGTGATCTCTCGGGCGGTCTTCAAACTTCCGGAACTTCTCCGGATGGCTTCTTTTTTTCTTAAACCGGAGGGGTTATTGATCGCCCTGAAAGGTCCCGATCCACAAGAGGAGATGGATGAGGCAAGGGCGGTTTTGAACGCCACCGGCATGATCCTCACTGCCTGTCTGGACAGCCGCCTGCCTGGCACAAATTTTTCAAGAAAAATAATTATTTATAAGCGTCTTTCCTTCTAAATTACCCGATAAAAAAACTTTCCATATCGCTAGATTTGTGCTACTTGAGAATTCTCGTTTTTAAACCACCATGATGCGGGGATCATTTTATTAAATGATGCGTAAAATCATATGTATGGCCAATCAAAAAGGGGGCGTGGGTAAAACCACAACGGCCATCAACCTCGCGGCGTCTCTGGGAGCGGCGGAGAAGCGGACCTTGCTTATCGATTCCGATTCCCAGGGCAATGCCACCAGCGGCATGGGAATCGAGGGCGCGGTTGTCCGGGACAAGAATCTCTATCACTGCCTCATCGACCAGGTCCCCCTGAGGGAGGTCATTATCGGGACTCAGATTCCCCATCTGGATCTGGTCCCCGCCAATCAGGACCTGGTCGGGGTTGAGGTGGAGTTCATCTCGCTTGCTGATCGGGAAAAAAGACTCAGAAATCTGCTGAGGAATCTGGAGACGCCCTATGAATATGTGATCATCGACTGTCCGCCGTCCCTCGGGTTTCTCACGGTGAACGCCCTTGTCGCCTCGGACTACCTGATCGTGCCCATGCAGTGCGAGTATTTTGCAATGGAGGGACTGGGGCACCTGCTGAACACGATGGGGCTGATCAAGGCCAGATTGAATCCCACCCTGGCACTGGGGGGAATCCTCCTGACCATGCACGACTCGCGTAATCTTTTGTCACGCCGGGTCAGCGAAGATGTTCGAGAAAACTTTGGGGACCGGGTCTTTCAGACGGTCATTCCACGAAATGTGCGGCTGTCGGAAAGCCCGAGTCATGGACTTCCTATCATTCTCTATGATATAAAATCACGTGGCGCGATCTCTTATATGGAACTGGCTCAAGAGATTATCAGCAGCGGGAGGATATGATGCCGCCAAAACACTCTCTCGGCAAGGGACTTGGGGCGATGTTTCCAGACCTTCTCAGCAATATCGGCGACAAACCGGCCTTTACTCTCTGCGGCATTGAGGAACTGACCCCAAACCGGTTTCAGCCGAGGCGTGCATTCAACGACGCGGACCAGCAAGAGCTCGTCGCTTCTGTGAAAAAGAGCGGCATTATTCAGCCGATCATTGTGCGAAAATCGGAGACTGGCTACGAGATCATCGCCGGCGAGAGGAGATGGAGGGCGGCACAGGCAGCCGGCCTGAAGGATGTTCCCATCATTATCCGCAACGCCGATGACCGGGAAGTCGCTGAGATTTCGCTGATCGAAAACATTCAGCGTGAGGATCTCAATCCCGTCGAGGAGGCGAACGCCTATCAGACTCTGATGACTCACTTTTCTCTCTCCCAGGAAGAGATTGCCGTCCGCGTCGGGAAGGATCGTTCCACTATCGCCAACACGGTCAGGCTGCTGAAATTGCCGGAGGCGGTGAAGCAGGCGCTGATCGGAAAGGGCATCACAGCCGGTCACGCCCGGGCGCTGCTCGCAATCGATCAGCCCGGCGAACAGATCGGTGCGTTAAAGGTTATACAACAAAGAGGGCTCAATGTCCGGGATACGGAGCGTCTGATTCATCATCTGAAAAAAGCTGCTGTCGGAAAGAGATCCAATGTAAATGTAAAGGATACTTTTCTGACGGACCTGGAACGGGAACTCTCCTCTCGCTTTCTCACAGCCGTTCAGATCCGCCCCGGGAAAAGAGCGGGGGCCATCGAAATCCGCTATACCAATAGTGAGGAGCTGAACCGTTTGGCTCTGCTGCTCCTCGATAGGCAGTAGGTAAGGGGAAAATTATCCACAGGTGTGGATAAAATTGTGCATAAGGTTGTGAATTTTGGAAATACTCTGGGAAAAAGTAGTTAAAATAATTAAGGAAAACATCAACCAGCAGAACTTTGAGACCTGGATATGCCCGATCCGGATCAACGCCATGGAAGGGGACCAGATACGTCTCGCTGTTCCCAACCGCTTTATCCGCGACTGGTTGGTTGAGAACTATTTTGATCTGATCCGGGAATCAATAAAGTCCGCGGCAGGCGTACCGCTTCAGGTGACTATTTTTGTGGAACAGGAAAAAAGTCGGGGTGCCTCAGGGGAAAAAATGGGAAGCGCGTCGGTCAATGAGAAAAAAGCTCCCAAAAAAGCGGCCCCTGCAAAAGCAAATTCCACACTGAATCCGAATTACAGCTTCGACCGTTTTGTTGTGGGCGCCTGCAATCAATTTGCCCATGCTGCCTCGGTGGCCGTCGCCGAGCAGCCGGCAAAAAATTACAATCCCCTCTTCATTTATGGCGGTGTGGGACTGGGCAAGACCCATCTTCTCAATGCCATTGGACTCAAAACCTTGGCATTCTTTCCTGATATGAACGTGATCTATGTCTCAGCAGAGGTCTTTATGAACGAGCTCATAAATTCCATCCGCTATGACAAGATGCCTAAATTCCGTGAAAAATTCAGGAATATCGATTGCATTCTCATTGACGATATCCAGTTCATTGCCGGAAAAGAGCGGACGCAGGAGGAATTTTTCCATACCTTCAACACCCTCCACGACGCCGGAAAACAGATTGTCGTGACGAGTGACAAGTTTCCAAAGGATATCCCTAATCTTGAGGGACGGTTGAGGTCCCGCTTCGAATGGGGATTGATCGCCGACATTCAACCACCGGAGATAGAGACCAAGATCGCCATTCTGGAAAAGAAGGCTCAGGAGAACAAGATCACACTACCGGGGAATGTGGCCCTCTACATTGCTTCACAGGCAGAGACGAATATCAGAGAGCTGGAAGGTTACTTGGTACGCATCGCCGCATACTCTTCCCTGACCGGCCGCGAGATCGATCTGGACCTGGTTAAGGCGGTTCTAAAAAGACTGCTCCGCCATGAAGAGAAGCTTGATATCACGGTTGAGGAGATCGTCAAAGCCGTCGCGACCAAGCTGAATATCAAGATTACCGATATAAAATCTCCCAAGAAAAATAAGTCGCTTGTCTTTGCCCGACAGATATGCATGTTTCTGGCCCGTGAGCTGACCAACTGCTCTTTTCCCGATATTGGAACCAAAATTGGAGGAAGAGATCATTCAACAGTAATCTATGCCCATAATAAAATAAAACGATTAAAAGAAACCGACAGGACGATCGTGGAGACCCTTGAGGAACTTAACTCGACGCTCCTGAACAAAACATGAGAGAATATACAACGTGTCTATCCACAAATTTACTGGGGCTATAATGGGGTTTAAAGGATTATTTTTATCTTTATGAACAGCATGAACAGGACCTGTTACTACTACTGTTTTTTTATATAATACACTTTCTAAAGGATAATATTGGCTGTTTACAGACCGGAAAGGATGGGAAAATTATGGAATTTAATATCAACAAGAATATGTTCTTAAAGGGTATTCAGAAGACACTCGGGATTGTGGAGAAAAAAACGACCATGCCGATACTGAGCAACCTTTTGATACGAACGCAGCAGGGTCGAATCAAGATTATTGCTGCGGATAGGGAAATCGGGCTTGTGGCGGATTATGAAGCGGAAATTATCAGGGAAGGGGATATCACCCTATCGGCGAAGAAACTCCATGAGATGGTTCGTGAGATTCAGGGAGAGAGTATCCATGTGTCAAAGACCGACAAAGATGTGGTGATCCTGACATGCAAGAAAGAGGTCTTCCGGATACCCGGGATACCGGCGGCGGATTATCCGACGGTGGAGGATCAGGAGGGGCTTCCCATGCACAAAATCAAGGGGGCTCTTCTCGGAGAAATGATTCGCAAGACGGCCTTTGCAATATCTACTGATGAAATGAGAAAAAACCTCACCGGTGTTTTTTTTGAAACGGATCGTGTCGGCGAAGCCTCATTTATTCGGATGGTGGCAACGGATGGTCACCGTCTTGCGGTGATGAAAGCAGATGTCGGGGAAGAGGAAAAGGATTTTTTAAGCATGGATAAGGGGATTATCATACCACGTAAAGGGCTGAGCGAGATTCGTAGACTTGTAGAGGAGGAAACCGGTGATGTGTTCATTGGGATCAATAAGGGGGCCTGTACGTTGAAAACCGATCATTCACTTCTTAAGGTCAGTTTGATTGACGGTGAGTATCCGGATTACAGGCGTGTCATTCCTTCGGAGAAAGGGGTAGTCGTAGGAGTGGGAAAGAATACGTTTCTGCATGCCTTGCGACGGATGAGCGTTATTTCTTCTGACCGTTACAGTGGTGTGATTATTACTCTTTCGAATGATAGAATGGTCATGAATTCTAACAATCCGGATGTGGGGGAGGCCAATGATGAAATAGAGGTTTCCTATCAGGGAGAAGAGAGAAGTGTCGGTTATAATGTGACCTATTTGATCGATGCTATTGATGTTATTGATGAGGAGTGGGTGGATTTTGAGATTGGTATGGCGATGAAGCCGGCGGTGATCCGGGCGGTTGGCAATGAAAATTACTTCTGTATTGTGATGCCGCTGAAGTTGTAAAAAGTACTTATTTTTTGAGAGGATAAATGGAAATAGATAAAGGACTTCAAGGAAATACTAAAGAAGCAGAAAGCTATGGCGCCGATAGCATCAAGGTATTGGAAGGGCTGGAAGCGGTTCGGAAGCGTCCGGCGATGTACATCGGAAGTACAGGAAAAGATGGTCTCCACCATCTGGTATATGAAGTGGTGGATAACAGTATCGATGAGGCTTCAGCCGGTTTCTGCGATTTGATTGTCGTCAAGATCAGGATGGACAACAGTATCATGGTCGATGACAACGGTCGTGGAATTCCGGTGGATTTGCACAAAACGGAGGGTGTTTCCGCAGCGGAGGTGGCGCTGACGAAGCTCCATGCCGGGGCTAAATTTTCCAACGAGAGTTATAAAATTTCCGGCGGTCTTCATGGTGTGGGCGTTTCGGTGGTCAACGCGCTTTCCATGTATCTGGAGTTGGAGGTGAGGCGCGAGGGAGGCGTCTACAACCAGTCCTATGTTCGGGGGGTTCCGAAAGCGCCTTTGGAAATGGTTGGCAAGACAAAGGGTAGGGGTACAAAGATTACCTTCAAGCCGGATGAGTCGATCTTTGAGGAGACGGAGTTCAATTACGATACGCTCTCTAATCGCTTCCGCGAGCTTTCCTTTTTGAATTCTGGGGTCAGGATCACCCTTATCGACGAGAGGAGCGACCGGACAAGCGAGTTTTTTTATAAAGGCGGGATCGTTTCCTTTGTCGAATACATCAATCGCAATAAGAAGGTTCTTCACAAAAACCCTATTTACATCACCGGCAGCAGGGAAGACTGTTTGGTCGAGGTCGCTCTCCAGTATAACGATACCTATACGGAAAACATCTTTTCCTTTGCCAACAGTATCAACACGACCGAAGGGGGAACGCACCTGATCGGTTTCCGCTCTGCCCTCACAAGGGCGTTCAACAACTACGCCGTGAGCAGCAACATCCTAAAAAATGGTAAAGAATCGCTGAAAGGGGAAGACCTCCGCGAGGGTCTGGCCTGCGTCATCAGCATCAAGATCCGGAATCCGCAGTTCGAAGGGCAGACCAAGACAAAACTCGGGAACAGCGAAGTGAAGGGTCTTGTCGAGGGGATTGTCTATGATAAAATCAGCAGCTATCTGGAAGAAAATCCCGCTGTTGGTCGACAGCTTATGGGTAAATGCCTGGATGCCGCCCGGGCACGCGAGGCGGCGCGGCGCGCCCGCGAACTGACCAGGAGGAAGACCGCCCTTGAGGTCGGTGCTCTCCCGGGAAAACTAGCCGACTGTCAGGAGCGGGACCCGTCCAGGAGTGAGATTTACCTGGTGGAGGGGGATTCGGCAGGGGGCTCGGCCAAACAGGGAAGAGACAGGAAGAATCAGGCAATCCTGCCTTTGCGCGGCAAGGTTCTCAACGTCGAAAAGGCCCGTTTCGACAAGATGCTCCAGAACGAGGAGCTCAAAGTGATTATCACCGCCCTCGGTTCGGGGATAGGAAACGACGACCAGGACATCAGCAAGCTCCGGTACCATAAGGTCATCATCATGACCGATGCCGATGTGGACGGCCTGCACATCCGGACACTGCTTCTGACCTTCTTTTTCCGCCAGATGAAGGAATTGATCGAGAGAGGTTATCTCTACATCGCTCAACCGCCGCTGTTCAAGATAAGCGACCGTAAACAGGAGATCTATATTCACAATGAAGAGACGATGAATAACTATGTCCTCGACAGCGGCGTGAGCCGTGTCCGGCTCCTGACCGGGAACGGAACGCCCCAAACGATGACCGGAAAAAGGCTGCTTGACCATATCCGTAAGGCGATGCGGATCGAGACGATCCTCGACAGGTTCGAAAAGGAGGAGAAGAACAGGAATATCATACGCCTCCTCGCCGGAGACCCGGCCCTCGCAGAGGAGGATTTTCGTACCGAAGAGGCGTTGAACAAGGTCGCCAGACGGACGGGTATGGCCCTTGGTGATCGCCTCGAGGGATTCCACACAGAGATGGATCAGGAACATGGGAGCTGGAAGGCTGTTTTCCGCAGCCGGAGTCACAATCAAACCTCGACCACCAGTATCGACCGGGACATACTGAAACTTCCGAAATTCCTTGAGATCAAAGCGCTTTTGGCACAGATTACCGCGCTGGGAGAAGCCCCGTATCGGGTGAGCGCTATCGAGGAGGCCGAGACAGGCGGGGAGGCAAAGGTCGAGACCGTCGACACCATGGCGTCTCTGATCGACTACGTGATCGGGGCCGGGAAGAAGGGGTACACTGTCCAGCGTTACAAAGGCCTCGGCGAGATGAATCCGGAGCAGCTCTGGGAAACCACGATGAACCCGGAGAAGCGGACGCTGCTTCAGGTGCGGATCGAGGATGTCGTGGCGGCGGATGAGATATTTACCACCCTCATGGGGGATCAGGTGGAACCTCGGCGCGATTTCATCTATAAAAACGCCCTCTACGCCTCTAATCTTGACGTGTAACGGCGGCTTCGTAAAAAGTCCATATGCTGCGTTGCGCTTCCTCCTTCGTCATTGCGGCGTACGAAACAGTACGCCTCATTCCTCAGGAGTCGCGCGCCTTGCCTCTGGCGCTTTTTACGAAGCCGCCCCCGGAAGATCACTTTGTGAATATATTAAAAGGTGATCATGATCCCGTCCTTGTTCGGGTGGTCATGGTCAATGATTTAAGGAGAATTTGATTTTGATGGACAACCTGTTCGAAAAGAATATCGCGATTAACATCGAAGACGAGATGAAGAAGTCCTACATGGACTATGCGATGAGCGTCATCATCGGTCGGGCGATCCCCGACGTCCGGGACGGCTTAAAGCCGGTCCACCGCCGGGTCCTGTTCGCCATGCACGAGATGGGGAACCGCTGGAACAAGCCCTACAAGAAATCGGCGAGGATCGTCGGGGATATCATCGGTAAATACCATCCCCACGGGGATACGGCGGCGTACGATACGATGGTCCGGATGGCCCAGGATTTCTCGATGCGCTACCTCCTCGTCGACGGCCAGGGGAACTTCGGCTCCATCGACGGGGATCCGCCGGCCGCCATGCGGTACACGGAGGTCCGGATGTCCAGGATCTCCGAAGAGCTATTGGGAGATCTGGAGAAGAACACTGTCAATTTCGTCCCCAACTACGATGAATCCCTGGAAGAACCGACGGTTCTCCCGGCGAAGATCCCCCTTTTGCTGCTCAACGGCACCGGGGGCATCGCCGTCGGCGTGGCCACCAATATCCCGCCGCACAATCTCCGGGAGGTGATCGACGGGACCATCGCGCTGATCCGGGACCCCGATATCACGGTTGACGGGCTCATCCACCATATCCCGGGGCCTGATTTCCCGACGGCCGGGTTCATCAACGGCCGGGAGGGGATCATCTCCGCCTACCGGACGGGACGGGGGATCATCAGGGTCAGGGCCCGGGCCCTGATCGAGAAGAACGCCCGGAATGACCGGGAGAGCATCGTTGTCACCGAGCTTCCCTACCAGGTGAACAAGGCGAACCTCATCGAGAAGATATCGGAGCTCGTCAAGGAGAAAAAGATCAGCGGGATCACCGACCTGAGAGATGAATCGGACCGTGAGGGGATCCGCGTCGTTATCGACCTGAAGCGGGACGAGATCTCCGCGGTCATCTTAAACCAGCTCTATAAACACACCCAGATGGAGTCCACCTTCGGGATCATCATGCTGGCCATCGACCGGGGCCAGCCCCGGGTGTTCAACCTCAAGGAGGTCCTCCAGAGTTTTCTGACGTTCCGCAAAGAGGTCGTCATCCGGCGCACGACCTTCGATCTGATGAAGGCGCGGGAGCGGGCCCACATCCTCGAAGGGCTGATCATCGCCCTCGATCGGATCGACGAGGTGATCGCTGTCATCAAAGCCTCCGCGAACCCGCAGGAGGCGTCCGCCGCCCTCTGCAGCCGGTTCGGCCTGAGCGAAGCCCAGGCGAAGGCGATTCTAGACATGCGCCTCCAGAGACTGACGGGTCTGGAGCGAGACAAGATCGATGCGGAATACACCGAGATCTCCGCACTGATCCTCAAACTTCAGGGGATACTCGAAGACCCGCAGAAGGTCCTCGATGTGATCGTCGCGGAGCTTGAGGAGATCAAGGCGCGCTACGGGGACGAACGCCGGACGGAAATCGTCATGAGCTCCGAGGACATCGATATCGAGGACATGATTGTCGAAGAGGACATGGTCGTCACCGTCTCACACGCGGGCTACATCAAAAGAAACCCCGTGAGCCTCTACAAAAGCCAGCGCCGGGGCGGCAAAGGCAAGATCGGGATGGGGATGAAGGAAGAGGATTTCGTGGAGCGTATCTTCGTCGCCTCCACCCACCATTACCTCCTGATCTTTACCAGCAAAGGCAGGGTCTACTGGTTGAAGGTCTACCAGATCCCGCAGGCCGGGCGGGCCGCCAAGGGGAAGGCGATCGTCAATCTTATCAACATGGTGGAAGGGGAGCGCGTCGCCGCTGTTCAGGCCATCCGGGAGTTCACCGGGGACAAATCGGTGGTCATGGTGACCCGGCAAGGAACGATCAAGAAGACGGAGCTGTCGGCCTTCTCCAACCCCCGCGCGGGCGGGATCATCGCCATCTCCGTCGACGAAGGGGACGATCTGATCGATGTCCAGCTTACCATCGGGAACCAGGACATCTTCCTCGGCACCCGGAAGGGCAAGTCGATCCGTTTCAAGGAGGATGATGTCCGCGATATGGGCCGGACGGCCCGCGGCGTCAGGGGAATCATGATGGCCGCTACCGACCGCGTTGTCGGGATGGAGATCCCGACCGAAGGGAACACCATTCTCACCGTCTCCGAAAAGGGGTACGGAAAACGGACCGAGATCGCCGAATACCGCCTCCAGTCCCGGGGCGGGAAGGGGACGATCAATCTGAAGACCGACAAGGTGGGCGATGTCTCCGGCATCCTCCAGGTCACCGGAAACGAAGACATCGTGCTGATCAGCGACGCGGGCCGGATCATCCGCATGCGCGCCGAAGAGGTGCGCGTTATCCATCGGAGCACCCAGGGGGTGCGTCTGATCGATCTCGACGAGAACGAAAAACTGGTCGGGGTCGCCCGCGCCGAGCGGGAAGAGGAGCGGGAAAACGGCGATATACCCGAAGAGCTTCCTGATGATGCGGAGTTGGCGCTTGCTCTGGAAATCGGCCCGGCGGATGACGAGGCTGACAGGGAGGACAAGGGATGAAACCCCTCATTCGGGCGGCTCTTGTCCTGGGCCTCCTTCTTGAGGTTGCCTGCCTGCCAAAGACGATCCCCCCGCCTCCGCCGCAGCCGGCGAAAGTCGCCGTCGTTCTCGGCGCAGGCGTTTCCCGGGGATTTGCGCACGTGGGCGTCCTTAAGGTTCTCGAAGCGCAAAAAGTTCCGATCCACCTGATCGTTGGGACGAGTGCGGGGAGCTTTGTAGGGAGCATCTACGCCTCGGGCATCGACGCCTTCCATGTCCAGAAAATGGCCCTCGCCATCCAGAAAGATGAAGTGGTAGACTTGACTATTCCGGATAACGGTTTCATCCGGGGGGAAAAACTTGAGAGTTTCGTCAACAAGGCGGTGCAGAATGCCGCGATTGAACGATTGAAGATCCGCTTTAGGGCGGTCGCGACAAACGTCCAGACCGGTGAAGAGGTTGTTTTCGTGACAGGGAATACCGGGAAGGCCGTCCGGGCGAGCTGCTCCATCCCGGGGGTCTTCCAGCCGGTCCGGATCGGGGACAAATCCTATGTGGACGGAGGCCTGGTGAGCCCCGTTCCCGTGAATGCCGCGAGAAAAGCAGGCGCCGATGTCGTGATCGCCGTGGACATTTCCGCCGGCGTGGCGAAAACCCTTCCTCAGGGGATACTGGAGACGATCCTCCAGTCGATCGATATCATGTATGCGAAAATCGCGGAGGTGCAGATCAGGAATGCCGACGTGGTCATCCGCCCCCGGGTGAGCCACATCAACTCAAGCGACTTCGACAGGCGGCACGAGGCGATCCTCGAAGGGGAAAAAGCCGCCGCGGAGACCCTGCCGCAGATACAGCAAATCCTGAACAAACTCCGCAAGGAAGGCCGCCTGCCTTAGTGTGATTGGGATATGGGGGAGTCGATCATCCGGACATATGGCCTGTGGAAACGGTATGAGGTTCAGGGGCATGACGGTGCGGCGATTCGCGGTGTCGATCTGGATATCCAAAGGGGCCAGATCGTCGTCCTTTTCGGGAAGAGCGGTTCGGGCAAGACCACTTACCTCAACCTTATTGCGGGACTGGACATGCCCACGAAAGGCCGCATCGAGATCGACGGCCAGGACCTGGCCGTGCTCGGCGAAGCGGGCAGGACCCTTCTTCGGCGCAACAAACTGGGCTTCGTATTCCAGTTCTTCAACCTCCTGCCGACGTTGACCGCTCTAGAGAATGTCTATCTCGCACTCGAACTGACCGGTGTCGCCGATGCGAAACCCGCCCTTGAAACGCTGGCCCTGGTGGACCTCCGCGGCAAAGAGAACCGTTATCCCCATGAACTCTCGGGTGGGGAGCAGCAGCGCGTGGCCATCGCACGGGCACTCGTCAAAAAACCGTCCATCATCCTTGCCGACGAACCGACGGGCAATCTGGACTCCGCAACGGGAACGCAGATCCTTGCCCTGCTCGTGGAGACGTGCCGCGCCGCCGGAACCACCCTGATCATGGTGAGTCACGCGCTCAATACCTGCGAATACGCCGACAGGATCCTGCGCATGACGGACGGCAGGATCGTCGAAGTAAGTACCTGCGAGGCGCTTGCCCATTGAAGAGCGTCATCCGGTCATTCCTGCGCTACATCGTCAGACGGAGGGGCCTGAGCGCGCTCCAACTCCTCGGGATCGCCGTCGGTGTCACAGCGGCGGTGGGCATGATGCTGGCCTCCCGGTCGGCACTGAAGAGCATTGAGGGCGCTGTCGATTTTCTCCGCGGCGGGGCGACGCACACGTTAGAGCGCCCCACCGGTCCGCTGGAGGAAAAGGTCCTGGCGGGGCTACTGACCGATCCAGCGGTCAGAACGGTTGCCCCCGTCATCGACCGGCAGGTGCGGATCGAAGGGGGTGAAAGGATCCGCCTCCTGGGCCTGGACCCTTTTCTGGACAGGGAGATCCGGTCCATCGCGGACCGGATCGGCGAATCCGAGAGCGGCGATGTGAGGCGGAAGATATTCACTTCCTTTCTCTTCGATCCCGGGGCCGTTCTGGTCGATGCGGGCACCGCGAAGCGTCTGGGTCTGTCAGCGGGCAGCATCTTCAAGACATCGCAGGGACCCCTGCGGGTGGTATACGTCTTTCCCAACCCCACAGGGGAGCCCCTGATCGTCGCCGATATCGGCCACGCCCAGGAGCTTTTCGGCATGCGCGGCGCCATCGACCGTGTCGATATGGTGATCATCGACGACGATCCGTTCCGCGCCCGTTGGGTCAGGGGGTTCAAGATCGAGTCCAATCACCAGAAGGCAGAGACCCTGGCGGCGCTGCTCGGCGCCTTCGAGCTCAACCTCCAGGTCCTTTCGCTCTTCGCCCTTTTTGTCGGCGTCTTCCTCATCTACAATACGGCCATGTTCGCCGTGGTGAGCAGGCGCAGGGACGCCGGGATTCTTCTGGCCATCGGCGCTTCGCGCCGTCAGATCGCAGCCGCTTTTCTGGTCGAAGTCCTGCTCCTCGGCGCGGCGGGCGGCGCCCTCGGCGGGGTCCTCGGTTTCCTGTTGAGCGGGTTTCTTGTGAAGGTGGTCGGCAACGCCATCAGCAGCCTGTATTTTTTCCTCAAGCCTGCCGCGCTTCCATGGTCCTTCTTGAACCTCGCCGGCGGCATCTTTCTCGGCGCGGCGGCGAGCCTCGTCGGCTGCCTGCCGTCGCTTCTGGAACTGGGCCGCGTTCAACCCGTCCGCGTCCTGCAGGGTAGAACCGCATCCCGCAGCGCCCCAACAAAGACGAAGAACATCGCGCTTTTGGGGGTGCTTTGCCTGGTCGTCGCCGGAATCCTTTTCGGGCTTGCTTCCCGGCACGTCTATGTGGGTTTTGCCGGCGTCTTCGCTTTCCTCATCGGCGCCAGTCTTTTTACCGGCCTGGCGATCGTCCTTTCGGTGCCCGTCTTGAAGCCGCTTTTTTCGGTGGCGATGGGCCTCTCCGGGAAGATTGCCGTCGGGAATATCAGGGAAAACCTGGGCCGGACGTCGGTTGCGGTAGCCGCCTTCATGATCGCCCTTTCCCTGTCCATCGGCCTGGGCGCAATGATCGACAGCTTCCGCCAATCTGTCGTATGGTGGATGAACAGTCAGCTCCGCGGCGATCTTTATATCTCGACAAAGGGCGACGTGAACGTGCCGGAGGATTTCTATGAAGAGCTCGGAGCGATCCAGGGCATCGGCGGCATCGATATCTTTCGCAATGTCCCGATCACCTTCCGGGGAAAGCCGGCTTCCATCACCTCCATCGACGCGTCGGTCCTCCAGCGATACGACCGGTTTGTCTGGTTCGAGGGCGGCGGCGAGAACTGGGAGCCGGTCAAGCGGGGGAGCGTCATCGTCTCCGAGAGTTTTTCCCGGCGCTTCGGAGTCAAAAAGGGCGACCGGATCTCCCTTGAGGGCGCCGACGGGCCGAGCGACCTAGCCGTCACGGGCGTATTCTATGATTATTCGACCGAGCACGGGGTCATCATGATGGACCGCTCCACATACCTGAAGCTCTTTCGCGACAGAACCATCAACAGTCTGGGCATCTTCATCGACGTGACAAACCCCAACCGGAGGCAGATCATCGATGAGGTGAAACACAGGGCGCTGGTCCGAGGCCTTCCTGTCGCCACCAGGGAAGAGTTCCATAAACGGATACTCGATATCTTTGACGGTACATTCGCCGTGACGCGGTCGATGCGCGTCCTTGCCGTCATCGTGGCTTTTTTCGGCATCGCCGGGGCGCTGATGACGCTGTTCGTCGAGAGACGCAAGGAATTCGGGATCTACCGCGCCCTGGGTTTTTCGACCGGCGACATGGTCCGCATGACCATTGCCGAAAGCGTGGCGATGGGCTTTATCAGCTTTGCCATGAGCACGCTCGTCGGGACCGCGTTCGCCCTGATCCTCATCAAAGTCATCAATCTGCAAAGCTTCAACTGGACGGTCTTTTACCATTTTACCCCGCAGCCCTATCTGGTGACGGCGCTGACGGCCCTGGCGGCGAGCCTTGCCGCGGCCGCCTATCCGGTTTGGTCGGTCTTTCGCAAGTACCCCGCCATGCAGATCCGGGAGGAATGAGCGTGATGAAAGTTTTATGATTTCCAAGCTACGCAAAGGTCTTATTGCCGTTGTGGTCGCGGTCCTGGTTTTCGGGTTTATTCCCCCGAGAGGTCTCGGTGCGGAGAGGTGGAAGGAGGCGACAATGCCCCGGCAGTGGTCCTTTCCGCGAGACCACGGCAGCCATCCCCAGTACCGAACCGAATGGTGGTATTTCACGGGAAATCTTCAGGACGGCAGGAGAAACAAATACGGATACCAGTTGACTTTCTTCCGTTACGGCCTGGCGTTGCAACCCAGGCGGCCGGTGAATGCCTGGTCGATACGGGACATTTACCTTGCCCACTTTGCCCTGACGGATGGAACAAGGAATGCCTTTCACCACGCGGAGCGCGTCTCCCGCGCGGGACCGGGTCTGGCGGGG